>Ga0209006_10005456_pt1 | contig 11549 bp, 12 predicted proteins | sample JacPin_JW_Ref_O2_FD_188567 | JGI IMG/M metagenome (GOLD analysis project Ga0209006, IMG submission 188567) | Forest soil microbial communities from Algoma, Ontario, Canada - Jack Pine, Ontario site 1_JW_Ref_O2 (SPAdes) (version 2) | ecosystem: Environmental > Terrestrial > Soil > Boreal... | reverse complement strand
TGTCGAGCTTGGCGCCATCCTGATCAACGACGTGTGGGGGCTGCAGAAGGATCCCGGCATGGCCGATACGGTGGCCGCGGCCGAGGCCGCCGTCGTCATCATGCATAACCGAAGCGAAAAGGATGAAGCGCTCGATGTCGTCGCCGAGCTGCGGCGCTTCTTCGATCGCTCGCTCGCGCTCGCGGCGAACGCCGGCATTGCGGAGCGCCACATCATTCTCGATCCCGGCATCGGCTTCGGCAAGACCGCGCGCCAGAACATCGACGCAATCGCCCGCCTGGGCGAGCTCAAGGATTACCGCCGCCCGATCATGATAGGCGCCTCGCGCAAGAAGTTCTTCGGCTCACTCGTGCCTAGCGGCATCGAGCGTGGGACCGAGGGCCGCCTCGTCGGCACAATCGCGGTGAGCCTCGCAGCGGCGGCAGCCGGCGCGTCGCTGTTTCGCGTGCACGATGTCGCCGAGCATGTCGCGGCGCTCGCCCTGTTCGCCGCGCTGCGCAAGTCGGCCGCAGGCCCGCCGGCGGATTAGCTACCCGCCACAGTCCGACAAATCCTTTTCCTCGATCGTGAAGATCGCGCCGTCCTTCACGTCGACGTCCTTCACGATGCAGATGCGTCCACTCTTGTCCTTGACGCGGAGGTCGTACCGTCCGGGCTCGATACCGGTGATGCGCAGCCGCTCGTCGTGATCGACCTCGTGATCGCGGTCGTTCTCGCACTGATCACGGCCCCAGTCCCGCCCTCCCGCCGGCGACATCTGCAGCGACACGATTGGGTGCAGCGTCAGGTTCCACAACCGCATGCCTTTGCGGTCGGCCGCCCGCGCGGGCACGAGCGAGAGCACGATGATCACGGCGAGGAGCGGCGCGCGCCACATCGGTTGACCCTCCAGGCGAAATGACGAAGAACGTCATATCACGCGGCGAGGCGATGGACGACCGCGGGAAGCTCGTGCATCGACCGGAGCACGAGCGCGGCGCCGGCATGCTGGAGTTGCTCGGGAAGATCGAGCGTCGCGTGCGCGGCGCCGCTAAATCCGATCACGCGCATGCCGGCGGCGCGCGCTGACATGACGCCGCGCATCGTATCCTCGATGACGATGCAGCTTTCGGGGGCTTCGCCGAGCGTGCGCGCGGCGAGCAGGTAGAGATCGGGTGCCGGCTTGTCGTTCGTCACTTGCACGGCGCTAAAGACGCTCTCGCCGAAAAGCGGCGCAAGCCCCGTCACGGCGAGCGACAGGTGCAGCCGCTCGGGCGATGACGACGACGCGACGCAGCGCCGATAGGGCAGAGCAAGGATCGCGTCGCGAACGCCAGGAATCGGCTTGAGATGGCGGCGGAAGCGGTCGAGCAGGCGCTGCCCGAATTCGTGGCCGACGTCCGTCGGGATCGGGCGACCGAGCAGCCGCTCGGCAGTCGCAATGGTGTCGGTGAGGCTCCTGCCGGCGAATTCCCGGATCGTCTCGTCGATTGCCATCGGGTGGCCGAGCACCGCCATCAGCTCGCGCAGCGTGTCGTGCGCGATCACCTCGGAATCGACCAGAACGCCATCGCAGTCGAAGATCAGCAAAGTCATGTGGTGCCTGCCGATCACGCTAAAGCGTGATGATCTTTCTTCGAATCGTCATCACGCCTTAGCTCCTTGTCTGAGCTTGATCTTTTTCGAAAACCGGCCATCACTTTTCGGGATCATGCTTCTAGCGTTCGCTGTTGCCGTGCGATCGCCGCCTCGAGCGACGCGACGACCTCTTCGCTGCGCGCGGCCCGTGGCGGCAGGATCGGCATGGCGGCGAGGATCCGGGCCGGTCGCGCCGACAGCAGAAATAGCCGGTCCGCGAGCCGCACCGCCTCGTCGAGATCGTGCGTCACCAGGAGGGTCGTCACCGGGCGGCGGTCGACCAGCATGGCGAGCTCGTCGCGCAGACGCACCGCCAGCGGACGGTCGAGCGACGTGAACGGCTCGTCGAGAATGAGCAGCTTCGGCTCGACCGCGAAGGCGCGGGCGAGGGCGACGCGGCGGGCGAGCCCGAGCGACAATTCGCCGGGAAAATGCGCACGATGGGTGGCGAGCCCGAGCGAGTGGAACAGCGTGGCGAGGGTCGTCTCGTCGATCGCGGGGGCGATCAGGCGGACGTTGGCTTCGACCGTGCGCCAGGGCAGCAGTCGCGGCTCCTGAAAGACCATGCCGATCGTGCCGGGTGGCCGTGCGACCGCACCGTCGAATTCCTGGTCGAGCCCGGCAACGATCCGCAGCATCGTGGTCTTGCCGCATCCGGATGGGCCGACGAACGCGCCGACCTCGCCGTCAGCGAGCGTGAAGGCGACGTCGCGCAACACGTCGGCGCGCGCGCCCGACGCCGACCGGAACGCCTTGCGCGCGATGCGCACGTCAAGCAGGCCGGAATCGCCAACGGGACGCGCGTCGTTCAAGGGGTTGCACCAGAAAGGTTTCGATTGCCAGCACGACGGCGGTGAAGCTCAACGCATAGGCGAGGATACGTGTCACATCGAACAGCTGGAACGCAATCCCGATCTCGAACCCGACCCCGTTCGGCCGTCCCAGCAGCTCGGCGACGAGCACGATCTTCCACACCAGCGACAGACCGGAGCGCGCCGCCGCCGCGAGATACGGCAGGAGTTGGGGCAGAACCACGTGGCGAAAGGCACGCCAGCGCGGCATCGCGAAGACGCGCGCCATCTCGTCGAGTGTCGAATCGAGGGCGCGCGCGCCTTCTCGCACCGTCACGATGGCGGTCGGCAGCTTGTTGACTGCGACTGCGGCGATCGCCGCCGTCTCGGTGAGGCCGCCCCAGATGTAGGCCAGCACCACGACGACGAGCGCCGGCAGATTGAGCAGGATGAGCAGCCACGGGTCGCCCAGGCGATCAGCGATTGGTGCGCGTCCCATCAGGATGCCGAGCGCGGTTCCGAGTGTCATGGCGAGCGCAAACGCAAGCAGCACGCGGGCAAGGGTGGCGCCGAGATTGATGAACAGCGCGCCCGAGCGCGCTTCGCTGAGCATGGCGTGCGCCACCGCGATCGGTCCCGGCAGCATTTGCTCGCCCGCGAGGGCGGAGCCGATAATCCAGGTGGCGAAGAACACGGCAAGCGACATGAGGCGCAGCATCGGGCGATCACTCCTGCGGCCGGTAGAACGTCCCGGGCGCCAGCGCGGCGGCGGGGCCGACCAGCTCCGCGCCGCCGAGCCGCGCCAGCACGCCGTAGAGGACGCGCGCATCGGCTTCCTCGTCGGCGATCGGGCGGCGCGGGATGCCGGCGCGATAGCGATCGCGAAGAATTCTCAACGCGGCGGCATCGACGACCCCGGCGAGCGGAGCGACCCGCTGCCACTCGTCATCGGAGGCCGCGAGCGCGTCCTTCGCCTGGCGGGTCACCGCAATGAAACGTGCGACCGCGTCGCGGTTCTGCACGGCCCAGCGCTCGGCGAACACGTAGCCGAGCAGGGCGGAGGGGCCGCTCGCGCCGAGCCTGGGCAGGATGTCCTCGATGCCGCCGACGCGGCGCAGTCCCTTCGCCTCCAGCTCGGCGCACAGGTTCCAATAGTTGAGCGTGGCGTCGAACTCGCCACGCAGTGTCTTCGCGGCAAGCAGCGCCGGGGCGCCGTAAGCGACGTCGGCCTGCGTCTTGAGCTCAACGCCGTCCTGCTCGAGTGCGGCCTGCAGCAGGAGCCAGCTCTTGTCGAGCGGCCCGCCGGCGACCGCGAGCCTGTGCCCCTTGAGGTCGGCCAGCGCACGGATCGACGACCCCGGCGTCGCCATCACGGCCCCCAGCGCGCTCGAGTACGGGTAGAACACGAGCTTGCCGCCGAGCGCCCGCTCGCGCGACACCCAGAGCCAATCGGACACGATCACGTCCGCCGCGCCGCCGCGCAGCGCGATCCTGCCGGCTTCGGGCGCGGCGAGGTCGGTCGTGACGATGTCGAGGCCGGCCTGCCGGTCGAGGCCATGGGCACGAATGACCGCGAGCTCCCAGGCCAGGGTGCCGGTCTTCTGCGCGGCGATCCGGATGACATCGGCCGCCGTCGCCGGCGCGGCGGCGAGCAACAACGCGGCGATCACGCCGCACAGGGCTCGCGCCCGCGTCCCGCCGCGCCGGCAACCGTCGATCATGTGTCCTCGATTCCGCAGCGACATCCACTTCGCCGAACAAAGGGCCTGGATTCCGAGTCTAATTCCGAGCTTAATCAAAAGTGGCGGCGAATTGCCACGTTGGTCGACGAGATCAGATCGCAATAAGCGGCCCACACGAATGAACCGTTGGATTTTGCGGATCGGGAGCGCTCCATGGCACGCAGTCGGCCCTTCCTCGTCTGCTTCGGCATCGCGGTTTTCGCCCTGGCGGCCGCGACGGCGCGATCGACCGCCGAGGATCTGAACGACTATCCGACATCGGCACGGGCCGAATACGTCTTCGGCTGCATGAAGGCCAATGGCGAGACGACGCGCACCCTCGAGCAATGCTCATGCTCGATCGACATCATCGCGGCGCTCTTGCCTTATGAACGTTATGTCTCGGCCGAGACTGTGCTGCGCATGGTCCAGGTGCCCGGGGTTCTCGGCAACCAGTTCCGCTCGACCGAGCAGGCGAGAACCGCGGTCGACGAACTGCGCCGCGCCCAGGCGGAGGCGGAGGTGCGCTGCTTCTAGCGCATGTTCCGCCATCACATGTCCGATCGCTCGGCCGGCCACTCGGCGCGGAAGACGTGACCTTCGGTATCACTCGCTTCCGCACGGAAAGCAGCGGCGCCGTTCGGCCGGTAGGCGAAACGGATGTTGGGATCCTCGGAGATCGAGATCCCGCCCTCCACGGCGAGCAGCAGCCGATCGCCCTGCCAGACGCGCAGGCGGTCGACGATGAACAGCGGCACATAGAGATGCGTGATCTGGTCCATCTGCAGCCCGGAATTGTTCGGGTGCCGAATCATGATCTGCGCCTCGCGCGTCGTGCTCGCCGGCGCCTGCTTCGGCGCGGCGAATTGCCGAAAGCGCATCAGCCCCAGAGTGACCTTGGCCTGCTGCGTGTCTCGCGCGGCCGGCGCCGAGCAGCCTCCCGAGGCTTTCACGTAGGTCTCCACCACGTAAAGGGCGCCGTCGCTGAGCTCCGCCACCGCGTGCACTTTCGTGTAGGAATTGACGCGGACCCGGGTCGAAATCATCGAGACCCCGGGGTCGATCGTGAAAGTGGCGGCGACCGGAGAGGGGTTCTGGTCAATGACCAACGTGATGGTCTTGACGGAACGGGTATCGCCGGTGGGCAGGGCGGTGCGGAGTGTGACCGGGACGATCGCCGCGTCCTCTGCGCGGTAAGGCATCTCAATGGACAGCAGTCCCGTACCGTCGTTGAGCGGCCGTCCCTTGAAGATATCCCGCGCCAGCTCCGACCATTGAACGTCGGCTTCCGGCGCTGCCGCAAGGAGCGAGCTCGCGCCGAGGCAGAGCGCCAGCCCGACCGCACAAAGAATTGCGAATTTACCGCGCATGACGCGTGCTCCGCTTGGCCCGTCGGGCCCGCTACTCCCACTCGAGCTCCGAATAGGCGGCCGTGGCGTTGCGTGTATTGTACTCCTCGAACAGCTGCCATTGTAGCTTTTCCGTAGCTCCGGCGGTCTGCACGGCCGCGGCCAGCGGAACGCCCTGCGCGATCAACGTGCGAGTGTCCTGGGTGAGCCGCTGCAGATAGCGCCGTTCGTCTGCGATAGCGTCTGGCCACGCCGCTACCGGGCCATGACCAGGCACCACTCGACGCGCGCGGATCTCCGGAAGCTCGTCGAGGGCGGCGAGCCAACCCCGGATGCTGCCGTCGAGCACGGGAACATGCCGCACGAATACCAAATCGCCGGCGAACAGGGTTCCGGTGAGCTCGTCCAGCACCGTGAGGTCGCTGTCGGAATGCGCGGTTCGCCACGCTTTGAGCGTCAACGTCCGCCGTCCGAGGTCGAGGCGCATGTCCCGCTCGACCATGAGCGTCGGAGCAATGAGTTTGACCTCGTCGATCAACTGAGGCCCCATGATGCGTCGAAAGGCGTCGAGATAGAGCGGACCGCGCAGCGCCAGGGCGCGCGGCAGATTGGCGTGGCCGACGAATGTGGCTCCCAGCTTGGCGAATGCTGCATTGCCGAACACATGGTCGGGATGCGCATGGCTGTTAATCACGTAACGGATGGGTTTCGACGTCAGCGCCTGGATGGCCGCGAGGAAACGGGAGCCTTCGCGGACGCTGCCGCCCGTGTCGATGACTGCGGCGAAGTCCTGCCCGATGACAATACCGATGTTTGCGATGTCGCCCTCGTTCTGCGCAGTCATAAGGGCCGTTTTGCCGACGTGCACGTAGACGCCCGGCGCGACTTGGCTGAGCGAAAACTGATCATCCGCGCGCGATTGCTTGCAAAAGGTAAGGCCAGTTGACCTATCTAAATTCGCGAAGAGGCAGATCAGGATGAATACTGCCCGCACAAAAAGCATCGAGCGGTCGCGCAATACTTCTCGCGTAAAAGGCATCACGTGGTGGCGGAGTAGCTGCCTCATTTTACGTTCTCCTCTCTCGCGACTTCGCGATGCGGCCCAACGCGAGCTGGTGCGATGAGATTGGGCGTTGTTGGGATAATCAAAGCAGCGCCTGAATTCGGTTGCGTGCCGAAAAACCGAAGCCTAGTATATTTACTGGTTTCCGGCTTCAAGGACGTCAGCTTTTCGGGAACGCTGGCGTTTCTTCGAAGGCTCGAGCAAGCGAGCAAAAAATCGAAGCTCGCATCGTTACGAGCCGTGACACGCTGCCGGAAGCTCTTCCCAAGTCAAAGGGCTGTGCCGAATCGCCGGGCACCCACATAGCCGGTCGCTTCGGCCCACCCCGACGTGCTCGCGTCGAAGGGAGGATTCACGATGCGCCATCTCCTCATAGCAGCCTGCCTCGGCGTTGCGGCGACCATCGCCGTCAACGCACAAGCCAACGACCAACTGCAAAAAATGTCGCAGAACCCGAAGGACTGGGTGATGCCGACAGGCGACTACGCCAACCACCGCTTTTCGAAGCTCAAGCAGATCAACGCGCAAAACGTCAAAAATCTACGGGTGGCGTGGACGTTCTCGACCGGCGTGCTGCGCGGTCACGAAGGTGCGCCGCTCGTGATCGGCAACGTCATGTACGTGCACGGACCGTTCCCCAATCCGGTCTATGCGCTCGACCTCGACCATGACGGTAAGATTCTCTGGAAGTACGAGCCCAAGCAGGATCCCGACGTCATCCCGGTGATGTGCTGTGACACGGTCAACCGCGGGCTCGCCTATGCGGACGGAATGATCTTCCTCAACCAGGCCGACACGACGCTGGTGGCGCTCGACGCCAAGACCGGCAAGGTGATCTGGCAGAAGAAGAACGGCGATGCGAAGAGGGGCGAGACGGGTACGTCAGCGCCGATGGTGATCAAGGACAAGGTCCTGGTCGGCATCTCGGGCGGCGAGTTCGGCGTGCAATGCCATATCACAGCCTATGATCTCAAGACCGGCAATCGGGCTTGGCGCGCCTACTCGGAGGGGCCCGACGACCAGATCCTCGTCGACCCGGTCAAGACCACGCAGCTCGGTCACCCGGTCGGAGCGGACTCGAGCCTCAAGACCTGGCAGGGCGAACAGTGGAAGACCGGCGGCGGCTGCACCTGGGGCTGGATCTCGTATGATCCTGCGCTGAACCTCGTCTACTACGGGTCCGGCAACCCCTCGACGTGGAACCCGAAGCAGCGTCCGGGCGACAACAAGTGGTCGATGACGATCTGGGCACGCAACCCGGACAATGGCATGGCCAAATGGGTCTATCAGATGACGCCGCACGACGAGTGGGACTATGACGGCGTCAACGAGATGATTCTCGCCGACCAGAACATCGGCGGCCAGAACCGCAAGACGCTCGTCCACTTCGATCGCAACGGGCTCGGCTACACGCTCGATCGCGAGAACGGTGAGCTCCTGGTCGCGCAGAAGTTCGATCCGAAGGTGAACTGGACGAGCGGCGTCGACATGGACAAGAACTCGCCGACCTACGGACGTCCGAAGGTGCTCGATCAATACTCGACCGAGCACAACGGCGAGGACCACAACAGCAAAGGCATCTGCCCGGCTGCGCTCGGCTCCAAGGACGAGCAGCCGGCGGCCTATTCGCCCGACACCGGCCTGTTCTACGTGCCGACCAACCACGTCTGCATGGACTACGAGCCGTTCCGCGTGAGTTACACGGCGGGCCAGCCCTATGTGGGCGCGACCTTGTCGATGTATCCGCCGCCGGGCGAGACCAACATGGGCAACTTCATCGCCTGGGACGCCAAGCAAGGAAAGATCGTCTGGTCGGTCCCCGAGCAGTTCTCGGTCTGGTCAGGCGCTTTGGCGACCGAAGGCGGTATCGTGTTCTACGGGACGCTCGAAGGCTATCTGAAAGCCGTCGACGCCAAGACCGGGAAGGAGCTTTTCCGGTTCAAGACCCCGTCCGGCATCATCGGGAACGTGATGACCTACGAGCACGGCGGCAAGCAGTACGTCGCAATCCTGTCCGGGGTCGGCGGTTGGGCCGGCATCGGATTGGCGGCGGGATTGACCGATCCGCAGGCGGGTCTCGGCGCAGTCGGCGGCTATGCCGCATTGCGCAATTACACCTCGCTCGGCGGAACGCTGACGGTGTTCTCGCTGCCCTGATCCGGGGCGGGTAGAGACAGCAGGCGTTGTTGGCGCGTTGCCCCTGGGCGGCGCGCCAACAGCCGCGTCATCACGGCTTATGCGCGAATGATCGGCGCCGAGCCCAATCATCAAGACCCGGATGAGGAAACAGATTGTGAAATATCGCATATCGGCGAGCGCGCTCGCGATGCTGGTGGTTGCGGCGAGTGCTGGTGTTGGCTTGGCAGATGGATCCGGCGATCCGGCGCCCGTGAAGGAAAAGGACGGCAAGTACTTCGACAAGGCCGACAACCCGACCTACAAGATCAAAAGTGACGGCACTGTCGACTGGTACACCTACTCGGGCTATCGCCGCTATCACTCCGAGTGCCACGTGTGCCACGGCCCCGACGGCGAAGGCTCCAGCTACGCGCCGGCGCTCAAGGACTCGCTCAAGACCATGAGTTATTTCGATTTCATCAACGTGGTGGTCGGCGGGCGCAAGAACGTGAATACCGCGGCGGAAAACGTCATGCCCGCATTCGGCACGAATCCGAACGTCATGTGTTATCTCGACGACATCTACGTCTACCTGCGAGCCCGCGCCAACGGTGCCTGGGGGCGCGTTCGGCCGGAAAAGCACGATGACAAGCCGCAGGCCGCAGCGCAGGCGGAGAACATCTGCATGGGTACGAAGTGATGCGTGCCGGTTTACCGGCGAACAGAGCGGGGAGCGGGGCGAGGCCGTGAAGGGAACGTGACATCCATGCCAGCCGCCCCGGGCTTTCGACGTTCGTTGCGGGCGATCCTCCGGGTGACGACGGTCGCAACCGTGGCCACGGCGTCGGCTTCAACGGCGTTCGCCCAGCAACCGGCCGGCGCCGATAATCTCGGCCTCGAGCTCGTCGATCCGAAGGTGCTGCGGGTCTGCTCCGATCCCGCCAACATGCCGTTCTCGAACGAGAACGGCGAGGGTTTCGAGAATAAGATCGCCGAGCTCGTCGCTGCCAAGCTCGACAAGCGGCTTGCGTACACGTGGTACCCGCAATCGACGGGCTTCGTGCGCCAGACCCTCGGCTCATTCCGCTGCGACGTCATTATGGGTTTCCCGCAGGGCGGCGACCTCGTGCAGAGCACCAATCCCTATTATCGCAGCGTCTACGCGCTGGTGTTGAAGGAGGGCGCGCCGCTCGCCGGTGTTGATGCGCTCGGCGACGAACGTCTGCGGGGCAAGCGCCTCGGCATCGTCGCCGGAACGCCGCCGTCCAACTACCTGGTCGCGCGCGGCCTGATGGCGACGGCAAAGCCCTATCCACTGGTGGTCGATACGCGGTTCGATTCGTCGGGGCGGGCGATGACCAAGGACATCGCCAGCGGCGAGATCGACGCGGGAATCCTGTGGGGGCCGCTCGCCGGCTGGTTTGCGCGCCAGAGCGAACCGCCCTTGCGAGTCGTCCCACTGTTGAAGGAAAACGGCGGACCGTCGCTCGCCTACCGCATCACCATGGGGGTTCGCCCGACCGACCAGAATTGGCGGCGCGAGCTCAACGGGGTGATCCGCGAGCTTCAGCCGGCCATCACCAAGGTTCTGCTCAGCTATGGCGTGCCGCTGCTCGACGACAGCGGCCACATCCAAATCGGCGCGCCGTCGGCCGCGAAGCCATGAGGTGCTTGCGCAGCGCTCTCGCGCTGGCCTGCGTGCTGCTGGCAAGCGGCGCGGCGCGGGGAGCGGACGTTCCCGAGCCGGAGGGTTACCGCAGCGGGGAGTATCGCGCGCCGACGCCCGCGACCCTGCGGGGCGCGCGCGTCCTGACCACTGCCGACGCCAAGCAGCTGTGGGAGAGCCGCGATGCGGTCTTCGTCGACGTGATGCCGCATGCGCCGCGTCCTGCCAACCTGCCGGCCGGCACGATCTGGCGCGAGCGGCCGCGATTGAACATTCCCGGCAGCGTCTGGCTACCCGATACCGGATACGGCGAGCTCGCGGCCGTCACCGAGAGATATCTGCGCGACAATCTCGCGCTTGCGACGGCGGGAAATCGCGCCAAGCTGCTGGTCTTTTACTGCCTGAGGGACTGCTGGATGTCGTGGAATGCGGCCAAACGCGCGTTGGCGATGGGATACACCAACGTCGCCTGGTATCCCGAGGGCACCGACGGATGGGCGGGCGCCGATTTTCCGTTGCAGCAGGCGACGCCGGTAGGGCCGAGCAGCGAATAGGGCTCGCTTCGTGCGGCGCTGGCTGTAGCGACCATCCTGCTGCGCGGGCCTATTGGGCGGCGGCCTCGGCGATCGCGCGCCCGAGCGCGAACAGCCGGCGCTCGATCTCGGTCGGGACATCACACACATAGCGGATGGTCTTGCGCCGATCTTCGTAGATCCGCGTTCCCCATATCAGCTTGTTGCCGATTTCGTCGATCTGGTGCCGGTCCGGATCGGGCTTGTCCTGCAGCTCGCTGAGCGCCACACGGTCGGCGCGGATCTGGTCGGCGAGCTCCTTTTCCTTCTGCGTGATCCGGTCGATCCCGCCCATGACTTCGGTGCGCTCCTGGTTGAGCTGCTGGAAGAGGCCGGCAAAGAGGAGCTTTGCCTTTTCGGCCTTGTCGGCGCCGCTCGCGGCGATGAAATCATGGGCGGCTTTCTGCGCTTCCTCGAGGGGCGTGCGCCGGGCTGCGAGCCTTGCGACGAGATCCCTCACCTTCGGATCGTCCTGCCAGGTCTCGCCGACCGCATCGATCGAAGGGCCATCCCAGACCGCAGCCACCGAAAGCTCGGGGACCTTGGCCTGCACGCACGGCCAGTCCGGGTAGCGCGGATCGGCGGCGTTCGCCGCACCCCACATTGCGCCGCTCACGCCCACCGCGAGGACGAGCTTCGTGATGAGGCTCAT
>Ga0209006_10005455_pt1 | contig 11550 bp, 8 predicted proteins | sample JacPin_JW_Ref_O2_FD_188567 | JGI IMG/M metagenome (GOLD analysis project Ga0209006, IMG submission 188567) | Forest soil microbial communities from Algoma, Ontario, Canada - Jack Pine, Ontario site 1_JW_Ref_O2 (SPAdes) (version 2) | ecosystem: Environmental > Terrestrial > Soil > Boreal... | reverse complement strand
ACTCCCCGGCATCTCCTCCAGACTCAACCGGAAAGAAGCCTCCGCAATCCTCCTTTTCCCATTCCGCAGCGCGACTTCGCCTAACGCCTCCGCCACCGGCCGGGGATAACGAACCGGCTCGGAATATCTTAACTTCCGCTCCGTCTTCGACACACTCTCGAGCGTCTTCAACCCCCGCCCAACCTTTCCTTCCGCGACTTCAATATGCCCCGTCAACTCCGCCCGCGCAATAACTAATTCCTCGGGAGCCTTCTTCTTAACGACCTCTTCATACTGCCGGAACGCCGCGTCCATCAGGTGAGCTTCTTCATTCGCCGCCGCCGCATTACCCTTTGACGCATAAGCCAGCCCCATCGCCCAATGCCTCCACGCGATCTCCCGCGGACGATCGTAAACCGGAAGAGAATGACCGTCCAGAATCTCATCCCAGTTTTCCGAAAGCACCATCGCCCGCATCAGCGCAAACCATCCTTGCCGATGCGCCGAGAAATTTCCGTCGACCTGCGCCAGCTCCCTCGGGTTCTCCTTGAATTCAAGCAGTGACCGCGCCGCCTCTTTCGCCTGGTCATACTTCCCGTCGAAGGCGTAAGCCGTCGAAAGATAGTGCACGTTGTGCCCATGATGGCCCGTGCCATAAAGAGCATCGGCGTGAATATATCCCAATTCATTCGTCGCCGCATCGCTGAACGATTTCTCCGCATCTCCAAGCCTTCCCGTCTGCGCATAAATATGACCCGGCATGTGCAGCGCATGCGGAATATTCGTGACCAGCTGCGCGTATTTTTCGCAGCTGGGCCACGCGTCCTTGGCGAACGAGGATCCCTCGAATCCATGAATCACGTAATGGTGCACGCCCGGATGTTCTGGAGCTTCTTTCAATAACGCGCGCAGAATGCTGACCGCTTCCATGGTGTCTGCGCGCGGCGCATGCGAAGGCAGTTCGAAGCCGCGCATCAAATGGAGGGATAAGTACAACCGCGCTTCCACTTCCCGAGGATATTTGGCGGCGATCGCGCGCAATCCCGAAATATATCCTTCATCCGGATTCGCCGAACCCGGCATCCTCCGCGCGACGATCGACGCGATATACATCTTTTCGAGATCCGTCGCCTTCCCGCTCAAAGCCAGCGCCCTCTCCGCCGCAGCCTTCGCGCGCACAGCCGGAGCGGGAGCATAAACCCCTTGTTCAAGCTGATGCCGGGGCCGGTAATCGCCCGCCGAAACCATCGCGACACCCCACCACGGCATAGGAGCCTCCGGATCCAGCTCAGCCGCCTGGAGGAAACTGCGCTCCGCCTCCACCGCCCAGAACGAATGCAACTGCGCGAGCCCCTGGTCAAAAAATTCCTGCGCCTTGGGATTCGAAGTAGTAATCGCCAGATGCACCGTCCCCTGTCCCGTCATGATGTGCGCAGGCAGAGCCGGAGCCGAGCCCGTAGGAGGCGGCACGCAAAGATCAGCCGATTTCGTCTGTCCGAAGGCAGCAGCGCAAAACAAAACACCAGCAGCAACTTTCAACATGAATTTATTCTACAGCAACACTTTTCGCCGCCTAGTCCCACATCACGACAGCTCCACAGAGCCGTGACCACAGGGAGTTCCCATGGGCCCGCGGCCCATCCAAGGCGATGAAGAATGGCGAGATACCACGTTGTTAGCATGTCACTCCTTTACAGTCCAACAAGTGCAGCTGACCGCTCCCGCAGGTCGCGGCTCTGAAAAACAATTGATTTCACAATAGAGCCGCGACCATCGGGAGCGGTCATTCCCGGAGCCTTCACACATTCGTTCTTCAACGGAGCGTTACTCAAAGCCGACGTGAGCAGGCTGCCAACTGTTCCCGACCTGCCCTCATCTGACACTCTCAATCAAAGCCAGCAACTGATCCGGCCGATACCTCGCCCCATCGATCTTCGCCACCAACGTCCCATCCCTCCCAATCACCGCCGTCGCGACTGAGTGCGTAATCGAGCCTTCCTCCGGCCAGTAGACCAACCCAAACAATCCCGCGACTTCTTGAATCTGTGCCGAAGCACCCGTCAAAAATCTCCACGACTCTCCGGCCTGCCAACGCCGCGCATATTCCGTGAGCACCGCCGGCGTGTCGTACTGTGGATCGATCGTGATGGATAGAAATTCCACGTCGCGTCCGCGCAGCTTCTTTGAGACCGACGCGAAGTTGGCCGACAAGCGAGGGCACACGTCGGGCAGAGGACAACGCGTGTAAATGAAATCGACCACCACAACTTTGCCGCGGAAGTCCGACAGGTTGACTGTTTTGCCGGATTGATCGATAAGCGAAAAAGGTGGTATCTTAAGGCCGATTAAGACCTTGTTAGGTGGCGCTTTTGGCAGATTAAGGTCATTTATGGCTTCTTCGATCTTCACCTTTCGAGCCGTCGAAGCATGTTTACCCACCTCCAGCTCAAACGCGACCCTCGTCCCCGGAGTCAGTTTCTCCAAGTCAATTCCGCTCTCCACTCTGAAAGCCATCGTCATAGCAGGCATGTAATTATTGATGGGCTTATGCGCGACCACCATCTGCCGCAGGTCGGGCTTGGTTTCGACCACGATTCCTTCCACCGGATATCGATGTGCAAACAGCAATAAGAGCCAAAGTTTCACTAACTTCGAATGTACACCTGAAAACCAGATATACGTCGAACAGGTATGTCAATTTCCCGTCGCGACCTGCTTATTTCGGCCGCAGCGCTTTTTCCTCTTCGTGCCCAGGAAAAAACCGACGCCACCTTCGCCGGCAGCGTCAAAGTGGTCAATGTCTTTGCCAGCGTACACAACAGCAAGAACGAAGTAGTGAAAGATCTAAAGCAGGAAGACTTTACAATTGAAGAGGATGGACGCCCACAAGTCATCAAATACTTTGCACGGGAAACTGATCTGCCTTTGACGCTTGGCTTGATGGTCGATACCAGCGGCAGCCAATACCATGTGCTGGGCAAAGAAAAAGACGCGACCTCGAAGTTCATCGAGCAGGTGATGCGCGAGGACAAGGATCAAGCGTTTCTCATCAAATTCGACTCCGAAGCCGAACTGATGCAGGATCTTACGCCTTCGAGAAAGAAGTTGCAATCGGCTCTGAACGACGCCGAAGGCTCTCCCCGCCAACTGCAGCGCCGCGACCCGAATGGAGGCTCTTCGGGAGGAGGAGGCCAGCAACGCGCCGGCACGGTTTTGTACGACTCGATCCTGCTGGCGTCTGATGAAGAAATGAAGAAGCAGAAGGGACGTAAGGCCCTGATCCTTCTTACCGATGGCAACGATCATGGAAGTAAAGTCTCAGTAACAGATTCGATCGAAGCAGCCCAGCGCGCGGACACTTTGGTCTATTCAATTTATTTCGTCGATCAGGAATCCAACAATGGCCCCAGTTTCGGTGGACCAGGGATGGGCCGCCACGGAGGAATGGGCGGCGGAGGCGGTCGCGGAAGGCAGCAGCAGATGTCTCGGGGCGACGGCAAAAAAATTCTTCAACGCATCTCGAAGGAGACGGGCGGCTTGTATTTCGAGGTCTCGAAGAAAATGCCTATCGATAAGATTTACGACCAGATACAGGAAGAATTGCGCAGCCAGTACAACCTCGGATACACGCCGGACAAATCGGACGCGGGCTCTGGATTCCGCAAAATCAAAGTGACCGCGAAGGGGAGAGGCCTGGTCGTGCAGGCGCGCGAAGGCTACTACGCGACGACTTAAAAACCTCGCAAAACGCTTTAACAAGTGGACTGGTTTCCTTTAAGCGATAAACCAGATCGATGCTGGTCGCGCCTCCTGAAGGCAACAACTTCCGGCACACAACATCCGGAGTAGTAATTTCTTCAACTGAAGCAGGCGCGATGGTTACTCCGAGCCCCGCGCCCACCAAACGAACTAAGGTGAGCCACTGCGGAGCCTCCTGCACTACGTTCGGATGAAACCCGCATAGTTTGATTGCGTTTTCCCAAGCATAGCTGCCGGCTGTGCGCGGAAAAAAAACGAAAGGCTCGTTTTTCAAACTACTAATCGGGATGGACCGGAGCGCCGCGAGCGGATGCCGTTTAGGAATGACTGCAATAAAATGCTCCATAAATGCATGTTCCACATGGAGATCCTCCGCTGTGCCTGCATCGCGTGCCAGCGCCAGGTCGACGGAGCCTTCGCGTAACGCGTCGATTAACTGGCTGGTATGAAATTCATTTAAGTGGAGTTGGACGCGGGAATATAGTCGCCGGTATTTTCCCAAAATCGCCGGCAAGCTGGTTAGCATGGCGGAGCCAACGAAGCCGACTTTAAGCACCCCAACTTCACCGCGCGCGACACTGCGGACGACTTCCAAATCTTCGTCGACTTTATGCAATGTACGGCGGGCGCGATCCACCAAAGCTTTGCCTGCGGGCGTAAGTTTGACGGAGCGCGAAGTGCGGAGAAACAAGGGACATCCAATCTCTTCTTCCAGGCGGCTAATCTGCTGCGAGAGAGGCGGTTGGGCGATGTGAAGCTTTTGCGCTGCACGGCCGAAATGCAATTCTTCGGCAACGGCGAGAAAGTAGCGGAGGTGGCGGAGATCCATATTGGAATCGTCCTGATAGAGACTAACAATATATTGGACGTTTCAATCGGATTTGTCTAGATTGGAGTCATGACAGTCCGACCGTTTGAGGCTGGAGATGAAACCGCTTTTCGTGAGCTGAATGAGGCTTGGATTGCCGGGAACTTCGTGGTGGAAGAGAAGGACTGGGAGGTACTTAACGATCCCGTCGGGCAAATTCTTCGGCCGGGCGGCGCTCTGTTGATGGCCGTACAGGACGGAGTTGCGATCGGTACTTGCGCGTTGCTTCCTATGAATGACGGGGGTTTCGAGGTGGCGAAGATGACGATCGCGGAGCAGTGCAGGGGGCTCGGGATTGGGAAGAAGTTATTGGCTCATGTGATCGAACATGCGCGGGCGATGGGCGCTCCGCGGTTGTATCTGGAAACCAACAACAAGCTGGTGAATGCGGTCCATGTTTACGAATCGCTGGGATTCCGGCATTTGCCGCCGGAGCTGGTGCATCCGTCGCCATATGCACGGGCGAATGTGTATATGGAGTTGTTGTTGGGATAGAGTACCGCTCCGTTGAAGAACATGCCAAAATTTCCGTCGGCTGAAGCCAACGCTGCAAGCTGAAGAGGTTGCTGAAAAACTCCTGAGGCACCTTTAAACGCAGGCGGAACCGCCTGCGCCACCACAGCAGATCAGCACCTTACAAGTCAGGTGGGGCAAGCGGTTTCGCCTGCCAGCGAGTTTTTTCCGCAACCTCTGACGCTTGCGCCTTGGGTGGGCCGCAGGCTCATCGGCGCTCCGTTGGCTCCGGGAATGACCGCTCCCGATGGTCGCGGCTCTATTGTGAAAAGCGGGAGCGGTCAGCTGCACTTCAATGTGGTATCTCGCCGTTCTTCATCATTTTGGGTGGGCCGCAGGCTTATGGCCGCTCCCTGTGGTCACGGCTCGGCACGGTTGGCAAATATTGAGGGGGTTTGCGGGCGGTGGCTGCTTGCTCGAAGGCGTAGGCGTAACGGATTAGTTTGACTTCGCTGCGGGGCGATCCGAAGAAGGACAGGCCTACGGGCAAACCGAAAATCTGGCCCGCTGGAACGGTCACATGAGGGTATCCGGCTACGGCAGCGGGCGTTGCGGATGCGGAGATGGAGTGGTCGCCTAAAACATAATCGGTCGGCCAGGCGGGTGAGTCGGTGGGAGCTACGAGAGCGTCGAGCTTATGGTCGATCATTACCTTGTCGATTCCGTCGCCTTTTGCGGCGCGGCTCAATTTCAGTTCAAGGTCGCGATAGGCTTTGCTCGAAAGCGGGCCGCGGGCTTCGGCTTTGATGAACTGGTCCTGATCGAAGTACGGCATCTCCTTCGCGCGATTTTTTTCGTTGAAGGCGATCAGGTCTTTTAGCGAACGCATCGGACCGCCGCGCGCGGCTAGATAGGCGTTCAAGTCGTTCTTAAATTCATAGGACATGGCTTCGTTCTCCATGTCGCTCAGCTTCGAATAGGTGGCGATATTTATGGGGTCGACCAGTTGCGCGCCCAGATTGGTGAGAACTCCCAACACATCCACCATCATTTTGTCGACGAAATCGTTGAATCCGAAAAGCTGGCGAGCCACGCCGATGCGAGCGCCTTTCAGTCCTTTACCATCGAACGCCTGGCCGTAGCTTGCGCCGGTCAGCGCGCCGAGCAACAGAGCCGCATCGGTCACAGTTCTTGCCATCGGGCCTGCCGTATCCTGGCGATGGGAAATCGGCACGATGCCCGCGCCCGGAATTAATCCGAGGGTGGGCTTGATGCCGACGATGCCGCACATCGATGAAGGCGAGACGACGCTGCCATCGGTTTCGGTTCCCACAGCCGCGGCGCAGAGGCTGGCGGCGACGGCTGCTCCGGATCCGGAACTCGATCCTGACGGATTGCGGTCGAGCGCATATGGATTGCGGGTCTGGCCGCCGCGACCGCTCCATCCACTGGTGGAATGGCTGGAGCGGTAGTTGGCCCATTCGCTCAAATTGGTTTTGCCGAGCAGGACGGCGCCGGCTTCGCGAAGGCGGGTGACTAGCGCGGCATCCTTGGGAGACGGAGTCCCCGCGAGCGCTAATGATCCGGCGGTAGTCATCATTTTGTCGAAGGTATCGATATTGTCCTTGATGAGAATGGGGATGCCGTGGAGAGGGCTGCGCGGGCCCTTCTCCCTGCGCTCGCGATCGAGCGCGGAGGCGATGGCTTGGGCGTCGGGATTGAGCTCGATTACGGAGTTGATTTTTTTGTCGACGTCGGCGATGCGGATTAAGTATTGCTCGACTAGCATGGCGGAGGTGAAGCGGCCGGCGGTCATGCCCGCTTCGAGGTCGGCGAGCGATGCTTCTTCGATGTTCGGAGTTTCGGCGGAGGCTCTGGCGGCGGTTAGGGCGGCGGCGGCGTAGAGAAAATCGCGGCGGGAGGGCATTGATTCACTATCATCTCAAGAGACGAGCGCCCACGTTTTTTGCGGGCGGGTGGGCGGGTGTCCCGAATTTCGACACTCTCCAAAACGTCGCTGGTTGAGCAGGGCTGCGTTGAAGAACATACCGAAATTCGCCGCGCGATCGTCGGCTCAAGCTGAAGCTCGCGACACCACTCAGCTTGGGGGTCGCAGGCCTAATGGGAACTCCGTTGAAGAATGAACTGGCCCCACAGCGTCCCCTCCCTGACGGTCGGGGCTCGGTTTGCGACGAGCGGGTGCGGTGGTCACCGCATAGTTGGCGCTAAAGGGAATAAAAAAGCCGGTGAGTACTCGGAGGAAGATACTCACCGGCCGGCTCACCACTACCGCGAGGTCGTAGCGCGCCGAACTGTTGGGCAAGTCACCGGGCAGTCGGCGATCGTCACCCTAGAGAAAGAGACGCCGTGAAACCTTGGAAGGTTTCACAACTGGACAACTTCATCCTACCACCCCATTTCGCGGCTGTACAGCGATTTTATTGGTCTAAATGGATAATTCGGAGATTTCCACTGAAATATTTGATTCTACAATTCTTTACAATGTTGCCTTCGGCCGCCAGATGATTGGTTCGATGCGGCCTATGACAAAAATGTAGGAAGCGGCGCCGACGCCTAGGATTACGCTGACCACTGCGAAGGCATAAACGAAGTGGCCGGTGTCGCGGACGATGCGGCCGGTAAGCCATGGAGCAATGACGCCCGCTAAATTCCCGATGGCATTTTGCATCCCGCTCCAGCGGCCGGCGGCGGCGGGTCCGGCTAGCGTCTGGGAGATGAGCCAGGGATGTGAACTATAGCAACCAAAAGAGATACAGGCGAAGATCAAAACATAAAGCGATGCTTCCTGACTCTGAAGGAGGGGAACTCCCAGGATGACGATGGCCCCGGTAAGCCCTCCGGCAGCGAACATTTTACGAACAAATGTCGGCGAACCGCCGCGTTCCACCATCCGGTCCGAAATCCACCCGCTGATGAGGGAGGCCAAGCCGACGGCCCAGAAAGCCAGAGAACCGAAACGGCCCATGGCGGCTTCTGAATAATGCCGCTCCCGTACCAGGTACCAGGGAAGCCAAGTAAGCAAAAAATACCATACGTAATTCCCGCAAAATAGACAAAGAAAAGTTCCCCACGCGGAGCGCTGACCGGCAATTTCGATCAGGCCGGGTCCTTCTTCGAGGCCGGAAAGGGAGACGGAATCGTCGGACTTGCGGGTGGCTCGGCGGGCGACCCAGGCCCAGGGAATGAGCCACAACATACTGATGAGGCCGACCGCTATAAACAATGTGCGCCAGCCGTAGTGGCTGAGGACGACGCCGCCGATCATCAGGCCGAGGGCGGGTCCGGCCTTGGAGCCGAGGTCGATTAAACCGTTGGCGAGTCCGCGATGTTGTTCGGTGAAACCTTGCGCAATGATTTTGGAATAGGCGGGATAGGAGACGGATTCTCCGATGCCGAGCAGGAGACGCAAGGCGAAGATGGTGACGAATCCGCCGGCGAGGCCGGTCAGAACGGTGGCGGCCGACCAGATGAAGAAGCCTCCGGCAAAGATCCAAAAGACGGAGTAGCGATCGATCAGCCAGCCGGAGACGATTTGCATGGCGGCGTAGGTCCAGAAAAAGGACGAGAGCAGGAGTCCGATTTTTTCGGGATCGAGCTGGAGTTCCCCGGCGATACGGCTGGCGGCTATGGAGAGATTGCCGCGATCGATGTAATTGATGGTGACCGAGACAACCAGGAGCGAGAGGAGAATCCATTGGCCGCGGGCGCGTGCCGTCATTTTAATTTTTCGTTCAGCACGGCGGCGAGCCGGTAACCGGCAATGGCGATTCGCTGCTGGGCGACCTTGGCCGCGTTGGCTTCATAGCCGGGCGGCAACGTAATGGGATGCTCACGGGTACCGGTGTCGAGGCCGAAGGTGTAGACGTCGGTGATGGCGAGCTCGAATCCCTCGTGGATCCAGTGCTCGGGTTTCTTTTCCTGGTGGCGTGACGGCGGATGCGCGGCTATGGCTTCGGCTATGTATTTTACGGCGTAGGCTTCGGAGTCGTCGCGGCCGGCGGCTCCGTCCCATAGCGAATGGAGATTTCTGTTGGGCCCGGTCAGGTAGACGGCGTTGCCGCCGGCATCGCCTTTGGGCATCGATTTGAGAAATCGGCTGACGCAGTGGAGAGGCTGATGGACGTCGCCTGCGATGTGTTCGAGCCAGGGGAGCAGATACGTCGGATTTGACGCGCTGGTGGGCGGGACGTCGGACTTGGTGCCGATGATGGGGATGATGCGATCGAGCTCGGAGAGGGCGCTGGGCGGTTTTTGCGGTTCGGCTTCGGCGCCGTCGGGGGTGTAGGGCGTGTCGTAATAATGCCAGGTGGTGTGCCGGGCCATGTCGGGGAATCCGGGGAGCAATTGTGTGGGCGAGGCGTTGGGGCGGGTCTCATCGAAGAATCTGGGATCACCCTTAATTTGGTCGGGCCAGACGGCGGCGGCTATGAATGCTGCGCGGGCGCGGGCTATGGGGTCCGCTGGGGCGTCGTGGAGAAATAATTTTTCGTAGTCGGGATGCTGGCGGATCAGGGCGTCGACACGGGCGCGGGTTTTTGGGTTCAGGCGGTCGTAGGCTATGGCGGCGATTAGTCGATGGCCGGTTGAGTTCCAGGCTGCCGCTGGAGGAGCGAGATTAAAAAGGAACGAAAGCAACGCGGCAAGCAGACGGAGGATGCGCATGACGGATTTATTAGCATAAGACATTTCACGCAGAGGCGCAGAGCTCGCGGAGAAATCAACGGACGCGGGGCATCAGGCCTATGCGGCTGATGCCTACGCCTCGGGCTTCGTCGAGGACTCGGGCTACGTCTTTGAAATCGAGAGAGGGTGCGCCGGCTATATAGAAGATGCCGTCGGGGCGGCGGGCCAGGATTTGTTTGAGGCGGTCCGCCAAGTTGGCCCAGGTGACGGGCTCGGTGTTGATGTCGAGGGTGCGGTCGGCGCGTACGCTGACTACTATTTCGCGGGGAGGAGCGGGTGTTGTGCTGTCGGACGGCTGTTGCGGGACGCTGGCGTCGAGGCCGGTCGACTTCTGGGGGATGATCACCATGAAGATGATTAGCAGGACTAAGAGAACATCGATCATGGGCGTGACGTTGATCTGGGCTTTGTTTCCGGTGGTCATTGCCATGCCGGATTGGACACCGGCGAAGGGGAGAAGTTTCGTGGCTACAATAAGTCATGCTTCATGTGCCTATTCTTCGCAAGGGCGTTCCTTATCGCAGCCTCGATGTGGTGAAGACTCCGCATCATCGGACTAAGGAAACGTTTGTTGAACTGAGCCAGGCGAATGTCGGATTGATCCGGAGGGATCTGCTCGATCAGAAGACTCCGCGCGAGGCGCTGGCGAAATATTCGACTGCGGAGTTGATCGATATCAGCAAGCGGGCGGCGGATATTTTTTCCAATGACACGCTGCCGGTGGGGGATGCATCGCAAACGCCCGATGAATATGTGACGCAGCTTTCGGCGACGACAGGGATGCCGTTCACGCTGGTTCGGCGGAACATGAAAAAGATCCATGCGGCGCTGGCGGAGATGGAGCAGGTGATTGCGGGGCTGACGCGAAAGATTCCTTACGACGTACTGGATCGGGGATTCGGCGCGGGGTTGAGTTTCTTCCCGCGGACGGAATCGTTGGGGATTGTGCTGCCTAGCAATTCTCCGGGCGTGCATTCGCTGTGGACGCCGGCGTTCGCGCTGAAAATTCCGCTGGTGCTGAAGCCGGGAAGCGCGGAGCCGTGGACGCCGTATCGATTGATTCAGGCTTTGATTCGGGCGGGCGCGCCTCGGGAGGCGTTCAGCTATTATCCGGCGGATCATGCGGGAGGGGCGGAAATTCTGCGCCAATGCGGACGCGGAATGGTTTTTGGCGATGTGGGGTCGACTAAGATGTGGGCCAACGATCCGCGGGTGGAGGTGCATGGGCCGGGATTCAGCAAGGTCGTGATCGGCGAAGATTGCGCGGATGAGTGGGAAAAATATCTCGACGTGATGGTGACGTCGATCGCGGCGAATTCGGGGCGATCGTGCGTGAATGCGTCGGGGGTGTGGACGCCCCGGCACGCGGGAAGGATTGCGGAGGCGCTAGCGGAAAGGCTCGCGAAGATTGTGCCTCGGGCGGCGGATGATCCGGCGGCGGAGTTGTCGCCGTTTGCCGATGGAGGAGTGGCGGCGCGGATTTCGAAGATGATCGATGGGGATTTGTTTACGCCTGGGGCTCGCGACGTGTCTGCTTCTTATAGGGATAAAGAGCGGTGCGTGGTGCGGGACGGGTCGACTTATTTATTGCCGACGATTGTCGAGTGCGCGGTCGATCATCCGCTTGCGAATCGCGAATATTTGTTTCCGTTTGCCAGCGTTATTGAGGTGGCGGAGGATCAAATGCCGGAGGTGTTGGGGCAATCGCTGGTGGTTACGGCGATCACTCATGATGCGGCGTTGCGGCGGAGGCTGCTGAACTCGAATTTGGTCGGGAGACTTAATTT
>Ga0209006_10005454_pt1 | contig 11551 bp, 9 predicted proteins | sample JacPin_JW_Ref_O2_FD_188567 | JGI IMG/M metagenome (GOLD analysis project Ga0209006, IMG submission 188567) | Forest soil microbial communities from Algoma, Ontario, Canada - Jack Pine, Ontario site 1_JW_Ref_O2 (SPAdes) (version 2) | ecosystem: Environmental > Terrestrial > Soil > Boreal... | reverse complement strand
GCACTGAACGATATTTTGCCGCCGTCGATACGCGTTATGGACGTGCAGGAAGTGGCTGCCGAATTTCATGCGCGCAAGTCGGCACACGGCAAGAGTTACCGATACAGAATCTATCGCGACGCAATTTGTTCGCCGTTTCTGGCCAGATACGTGTGGCATTATCCGTATCCGTTAAATGAGCAATCGATGGCTGCAGCGGCGGCAAGGGTGCAGGGCGAACATGATTTTACTTCGTTTGCTGCTGTCGATCCCGAGCGGGGGCGCGATATTCCGGTCTCAAATGTGCGCCGAATTTTGACGTCGAGTTGGGAGCGACAGGGTGACGAATTGGTTTACACAGTAAAGGGATCGGGTTTTCTGCACCACATGGTGAGAAATCTGGTGGGAACGTTTATCCTCGTGGGCAAGGGAACGCTGAAGCCCGAAGGCTTGACGCAGATTCTTGAGGCTTGCGATCGTTCGGCGGCGGGAGCGACTGCGCCCGCGAGTGGGCTGTATCTGGTGGATGTGGAGTACTGATGTGGAGTACCAACGACCGGATATCTTGATGCTGATGGCTAGAGAGTAGCGAGCTACGGTTCTGCGGATTTATTTGGCATGGCTACTGATTTACAGATCGGGGTGCGGAAGGTTTCGTCAGTGAATCCTGCCACCGGCGAGGTTCTGCGCGAGTGGGAGTGCGCGGATGAACGTGAGGTTCTTGCCGCAGTCGCGCGGGCGCGTGCTGCGCAGCCGGCCTGGGCAAAAATTGGTATTGGAAAACGAGTCGCTATTCTGCGCGAGTTTCAAGGGGGCCTGCTGGAGAAAAAATCAGAAATCGCGGCAGTAATTACTCGCGAAGCCGGCAAACCTCTGGCGGAAGCTCTAACCACCGAGGTATTGGTGGTGCTGGATGCAGCGCGCTTCCTCATCGACAATGCCTATCGATTGCTGCGCGAAGAGAGGCTTCCACATGGAAATCTCGTCACCAAGTTGAAGCGCGGCCGGTTGATCCGCGAGCCTTACGGCGTGATTGGAATTATTTCTCCGTGGAATTATCCGTTTTCGATTCCTGCTACGGAAACGCTGGCGGCGCTGGTGGCGGGAAATGCTGTCGTGCTGAAACCCTCGGAATTCACTTCCCTGGCGGCGTTGGAACTGAAATCACTTTTGCACGCTGCAGGCGTGCCGCAGGAGATTTTTCAGGTGGTCGTGGGCGACGGAGCAACTGGCGCGGCTCTCATCCATTCGCAAATTGACAAGCTTATCTTCACTGGAAGCGTAGGCACGGGCAGGCGCATTGCGGCAATTGCGGCGGAGCGTTTGTTGCCGATGGTGCTGGAGTTGGGGGGCAAAGATCCCATGGTGGTGCTCGAGGACGCCGATGCAGACGTAGCTTCTAGTGCAGCGGTGTGGGGAGCGTTTGTGAACGCCGGTCAGACTTGTTTGTCGGTGGAGCGCTGCTACGTGCACCGCAGTTTGTACGAAGCGTTTCTGAAAGCGTGCTCGGAAAAGACAAAGAAGTTGCGGGTTGGGCGCGGAACCGATCCCGAAACCGACGTAGGGCCGATGATCCACGAACGGCAGTTGCAGATTGTAGAAGAGCATGTCCGAGATGCTGTCGGGCGCGGCGCGCGAGTCCTGGTTGGTGGCGCGCGGTTGCGGGAAGTTGGTACGAATTCTTATGCGCCGACGGTGCTCGCTGATGTGACCCACGACATGCGCATCATGCGCGAGGAAACGTTTGGCCCGGTGCTTTCCGTGATGGCATTCGACAGCGACGACGAGGCCGCGCGCTTGGCCAATGATTCCGAGTACGGCCTTGCCGCAAGCGTGTGGACACGCGACGCAACGCGCGGTGAAAAACTTGCGCGTCGCATTCAAGCCGGCACCGTCATGGTAAACGATGTGGTGTCGTGCTTCGGCATCAGCGAGGCCCCGCACGGCGGCGTGAAATCGAGCGGCCTTGGCCGCACCCATGGCCGCTTCGGCCTGGAAGAGATGGTGCGCCTGAAGTATGTGGATGTCGATGGCATGCCGGGAGTGAAAAAAGTCTGGTGGTATGGCTATGGCGGAAATTTTTCTCGGCAGATGGAAAGTTTTCTTGATTTCCAATTTGCGCGAGGCTTTGGTAAGCGGCTCAGTGGATTGCTGCGCTCGCTGCCGGTAATGTGGCGCAAACGGTTGTAGGCTGGAAACCGCGTAACTGCATAACTCGAAGAGCTGAGGTCAAGCCGATGAGCGATTTATCTTCCGATCCGAAACGCGAACTGTTGCGTCACGCGCTGGCTACTCTCGCCTATCGCGGGGGCAAAGCGATCCGCAATGCGCCGGAGGGCTTTGCTGATTTTCGTCCGGGTGAGAGCGTCCGCGCGCCTGGAAGAATCTTGGCCCACATGGGCGATCTGATGGATTGGGCGATCTCGATTGCCGTGGGAAAGCGCGAGTGGCGCGACTCCAAGCCCCTATCTTGGGAGAAGGAGGTAGATCGCTTTTTCGCATCGCTGAAAAAATTCGACGACTATCTGGCTTCGAGTGAACCGGTCGCCACCTCGCCGGAAAAACTGCTGCAAGGGCCGATTGCCGATGCGCTGACTCATGTTGGCCAGATTGCAATGCTTCGGCGCATGGCTGGTGGACCGCTCAAGGGCGAGAGTTATTACGAGGCCGAAATTGCTACTGGACGAGTAGGAGCAGAGCAGGCCAAACCGAAAAGAGAATTTTAGCGGCTTTGTATTTTGGGACTCGCCTTCTTAATTGACACTCCTGCGGCTCTCCGCGTCTTTGTCGCCGGTTTAACCCTTCGAGTACAATGACGCTCGTAAGGCCGATCCAGCGGCACAACGCCGCGAGAGCGAGGGCAAGTCCTTTGGCCACTGGCGAAATTACGACTTCCGGCACGCAAACTCCCGCGCAACTTCCGCACCATAAAGTGAAGATCAAGAAGGCGGGGCAGCGCGCCTGCAATGAAAAAAACGAAAAAGGAAAATTTTGCGGCGGCCATTTGAAGCGCTGGTCCTACTGGACTGACGTGATCGAGCAAGCCTGCGGCGACGTGGAAAAGGCTTGGGGAGCGAATGCCGAAGTGTACCGCTGCGAACATTGCCAGACCCTGTATTTGCCGAACCCCGCAGAGGCAAAGGTGAATGTTGCGGGGCAGGGAATGAAGTCCGTATTTGGATTGACGCTGCCGCCGAAGGAGAAATAGACCGCTTCTGGCTCTTAGCTTTCCAGTTCCTAGCAAGCGAACATGGCAGCCGAAATCGCATCTCAGGGGCTAGAGGCCAGGAGCTAGAAGTTAGCAGCGGTTCACTCATGAACACTTCCGACCTGATCTACGACTGGAACAATATTTATCCTCCGGAGTTGAAGCCGTCCGGGCCGGTCCTGCTCAATGACGAGAGCTTGCGCGATGGCTTGCAGTCGCCGTCGGTGCGTGATCCCTCGATTCCCGAGAAAATTGAAATCCTTCACCTGATGGAAGCGTTGGGGATCAACTCGCTTGATCTGGGATTGCCGGGCGCGGGCGTGCGGGCGGTGGAGCATGTGACTGCGCTGGCGCGAGAGATTGCGTCGCAGAGGATGAATATTCGCGCCAACTGCGCGGCTCGCACCCATGAGAACGATATACGCCCCATTGCCGAGATTGTTCAGAAAACCGGGCTGCCCATCGAGGCGGCGACATTTATCGGGTCGAGCCCGATTCGAAGATTCACTGAGGGATGGACCGACGATTTTCTCCTGCAGACTACTGAGAAGGCGGTCAAGTACGCGGTCTCGCTCGGTCTCGACGTGATGTACGTCACCGAGGATACCAGCCGTTGCGATCCCGAGACCGTGAAACGGCTGTATTCCACTGCGATCAATTGTGGAGCCCGCGCCATTGTAATTTGCGATACCGCGGGCCACGCCACGCCTATGGGAGCGATGGCGCTGGTCCGTTTTGTGATTGAGCAAGTGGTGAAGCCTTCCGGGGAAAAAATTCGCGTCGACTGGCACGGTCATAGTGATCGCGGGTTTGCGATTGCCAACTCCTTCGCGGCGGTGATCGCCGGCGCGAATTGTGTTCACGGCTGCGCCGTGGGACTCGGCGAAAGAGTCGGCAATACGCAGATCGACCAGATGCTGGTGAACCTGAAGCTCATGGGCATCGCTCCGTGGGAGGAGCAGGACTTGACGAGGCTGAAGCAATATTGCCAGGCAGTTTCGCGCGCCACCGGCGTGCCGATTCCCGCCAATTATCCGGTGGTGGGCGATGACGCGTTTCGCACGGCCACTGGAGTGCACGCTTCAGCGATCATCAAGGCGTATAAAAAGAATGACGTGGTGCTCGCTAACACAGTTTATTCGGGAGTGCCTTCGCATGTGTTCGGACTCGAGCAGATCATCGATATCGGACCCATGAGCGGGAAGTCGAATGTCCTGTTCTGGCTGGAGCGGCGCGGCATTCCGGCGAACGACGATCTGGTCGATCGCATCTATCACCGGGCCAAGGCCAGCGATCACACTTTGAGCGATGCGGAAATCGCGGAGTGCCTGCCGGCGACGGCGACGAAACAGAATTGAATCCCTGACTAACAGAATCTCATCCTCACAGAATGCAAGCGAACCCTATGAAACATGCGATTCTCGGAGCTGGTGGCGTCGGCGGTTTGATCGGCGCTTGTCTGGCGCACGCTGGCGCTTCCGTCACTCTGGTGGTGAGGCGCGAGACCCTCGCACAATATCCGAAACAACTTAGCCTGGAAAGTCCGTTCGGCAAATTTACCGTGGATGTTGCTGTCGCCGCCGAGGTGCCCGCGGTCGACGTGCTTTGGATCACGGTGAAGGCCACGCAACTCGACCAGTCGCTCACCGCGCTGAAAAATCCTGAGGCAGTGCGGGCGATCGTTCCGCTGCTCAATGGGATTGATCACGTGGCTTTGCTCCGTGGAAAATACGGAGCGAATCGCGTGATCCCTGCGACGATCGCGGTGGAAACGGAGCGAGTGAGTCCAGGTCATATTGTTCATCGTTCTCCGTTTGCGCGGCTGAATGTGCTGTCGGCGGGCAAGCCATTGCTTGCGGACACTCTCGATCAGCTTTCGAAGATCGGTTTCATCTGCCGCTTTATCGACGACGAACCAACCCTGCTGTGGGGCAAGCTGGTTTTTCTGGCGCCGTTTGCACTGAGCACCACCGCAGCGGATAAAACCGTGGGTGAGATCCTGGCTGATCCGGAATGGCGAAGTCTCGGCCTGGCCTGTGTGCGAGAGGCCTGCGCGGTTGGCGTCGCCGAAGGAGCGAAGGTCGATCCTGACGTTGTACTCTCGGGGGTGCAAGGCATGCCTGGCGGCATGCGTAGCTCAATGCAGAAAGATGTCGAGAAGCACAAGGCTCCGGAGCTGGATGCCATCGCTGGACCCATTTTGCGTGGGGCGCGGCGTCACGGAATTGAAGTTCCGGCGACGAAAAAGCTGGTAGCCGGAGTGGAGAAAAGAGCTGGCTACAAAGAGAGTTTGTTGGCTTAGATCTGGAGCGTAATTTTTTTTCGGATCAAATTCGCAAAATCTCTTGAATCAAGGGGATAGAAGGGTCGCGAAATTTTTGATCTGATTAAAATAATGATTCTAAAGATTTTATCGGTAAAATCTCTAGAATCAGTTACTTGCGGAACGCTTTTCGAAGTTCCGGCAGTCCCCGCCTATTTAAACATTCAATTGTGAAAGAACTGACGCTGGTTTTCTGGGCGGCGCTTCGTCCGCTAACTTCATGATGACGGGGGTGAGCAATGGAGGCAAGGTTGGATGTCACAGTGTGGGTGCGGAAAAGTTTGACCGCAGTTCGCGGGGCCACGGGCCACCCCGCGCATCCTCGCGTCTTGACGATCTGTCATGCTGAGCGAAGTAGGAGCGTCCCCCGGACGATCCTGCGCAGTCGAAGCATCCCTGCCGACGTCCCAAATCCGGAACTATGCTCCGCGCTGTGACGCTCGTCACCGTCAGCGGAACCCGCCTTCCGCAATCATTCCCTCATGCGCGACCTGCGCTATTACTGCGTCTACATCATGGGAAGCCTGACGGGGACCCTCTACATCGGATTCAGCGGCAATCTTCACAAACGGGTGTTCCAGCATAAGTTCCGTCACTGCGAGGGATTCACCGCGCGTTACGTCGTGGTCCGTCTCCTCTACTGGGAATCTTACGACGACGTGCACAAGGCCCTGGCCCGCGAGAAACAGCTGAAGGGATGGGCGCGCGCTAAAAAAATCGCCCTATTCGAACGGCGAAATCCGCGGTGGATTGACCTGGCCGCGGAGTGGTACCCGTGGATGCAGCCGGGCAAAGGTAGGGATGCTTCGACTCCGCAGTGAGATCGCTTCGCGATCTCACCGCTCCGCTCAGCATGACAGGTGGGTGCGGGCCTTCCGGTCGCCCAAGAAACCTTAGAGGGATTGGGCGGTGGAATCCCACGTTTCGCAAAAAACGCGAAACCCTTCGACCTGCTCAGGGGAGGCCATGGGGCACCCTTCCGCTAGTATGGGGAAAAGGAGGCACGTCCCGATGTTTACTTCGCGGCCAATTGGATTTGTGAGTAGTCCTTACAAGCATGCAGGGGAGGTCCCGAAGGGTTTGGGCGCTAGTCACCAGGCGGAGGGTGTGCTGGTGATCCTTCCGGAGTTTGAGTTGGGACTTACTGATATCGAAGGGTTCTCTCACCTGTTTGTCCTGTGGGAGTTTGATCGCTCGCGTGAGTTTGAATTGCTGGGAACGCCACCCTCCGACAATCGCGCACATGGAGTGTTTGCGACGCGGTCGCCGCGGCGTCCTAACCCGATTGGTCAGACTGTTGTGGAACTGCTTCGTCGTGAGGGTGCCGAACTGCATGTGCGGGGCGTCGATATGCTGGATGGGACTCCGATTCTTGATATCAAGCCTTACTTGTCCAGCATTCCCGCCGAAAAATTGCGTAGAGGATGGCTCGCGGAAGCGGAGGCTCGGGCGAATGGATAGATATGGCAGCGTCTCGCTACCCAGCACCGGGAACGGAATTCCCTGTTAGGCCGCGGGTAGCGCTTGCTTGAAGGGGGTGTCCTTCGACTGCGCAACTGCTTCGCATTCGCGAAGCAGTTGCTCCGCTCAGGATGACAGCTTTGTAAGGCTTTGGGCATTTCAGGGGTGAAATAGCGAAGGTTACGAACGTCCATCCCGCGTCAATCCAGGGGCGGGTTTAGAGGGGACAGACGCGAGAGCTTGGTCCCGCCCAAGGTAATCCCTATTGCTTGGCGCGCGTTGTAAGATGACGCAATATCTATTCATGAGCCCCACTCCCCCACGCGCCGATATGCCTGAGGTTGCGCCTACGGTGCAGCAGGAAGTGGCGCGTCTGGCGGCTTCGCCCGAAGTGCGGTCGGCGTACAACTGGCTGCGCACGCAAGAGCCGCAACTGGCGCAATGGCAACTGGAGATGGCGCGGATTCCGGCGCCTCCGTTTGGCGAGTCGGCTCGCGGAGCGTGGCTGGCGGAGCGCTTTCGCGAAGTTGGCCTTGACGACGTTCGCATCGATGACGTTGGCAACGTGTTCGGAGTTCATCCCGGATTCGGGCAGCGCTATGTGGCGCTGAGCGCGCACATCGATACGGTGTTCCCCGCGAGCACGCCGTTGAACGTTCGTCAGCAGGGAAGCCGGCTGTATGGGCCCGGGGTGTCTGACAACGGCGCTGGAGTCACGGCAATGCTAGCCATCGCGTCGTTGCTGCGCGCGGTGCGGCTGCGGCATGCGCTGCCATTTGTTTTTATTGGAAACGTAGGGGAAGAGGGTGAAGGCGATCTGCGCGGCATGCGGCACATTTTTTCTACGCCGCGCTGGAAGGATTCGATTGCCTACAGCGTTGTGCTCGATGGCGCAGGAGCGGACACAGTTGTTGCCGAGGCTCTCGGGAGCCGCCGTTTCGAAGTGATCGTCCGCGGCCCTGGTGGACACTCGTGGAGCGATTTTGGCGCGCCCAATCCGATCGTGACTTTGGCGCGCGCCGTCGACACGTTTACTTCAACTCCCGTTCCCACGGCGCCGAAGACTACGTTCAACATTGGAGTGATTCGCGGCGGGACCTCAGTGAATTCGATTCCCGAGTCGGCCAGCATGAAGGTGGATATCCGGTCGACTTCGATGACGGAAATGGAGCGGCTGGAACAGACGCTGCGGCTGGCCCTGAATCGGGCGATAGAGGACGAGACGCTCGCCGCCGAGATGCGCTCGCCGGTGCCGAAGCGGCCGTCGGGAGTGAATTGCGAAGTGGTCGCGATCGGCAACCGGCCGGCAGGAGAGTTGTCGACGAGCGCGCGAATCCTGCAGGTGATTCGTGCAGTCGATGTGCAGCTCAACAATGCTGCGCAGGTTCAGCGCGCATCGACAGACGCCAATATTCCGCTGTCACTGGGTCTTGAGGCGATTGCCATTGGCGGCGGCGGCTCGGGCGGAGGGGCACACACTTTGCAGGAATGGTTTGACAGCAATGGGCGCGAACTGGGGCTGAAACGGATTTTGTTGACGATGCTAACCCTCGCGGGAGCGAGAGAATAATGCAGAGATTCATGACCTCGGGGATTATATTGGCCGCTGCAGCGTTGTGTTCGGCAGCATTGGGTTCGGCTCAATCTCAGAATCCCGCTACAACACCGTCTGCCAAAGCGGATGCCATCTACCTGCACGCGAATGTTTATACCGGCGTGCCAGCGTCCGCGCAGTTCAGCTCTGTGTTGCGTGAGCAGGCCATTGCGGTCCGCGGGGAGCGCATTCAAGCGGTCGGTAAAAATGCAGACATCGAGAAATTGAAGGGGCCCCAGACTCAGGTCATCGATTTGGGCGGGCGCTTCGTCATGCCCGGATTCAATGACGCGCACGTGCATCTGGCCGACGGGGCATTGCGGAAGTTGGCGGTGGACCTTACCGGAGTGAAGACGCTGGATGAGTTGCGGGAGCGGCTGCAAGCCAGAGTTGAGAAGGCAGGGCCCGCCGAATGGATAGTCGGCGGTGGTTGGGATGAAACTATATGGCCGGTTAAGACCACTCCGAACCGATGGGACTTGGATCAGGTTTCAGAAGGACATCCAGTTTTTCTGGTTCGCATCGATGAGCATATTGCTGTGGCGAATACGAAGGCGCTGCAGTTGGCGGGGGTAACGTTGGCCAGCCGCGATCCTGAAGGCGGCCATATCGATCGCAACGAGAATGGGGAGCCCACGGGAGTTTTACGAGAGACGGCTCAGGGATTGGTAAGGGCCGTCATTCCAAGAGTTTTGCATGAAAAGAGGAGACAGGGAATAGAGCTTGTCCTGGCAGAATTGGCAGAGCATGGCGTCACCTCTGTGCAAGATTGTTCCACAATCGAGGAGACGTGTTCGACCTGGGAGGATTTTCAGATTTACGAAGAACTGGAAAAAGAAGGGAAGCTTACCGCGCGCATTACGGAATGGCTGCCCTTCGAGCAACCGGTAGCAAGCCTGAACGCGAAACGGGATTCGCATTCGCAATTGGATTTAATGCTGCACACCGGAATGTTGAAAGGATTCCTGGATGGTTCGCTGGGATCGCACACGGCGGCAATGGTCGAACCTTATACCGATGATCCGAAAAACACGGGCCTGCCACGCTACGATGCAGAAAAGCTTAACGATATGACTCGAGAGCGGGTGCTGGCAGGCTTCCAGATTGGTCTTCACGCCATCGGCGACAAAGGTGTGCAGATGGCGCTGGATGCCTTCGCCGAGGCAGAAAAAGCCGCGCACGAGCAGAAGGTAAAGGCCCCGAACGGCGGCGATAATTTCCGTCTGCGGATTGAACACGCCCAAGTCACCACCCCCGCGCAAATCGCGCAATTCAAGGAATTGAAAGTCATCGCTTCTATGCAACCCAGCCATGTGCTCACCGACATGCGTTGGGTGAATGATCGGATCGGGCCAAGGCGGGCCGCGACTTCCTATGCCTGGGCGGGACTCTTAAATCAAGGAGTGATGCTGGCTTTCGGAACGGATTACCCCATTGAGCCAATCACGCCGTTCCCTGGGCTTTACGCTGCTGTGACGCGCAAGAGCGAAGATGGCAGGCAGGAGTTTCATCCTGAGCAGAAGCTCACCATGGACCAAGCCATAGCGGCTTACACCAGCGGTTCTGCCTTCGCCGAATTCGAGGAGAAAGAAAAGGGTAAGCTCGCGCCCGGCATGTTGGCCGATTTTGTCGTCCTGGATCGTGACATCACGGCCTTGTCCGCAGAGAAGGTGTTGGGCGCTAAGGTCCTACGAACCGTGGTTGGTGGCAAGACCGTTTACGAGGCGGCAAAGTGAAAACAAAGCGCGGTGGAACTCCGCTTTAGCCGGTGCCACGCCTCGCTGCTAACTCTTTCGTACTATCAGCCTTTATTTTCAACGAATTCTTGTCCCGATGTAAAACGCAGTGCCATGTTTGTGCGTCTAACCAGTGGCAGATGTTGACGCGGGGTGTTGGCGTGGCAGCGGGTATAATTGTTTGCAGAGTTTTGGAGGAAAGCAGGAGATATGGATTCGCGGGCAATGTGGGTGCGTTTGAAAACCCGTCGATGGGTTTATTCGTTCAGCATAGTAACAACGCTGGCGCTCGGTATTTTAATTGGCACGGTGGTTTCTTTTGGAGTGAAGGGCAAAGAGGGGCAGAAGTCGTCGTCAGATGCGACCCCGCTGACAATTCCTTCCCCGAAGCAGCTTTCCAATGAGTTTTCGCAGATTGCCAAAACGCTGGGACCAAGCGTCGTCAACATCAACACCGAATCAACGATCAAAACTCCGCACCGGCGCCGTGGGGAACAGAGCCCCGACGATCAGGATGGCGGCGGCGGAAATGGCGGCATGGACGACTTCTTCAACCGCTTCTTCGGCGGACCCGGTGGCCAGGGTGGACCCGGCGGCGATAACTCGATCCGTGAGCGGTCGCTCGGCTCTGGAGTGATTGTCGATCCCAAAGGCTATATCGTTACCAACCGCCACGTGGTCGAGAAAGCAGACCGGATTCGGGTGCGCTTGCAGGACGATCCGCCGGGCGTGCAGCACGACGCCAAGGTGATTGGAGAAGACCAGGAAACCGATCTGGCCGTGATCAAGATCAATCTTGAGCGCGCCGTTCCCTCCGCCAAACTGGGCAATTCTGACAGCATGCAGGTAGGTGATTGGGTGCTGGCGATCGGCAGTCCGTTTGGGCAGGTAGGCACGGTCACTGCCGGTATTGTTTCCGCGAAGGGCAGAAATATCGTTCCTGGTCGGCAGTTCCAGACTTTCATTCAAACCGATGCAGCGATTAACCCCGGTAATTCCGGTGGGCCGCTGGTCAATATGGACGGCGAAGTGATTGGCATCAACACCGCGATCTTGAGCGAAACTAACGCTTACGCCGGCGTAGGATTCTCGCTTCCTTCGAATACCGTGGTGCAGGTCTATAACCAACTGATTGGACCGGATCACCGCGTGGCGCGGGGCTCTATCGGAATCGAATTTAATTCCGAGGAAAACCCGGCGATTACGCGAGTGTACGGCGCCGGAGCGGGCATCACCGTGTCTTACGTTGT
>Ga0209006_10005453_pt1 | contig 11552 bp, 9 predicted proteins | sample JacPin_JW_Ref_O2_FD_188567 | JGI IMG/M metagenome (GOLD analysis project Ga0209006, IMG submission 188567) | Forest soil microbial communities from Algoma, Ontario, Canada - Jack Pine, Ontario site 1_JW_Ref_O2 (SPAdes) (version 2) | ecosystem: Environmental > Terrestrial > Soil > Boreal... | reverse complement strand
GCTTTCGGATATCATATCGTCTGTCACTAACGAATAATTCGATTTGCTTCTTCTTACAAATGATCGCCGCCGCTCGCATAGTCTTTTACCAGTCGCTCTACTTGTCGTTTTATTACTCTCGCCAACAGCTATAATGCCCAGGTTTTGGTCGGCAACGTCGAGGTATGGCGATGAAGCAGATTTCATCCTGCACTCGTCGCGTTGGCAATCAACGGCTTGATCGTCGTGACGACGGCGACGCGCGCGGATACGTAGAACATTGGGCATCAGGGAGGAGCGCAGTACGCGCATCCCCACCAAGATCAGTACGGGACCTACCGGTACGCGCGCCCCTACTAGTATCAGTAAGGGACTTACCGATGCCCTTATCAGTATGCGGGCCCCTACAACTACCGCTACGCGCGACCTTACGTTATGCCAGCCCCACAATTACCCATGCGCGCGTACGTACACTCCTCGCGCTTATTATGACTATGCGACCACAGGGTACCGATATGGAGCGGATGTGTAGTTAGGGCATCTACTGCGTGTGTAACTGTCTCCAACGTGTTTTGTGAGCTGCAGTGTCTTCTTACAGTTCGCGGGCGCGAGGAAGGCGTACAATCATGCGCTTCAATGGACCCAATAGGACTGAGCTTGCAATTGCGGTTGGCTTGATTTGGCTGCTGATGTTTCCGGCACAGTCGACGGCTCAGACCGCCGCCACGCCAGCCACGACGCAAGTGGGCCTGCAATGCAATGGTACACGGCTACTTGATCCCTTTAATGGCAGTTTGGCTGGTCCGAATCTCCCCGCGGGGTTGCTGCCGATCGACGCCTCGGTCAAGGACAAGATTCTAAAGTCAGGACTGCCTTGTCAGGAGAACGTGAGCACGGGCGCACAAGGCGATTTGGCTGGAGTCGAATCTGTCGGCTTGGAAAATCTGCAACGAGGCTTCGATTTTTATTCGTGGCGCACTTTTATCGCGCTGAATTCGCCGGCCGATGGAACGCCAATCGACAGCGCGAGTACGCAGGCGGATACGCCGACCCGATGGGAGGATATGAACAACTTCAAACAGCTCCTTGACGTCATGCTTCCTGCTGACCTGCAGCCACCGCGATGGCCGACTGATCTAAATGGGATGACGGCCGAGCGCGAGCGACTGATGCCGAAGGAATGTCGCGATCTACACAGGCAGATGCCCGATCGGATGATCGTGAAGATGATCGAGGAGAGCTTCAATGAGCCGTTCAAGACCGGCCCGTTGATCGACCAGAATGGGCACTACGCCGTCTTCGATATTCTCATGAACCGGCAAATGTTCAAATACATCATGGATCACCATTTGAATACCAAGGCCGGCCAGATGAGCGGGGCCAATTCAGATCTCCTGGTTGATTTTCCGCCGGGCCAGAATTCCGGCGCCGAGTTTGGCGCCTTTATGCTCAAGGTCTCGTGGAAGATTTTGACGGATGGGGAAGCGGCGACCAAGAATTTCCACATGAGGAAAGCGCTTGTTTTGATGCCCCCGGGAGCCGACCGGCCGTGTGTGCCGGAAACCTTGGGCTTGATCGGCTTTCATGCGGTCCACAAGACCGCAACGCGCCCGCAGTGGATCTGGACCTCCTTCGAACACTCAAAGAACGTGCCGGACAAGGATGAAGTCGCGGCGAGCAAGCTGGTTGGTCCGTACAATTTCTTCAGCGTCAAATGTCAGGCCGACTGTCCGGCTGTAAATGCGACGCCGCCCACACCATGGGATCCCGATCCGGCCCTGAGGCTGCGCTTCAGAAAGGACGATTCGTTCAAGAGCCAGATCGTTCGAGAAACGCCGCTGACGGATGCGGCAAAGAACATGAACGCGATTTTTCACAACATGTTGCCGAGTAACAGTGTCTGGCAAAATTACATGCTGATCAGTACGCAATGGCCCAGCGAATTCGCGTGCGCGTCGTTGCACTCGCATGTGCCCGGCGCGCCAGCCCCTGGGACCGATTTTATCAAGCAACCCGACATGACCTGTTCACCGGCGCCGACATTCATGGCGAATTCGACACTCGAGACCTACAGCCAGGGCGATGTGCCGCTCGCGTCGTCGAGTTGCATCGCATGTCACGGCAACGCGGTCGGTTTCCAAAAAGGCGCGTCGGCTCCGAAGCCAGGTCAGATGCATCTCAACCAATCGGATTTCACGTTCATGCTGGAGAAGGCGCAATAGACTGGCGGCGGCCAATCACGCGGCTTCCCTGGACTTTAATGGCGAGTCACGATGCGAGAGTTACCGAAGCAGCGGCACGACGATCGGTCCGACGCAACCCGCTTGGAACCGGAAAGCTTTGTTTCGCGGCGCAGAATGCTCGCCGGTACGGTCGCCACGACGGCGGCGGCGGCCGTCGCGCCCATTGCCGGTGCAGCCTATGCGGCTGGACCAGACGTGAGCTCGCCACAGGATATGATGGCATTCCTGCTGCTTTCGGCCGCGCTCGCTGGGGTTCACGTGGTGAATCTAGCGCCGGAGTTTAGCCAGGACATCAAGAAGGATATTTTGGATCAAGATCCTGGCGTCGATCCAATCAATGTCAAGAACGACTACTTCCGGTGGATCAACGCCCACGACTCGACATCGTCATTCGGCAAACTGCTTCAGATCGCCAAGGACAATCGTCAGTCCGGGATCAACATCATCGCCGCGGTGAACGCGAGCGATGACAGTGCCAAATTCCTGGCCCGCAGCATTGTCCTGCTCTGGTATCTGGGCTCCTGGTACGAGCCGGCAGATCTGAAAGCCAACGCCGCCACGCCCGGAACCCGCGCGGTCACTCCGTCAGTCGTCGTCTCGTCGAAGGCATACACTCAAGGATTGGTCTGGCAGATCGTTGGAGCCCATCCGATGGGCTACAGCAATTTGCAGTTCGGTTATTGGTCGCGCGATCCGAACGATCCGAACGATGCAGTGCAAAACTCGAATTTCGGCGTCATCACCGCAACAATTCCTTGAGAGGAAAAGGTGACCGACAATTGTATCGAGTGCGATGTCGCAATCATCGGATCCGGCTTTGCCGGTTCGTTGATCGCCAAAGAATTGAGTCAGACGCCGCCCATCAGGGGCAACCGTCTGCGGGTCGTTGTTCTCGAGGCAGGTGCGGGTGTCCAGCCAAACATCAACGATTATCTGAAGCGCTTTTATACGGCCAGTATCAAAGTGCCGGAGAGCCCTTACCCTCCGGCACTGACCGAACCGAACGGAAAGCTGATTGGCCCCGCGAATATCGCCGCCGGCAGGCCGACGTCGCGGACATTATCTCATTCCAGCTGGAAAGATCTCAAACAGGCTTATCTTGATCAGACTGATAGCAAGCTGCCGTTCAAAAGTACTTACGAACGTCTTGCCGGTGGAACCTCGCACTGGCTCGGCCAGACGCCGCGGCTCGTGCCGCACGATTTTCAGATGTCGATGTACCGCAAGGATCTGCCAGATTGGCCGATCAACTATAAAACGTTGAGCCCATACTACGACAAAGCGGAAGCCGAGCTCGGCGTGTCCGGCGACGTGGAGGAGCAGAGCTTCTGCGATATCAGCTTTTCCAAGGGCTACACCTACCCAATGCCAAGGATTCCGCCTTCGGTGTTTGACCAAGACGCCAGCAACGCCCTTGCGCAATTGACTGCCGACGAGACGAACTTTCTTGGCATGGGAAAGCCGGTGACTGCGCTTAGGCTGCGGAGCCTGCCGGCGGCCCGCAATTCCCAGCCCTATCGGAATCGCCGCGCCTGCGCAGGCAATACCAATTGCATCCCAATTTGCCCGATCCAAGCCAAATATGATCCGACCATAACGTTGAGCGAAGCGACCAACGGCGGCGCGAAGCTGATCGACCATGCCGTCGCCAATGAGATCCTGGTCGAGAATAATCTCGTCAGTGGGATCAACTTCATCACGTACAAGGGCGATGCCGGGCCGCAGACCGGGACTGGCTGTATCAAGGCGAAGGTCTATGTGATTGCCGCGAATGGCATCGAGACGCCGCGGTTGCTGCTGATGTCAAAAAATGGCGGCCGGACACCCAACGGCGTGGCCAATAGCAGTGACATGGTCGGGCGAAATCTGATGGACCACCCGCAATATGTCACCTGGGGGTTGCTGCCGCCGAGCTCAAAGCCGGCATATCCTTATCGCGGCCCGCTCATTACCTCCGCCATCGGCGATCTCTGTGACGGTCCTTTCCGCGCCACGCGCGCCGCCTTCCGGGTCAGTTTCGGCAACGAAGGTTGGAATTTCGTGGTCGGCGGCGGCGCGTTCGGCGCCGACCCCCACGTCACGACTCTCGACTTTGTCAACGGGATGAATTCCAGCAGACTCAACACGCGCGCAGTCAGTCAGCTGGCGTCCGACAACAGCGCGCTGTTTGGGGCGGGCCTTGCGGAGACGCTCCGCGACCTGATTTCGCGACAATTCAGGATTGCATTCGCGTGCGAGCAAGATCCTGATCCCATCAATCGTGTAACGCTGTCCACAGTTACCGATGCGCTAAATTTGCCCCGTCCGAAGATTGCTTACGATATTTCCGACTATACGAAACAGGGGATCGTCACCGCTGTTCGCCTGAAAAGGCTGATCTTCAAGAAGCTAGGTGCAACAAAATTAGACTTCACCGAACGCGCTGCAGGCGATCCTGCGGGCTTCGATGAGAAGATCGATGACCAACTGGAACAACTGACTTACGGCGGCGCGGGTCACGTCATGGGTACTTATCGTATGGGCGATCCGAAGACATCGGTCGTCGATTCCTGGCAGCGCTCGCACGACCACCAAAACCTGTATCTGGTGGGAAGCGGCACGTTTCCGACCGTGGGCACCGCCAATCCAACGCTCACCCTTTCGGCGCTGGCGCTCCGTACTGCGGAGAACATTGTCGCATTTTTCAAGTCGCACGCATGAGGGTGTTTTAGGCGGAGGTTCGCAGTGGTTTTGGGTTCAATAACTCCAGATATTGGCAGGGCATTTTGACCGAAGGGCCACCGCGGCATCTATCTGCTGGGCTCAAACGTCAATCCATGTCCATTGCTGGTTTGTGCCTGGCACGGGTTCAGGAGCTCCGTTTGGTTTTCGATATAGCAAAGAAGAAATGCGGCACCCTCGTTGCGGTCAGGCTCCAACTGCGACCGCGCAGAGTTGTGCCATTGGCAGAGTCGCTTGGTTGAGATGCAAGCTCTCGGATACACACAAGTGACGAGTTAGACGTGGCGAGGCAAGCAAATGCGCTACACGGTCGGAGATCTCGCACAAGCGCGCAACCGAATCTTGGCCAACGATCCCCAGCTCGCGGTACACATCCGCAAGTTGGCAAGCGCCAAGCGTAAGCCGACGTGGCTGTCGAATGCGGTCGAAGGGCTGAGGGACATCTCTCAGCTTCCTGCTACTGAAGCCGTCGCCCCGGATTTGGAATTGGAATCTATCGTGCAGCGGGTCGGCCGCCCCGTGTTTGGTGTGATCGGTGGAAAGGTCGATCTGGACACCACGTCTGCCGAGGACGGGGTTTGGAATACGAGATTGCAGCAAGCTGCCGCCGTGCTCGGACCTTCAATCGCGGCCGTTGGCCGTGTCGAGGCAACAAACTGGCCGATCGGTGCGCCCTATGTCGGTACGGGCTGGCTGATTGATGAGAACCTAATCGTGACGAACAGGCACGTCGCGCTGGAATTTGCCGAGCGGGGGCAGAAAGGTTTCGTCTTCCAGCTCGGTTTCGACCGCAGCAATCCGGTAGCGGTTGACGTCGATTTCCTGGAGGAAATCGACAATCCAGCCACAGCTCGTTTTGCAATTGGCGACATTCTCTACATTGCCAGGGATTCCGAACCCGATCTGGCGTTCCTTCGGTTAAATCCGGGTAAGGGCCCGCCAGCGCATGCGATCAAACTTGCCAGCAAGCTTTTGCCCAGCAAAACGATGGTCGGCGTCGTCGGCTATCCGGGACGGGATCCGCGCATTCCGGACCAGGACTTGATGGCCAAGATTTTCGGGAATGTGTTTGACAAGAAACGCTTCGCGCCCGGTCTCGTCATCGGCTTCGAAGCGGATGCTCTGACGCATGACTGCACGACGCTCGGCGGAAATTCGGGCTCGGCGGTTCTGGACCTGCTGACGGGCGAGGCGGCCGCGCTCCACTTCTCTGGCGTCTTCCTCAAGACCAACTACGCGGTGCCCGCGCCTGTGATCTCGGAGCTGCTCGCTCGTGTCAAACAGGCCGCTGCAATCACAGCGTCGTCGTCACCAGACTCGCCGCAAGACACGACGACTTCGACCGTTGCGGTTAAATTGAATCAGACCGGGGATCCAATGACAAGCACGACGATTGTCGTTCCATTGCAGATCACTATTTCGTTCGGAAATCCGGCGGGCAGTACGGCGGATATCAACCTGTCCGCTGCGACTGCGAATATCACCAAGGACTCCGGTCTTGGTGCGCCACAGACGCCTTCGCCCGATGCGTTGACTGCCGCCATGGTCGAGGGGCGACGGACTTTGTTGAATCGTACCGACGTGATCTCGATTCGGCCCGGCTATCGTGTGGCAGATGGCTGGATCACCGACGAGCGGTGTCTGGTAGTCTCCGTGAAGAAGAAGCTCGAGCCGGCGGAGCTTGCCGCGGCGGGCCTGACACCGCTGCCCAAGTCGATCAATGGCATCCCCGTAGACGTTGCCGTCGGCGCCGTCGGTGATCGCGAATCCTACCTCACGCTGGAAGCCATGCAGGAGGCGCGGCACGTGCTAATTGGTAATTACAAGAAGCCGACCGATATGCCGCTGGTAGAATTGAACGAATCAATGCAGGTGGTGGCACATGCTGGGCCCGACGCTGGCTGGCCCCTGCTCGAACCGTTCTTCGGACGGGTGAAAAAGCAGCTGACCATCGGAATGTACGAATTCACGGCGCCTCACGTCGTCAAGTCCTGCGTGGCGGCCATCAAGCCGGCGGGATGCAAGACAAGTCTCGTGCTGCAAAATCGGGATGAGAAGAAAGAGGCCACGACCGCCAACGACCTGACTGAACAGGCTACTGTCGACACTCTAACCAAGGCGGCACGCAAGCGCTTGTCCTTCGCGTGGGCGTCAGTGTCGGGTCCGGATCGCCTCTTTGCGACGTCCTACCACATCAAGGTAGCCGTTCGCGACCAGCAAGAGATCTGGCTCTCGAGCGGGAGCTGGCGTTCGTCGAACCAGGCACCGTTTGATCCGATCAAGAACGGGGACCAATCGCCGCCCTTGCTTCAGCGATATGATCGCGACTGGCATATCCTGCTCACCAACAAGCCTCTCGCCACGCTGATGGCGAGCTATCTGCTGCGCGACGAACAACAGGCGGCGGCGTTACAGGAGGCGTTAGCTCCAGGCATCCCCGACCCCGAGTTCTGGGTGCCGGAGGCGTATTTCAGGGCGACCGATGAAGAGGCGAAAGTCGCCGTCAAGTACCACTCTCCGCTAAGTATCAATCGCAAAGTACGGGTGCAGCCACTGCTTACGCCAGATAATTACGCTGCGCACGTGGTGCCACTTATCCAGAATGCGACGAAGAGCGTCTATTTCCAGAACCAGTCCCTAGACGCGCGAGCATCCGGCGAGAATGGAGACGCTTTCGAAAGTCTTCTGCACGCTCTGCTCGTAAAACAGAGAAATCCGGCGATCGACGTACGCATCATATTTCGCCGCTTTCCCACCATGCGCCAGACTCTGACCGGCATGAAGGATTTTGGCTTTGATACCAGCAAGGCCAAAGTGCGCGTTCAAACGAACTGCCATACCAAGGGTATCGTCATTGACGGCGAAATCGTTGTGGTCGGCAGCCACAACTGGACACGGGCCGGCACGACGCTCAATCGCGATGCAAGTCTAATCTTTTTCGATCAGGAGATCGCCCGTTATTATCAGGGCCTCTTCCTGTTTGATTGGAGCAGAATCGCCGACGTCGGCATTGATGAATCCCTGCCCGCACCCGAAGCCGTGCGGCCCGAGGAGGGAAGCATTGAGCCAGGTCGGCTCAAGGTGCGCGCGAGCGAGCTCTTAGGCGACTAGCCGAACCGCGTGCGATAAGCGCAGGCAAAATAGCTGCGGCAGTGTGAGTAAAGACAAGAGCTCCAGTCATTCACACGTATCCACCTCCAGGGCTACCTTGACCGGAGATGGACGCACCGAGTCACACTGCCGGCCCGAAATCAAAATTAAACTGAAATGCGATCCGGCCGCCCCGGCGCCCACGGGACACCTTCGCGCGGTTACGGGGTTTCTTGAACCGTTTTGGGGCTCCCGAAAGTGTCCCGTCCATTGTTTTCGTTAGAAGTTCGCAGTCCCTCCACTCCTGCCAGCGATGGTAATTTTCCCTATTTATCAATGGATTAGAAAACGCGCGGCTGTCGGGCAGGGCTTTTGGTCTTCCCCCCGGTTCTGGCCGGCTACCGGTTTGCCCCCTCGCAGTGCCGCATTGAGCTTAAGCGTCGCAGGCCGGCCAGCGTGTGCGTCACGCACCGACCAATTTGTGACAGCGATCACCGCACCGTTTGGCGGATCACATAGGTTGTGTGTGAGCCTTTCAAAGTCTGTTGATATGACGATTTACACGTTTGCCGCGCTCGCTCTTAGTGTCTTGTCCCGGCTGCGCATGGGTGGCCTCCAGTTTTTGAAAGCGGAGGTCACGGTGAAAACGTATGCGCTCGTGGTGATCCCGTTAGCCTTCGGCGCATTCCTCATTGCGCTCCTGATTCCAGAGACCAGCACCTTCGTTCCGTAGACGCCGGAGGGCGGCAGGACTTCGGCTACCAGGACTTCGGCTACGATGAATGCGATTGTTCTTTCAACCCGCAAGAGCAACCCGGGAGGAACGCAATGACGCACAAATTGCTGCAGGTCGTCCTCGTGCTATTCGGGATTGTCACGTGCCTGGTCTATCCGCTGGCGCTGGTTTGGCCCTCCGGTTGGGCGTGGCATCATGGAGCGCCTTCGTCGTCCCATTACTTCATGATGATCGTCGGTGTTTACGCGACGCTCGGCGTCTTTCTATTTCGCGCCGCCGCCAACCCGGCGGCGAACCGGTCGCTGATCTGGTTTACGGTCTGGTCCAGCGTGGTTCACGGGGTGATCATGGGCGTGCAGTCGTTCGCTGCTCCGGAGCACATCGGCCACATGCTGGGCGATGTGCCAGCTCTGCTGCTCGGCGCAATCGTGCTCGGCGCGCTCAATTGGGTTGATGAGCATGGCGCGGCGCACGGTCCGGTTCACGCCTGACCCCATAAGGCCGCCACAGGAGCAAACCTGCGGCCCACGGCAGACCATTGCTCAAAAAAGCACTGCGGGGTCGAATGTGTACGACCCCTGCACGAAGCCGCCGTAAAGCTCCGTCTTGGCCGGTTCGGTCGGGCAGGGGCAAGCCGCGCCGCCGAAATTGGTGACGGCGTTGTTGGCCAACCCTCGCGCCTGCATGCCGCTCACAAATCAATGCGAAGAATCGCAAACGAAATATAGGCCGCTTCGACCCGGCTTTGACGATCAAACGGCCGCTGTGGATGACTCCGCTCGACGCGATCGGAGGTGTGCAGCGCGGCGGGATGGGCGCGCGGTCGCAAAGTATTTTCGAACGACAGTGCCGGCGATAACCGTTCATTAACCAACACAGCGCAGCTTAAGGCCGACTGGCCGCCGGGTGGCTTTGGCGCGCCGGCGCCATGGGAGCCGACCGCGATGAGCGTCGAAAGCCTCACTTACGCTGATCTTGCCGACCGGCTGGGAACTACCCAGGAGGCCGCCCGGTCGCTGATACGCCGCCTGCGGCTGCCGCGGCACGCCGGAAACGACGGCAAAACGCGGGTCAACGTCGATCTGTCCGACATTCAGTACAAGCGGCTGCCCGCCCGGGCTCCGGCCGGTAACCGGGCGGATATCGATGCCTTGAACGCGCGGATCGAGGCGTTGCAGGCCGAGCTTGCCCGGCTCGAAGTGGAGAATAGCTGCATCCAGGCCAGCGCCGCCGGTCACCGGGCGGACTTCGAGCGTGAGCGCGACCGCTCCGACACTATAATGTCCGAAGCGCTGCGGCTGACCAAAGTCGCCATGTCGGCGCGCGAAAACGCCGCCCGTCTCGAGGGCCAACTGGTGGCGCGGCAATCGCAGCCGTGGTGGAAAAAGCTCGCCGGTTGATCGCCGCCACAATGGCGCGCGGATGATCGTTGTCCGTCCCCGCTTCGGCTTTGCTGCGCCTGAACGCGTCCGCGCTTGACGATTGAAGCGCGTGGGGCTAGGAAGCATTCCTATCGCCAGCGGCCCGGTGACGGACTTCCGCGGCGAACATTCCCCAAAAAAGGACGGCTCTGTCGGTCTCCTCCTGAAATCGGGTGGGGAGTACTTATTTAACCGGCCGAACAGCAGCTGTTGCACATGGCGAAGATCGATCCATTCAAGTTCCTGCAGGAAGTGCGGGCCGAAGGCGAAAAGGTCACCTGGCCCACGCGCAAGGAAACGACCATCACCACCATCATGGTGTTCGTGATGGTGTTCGTCGCCTCGATTTTCTTCCTGGCGGCCGATCAGATCATGCGGCTGGGCGTCGGCTTTCTGCTCGGCATCAACACCTAAAGGCGGCCATAGCCGATCGGGATGAACCCCATGACCAGCCGGTGGTACGCGGTCCACGCATATTCGAATTTCGAGAATAAGGTCGCGGAATCGATCCGCGAGCAGGCGAAGCAGCGTGGCCTCTCCGAACTGTTTGAAGAAATCCTGGTGCCGAAGGAAAAGGTCGTCGAAGTCCGGCGCGGGCGGAAGGTCGATGCCGAGCGCAAGTTCTTCCCCGGCTACGTCCTGGTCAAAATGGAACTGACCGACGAAGCCTATCACCTGATCAAGAACACGCCGAAAGTGACCGGCTTCCTCGGCTCCGACAACAAGCCGATGCCGCTGTCCAATGCCGAGGCGGATCGCATCATCCATCAGGTGCAGGAAGGCATCGAACGGCCAAAGCCGTCGGTGTCGTTCGAAGTCGGCGAGCAGGTGCGCGTGTCCGACGGACCGTTTGCATCGTTCAACGGCACCGTCGAGGAAGTCGACGAAGCCCGCTCGCGGGTCAAAGTGGCGGTGTCGATTTTCGGCCGCGCCACGCCGGTCGAACTGGAATTTGCGCAGGTGGAGAAGCTGTGACCGTCATCACCGGACTTGTTCCGGTGATCCCGATCCGGTAGGCACAGTGCCCGTTTAGCGAGATGCCCGGGTCAAGCCCGGGCATGACTACGCAAGTACGTACGAAGTGAAACCACGTGGGAGGTGAGGCGGCCGCCAGCCGTCGATATCCGCACCACTAACAGGAGTAACGAATGGCGAAGAAAATCACCGGCTATATCAAATTGCAGGTGCCGGCCGGGGCGGCCAATCCGTCGCCGCCGATCGGCCCCGCGCTTGGCCAGCGCGGCCTCAACATCATGGAGTTCTGTAAGGCGTTCAACGCCCAGACCCAGAAGCTTGAGAAGGGCACGCCGATTCCCGTCACGATCACGGTCTATGCCGACCGCTCGTTTTCCTTCGAGACGC
>Ga0209006_10005452_pt1 | contig 11552 bp, 8 predicted proteins | sample JacPin_JW_Ref_O2_FD_188567 | JGI IMG/M metagenome (GOLD analysis project Ga0209006, IMG submission 188567) | Forest soil microbial communities from Algoma, Ontario, Canada - Jack Pine, Ontario site 1_JW_Ref_O2 (SPAdes) (version 2) | ecosystem: Environmental > Terrestrial > Soil > Boreal... | reverse complement strand
CCCGGGCGCCCTTCTCGACCGAAATCGATATGAGCTGGCCGTCCACCTCGGGTTCCACCCTGACCTCGGTCGCCCGGACGACGCCGACGATCGGGACCGGTCCGGAACCGCGCACCGAATAGATCCAGATGCCCGCGACGAGCAGGAGCGCGATTACAACAAGGGCGGCATGCTTAGCCCCTTGCATATCCCTGTCCTCTCCTGACGGCAAACGCCGAGATTACGGCGAGCGCGAAATAGACCAGTGCCAGACACCACAGTGTCAACCAATCATGCGCGACCTCCCAGATGCTGGCGCCAAGCTGATTGATGCGCACAAGGCCATCAATTGCCGAGTCGGCGGGGAACATCCGGCCCAGCGCTTGCGCCGCGTCGGGGATGGCTTCGCGTGGCCATGCGAAACCGGCGGTGAAGAACTGGGGCAGGCTGGTGGCAAGGAGGAGAATCGTCGCGTTTTCCGGACGGGTAAACCAGGCTCCGACCGCCTGACCCATGAAGCTGGTCGCAAGCAAAAAGACTGTCGCCAGGGCGAATATCTCCGAGACGTGGCCAAGCGCCGAGAAACCATAGAAGCGCGGCAGCACGATGAGATAGAGCGCCAGCGCCGGCAGATAAATGGTCACGTGCGCGATGCCGCGGCCCAGCACGCCAGTGAACACCGCGCCGCCGCCTGCGAGCGCCGTTCTCGTCAGCATCGCCGAGCCAATCAGAAGCGTCTGCTGCAAGATCAGCAAGAACGCCGCAGGGACGACGTAGCTCGCATAGCCGCCGACCGGATTGAAGATCGGCTGCAGCAGGACATCGGCAGGGCTCAGGCTCGCGAGCTTTGCCTTGACAAGGCTCCCGTCCGACCGAGCGCCCCGCGAAACGAGATCGGATGTCAGCGCGCCGACAGCGGTTGCGACCCCGCTCGCGGTCGATTTGAAGATGAAGAGATAGGTTGCGTCGGCGTAGACCGGGATGTGGGCGGTGATGCCCTTGAGCACATCGCGTTCGGTCTCGGGTGGAATCTCGACGACGGCAAAGGCCTTCCCGCGATCGACGATGGCGTGCGCTTCGGCAAGTGTGTGGGCGCGCGCCACGACGCTCAGGGATCCGCTCGCATCCAGCGTCTCGACGATCTGGCGGCTGATATCGCTCATATCGTTGTCGACGACGGCGATCGGAAGCTTGCGGAGGATCTGGTTCAGATAGGGTTGGGGATAGTAGGCGCCGTAGACCAGGGGAGCGAGAATGAGCAGGCTGAACGCGCTCTTCGTTCCGAGCACGCGCCTCCACTCAGCTTTGAAAGCGCCACCAACACCAGGCGGCACGACGACCGTCTCGGCCTGTTCCGCGGGCAGCGGTGTCGCAAAGAAACCCGTGCGCTTGAGGCTCGTCATCCGCCACAGCGCCAAGCTCGCGTAAAGCATCGCAAGTCCGGCGAGCATCGCGAACGGGATGGCGGAGTCCGAGACCGGCAATCCTTTCGCGGCCTGTCCCAGCAAGATCGCCATGTACCAGCGCAGCGGCAGAATCGTGCTCCAGGTCTGGGCAAACGCGTTCATGCCGACGATGGGAAACCCGACGCCCGCATAACCGAACGCGGGCGACACGAAGAGACCCGTCAGCCCCAGCCCGCTCGCAAGGTCCCTGGCTAGAAGCTGCATGAAGGCGCCGAGCGACAGGTGAGCGATAATCAGCAAGCAACCCGAGGCCACCATCAGTGGCACATCGCCCCTGAAGGGAATTTCCAGCACGCCTTCCAGGAACAGCGGCTCAACCAACATGATGAGGATGAAGATGCCGAACAGCGGCGCGAGCTTGCCGGCCAGCGCGACGATCGGATCACCTCCGGCGCTTTCAAGCCAGGCCCGCGCGTCGCGACGGCGGAATTCCGATCCGACCGAATAGCCTGCGGCCAGCGTGATCACCACATGAATGATCATCGGTAGCAGCGCGCGCAACAGGAACTGCGCATAGTTCTTTTGCGGGTTGACGAGTGCGATGGTCTCGCCGGTCAGTGTTCCAATGGCGGCCGGTCCGGGTGCCGCATGCTTGGCGGGAGCGGCCGCCGCCGAGGCGGCGGAAAGCACGTCGCTCAGTCCCGAGGAGGCGATGCCCGCCGCGGTCAGAAATTGCTGGTTATAGAAGCCGACCACCTGAGGACGGCGATCGGCCTTCAGGTCGCGCTCGAAATCCGGTGGAATATAGATGGCTGAGATCGCCTTGCCGGATCGTATGTCCTGCACGGCCGTGGTCAATGTACCCGAGCGGTCGACGATCTTCAGGCTGGGAGACGCTGCGACGTATTCCACGAGGGTTCGCGAAGCGTCCGACCTGTCTTCGTCGACCACCGTCACCCCGAGCCCACGGATGACAGGATGGCTGAAGACGGTCGTGAGCACCACGAACGCAAACAGAGGGACGCCGAAGATCAACAGCAGCGCCACGCGATCGTGAAACAGCCATTGGCATTCGCGCTGCGCGACCCGCAGAAATCCCGGTTTTGACACCAGTCTCATTGCCGCGACCGCCAGTCGAGATAGGCGCTCATCCCCGGTCGCAGTTCGGGCACCGGCTGGACCGGGTAGGCGCGGATCGAAAACGTTCGCAGGTCGAAATCGCCCGAAGCACGCGTGGCCCGCCAACTCGCATATTCGCCCTTGGTTGCGATGAGCTTGACCTCGACCGTGATGCTGCGGTCGTCGAGAGCCGGAATACGGACATCAAATCGATCGCCGACCTTCAGGGTCTTGACCAGATCCTCGCGGAGATCGAAATGGATCCAGACGTCCGCCAAATCGATCAGGGTAATGAGCGGCACACCCGGCGATACATATTCGCCCGGCTCCACATTGCGCTGATAGACCTGCGTGGCGATCGGGGCATAGACCACGAGTTGATCGATGATCGATTGAACGCTCTGGATATCGGCATCGGCCTTCTCGACATTGGTTTTGGCAATCGCCCGCTCCTCCTTCGTGTAGCCGTTGACAGCCTGCTCATAGGCCGCTTTGGCCTGATCGACCCCGCGTTCGCTTTCGTGCAGCGTATCGGTCATCTGGTCGAGCTTGGCTTGCGGCGCGTTGCCTTGCCCGGTCAATATATTGGTGCGTTCAAAATTCTTCTGCGCCAGCACCAGGGCGGCCTGCGCGCGATCCAGTTCCGCTTTCCGTGCGGCAATGGTTTCGACCCGCGTTCCGGCAAGAACGTTGGCATTCTGGGCCTCGGCCACGGCCATGGCGGCCTTCATTTGCCCGAGTTTGGCTACGGTCTCGGGATTATCGATGTCCACGAGCACCGCGCCTGCGGGAACGTTCTGGCCGCGTTCGACCGGTATATCCTTGACCCGCCCGTCGACGCGCGCGGCTATATCCAGCCGTGTTGCATCGGCCTCGCCCTGTACGAGCAGCGGTACCGGCCGCAGGAGATAGAAGACGGAAAGCGCGACGATGGCCGCCGCAACGACGCCGACGATAATGGAAGGCGTTCGCGTTGCGGTAGGCGCGCTCTTCCCTTGTCCGCCGCCCGGCGCGTCGGACTTTTCCTGAATTTCCTCACCAGAGGCCGGCGCGTCCATGCCTGACTCCACTTCGCTCATGATCGGGATAACCGCTCTCTATGTCTTGGGCGCAACATGTCTTGGGCGTAACGCTTTGTCCAATCTCGATGCGCGTTTCAGGCCGGCCCAACTCCTCGAGCAGGAAGACAAAGGATTGGTAGGCACGCCCTGTCGCGTGCAACAATCCCATTTCGCAGGTTCTGTTCGCCGAAATGTAGGCGTCCGCGGGCCGGGTGTCGAGTACGGCCTTGTGTCTCCCACTCCCTCTCTTCCATGCACTCAGCGCGTCAGGTTGACCTTCGCGAGATCGATGAGTTGGCTGGCCCGCCCGTCGAGAACCGCCTTCATCATGAACATCCCGAAGTGATAGGCCTGATCGAGAGTGGTCTTGGGCGGCATCGCAAGTTCCTGCCGGGCGCTCACCACGTCGACCAGAACCGGCCCCTTGTGCGTCAGCGCGGCTTCAAGCGCGGTTTTCAACTCCTGCGGCTTTTCAACCCGGATACCGCGTACGCCCATGGCTTCTGCCATCAACGCAAAGTTCGGGTTCTTGAGATCGCAGCCTGCATCCAGGAATCCGCTTGCCTTCATTTCCATTTCGACGAAGCCGAGGGTGCCGTTGTTGAGGACGATGACCTTCACCGGGAGGCCCATCTGCGTCAGCGTGATGAAATCTCCCATCATCATGCTGAACCCACCGTCTCCCGACATCGAGATAACCTGGCGGTTCGGAAACGCCGTCTGCGCGCCGATCGCTTGCAGCATTCCATTCGCCATCGATCCGTGATTGAACGAACCGATGATGCGGCGCTTGCCATTGACCTTCAGATAGCGCGCCGTCCAGATGATCGGCGTTCCCACATCGCAGGTGAATACCGCATCGTCGTCCGCCAGTTCGCTGACCAGCCGCGTAACGTATTGGGGATGAATGATCGTGCTGTTCGGGCCGCTCTCCGCCAGCGCGTCGAGATCTTTGCGCGCCTTCTTGTAGTCGGCCAATGCATCGTCGAGATGGCTCGAGTCCGCTTTCTCCTTGATCGCCGGCAGCACCGCTTCCAGGGTATCCCTGACCGTGCCGAGCAGGCCGAGATGAAGCGAGCAGCGATTGCCGAGCGCTTCGGGACGCACGTCCACCTGTGCTATCTTCGCGTGCTCCGGATAAAACGCCCGGTAGGGAAAGTCCGTGCCCAGCAACAGCAGCGCATCGCAGTTTTTCATGGCCGCGTAGCCCGAGGCAAAGCCCACCAGCCCGGTCATGCCGACGTCGTAGGGATTGTCGTATTCGACAAATTCCTTGCCCCGGAAGGCATGCACGATCGGCGCTTTCAGCTTGCGGGCAAGCTCGATAAGCTCGGCATGCGCGCCGGCGCAACCCGCGCCGCAGAACAGCGTCACCCGCGATGCCCCGTTGAGGAAGCTCGCCAACTGCTCGAGATCGGCGGCGCTCGGACGCAGGACCGGCGCCGTGGGCACGATCCATTCCGGTACCTCGGCGTCAAGCGCCATCAGCGCGACGTCGCCGGGCAGGACGACGACGGCGACGCCGCGCCTGGCGATGGCAACCCGAATCGCGCGCTTGAGTATCTGAGGAAGCTGCTTCGGATTTGAGACGAGCTCGACATAGTGGCTGCAATCCTTGAACAGGCTTTCAGGATGGGTTGCCTGAAAATAATCGATCCCGATCTCACTGCTCGGGATGTGAGCCGCGATCGCCAACACCGGTACGCCGTTGCGCTGGCAATCAAAAAGCCCGTTGATCAGATGCAGGTTGCCCGGACCGCAGCTTCCGGCGCATACCGCAAGGCTCCCGGTGAGATGAGCTTCAGCGCCCGCCGCGAAGGCGGCGGCTTCTTCATGCCGCATATGGATCCAGTCGATTGATTTTCTCCGTCGCATCACGTCCGTGAAACCGTTGAGAGAGTCACCGACGACGCCATAAACCCGTTTGACACCGGTCTTCTCCAGAGCTTCGACAAGAAATTCAGCGGATGTCCTGCTCATGTTGCAAACTCTCCGGAACTAAACGGCATAATTCTTCAGGATGCTGAGATCGGTGACGGAGTACGCCATACCGAGCCGATAGCCCCGGCCGACCCGCAGCGGCGCGATCAGGTGCATCTCCTCGCCCTGTACTTCGGGCATACGCAGTTCGGCCGAGCCGCCCCACACGTCCACGATGGCAAGATTATCCGTGAGCGACATCGTCAACTCGTTCACGGGGGGCTTTGACTGACCGGCCGCAGCGAGTTGCGGGAAGTATCGGCGCATCACGGTTGGGCGATTGAAAACCGACGAGGGATCGGCAATTTTTTCTTCCAGTTGGATTCGCGCGGTCGCCAGCCGTTCGCCATGCGCCGCGACGCTGGCGCCGAAGCGACTTCCCTTGGCAAGGGGAGCTGCAGCCGCGCTCGGTGCAGCGAAGGTGCGCGTTTGATAGATGCTGCCAAGTTTCTTTGGGAAACCCTGCGTCCAGCCGCGCGCGACCGCCGCGTCATTGTCGACGAAAATGAAGGGACAGTAGTTGATGGGCGCGCCGTCGAAGACCGCTTCGACCAAAGCAAAGGCCTCGCGGTATTGAAAGCGTGCAGGATCGGTCAATTCGTCGTCGGAAGCCGTGAACTGCCAATCGAGAAACCAGAAAAAGGCGCGCCCGCCGGATTTCCCATCTGGAGCGACGCCGGGTGGAAGAAGAGCCGCGATCGCCGCCGGATCGGCCCAATACTCGATGACCATGCAATCGCTGGAATAGTGCCACGGTGGCGGTGTCGCAAGCGCCGATTTTCCGCCAGGGGTGAGAGGAACCGTAAATCCCTTGAGCATGTCGTCATCTCCTCTTTTTGCGCGCAGATATTCACCTGCAACTGAACATCAGCCGCAACCGGCCCAACGTCATTGCCTTGCGACATCCGGCATGATCTGTCCCATCTCCATGGCCTGGCTGGGCGGCACCTCCTGAATGCCGATGACGATCTGATCGTCGGGCGCACCCGTTGCGTCCTGAAGCAGTTCCCAAAGGCGTTTCAATAGCCCGCGCATGTATTCCGGCGACCGGCCCGTGCGGATAAGCAGTGTCAGCCCCACGGTCGCCGCGACCTCACCCGCGGTGAAGCCGTTTCCCGATGCATATTCCTGAAAGACGATGTGGACCCAGTTCTTCGGAACGCCGGCATATTCCGAGTGAAACGCGGTCAGCTCGCTGGCGAGCGTAGCCTTGCCCTCGCCGCTCAGCACACCAACCTCGGTCGTTATGGTGTAAAGAGGCATCGAATTGACTCTCCCTTGAGGTTACCGACCGTCGATGCGCGCGCGACGCCATGGCTCCGAAATCCCCATCATCGAGGCGCTCACCACCAGACGTTGGCGCCGCCAGTTGGCCGGGCTTTGACCAAACGCTCGCCGAAAAAGCCGACACAAATGTGCCTGGTCCGTAAGACCGACGCTTAGGGCTATCTCGCTCAGCCGCTCGGAACTCGTCACCATCAAGTGACACGCCCTCTCCAGCCGTCGCTTGATCACGTAGCTATGCGGCGTTTCGCCGAAAGCTTTTTTGAAAGAACGCATGAAGTGTGCCGGGCTTCGCTGCACCACAGCGCTGAGATTCCTCGTATCGATGTTGCGGTGCAAATTTTCTTCGATAAACCTGCACACGCGCGCCGCCTGCCAGCTGGCCAGCCCACCCGACCTGGAGCGTTCGCCCGCATGACGTTCTATCTCCGATGGCAGATGATCGGGCGCCGCGGCCGGCGACGCCTTCGTGGGAACCACGTCTATAGTATAAAGTGGCATCGAATTGACTCTCTCGTGAACGCTACTGGCCGTCGACAACCGCGCGATGGTCTACGGTGCAGCCCAGACGTTCCAGCAGTTCGAGCGTCGTGATGCCGACCTCCCGCTCGAATGCATCCATGTAGCAAGGAATGAAAAGACTGACGCGACGCACAGTTCACACTCCACCGAGGAAGATATTGCGATCTGCTCTCCCCTCGCCCGATCGGTCAGGGAATATTCTCAACCACCATTTCCCAGACGTCGCGGCCTTTGCCGTGCAGCACGGCTCTCGCGGTATAGACCGCCATCCCGATCACGGCTTCCGGCGCGACGAGGGGCGATGGTGGCGTGACAAGCTGCATCGGATTCACTTTGACATTCAGAAGCGCCGGGCCCGGATGCGCGAGCCAAATCTTGATCGTTTCTTCGAGTCCGCCGGCTTTCGCGATGCTGCCTCCCCAAAGCCCCATCGCCTTCGCGACCTCGCCGAAGTCCGGATTCTTCAGGTCGGTGTACACCGGCATCAAGCCGGCCGCCTTCTGTTCGATATCGATAAATCCCAGCTTGCCGTTGTCGTAGACGACGATCTTGATCGGCAAGTTCTCCTGCACGATGGTCAACAGATCGCCGAGCAGCATGGAGAAGCCGCCGTCGCCCGCCAAACAAACGACCTGGCGGCCCGGCTGGCACTTTTGCAGTCCGATCGCCGACGGCATCCCGCTTGCCATCGTTCCGTGCAGCAGACTGGCGAAGGTTCGGCGCTGGCCTGACGTATCGATGTGGCGCAGCATCCAGACCGCCGCCGTGCCGTCATCCGCAGCGAACAACGCGTCCTTGGCGGCGTACTTGTTGATGATCTTGGTCAGGTAGGAGCCGGAAATGGTCGAGTCAGGACCCGACACTGTCTCCGCCTTCGCGGCCTCCTGGTCCTTGTGATAGCGCTTCACACAAGACGAAAGGAACACGTTGTTCTCATGCTGGCGCAGGCGCGGCAGCAACGCCTCCAGGGTCGCCTTGATATTCCCGACCGCGCCGAACGCTACCGGATGGCGCCGGCCGATGTGCGTGGGGTCAAGATCGATCTGAACGATCTTCGCCTTGTCCGGATAGAACTGGCTCCAGGCAAAGTCCGCGCCGAGCAGAAGCAACGTGTCGCAGTCCAGGATCGCGCGATAGCCCGAGGGTTCGCCGATGATGCCGGTCATCCCGACATTGTAGGGATTGTCGTACTCGACGAAGTCCTTGCCCCTGGAGGTATGCGCCATCGGCGCTTTCAGCCGCGCGGCGGTAGCGACCACCTCATCATGCGCGCCGGCGCAGCCGGCACCGGCATAGATCGTGATTGCCTCGCTCTTGTTGAGGATGGCCGCAATTTCGTCGAGATCGGCATCGCTGGGTCGAATGACGGGCGCCCGGGCGTGAACGCCATACGGGCGCTCCTCCGGCGCGGCCGCGTTTGAGATATCGGCCGGCACGACAAGCACCGCAACGCCTCGCTTCGTCAGCGCCGCCTGACAGGCCGCAACTGTCTTGCGCCGGGCCTGCTCCGGGGTGAGGATCATCTCGCAGAAGACGCTGCAGCCCTTGTACACCTCTTCGAAATTGATCTCCTGGATCGAGTTGAAGCCGATATCGTGACGCTCGACCTGGGTTGCGATCAGAACGACCGGAGCACGATTGCGATTGGCTTCATACAGACCATTAATGAAGTGGAGGCTGCCGGGCCCGCAGCTTCCCGCACAGGCCGTGAGTTCGCCGGTGAACAGCGCTTCCGCGCTCGCCGCGAAAGCGCCGGCCTCTTCATGGCGCATATGCACCCACTCGATGTCGCTGCGATCGATGGCGTGGCAGATGCGATTGACCGTGTCGCCGATAATCCCGTAGCATCGCTTGACGCCGGCCGCCTGCAATACATCGACCAATACGTCGGCCGCTCGTTTGCTCATCGCTTTCACCTCAACGCTTCGAATGCGTTTGGCGCGACCATCCCCTTGACGGGCGCGCGGTATCGCATCGCGAATTCGACATTTGTCCGGTGAAGTGACGTTACGAAAGCGCTGCTGTCGCCGTATATAACACCTTTCTATTAGAACACGCCGATCGCACGACGATCACAGGGAGCTGCCCGGTCCCTGCAATTCGGATGCAATGGCTGCAAGTAACTCCGTTTTGTCGAACGGCTTTTCAAACAGACGCCGTCCGCCACGCTCCGCCTCATGCTCCGCACGCGCAAACTCATGACGGCCGGTGATCAGGATAACCGGCAGCGTCGGCCGGAAACTTCGGATGGCTTGCTGGAGTGCGAACCCGTCGGCACCCGGCATCACGATGTCCGAAATAACGCAATCAACTTCGGCGATTGCGGTCGCAAGGAACTGCTTGGCGGAATCGAACAGCCGGACCCCGTAGCCAGCGGATTCCAGCAAATCTTCGAGCGATTCGAGAACGCGGTAGTCGTCGTCAACCACCGCCACGACCGGCTTTCCGAGCGGAGACACGGCTATTCTCTCCTTCTCTTGCCGTGGAATAACCCGTTTGAGGTTCCGTCGACTATCATGTCTTTACGTTACGAGGATCAGGCGTCGGTACATTCAGCCTTTCCGCCATCCGCACCAGATCGGCAATGGAGCGGGCCTTCATCTTCTGCACGACCTTGCTGCGGTGAATCTGAAGAGTAACTTCGCTGATGCCCAATTCCGCGGCAGCTTGTTTGTTCATCAATCCGCTGACCACCAGCGGCAGCCCCTCTCGTTCACGCGGCGTAAGCGAAGCGTAGCGCTCCTCGAGTTTCGCGAGTTCGGCTCGATTATGCCGCGACTCCCGGTCGCGGATCAGAGCGACATTTATCGCCTGCAAAAGCTGCTCTCCATCAACCGGCTTGGTCAGGAAATCGACTGCGCCGGCTTTCATCGCACGGACCGACGATGGAATGTCTCCGTGGCCGCTGATGAATACGATCGGCGGATGCTGTGTGGGCGCCAAGGTATTCTGCAACTCCAGCCCGCTGATATCGGGCAGCGAAACATCCAGAACGAGACAGCACGGTATATTCGGATCGCCAAAGCGAAGATATTCGGCGGCGGACCGGAAGGCGACGGACTCAAGATTGCGGGAAGCGAACAACTCGGAAAGTGCTTCGCGCACCCTGAAGTCATCGTCCACAATAATGACAAGCTCAGCTTCTTGCGCCATCCCGTGCCTCCGGATCCAGCGGCAACGTCAGGGAAAATATCGCTCCTTGCGGCGGGTTGTCACGCACGAGAAGAACGCCGCCGTGAGCCTGGGCAATGGAGCGGCTGATGGCAAGGCCAATACCCAAGCCGTCCTGCTTGGTGCTGTAAAACGGTTCAAATGCCTTATCTGGATCCGCCAGCCCCGGACCATGGTCGCAGACTTCAAGGACAATGCAGCCATCGGCAAGGCGCGAACGAACGATCAGCCGTTTCCCGTCTCCTTTAGTGTCCGCCATCGCCTCTGCGCCGTTGCGAATGAGGTTGATGAGTACCTGCTGAATCTGGATTCGATCGGCAAGCAGCGGAGGCAAGGCTTGCGCGAGGTCCAACTCCAGCAAGACGCCTCTGCGAACGAGCTCGTTTTGCGACAAGCGGGCAACCTCGTCGATCACCTCGTTGATGTGCAGCGAGGTCTTCGTTGGTTCCGTCTGTTTGAAAAGGGCGCGGATGCGCCGGATGATGTCCGCCGCCGCGTTTCCGTCCCTGATAATGCGTTCTATCGCCGCCTGCGCGCGCGGAAGGTTGGGGTTGTCGCCGGATAGCCAGGTTCGGCAGGTCTGCGCGCTCGCGACAATTCCGGCCAGAGGCTGGTTGATTTCGTGGGCTATGGAGGCCGAGAGTTCGGCGATCGTTGCGGTCTGGGATGCCCGCGCCAGACGGGCTTGCGTCGCTCGCAACTCATTCTCCGCCGTCTTGGCTTGCTCGATGTCAACCGCCAGACCGTACCACTGGATGATGCGTTGCTGACCATCGCGCAACGGTTGTCCACGTGCGTGGTGCCAGCGATATTGACCGTCGGCCCGACGCAGGCGGTGCACGGTTTCGTAGGATTCGCCAGTCTGGATTGCGTGGAAAAACGCTCTCGCCGTTTCCGGAAAATCCTCCGGATGAATGAACGCCTCCCAGCCGCGATTCAGAAAATTTTCAAGCCGCATCCCGCTATAGTCGACAACTCTCTGATTGAGATACGTAGGCTCGCCATCGGGCGCCGCCGACCATACCATGGT
>Ga0209006_10005451_pt1 | contig 11554 bp, 10 predicted proteins | sample JacPin_JW_Ref_O2_FD_188567 | JGI IMG/M metagenome (GOLD analysis project Ga0209006, IMG submission 188567) | Forest soil microbial communities from Algoma, Ontario, Canada - Jack Pine, Ontario site 1_JW_Ref_O2 (SPAdes) (version 2) | ecosystem: Environmental > Terrestrial > Soil > Boreal... | reverse complement strand
AGCCTCTATGGCTACACCACCAGGCGTGACCTGACCGGAATGGGATCGTTCCTGATCATGGGCCTGTTCGGCATCATCATCGCGAGCCTTGTCAATATCTTCCTCGCCAGCTCGATGCTGCAGTTCATGGTGTCGGTGATCGGCGTGCTGATATTCGCGGGCCTCACCGCCTACGACACCCAGCGGCTGAAGAACGACTACATCTACGGCTATGCCTCGCAGGGCGGTGACATCGCAGAGCGGGCGGCCATCACCGGCGCGCTGTCGCTCTATTTGAACTTCATCAACCTGTTCACGCTGCTGCTGCAACTGCTCGGTCAGCGCGACTGACCGCTCCGCCTCCGGAGCATGCCAGTTCAAGCCCCGGCCTCATCGGCCGGGGCTTTCCTTTTGCGGAAAGCAAAAATAATCTCAGCGGCATGTCCGATCCCGAAATCAGGTCCGCCATCGCGGCCGACCTTCCAGCCATCACGTCCATTTACGAGCAGGCGGTGCTCTACGGCACCGCGACGTTCGAACTGACCCCGCCCGATCTTGCCGAGATGACGCGGCGTTTTACGGCGCTGATGGGGGGCGGCTTTCCCTATTTCGTCGCCGCCCTCGATGGCCGCGTCGTCGGCTACGCCTATGCGGGAGCGTACCGGCCACGGCCGGCCTATCGCTTCACCGTGGAGAATTCGGTCTATCTTGCGCCTTCGATCCACCGGCGCGGGATCGGCCTGCAATTGCTGCAACGGCTGATCGCCGAGTCCGAGGCGCGCGGCTATCGCCAGATGATCGCGGTCATCGGCGATTCCGCCAACGCCGGATCGATCGGCGTCCACACCAGGTGCGGATTCAAGATGATCGGGACCCATCCCGCGGTCGGTTTCAAGTTCGGCCGCTGGCTCGACACCGTGATGATGCAGCTCGCGCTCGGCGAGGGGGCGGACACGCTACCCGGCGATTAGCCGCTCCGGCACCTCGTACGTGAGGAGCGGCTAAACCACCGCCAGCTTGCGGTCGATCACCAGCAGCACGCGATCGAGTTCATGGCCGCGACGCAGGATCAGTCCGGTGGCCGAGATCACGCTGTAGATGCCCTGCTTGCGCGCCAGCCGCGGATCCTTCTCGATGCGATAGATCGGCACCTCGGAGGCGCGGCGGAATACCGAGAACACGGCGCGGTCTTTCAGAAAGTCGATGGCGTAATCGCGCCACTCGCCGTCGGCGACCATGCGCCCGTACAGGTTCAAAATACGATTGAGTTCGAAACGATTGAATGTCACACGGTTCGGCACCGGACCCGCAGCGGCGTTGCGCACCGCTGCGCGGGCCTCGCTTGGATCGGCATCCTCCGACACCGAACTCATAGAGCCATCGCTCATGGAACGCCTCCTGTCATCTCGACGACATGATTGCGCCAACCGGGCGCGGCCGCAAGGGGTCGGTGGCAAAGCCGCCCCCGATTCGGGCGCGACGAATGGTCCGGGACCAAAGCCGAAGGCACCGTCACGGGATCGTTAGCGGAATCTTAAAACTGCCCAACTTCCGCCCATCGACCGCCCCTTCGGATTGCGAAAAGAAGTTTCTGCGTTGGCCCGGTCCTTTCGGTTCCGGATTCCTCAGCCCCCAGCCCCCCGGGGTCGTCGGGATCGGGCCTGTCGCAGAAGAATTTATCCGATACTGGACCAACGCGAGTTGGTCCTTTTTCTTTTTGGGGACGTCGTTGTCCGGGCGCATGCTTGAATTTCGTCCGGATTCCAGGCGGTCATTCGATCCGGGAAATTTCGCTGACCGCAATGAGCGGCGGTCCCGCCACCTCGAAGTCAAGGAGTCCTTCGGTCGAGAAGGGCGCCTGAGCGTTACGTCGGGATCCCGGATGTATCTTGATGAGATGACGCCCACGCTCGATCGAATGATCGTGTGATACTGAAGTCTCATATCAAGCGGCTACGGTGGAACGTCCCCGCATTGCGAACCGACCAGTTCGCCCGGAAGCGCGCTCTTGTGCGGCCTTGATCGAAAGCGGTAGAAGCCCGGTTGGGGCTACTCAAGGTGGGGTTTCCATTTATGTCAAAATCGACGTTGGCGGGAGGCTACGATACCCGCCCCGATATCGGTTTGCGCATGGCGTATCCGCGCGTCATATTTTTTTATACGTTGGGACTCTGCACTTGCCTCGCATTGCTGGGTTTCGCAACCTTCAAGCCCGGCTCCGTGTCGGCGTTCGCAGGCGACAGCCTGTTCGTATTGAACTTTGCCAAAACATACATGAATGGCGACGGATTCCGAATCAATCCCAATATGGGATTCCCGGGGGTCCAGGACAATGCGTTCTTCCCCAGTTTCGATTTCAGTTATCGTTTGGTGCTGCGATTGATCGCCCCGTTCGTGAGCAACGTCTTCGTCGCCTACTACCTTCTGCAACTGCTCGGCGCCGCGACCATGTTCCTGGCGGCCGCATTTGCCTTGAGACGGCTCGGTTTCAGGCATTGGCTGGCTATCGTTGGCGCCATCGTCTTCGTCGTCTCGCCGTACTACTCTTGGCGTATCTTGGGGGGACATGATTTTCTGGCGCTTTACTTCAGCGTTCCACTCGGCGCTGCGTTGGCACTCGGCATCGGCAGCTGGCGGCCCGAAATGACGGTACGAGCCTTTGCGGCCAGCGCAACTGCTCTCGTCATGCTTGGCATCATTGCAACATCGGGTCTCTACTATGCTTTCTTTTCAATGTTGTTCATCGCCTTCACCGGACTTATCGGCGCCGCCGCCACGCGACGCGTGGCGCCTCTGGTGGCGGTCCTTATCTCTGTCGCGATTGTCTTTCCTGTCCTTGTCGTCACGGGTTTCGGTTCTGCTCTCGGTGACGTTATTTCCGGAGCGATGCCGACGATAAAGCGGAGCGCCAGTACGCAATTAATTCTCGGGCTGAACCTTGCCGAAGCAACATACGTCTTCAAGGACATCAAGCCGCTGCGCTGGGCGTTCGTTGATTTTGATAGCGTCCGGAACCAGTTGTCCGGAGTTGTTTCGTACGAGTGGCCCGGCTTGTTCCTGACGGCGATCATATTTGCCTCGCCCGTTTTGCTTGCTATCTCCGGAGTAGTCGAGGCGAACCGTTCGACCTGGATCAAATTGATTTACATTTCTTCGGCGTGCCTCGTGTTCGGGATAATTTTTTCCGTGAACGGCGGCCTGGCCTACTATTTCAATCTGTTCATTGCCCCGCAGATAAGGGCAACGGCACGAATCATGCCTTTCCTGGCCTTCTTCGCCCTGGTCGTGGTGCTTGCGGGCATCGAGATGCTGCTTGTTGCCGGTTCGGCTCTGTATACTGCTCTGGCCGTCGCCGCCATTGCCGCCCTGATCCTGTCCATGGTGCCGAGCGTGAACGGATTTGCCAGGAACCAAGACGCCAACGCATCGCAGGTCGTCGAAAAAACACGGCAAATGCTCGCTGCCAAGGATCGGGCGCAGATATCCGCCGTTCTGCAACTGCCCTACGCGCAATGGCCAGAGCCACCGGCGTTCATTCGCACCTTTAGCCCGTATTCGCACGAGGAGGCTTTCGTCCTTGACCGGAAGGGTTCCACGACGAAATGGAGCTACGGCGCGGCCCCTTATCAGCCGAGTTGGACGGCCGTCGGGAATGTCGTTGTCCAGCACGCGAAATCGGGGCTCGCCCCGGCCGCGGCGGGGCTCGGCTTTGACGCCATTTTGATCGAGAAGCGGGCTTACGACGATGCCGAGATGCAGATTTTGCGCGCGAATATCGAGGCGGACCGCACCTGCAAGTTATTCGAGGATGATCTGCGTGTACTCTACCATATTGGATCGACATGCTGATCCCGGGCGGAAGCGAACAGGCGTTGAATCGCTTCAGCGCTCTTGACCGCTCGCCTCGCCGTCGTCGCGGGGCATCACGACAGATATGGTCCTTGAATCGATCATCTATCGGTCCGTTCCGGAACCGCCTATAACTTTCAACGAAAATCTGCGCAATCGAGAGTTGGCTGATGAAAGCTGTGATCCTCGCCGGTGGAATGGGCACTCGTTTGGCCGAAGAAACCGGCGTCCGCCCGAAGCCGATGGTCGAGATCGGCGGACGACCCATCCTCTGGCACATCATGAAAATCTACAGTCAACACGGCGTCAACGACTTCATCATTTGCCTCGGTTACAAGGGCTATCTGATCAAGGAATATTTCGCCAATTATTTCCTGCACATGTCGGATGTCACGATTCACCTTGCCGAAAATCGCATGGATATTCATCGTGAAACGGCAGAGCCGTGGCGAGTGACGTTGGTCGATACCGGGGACGCCACGCAAACCGGCGGGCGGATCAAGCGCGTCTTGCCCTATGTCAAGGATGATCCGTTTTTTGCGCTGACATATGGCGATGGTCTTGCCGATATCGACATAAACGCCGAAATCGCTTTTCACAAGGCGCATGCTCGCAAAGCGACAGTGACCGTCGTCCGCCCCGCGAAACGTTTCGGCGCGGTATCGATCGAGGGCGACAGGGTTAGCGCGTTCAGCGAGAAACCCGAGGAAGACGGCGGTTGGATCAACGGAGGATTTTTTCTGCTCGCACCCGACGTCGGCGGCTTGATTGCGGGAGACGCGACAATCTGGGAGAAAGAGCCGATGGAGATGCTGGCGCAACAGGATGAATTGCGCGCTTATGTACACCGGGGTTTCTGGCATCCAATGGACACATTGCGAGACCGGACTTTTCTCGAAGCGGAATGGGCCCAGCAAACCGCGAAGTGGAAGCTTTGGTGATCGATCCGCAGTTCTGGAAGGGACGTCGTGTCTTTCTCACCGGTCATACCGGATTCAAGGGAGCCTGGCTCGCGATTCTGCTGCATCGGCTCGGTGCCAGGGTTTGTGGATTTGCGCAGCCCGCAAACGGTAAAAATGATCTCTTCGAGGCAGCCGATGTCGGTACCCTGATCGAGAACCATCAAATCGGAGACATCCGCGAACTCGACCATCTCGTGACCAGCCTGCAGGTGGCCGAACCCGAAGTCGTCATTCATTTGGCGGCGCAGTCGCTCGTACGCATGTCCTATGATCAGCCCGTGCTGACCTATGCGACCAACGTGATGGGTACCGTGCATCTGCTGGAGGCCGTCCGCAGAACGGACAGCGTTCGTGCCACCGTCGTCGTGACCAGCGACAAGTGCTACGAGAATGTCGGCTCGATCGCGGGCTATCGTGAAACAGACCGGCTTGGCGGCCACGATCCCTATAGCAACAGCAAGGGTTGCGCCGAGCTTGCAACGGATTCCTATCGCAGGAGTTTTTTTCCGGCGCATGGACCGTCTCATGTTGCCTCAGTGCGCGCCGGCAACGTTATCGGCGGCGGAGATTGGGCACGAGACAGGCTCGTTCCCGATGCGATGCGCGCGTTCAAGGCCGGTCAGCCGCTCCGGATTCGGAATCCCGATGCGGTTCGTCCATGGCAACATGTGTTGGACCCCCTTGCCGGCTATCTTTGTCTGGCTCAGCGGCTCTTTGAGCACGGCGGCGAATATGCGGAAGGATGGAACTTCGGACCCGGGCCATCCGGCGAGGTGGCGGTTTCCAACGTCGTCGCGGCGCTCGCGCGTCTTTGGGGTGACTCAGCTTGCTGGAAAGTCGACGAAGGCAGCCACCTGCACGAGGCGGCCTTCCTCAAGCTCGATTGCTCGAAGGCCAACAGCCGCCTCGATTGGCATCCGGCGATCCGCCTGGATCAAGCCTTCAAGTTGAGCGTCGATTGGTACCGCTCGTTGGGCAGCGGAGAAGATATGCGCAGACTGACCATGACGCAGATCGAAGATTTTCTTCCGGGCGTTAGTCTTGCGGGGTAGAATGGGCTTGCCGGACAATGAGCATGTTGAGTTTGGACAGGGACAGAAAATGGCGCTGATCGATGCAACCGCGCAAACGGTGGGGCGGTCGCCGAGCGATATCCGATCGGATATCATGGAACTGGTGGAGGAATATTGTCAGGCTGCCCATCGTCAGCCGCCGTTTGCCGCCGGCTCCTCGACCGTGCCGGTATCGGGCCGGGTTTTCGACAGCTCGGATGTCGCGTCGCTGATCGATTCCAGTCTGGATTTCTGGCTGACAACCGGGCGCTTCAACGACGAATTCGAGAGAAACCTGGCTGCCCGGGTCGGCGCCCGCTACGCCTTGACGGCCAACTCGGGATCATCGGCAAATCTGCTGGCGTTCTCTGCCTTGACGTCCCCGTTACTGCGGGAACGGCAGGTTGAGGCCGGTAGCGAAGTGATAACCGCGGCGACGGGTTTTCCGACTACCGTCAATCCTTCGATGCTATGGGGCATGGTGCCGGTCTTTATCGACGTCGACATCCCCACTTACAATGTCCTGCCTGAAGACGTCGAAGCGGCGATTACACCAAAAACCAGGGCCATCATGGTCGCGCATACGCTCGGCAACCCTTTTGACGCCGAGCGCATCGCCGCGATCGCGAAACGCAACAAGCTGTTTTTGATCGAGGACTGCTGCGACGCCCTCGGTGCCACGCTGAACGGACGGCATGTCGGCACGTTTGGCGACGTCGGCACGCTGAGCTTTTATCCCGCCCATCAAATAACCATGGGAGAAGGCGGCGCCGTATTCACCACCGATCCGACGCTGCGGCGGGCAATGGAAACCTTCCGCGACTGGGGCCGCGATTGTTATTGCGAACCCGGTAAAGACAATACCTGCAATCGACGTTTCGACTGGCAGCTTGGCGAATTGCCCTACGGATACGACCACAAATACATCTATTCGCATATCGGATTCAATCTGAAGATCACCGACATGCAGGCTGCGGTGGGAGTGGCACAGCTGCGGCATCTCGATGATTTCGTGCAGGCGCGCCGCCGGAATTTTGCTTTCCTCAAGGACGGACTGCGCGACCTGGAAGAGTTCTTTGTCCTGCCGCAGGCAACAGCCAGCAGCGAACCCTCGTGGTTCGGCTTTGTCATCACCGTTCGCGACGAGGCGCCGTTTCGACGTGACGATATCGTGCGCTACCTCAATAGCAGAAAGATCGGAACCCGCCTTCTGTTCGGCGGCAACCTGATCCGGCAACCCTATATGAAGGGCCGGAACTATCGCGTGCACGGAGAACTGGTGAACAGCGATCGCATCATGCATCAGACGTTCTGGATCGGCGTATATCCCGGACTCGACGCCGAGCATCTCGGCTACGTCCTGGAAGAGATCCACAAGTTCTGCAAATCTCCCGTTATTGGCTCGCCGAAGCGACCGCGATGACCGGAGCGGAATACATTGCCGAGTTCCTGGCGCGGGTCGGAAGCGACCGGGTGTTCCTGCTGACGGGCGGCGCCTGCGCGTTCATGATCGATGCGGTCGCGCGTCATCCCAAACTCAGCTATACCTGTTTTCAGCACGAACAGTCGGCCGCCATGGCGGCGGACGCCGCTTGGCGGGTTGCGCGCAAGGTGGGCGTGTCGATGGCCACCTCGGGTCCCGGAGCGACCAACCTGATCACCGGCATCGCCTGCTCCTACTTCGATTCCATTCCCTCGCTTCATATCACCGGCCAGGTCAACCAGCGCGAAGCCAGCGCGTTTCACGGCGCCAACGTGCGCCAATCCGGTTTCCAGGAAACCAGGATCGTCGACATGGTCCGTCCAATCACCAAATACGCGGTGATGGTCAGAACCGCGGAAGAGTTGCGCACCGAGCTGGCCAAGGCCTATGCGATCGCGACGAGCGGCCGGATGGGGCCGGTGCTGATCGACGTTCCCATGGATATCCAGCAGATCGAGGTTGGTGACGAACTCGTCCTCCCCGTCGAGATCGCGTCGGGCGAGCGATCGGCGGACGACGTCGCTTCCGACCTGGGCGAAACCCTCCGCGACGCCAAGCGGCCCATCGTCCTGTGGGGCGCGGGGATTGGCCTCGCCAATGTACATCGCCAGACCGCCGAGTGGCTGGCGAAGAGCGGGCTTCCTTTCGTGTCGAGCTGGGCGGGCCTCAGCTACTTCGATCACGACCATCCGGGGTTCATGGGGCAGATCGGAGTCTACGGCAATCGCGGAGCCAACTTCGCCTTGCAGAACGCCGACGTTGTCATCGTGATCGGCAGCCGCCTCGACAATCGTCAAAGGTCGGGTAATCCCGGGAATTTCGCAATCGGCGCCGTCGTGCATGTCATTGACGTCGATGAGGAGGAACTGAAGAAGTACCACAATGACGGCTATCGAACCTCGCACCTGGATTGCCGAAATCTCCCCGCGGTGCTCGAGAGATTGCCGGTACCGCCGCTCGATCGGCAATGGATGGAGTATCTTGCCGGGATCAAGTCGACTTACTACGGCAAGGAAACCAGCGCGTCCGCTCATCGGCACAACACGCTGTCACCCTATGACGTGGTCCGCAAAATAAACGACGTCGTTGCCGCTGACGCTATTGTCGTCGGCGATACCGGAGCCGCCGTCTGCTGGTTGCATCAAGCGTTCAAGGTCAAGGACCATACCCTGTTCACCGCCGGTGGAAATTCTCCCATGGGATACGCCGTTCCAGCGGCGATCGGCGCGAAACTGGTCGCGCCGGAGCGACAGGTGGTTTCTTATAACGGCGACGGCGGATTTCAGGTCAATATTCAGGAACTCCAGACAATCCAGCATCACAGGCTGGAAGTGGCCATCGTCGTCATGAACAACGCGAGCTACGGAATCATCAAGCAATTCCAGGACAGCTATCTCGGCAGCCGGTATTCCGCTTCCAGGGATGGCTACAGCGTGCCGGATTTCGGCAAGATCGCGGAAGCCTACGGATTGCGCTATGTCCGGATCGAACGGCTCGACCAGATAGAGCCGAATCTGTTCGATGGCGGCGCGATCATCATCGACGTGGCGTTGAGCGAGCATACATTGATCGAGCCGAAGCTCGAGATGGCGCGGCCCATCAACGACCAGTTTCCGTATTTGAGCGAGGAGGAATACGCATCGGGCAACCGGTTCGTGACTTATGCAAGGCCGGAGTCACTTCGCGGCAAAGTGCCGTGATAGCCGTACTCGGCGCAACCGGCTATGTCGGCCGGGCGATCAGCCGGGCGCTTTCTGCTGAAGGCAAGCAACTTGCACTGTTTGCACGAAACCCCGAGAAATTGTCCGGTGGTGCGTGGCCGGCCGGCGTCACGCTGCGGCCGCTCGCATCGTTTGACGCGGCGGAATTCAGTCTTGTCATCAACGCCGTCGGAGCCGGCGATCCGAAGACCGTGAGTTCGATGGGAACCGGCATCATCGAGCTGACCGCACTCTGGGACCAACGCGTGCTGGCGACGATGGGGCCGGAAACGAGATATGTATTTCTCTCGAGCGGCGTCGTTCATGGCGCTTCCCAACTCATCGCAACGCCTGACGACCTGAAATCCCTGCCCGCGATCCCGCCGCAAGGCCTTTCGCCGTATACGTTCTCGAAGCTTCAGGCGGAACATCGCCATCGGCAGGCCCGGTCGCGCGCCATTCTCGATCTTCGCATTTTCGGTTTTGCCGATCGCGCGATCGATCTGGCTGGAAGTTTTTTCCTGGCGCAACTCGCCAATTGCATTGTTCAAAAAGCAGTCTTCGCGACCTCGAAGGAGGATATTGTCCGGGATTATTCGGGAATAGCCGAACTGCGCGCGCTGGTCGATTGCTGGGAGAATGCCGGGGCACCGAACTGCGCGCTCGACCTTTTCACGAAGTCGCCTGCCAGCAAGCAAAACCTTCTTGAGACGTTCGTAAAACGGTATGGTTTGGCGATCGAATACGTTGCCGACATCGAACCGAGCCCCACCGGGGTCAAGCCACGATACTTTTCGCTCGATCACGCCGCGGCCCGGCTGGGCTTTGCGCCGACGCGAGACAGCTTGTGCGTCTTGACCGATACCATCGATGCGATCCTGATCGGCGGCAAGTGAGGAACCGGCCATGAAGACAATCAGCATCGTGACCCCCTGCTACAACGAAGAGCTCAACATACGGGATTGTCACGAGGCGGTGCGAGCGCTGTTCGATCGGGAACTAAGCGAATATCGCCGAGAGCACATTTTTTGCGACAACGCATCGACCGACGGTTCGATCGATATTCTCCGTTCCATCGCAAAGGAGGACTCTGCGGTTCGGGTCGTCCTCAACGCACGCAACTTCGGGCCGCTGCGCAGCACTTTCAACGGCGTCATGGCGTCGACGGGAGATGCAGTGCTGCTGTTTTTGCCGGCGGATATGCAGGATCCGCCGGAACTATTGCCCGAATTCATCAAGCTGTGGGAGCAGGGTTTTGAGATCGTATACGGCGTCCGCGCGGTCCGCGAGGAACGATGGCTGATGCGCAAATTGCGCGATTGGTACTATCGGCTGCTGATCCGCTTTTCCGAGTTCAAGGTTCCGCCTGGTGTCGGCGACTTCCAGCTGGTTGACCGGCGAGTCGTAAACGCGATGCGCGTCGTCAGGGACAATTATCCATTTATGCGGATGATGACATTCGAATGCGGCGGTCGCGCCATCGGCGTCCCCTATACCTGGCGCGCCCGGAAAAAGGGACTTTCAAAAAACCGGCTTGCGGCCCTGATCGATCAGGGGATAAACGGCTTCGTTTCGTTTACGACGGCGCCGCTGCGGCTGAGCCTGTATATCGGTTTTGCGCTGGCTTTCCTGAGCCTGCTCTATGCGGTGATCAATTTTGTCATTGGCATCGTGCGATATCAAACGGTAGCGGACCCCGGCATCATGACGCTGGTCGTGGCGTTTTTTTTCTTCGGGGGGGTTCAGCTTTTTATTCTTGGAATTCTCGGCGAATATATCCTTGCGATCTACGGCCAGGTTCGCGAGAAACCTGTCGTTTTCGAACGCGAAAGAATCAATTTCGACGTTCCGCCCCCGAAATAGCAGTTTCAAGATCTGCGAAGAATTCTAATGCAGCGACGTAAAGGCGGCGCCGAGCATCGGGCCGGGCTTGTCGCGACTGCCGTCCTGGATAAAAACCGCCGCGGCATCGACGCCCTCGCGGGAGATATTTTCCAGCGGCACGGTCCAACTCGCCGAACTGCCGTTCCAGTCGCCGACCTTGAGCACGTTGCGCACCACATTGTAGTAGGTGACTTCGCGGCCGCGATTTTCTCCGCGTCCGATTGAAATCGGCACTTCCCTCGAGACCGAGCAGATCCAGACTTCGCCATGCACGGCGGCTGGGGCCTTGCTGGAGGCCGCGACCGAGACATTGATCTGCTTGCCTGCCAGCGTCATCGAAATCGGCACCGACATCACGCCCTGGGCCTTGTCGGTATCGGCGATTGCGCTTTCGATGCCGGCGAGATCGCTGCCGATCACATGCACCGATCCGTTGACCACGACTTGCGGCGTATAGACGTCGCGATCGCCGCGGGCCTGGGAATAGGCTTTCTGGCGCGCGCTGAACCGCGCGTCGGCCAGCGTGTCCTTCCAGCCGAGATAATCCCAGTAATCGATCGGCATGCTGAGCGCGATCACCGACGGATCCTTGGCCAGCTCACCGATGATCTTGTCGGCGGGCGGACATGACGAGCAGCCCTGGGA
>Ga0209006_10005450_pt1 | contig 11554 bp, 9 predicted proteins | sample JacPin_JW_Ref_O2_FD_188567 | JGI IMG/M metagenome (GOLD analysis project Ga0209006, IMG submission 188567) | Forest soil microbial communities from Algoma, Ontario, Canada - Jack Pine, Ontario site 1_JW_Ref_O2 (SPAdes) (version 2) | ecosystem: Environmental > Terrestrial > Soil > Boreal... | reverse complement strand
GTGCGCGAAGAGCAAAGAAGCTGCGTATTTATGCCGGAAGTGAAGGCCTCGCCCGCCACACCGGACAAAAGCCTCAGCCACTCTCGCTATAGCCTCGCGATTGACATATTGAAATTTAGCGTTCTGCGGAGAAATCCGTCAGGGCCTTAGCATCGCCGCCACCCGGTGCGTTCGTTTGAAATGGGAAGGCGAGACGGTGGTCTTTACTGGTTTTACGAGGAGGCATTTTGAGTTCAGCTTCGAGTTCGCTCGCAGGTCGCGTGAAGCAGTTCTACGGTACGGGACGCCGCCGGGAATCTATCGCGCGCGTGTACATCAAGCCGGGTCCGGCGAAGTTCACGGTGAATGGCCGGCCGGTTGATAATTATTTCACGAACGTGGCGTGGCACACCGCTGCAGTTGAGCCGCTGAAGTTCACGCAGATGCTGGACCAGCTCGAGGTGAAGGCGATTGTGAAGGGCGGCGGCGTTGGTGGACAGTCGGGAGCGGTGCGTATGGGACTTTCGCGCGCGCTGTCGGTGCTGAACCCGGAGTTGCGGCCGGCGTTGCGCAAGAACGGATTTTTGACGCGCGATTCACGCATGAAGGAACGGAAGAAGTACGGGCAGAAGGGAGCTCGTCGCCGATTCCAATTCAGCAAGCGCTAATCGGGATTTGCTGGGGTGGGTTTTGGCCCATCCCGGCAATTGTTGCAGCAGTAGAAGTAAAACTTTGGACCCGGTTTGGAAAATTCGGGACCGGGTTACATCACGGCCGGGAAGGGACCGGCAAAAAAGGACGCTGCTCCAGCCGTCGCATGGTGATGGCGGAGAAATAAGCGCCCCTTCAAAAAAGGAGAAAAAGTGGGAGTCGAAATTACGATGAAGGAGCTGCTGGAGGCTGGAGTTCATTTTGGCCACCAGACGCGACGCTGGAATCCGAAGATGAAGGAATATATCTTCGGCGAACGCAACGGAATCCACATTATTGACCTGCAGAAGACCCTGAAGATGTTCCGCGACGCGGCGCGTTACGTGTCCGAGCTGTCGGGACAGGGCAAACGAATTCTTTTCCTCGGAACCAAGCGCCAGGCGCAGGAAGCGATCGCCGAAGAAGCGAACCGCTGCGGCATGTTCTACGTGAACCACCGCTGGCTGGGCGGCACCATGACCAACTGGGTGACGCTGCAGAAGTCCATCAAGCGATTCAAGCTGCTGAAGGCGATGACCGAAGACGGCCGCATGGCGGAATTCTCGAAGAAAGAAGCCGCGCGACTCGATCGCGAACTGAAACATTTGAAACAGAACTTCGCGGGCGTCGAAAACATGACCACCTTGCCGGACGCGTTGTTCGTGATCGACCCGAACGCGGAAGTGATTGCGGTCCACGAAGCGCGCCGGATGGGAATTCCGGTGGTGGCGATCGTGGATACGAATTGCGATCCGAATCTAGTGGACTGGGTTATTCCGGGCAACGACGATGCGTTGCGTGCGATTCGCTTGTTCACTTCGAAAATTTCGGATGCGGTGATCGTCGGGCATCAATCGTACGAGCAGACCCAGATCGCCGACCAGAAAGCGGTGGACGGGACCAGCGAAGACGCGGTCGACTACGTGGACACCAGCGCCTACGAAGTATACGAAAAGCAGGAAGGCGATTTCGTGGAAGGCGAGCCGGTGGAAACCGTAGCGGACGAAGCGGCTGCGGCCATGCCAACCGAAGACGAAGTACAACATCGCTAGACGCAAGGCAAGTTGCAACCTCGAAGAACGATCTGCTCGGGGCAGATTTCCGGTCTGCCCGTCCGATTCGTTACTCCGGACTGTTCTAAACTGATTTCATAAAAGGAACTGAGTACATCTATGGCTACCGCAGAAGGAAAACCAAACGTATCCGCGCAGCAGGTGAAAGAGCTGCGTGACCGAACCGGCGCGGGCTTCACGGCGTGCCGCGAAGCGCTGGTGGAGGGCGGCGGCGACGTCGAACAGGCCATCAACATTTTGCGCAAGAAGGGACAGGCCGCAGCGGCGAAGAAAGCGCAGCGCGCCACGTCCGAAGGCTTGGTGAGTTCGTACATTCACGCCGGCGGGAAGATTGGCGTGCTGATCGAAATGAACTGCGAGAGCGACTTCGTGGCGCGCACCGATGAATTTCAACGGCTGTGCCACGATGTGGCGATGCACATCGCCGCTTTGGATCCACGATTCTTGCGCCGCGAGGAAGTGACCCAAGAAACGTTGGACCGCGAACGCGAAATTTACAAAGAGCAAGCCAAGCAGACGGGCAAGCCGGAAGCGGTGATCGAGAAAATCGTCAGCGGCAAGATGGAAAAATTTTACGAAGAAAACTGTTTGTACGAGCAGCACTTTATCAAGGATGAAGGAATGACGATAAAGGAGCTGATCGATCACACGATTGCAAAGATCGGCGAGAATATCGCCGTGCGCCGATTCATGCGCTTTAAAGTGGGCGAGAGCGATGGCGCGGAAAAGACCACGCCTGGGGCGAGTGCTTCGGTGGCCGGAGCTGCTCCGACCGCGTAGAAGTTTTCAAGCGAATAGAGTTTCAAATCCGCCGTGCTTATCGCGGCGGATTTTTTTTGCCCAGGTGAACCGTCTTACTTTCGATGGGGCACGGTTTCGGGGCGCAAGGTGGGGAAGTCTGGTAAAATGCGCGAGGCTTGGAGGCTAGCTCAAGACGCTATGACGATGGCACAGACGGCAAAACGCAAGAGCGAACCTACCGGGGCGCCCGTTTACCAGCGGTTGGTACTGAAACTTTCGGGCGAATCGCTTTCCGGCCCGGAAGATTCCGGAATCCATGCAGAGACGATTCAGGGTATCGCGAATGAAGTGAAGGAAATTCGCGACCTGGGCGTGCAAGTGGCGATCATGGTTGGCGGCGGAAATATTTTTCGCGGCACGCGGCAGAAAGATTTGAAGATCGACCGCGCCACGGGCGATTACATGGGCATGCTGGCGACGGTGATCAATGGCCTCGCGCTGGTGGATGCGTTGGAGAAAGTCGGCTGCCATACGCGGCTGATGAGCGCGATCGAGATGCATCAGGTGGCGGAACCGTTTATTCGGCGGCGCGCAACGCGGCATCTGGAGAAAGATCGCGTGGTGATTTTCGGCGCGGGGACCGGGAATCCGTATTTTTCGACGGACACGGCGGCGGCTCTGCGTGCGGTCGAAATCAAGGCGCAGGTAATCTTGAAGGCGACGCGCGTTGACGGAGTGTACGACGCGGATCCGGAGAAAGTGAAGACGGCTAAGAAGTTCGAAAAAATTACCTATCTGGATGTGCTGAAGAAGGGTTTGTCGGTGATGGATTCGACGGCGATCTCATTGTGCATGGACAACAAAATGCCGATCATCGTCTTCGATATGACCGTGGCGGGAAACCTGAAACGCGTGGTGCTGGGCGAGCATGTGGGATCGGTTGTCAGCGCGGGTTGAAATTCGAGCGGGAAAGGAAATTCATAAATGAGCACAATCGCGACAACCAAAGAAGCGGCGACGCAGGCCAAGATTCGCATGGAAAAGGCCGTGGAAGATTTTCGCAAAGAGCTGGGCACGATACGGACGGGGCGCGCGAATGTGTCGCTGCTCGACCATGTAAAAGTGGATTACCACGGCACGCCGATGGCGCTGAATCAACTGGGAACGATGACGGTGCCGGACGGGACGATGATTGTGATTGCGCCGTGGGATGCGAGCGCCGTGCCAATGATTGACAAAGCGATTCGGACGACGGATTTGGGTTTAAATCCCACGAACGACGGGAAAGTGGTGCGCGTGCCGATTCCTTCGCTGACCGAAGACCGGCGCAAGGATCTGGTAAAGCACGTACACAAAGTTCTGGAAAATCATCGCACGGCGCTGCGGAACGTGCGACGCGATGTGAAGGAAGCGGTGGAGAAGTTGGAGAAAGATAAGAAGATCAGCGAAGACGATCGAAAGCGATCTCTGGATGAGCTGGAGAAATTGACTCAGGCCGAAACGAAGAAGATCGAAGAATTGTCCGCCACGAAAGAGAAGGAACTCCTCGAAGTGAAATAGCGTTCGCAGTCGCGATGACTTGCAGGCCGGTTTGGACGCTTCAGCAGAATTTCCAGAGATGCCTGTACCCTAAACGCATTTGAAGCAGATCCCTCGCTTCGCTCGAAATGACATGGTTTTTTATTTTTTCTCCGTATTGAAGTTGTGACCTGACGTCCACCCTGAAACAAACTTCCTTGGCGAGAGTTAGTTCAGCGTCCGGACATTTTCCGGAAGCAACAGCATGAAAGTGCAAGAGCCTGCAGCGCAAGTGAGCGTGCCGCGGCGAACCAGTTTTGCCGGAGATGAATCCGGAAACATTTGGCCAAAGTCGATTGTTTTAAGATTTTCCGCGAAGGGACGCAAATCCGGGCTGCCAGCGATAAATTTCACAGCTTCTACTCTGGTTGATTTTGTCGCGGAGGCGAACAAGACGAAAAAATCAGCTTCTGCTTTTTCGGCAAGCAATTTACCAGCAGAGAAAGTTTGCGATCTCGAGAGCCGCGTTTTCGCCTGGGCCACCAGCGCATCGATTTGCGAGTTTTCACCGAGCAGGAGCGTGAGCCGCGCGCGAGATTCGGGATCGCCATGAGGTGCGGCGATGGCTTCAGCGTACAGGCGAATTGCTTCCTGTTTCTGGCCGCGTTTTTCGTACAGTTGCGCCAGGTGATCGCCAACATCGCCGTGTTGATTGAGGCGCCAGGCTGGGCAGATGTAACGCTCGGCTTTTTCGAGGTCACCCATCTTGGAATAAACCCAGCCCAGTGTGTCCCAATACACACCAATGTTTATTACCTGATTCAAATCGTCGGCTGATAAGTGGGCGAGTTGAATGTTGCGGAGATTCGCGTCCGTCGAGGAAATTGCGGATTCCGCATACTGCGCCGCGCGATCGAGTTCGAGGTTGGCGCCGGCGAGATTGTAGGCCACGTTGTTCCAGATGGCAGGCGAGGGGCTGAGGTCAATGCCTTTCTGAAATGCTTCGAGAGCTTTTTCTTTTTGGCCGGTGTTGAGGAGCGCCTGTCCGAGACTGATTTGAAGGCCCGCGCTTTCGGGGGCGAGAACGGCGGCCTTATCCAGTTCCGGCACAGCTTCGAGATATTTGTGCTGCTCGAGAAACAGAGCGCCAAGCGCGGCGTGGGTTACGGGATCGAGCGGATTGATGTCGAGCTGTTTTCGATAAGCGGCCGCGGCTTCGTCGAATTTTTGCTCTTGTTGAAGAGTGAGGCCGAGATAGTTGTAGGCGTGTTCGTCGAACGGATTTACGTCAAGCTGCTGGTGAAAGGCAACTTCGGCTTGGTCAAACTGGCGCAGGCGCAAATGCGCGAGGCCCAGATCGTTGTAACCCTGCTTGGATTTGGGATCGAGCTGCACGGCGCGTTCAAGAAGTGGAATTGCGTCACGGGGATTTCCTGAGCCGAGAGCCGCGGCGCCGGCCTCAATCAGCTCTTCCGATCTCGCCGTCGCCGGAATTTCAGGAGCGGCCGTGGAGTTATTTTCCACCATGAAGGATTGGTTTTCATCGGATTCGACAGCGCGCGAAAAAGCATCGTAATCACCCGCGCGCGAAGCAGGGAGGTCGCGCATCTTGAAATTTAGAATACGCTCCGCGGTGAAAACGTGATCTTCGAAACCGTAGACCGATTTGAATTGCGCGTAATCGCGGGTCACGGCCACACCGACGGGAGGCTGAGCGATGAAATTCGCAGGCAACGTTAATTTCAGGCTGGTAGTGATATCGAGCGGGCTGCCCAGATGAATGGGGTCGGCTGAATTTTGAGGAGGATGCGGCATGCCCAAGGAAAGCAGCGGGACCGAGACTTTTGATTTTTTCTTGGCCCAGTCGAGATAGCCAAGTTGCTCGTAATCGAGATCGAGCTCAAAAGGTTTTTCGGTGTCGGTGGGGTCGCTTGGTTTCACCCGAGTGACGTTGCCGTGGATCCCATCGAGTGCGGCGATGGTTTGGCCCAGCTGCTGCCATTCGTTTTGCGGGGTGCGCCGGAAGGCGAGACGCAGCGCGACTTCATTGTCGCCGCGGAGGAAATAACGCAGCTTGGCGGTGAGTTTGCCGAGGTCGCTGACCTGTGCCTCGATTTCCACGTGCTGGGTCGAAAGAAAAGGAGGATCCGCAGGGGTTTCGACGATTTTTCCTTGGCCATCTTGCTGAACTAAAAGCGCGGATTTGTCGCGCAGGGCTGGAATCAGGAGACGAAAGGGCGCGACTTCCGCGGTGGAGTCCATCCAGATCAGGTTGCCGCCGCTGAGGGCCGCGGTGATCAGATGATCGAATTGAGCGGGAGAAGGAATTGAAGGGTCAAGGGGGCGGAGCAGAGGAAACAGCACCGGGCTGGAGGAAACGCCGACGGACTGAAGCAGAGCAGACAGCAGAATATCCTTGTCTTTGCAATCGCCGTATTGATTTTTGAAAACTTCGGCAGCGGTGTGCGGCTGGTAGCGGCCGAGGCCGAAGGAAAGGCTGACGTAACGAATATTTTTCGCCACATAGCTGTAGAGAGTCTGCATCTTTTGGAGATCGCTGGCGCTGCCGTTCGTCAGGTCCCGCGCTTTTGCGCGGATTTCAGGTGTTGGATCGGAGCGGCCTTTTTCGAGCGCGGAATACCATTGCGCAACTTCGTCCCAGTTTTTGAAAGTGGTGAGCTGAACGTCGGGAATTTTGGCGCGTGGTTTTTTGCTGGGGGAGTCGTCGTCGTTCGGAACGATGAGATTGGAATGGCGCCAGCGATAAATGGTTCGTCCGTTTTCAGAAGCGGTTGAGAACGGACTTTTTTGTTCGTCAATCTGCGAAGTGCTGTTGGGAGCTAGGCGGACCTTGCGAACTTCTTCTCCGGTTACATTGGAAAATTCTTGGGACTGGATCAGTAGCGCACGTCCTGGGGGCACGTTCACTTCGAGCTGTTCATCGAGAACGATGGCGCGATCGAGAAAATTCTGCTCGAACCAGAATTGATTGGGGGCCATGGGAGCGATGATGCGCGTCGAGATCTCATACTCGATAATGTCGCCGGGGTGAAGGGAAGGCGTGGTGACGTGTGTTTCTTTGTAGTCGGTGTATTCGGGCGCGTCGCGTTCGACGGCGGCGGTCATTTCCTTAACGGCATCGGGTTTTGCGCTCACGGTCGAGCCGTCGGGCTTTAGAACGCGAACGAAATGGACGTCCATTTTTTCGCTGGCGGTGTTGTAACCAAAGATGAGCTCGCTGAGTTGCTGGACGCCCGCGTCGCTTTGCACCTTGATGCGGGAGGAAAGTGTGCGCTCGCCGGTGCCGTCGTTTTCAAATCGTGCGGAGAGAAGATATTTCTCGATGATAAAAGGTTCCGGTGAAAAATCTGGAGCGGCGGCCTGGTCATTTTTCGAAGGGTCATGCGCGGATGCCGGGGTAGGAGTTGATTGCTGCTGTGCGGAGGCATTCGACCAGAAGAAAATCGCAAACAGCACCGCTACGAGACAACGATTCATTCAGGCTCCCCGGATCATGAGCGATGAGTTTAGTTGCGTTAATCGAGGTCGTAAAGGACGAGCGAAAAACGTGTTGAGCAATTGAGAAACGCCTGACTGGATTTCAGCGGTAAAGCTGCCGCGCTGGAAGGTTCAAAACGTGCGACGCTCCAGGACAGTAAGTGACTTATTTACATTAACTTATATTGATTCTACGCATTGAATGACGAGTTTTGGCGCTCCCATGTCCGCTTGTGAACGTTCGACCGAATACCCCTGATCGGGTGGTCAGCCGTACCGAGCATTGAGGCGAGACACCTGAGCAGGTGACGTTCGATTGGAAATCCACAGGCAACGGAATCGCCAATCGCATGGATATATTTTTTGGGGGAATCGAATTGACAACGCCCATTGATTCTCTTATACTTCTGCGGTTGTAGATGGGCCGTGAGGCCCAGTGGTTGATTAGGGAAGTCTTTCGACCCCGGACAAAGAGCAGTGGAACGGGAGACGAAAGAGCGGCCGAAATGGGGCGCCAGCCCCGCAAAGCCGTGTGAGCCTCTCCGCAGAACTTGAAACGATGTAGTTCACTCCTCGGGGTGAAGCGTCATCGCGGAGTACCTGGGTAATTCCTTGGTTGGCGACCTTTTCTTTCATTCACTCGCATAATTCTGTGCGGGGTGCGTTAGCTGCGCGCAGAAGGTGCGGGAATTAAAACAAAATTAATTTGCGTTGAGATTTCTGGATTGGAGGAAGCGTGCCGACGTTTTCACAGCTTGTGCGTCATGGGCGGGAAGCGATTCGGGTGAAGACGAAATCACCCGCGCTGGAAGGGTGCCCGGAGAAGCGCGGTGTTTGCGTTCGCGTTTATACGCAGACACCCAAGAAGCCGAACTCGGCGCTGCGCAAGGTGGCGCGCGCGCGACTGACGAATAGCGCGGAAGTGACCACGTACATTCCAGGCATCGGGCACAACTTGCAGGAGCACTCGATCGTGTTGGTGCGCGGCGGCCGTGTGAAGGATCTGCCGGGAGTGCGGTACCACATCATTCGCGGGACGCTGGACGCAGCAGGCGTTGAAAATCGAAAACAAGCGCGCTCGAAGTACGGCGCCAAGCGGCCCAAAGCCGCACAGAAGTAGGAGAGCTAAACGATGCCACGCAAGGGATGGGTTCTACGGCGCAAGATTCCAGGGGATCCGGTTTTCGGCAGCGACCTGGTGCAGAAATTTATTTCGAGCATGATGTACGACGGCAAGCGCGCGACCGCGCAGGCCATCTTCTATAACGCGATGGATCAGGTCGCCAAGAAGACCAACGACGATTCGTTCAAGTTGTTCAAGAAAGCGATCGAGAACTGCAAGCCGGTGCTGGAAGTGAAGACGCGACGCGTGGGCGGCGCGAACTATCAGGTTCCGGTGGAAGTGAACCCGTTCCGCAAGCAATCGCTGGCGATTCACTGGCTGGTGTTGTATTCGCGGACGCGCAGCGGCAAGACCATGACCGACAAGCTGGCGGAAGAAATTATGGATGCGGCGAACGGCCGCGGTGGAGCAGTGAAGAAAAAGGAGGACGTGCACCGCATGGCGGAAGCGAACAAGGCTTTCGCGCATTATCGCTGGTAGCACGAACCCCATAGGCCCATGGCACGCTTAGTACAACTCGACCAGACCCGGAACATCGGGATCATGGCGCACATTGACGCCGGGAAAACCACGTCAACGGAGCGAATTCTTTTCTATACCGGCGTGACCTACAAGATCGGCGAAGTGCACGAAGGCACCACGGTAATGGACTGGATGGAGCAGGAGCGCGAGCGCGGAATTACGATTACGTCCGCGGCGACGACCGCTTCGTGGACGCGTTTCGATAAAAAGTATCGCATTAACATTATTGACACGCCCGGCCACGTGGATTTCACGGTGGAAGTGGAGCGTTCGCTGCGGGTGCTGGATGGCGCCGTGGCGATTTTTGACGCGGTGGCAGGCGTGCAGCCGCAGTCCGAAACAGTGTGGCGCCAGGCGGACAAGTATCGCGTGCCGCGCATTGCCTTCATCAACAAGATGGACCGCATTGGCGCGGATTTCGATCATTCGGTTCGCACCATGCGGCAAAGACTTTCGGCGCATCCGGTGCCGGTGCAATTTCCAATTGGGCGGGAAGATAACTTTATCGGGGTAATTGATTTTCTCGAAGAGCGGGCCATTATCTGGAAGGACGAAACACTGGGCGCCGAATACGAGACTCTGGCGCTGGAAAAGCTCTGGGACGCGGAGTATCTCGCCGCTCATCCGGCCGTGGGCGTAGCGGTTAAATTTTCAGGATTGACACCAGAGTTCTACAAAGAGCATCGCGAGAAGGTCGTCGAATACATCGCGGAACACGATGACGCGATCATGCACAAGTATCTGGAGCAGACCAAGATTACCGCCGCGGAATTGCGCGCGTCTTTGCGGAAATCGACGATTGCTTTGAAGCTGGTTCCAGTGCTGGCGGGGTCGGCTTTCAAGAACAAAGGTTTGCAGCCGCTGCTGGACGCGGTTATTGATTTCCTCCCCGCGCCTTCGGACGTCCCTCCGGTGGAAGGCAAAGACCCCAACGGCGGCGAGATGTTGCTGCGCAGCGCTTCGGATAACGAACCGTTTTCGGCGCTGGCGTTCAAGATCATGACCGACCCGTTCGTCGGGCACGTGACTTACATTCGTGTTTATTCCGGCGTGTTGAAAGCGGGGCAGAACGTATACAACTCGACGCGCAAAACGCGGGAGCGCATCGGACGCTTGTTGCGCATGCACGCCAACAAGCGCGAAGAAATTGAAACGATCGAGGCGGGCGACATCGCGGCGTGCGTCGGATTGAAGAACGTGACGACGGGCGACACGTTGTGTGATGAAGACAAACCCATCGTGCTCGAGAACATTGATTTTCCGGCGCCGGTTATTCAGGTGGCGATCGAACCCAAGACCAAAGCGGACCAGGAAAAAATGGGCATCGCTTTGGGCAAATTGGGCCAGGAAGATCCCACGTTCCGCATGCACACCGACCATGAGACGAATCAGACGTTGATTGCGGGCATGGGCGAACTGCACCTGGAAATCATCGTAGATCGCATGATGCGTGAATTTGGCGTGCAGGCGAATGTCGGGCGTCCGCAGGTAGCCTATCGCGAAACGATTTTGAGGCAGGCGGAGGGCGAAGGCCGCTACATCAAGCAGACCGGCGGCCGCGGTCAGTACGGCCACGCGGTGATTACGCTGCACCCATTGCCCAATTCGAACCACGAAGACATGCACGAGCTGTCCGAAGAAGAGCTGGCCGAAATGGCCAAGAACATTGCGGGCGGCAAGGGCGGCAAGTACAGCTTCGACAAGGAACACCGGCTGTTGTTTGTGGATAAAGTGGTCGGTGGAGCGATTCCGCGCGAATTTATCAAGCCGATCGAAGATGGCATCCGCGAGGCGATGGAAACGGGTGTTCTGGCGGGCTACGAGATGGTGGATTGCGCCGTCGTTTTAACCGACGGCAGCTATCACGACGTGGACAGCTCGGAAATGGCGTTCAAGATCGCCGGGTCCATGGCTTTCAAGGACGCTTGCAAGAAAGCCAATCCGAAACTGCTCGAACCGATTATGCGGGTGGAAGTGGTGGTCCCGGAAGATTATATGGGCCCGGTGATTGCGGATTTGAATTCCCGGCGCGGACAGATGCAGGGCCGCGAATCGCGCGGCGGGACCGAGATCATCAACGTGCTGGTGCCGCTTTCGACCATGTTCGGCTATGCCACGGAAATTCGCAGCCGGACACAGGGTCGGGGCAGCTTCACCATGCACTTTTCGCACTACGAACAAGCGCCGAATAACGTTGCAGAAGAAATCATGGGCAAAAAGAACGGCGACAAACCGAAGAAATAATTCACGTACAGGTGACGGGCCGCGGTTTTTTCAAGCTGAGAGCGGCGCGACACGGGAGCAGAGGGCGAGATGGCGAAAGAGAAATTCGAGCGGAATAAGCCGCATGTGAATATCGGGACGATTGGTCACATTGACCACGGCAAAACGACCACGACGGCGGCGATCA
>Ga0209006_10005449_pt1 | contig 11555 bp, 14 predicted proteins | sample JacPin_JW_Ref_O2_FD_188567 | JGI IMG/M metagenome (GOLD analysis project Ga0209006, IMG submission 188567) | Forest soil microbial communities from Algoma, Ontario, Canada - Jack Pine, Ontario site 1_JW_Ref_O2 (SPAdes) (version 2) | ecosystem: Environmental > Terrestrial > Soil > Boreal... | reverse complement strand
CAGCGTGCTCGATGCGATTGTGGGCGCGGCCTGCAACGGCACCAGCTTCGGCGCATCCACTCCCTCTGAGGCCGATCTGGCGGAACTTGTGCTCGGCGCCTTTCCACACATTCAGAAAGTACGTTTTGTCAGTTCTGGCACCGAAGCAACCATGTCGGCCATCCGCCTAGCGCGCGCCTTCACAAAACGCAAGTACATTGTGAAGTTCGAAGGCTGCTACCACGGCCATGCCGACGCGCTGCTGGTGAAGGCCGGCTCGGGAGTAGCCACGCTGGGAATTCCAGGGTCGGCCGGCGTCCCCGAGGAATTCATTCAATTTACGTTGGCCTTGCCTTTCAACAATCTTTCCGTCGTCGAACATGCGTTCCAGAAATACAAACACCAGATTGCCTGCGTGATCGTAGAACCGGTGGTCGGCAATATGGGTTGCGTTCCCGCAGCTGACGACTATCTGGTCGGCCTGCGGTTGCTGACTGAGCGCGAGCGATCGGTGTTGATCTTCGATGAGGTCATGACTGGATTTCGCGTGGCCTTCGGCGGAGCCCAGGAGCTCTATAACATTCGTCCAGACCTGACCACCATGGGAAAGATTATTGGCGGGGGATTGCCGGTCGGCGCCTACGGCGGCCCGAGAGAAATTATGGATATGGTCGCGCCGTTGGGGCCGATGTACCAGGCAGGGACTCTTTCAGGGAATCCGCTGGCCATGGCGGCGGGTTGCGCGATGTTGAAACAGCTCCGCGATCGCAAGACTGAAATTTATCCGCGCCTCGAGAAACTGAGTGCCGACTTGGTGGAAGGCGTTGCGGCCGCTGCACGGGAAGCCGGCGTCACGCTCTGCCATAACCGCGTAGGCTCCATGTTTACCTGGTTCTTCAATCAGGGTCCGGTCACAGATTGGGACTCAGCCTCGAAATCGAACACCGCAGCCTTCGGAAAGTTTTTTCGCAGCATGCTCGACAGCGGCGTTTACCTGCCGCCTTCGCAGTATGAAGCTGCATTTCTCGGAGCAGCGCACACAGAAGAAGATGTGCAGCGCACGATCGCAGCCGCGAAGGACGCGTTCGCAGCGGAGAAAAGTTAGGAAGTTCGCGTCGTACAGGGTTTATGCGGGACCGGGCCCATTGGCCCGGTCGCGGCGCGCAGCGCAGCGCTGTTGATCCCGTAGATAGTCAACAGGTCGGCGACAGAAGGATTTCAGCGACCGCGCTCCGCTTCCAACATCATCTCCGGAATGGTCGCGAACTCGTATCCTTCCGACTTGTACCGCGAGATCAACCGCTCCGTGGCCAGAACTGTCTGCGAGCGGTCGGCCCCCATCTCTTCGTGGCCGCCGTCATGCAGCAGGATTACGTCGCCGCCGCGAATCTGCTTAGCGACCTTCCGCTCAATCCCCGCCGCCATTGGCGCTGTCCAGTCGTAGCCGGTTACGTTCCACATGATGGGGGCAAGCCCGAGCTCGCGCGCGATCCGCAGAACCGCAGGCCGCCGTCCGCCGAACGGAGGCCGAAATAAATTGGAATGCTCACCCACAGCATCTTGAAGCGTGGAACTGCAATCGCCCAGCTCTTTGCGTACTTCAGATTCACTCTTCAATGTGAGCAAGGGATGCGTGAAAGTATGGTTGCCGACGATGTGGCCAGCCCTGACGATCTCGCGAACAATCTCCGGACGCTGCCGAACATAGCGCCCAATCAGAAAAAAAGTTGCGGACACGCTGTGCTTCGACAGGACTTCGAGCAAATGGAGCGTATGCGGGTCGTTTGGCCCGTCATCGTAAGTGAGGGCGAGTTGCTTCGTGCCCGGAGTGAGGCCGGTGAAGGTACGTCCGTACCACTGTCCGGTGGGCGCCATGGATTGGTAGAGCAGTGGGCTCAGCGCGGCCGTAGCGGCCGCTCCCGCGAGCACGGTTCCGAACATGTGAGAGATTGTAGCGGATTGATAAATTGAGAAATTGTTAAATTGAGTAATTGCGGATTGCGAAACCCAGAATCCTGCGGCGACATGCCTTCCGATTTTCCGCTTACCAAATTCCCCGATTATTCAAATCGCCTCTGTTAACTCATCCCGCAATTGCCACCTGAGCCGCAACCAAGATATCCTGCCAGTTCTGGGAACATCGCACCAGTCAGCGCACGAAGGCTTCCTAAGAAACCATGGCGAATCTTTTCGAACTCCCCCGCTACATTGCTGTGGAAGGTCCCATCCGAGTCGGCAAGAGTACGCTGGCGCGCATCCTGGGCGAGCGCCTGAATGCGCAACGCGTCATCGAGCCCGAGGCGAATCCGTTCCTTGATTCGTTTTATGAAGGCGATCGCGGCGCGGCCTTCCAGGCCCAATTCACTTTTTTGGTGCGGCGCTTCGAGCAGCTTCGCGCCCTCGATCTGGGAGCGCGATCGCAGAAGGCCGTGGTCGCCGACTTCATCTTTGAAAAAGACAAGCTCTTCGCCTGCCTGAATCTCAACGACCAGGAACTCGACACCTACAATCGCTACTACAACCACTTTCGCGAGCAACTGCCCACCCCCGACCTGGTGATTTATCTTCAGGCCACGCCCGACGTGCTGAAGAAGCGCCTGAAGAAAAAAAATGTCCCCGGCGAACGCGCCGTGAGCGACGAATATCTCGAAGAAGTGGTCAAAGCCTACGAGCACTTCTTTTTCCACTACACCTCGTCCGATCTGCTGATCGTCAACACCTCCGACATCGATTTCGTCGACCGTAACGAAGACCTGCAGGAACTTCTGCGCAAAGTCACCGAGCCGATTAAGGGCACGCAGTATTTCCTGCCGCTGGGCGGGCAGGATGCTGCGGGGGCGTAGAGGCCATGCGGATCGGCAGTATGATCGCTTGCATAGCTGCCATATCATTGGCATTCGGGGGCTTTTTGCTCTACGCCTCCAGGACGAAAAACGTAGTTCTGTTTTCCCACGGCACTCCGGAAGTCCCACGAGGCCAGATGTTGACGGTATTCAATCCATTTAGGGATCGCGCCTCTGAGCGTACGGCCGAACGACTCATTGATGACCTTAGAAGTGACAAGTGCGAACAGATCGTTCGGGGGTTGGATCGCAACGGCAACTACGATCCTGGTGTTTGCTCGGTCATGAATAAAACCGCCGGACACAGTTTGGTTTGGCGACAGGACGGAGAATCTATGAAGGTTCTTGTCTATGCGGTTCCAGAAAAATCGGCGAGGTTGTGGGTTTCCATGCGGCGAGACGAAGTCGGTTTCATCGTTTCGACGATCAGCGTCGTGCGCTAAAGGGCAAAACAATCCGGATTTATCTTTCGTGGCGCGGAAGCGAGTACATCGACAACATCTTTCCCAGTTTCATAAATTCCGGATCGGCGGTGACCAGCCATGCGCCGCGCTCTATGGCGAGTTCTGCGGCGAAGGCATCGGCATAGCCCAGAGCGTAGCTTTGTTTGATGGTAGCCGCCCGCGTGGCACGCTCTTGATCCACGCCGATGATGGCGATGGGCATCTCCCGCAGCCTGTTCTCAGCCTGATGAGCCATGGCTTCGCCCCTGTACCGCCACTCTGTATAGAAAACTTCTCCCCAGTTGACTGCCGACATGAGAAGAGGCGACTCTCGCACCACGGCATCCTGTAGCAGGCGCTCAACCTTTTCGGCGATCACTCTACGATCTTCAAACAGGCCTATGAGCGCGTTGGCATCGAGCACATACCGGCGAGCGCCGGAACGCGAGAACCTTGCCATTACTTCTCTCTCCCGCGCTCCCGCTCGCGTTCCTCAAACAGCCCTTCGAAAGCCGATGGCTCGCCCGGTTTGGGCTTCAGAAATCCTCTGATCTCGTGAATGCGTTGCAGGGTGATCGGGGTCAGCACTAAGCGGCCTTTTTCTTCGGTCCAAGTCGCAGGCGTGCCTTTCTTGAGGCCGAACTGCTCGCGGAGCTCGGCGGGAATTACTACCTGCCCCTTTGAGCTGATCACAGTGCGATAGGTTGCCATAGCCGTATCTTACCATAGGGTAAGACGACCACACCGCGGCACTCTGGTCGTTGAATTTCCGAGCTCGAAGAGCGAGAAATGCACTCCGACCAACCCTCGACGGATGCCTGCTTTGCGTCTACAATATCCTGAGCGTCGTTCCAAGGGTGTTAAGCGCCATGACGCGCACAGGCTCTATCCATCACAGGTGGAGGGGCACTGGAGGACATATGAGTCTCACCCCGATCACCGGGCGTAATCTCGGTTCTCACGAGAACGCGCCCCGCCCGAAGGTTACAACCGCATCCCTGCGGGAACAGAAACTCGGTCACGAACCCATCACCTGCCTCACCGCCTATGACTATTCTGCCGCACGGCTGGTAGATGAGGCTGGCATCGACATTGTGCTGGTAGGCGACTCGCTGGCCCAAACCATGCTGGGCTACGAGAACACGCTCTCGGTCACCATGGACGAAATGTTGCACCATGTGAAGGCCGTGCGCCGCGGCGTAAAGAGCGCCCTGCTGGTCGCCGACATGCCGTACGGTTCGTATCAGGTTGACCCCACCGAGGCAGTACGCAACGCGGCCCGTTTTGTAAAAGAAGGCGGCGCCGAAGTAGTTAAGATGGAGGGCGGCGAAAAGCGCGCCGACCTGATCCGGCAGATTATCGACGCCGAGATCCCCGTCGCCGGGCACATCGGTTTAACCCCGCAGTCCGTCAACGTGATGGGCGGCTACAAAGTGCAAGGCAAGAGCCTCAACGCGATCGAGCAACTCATGCGCGATGCCGTCGCCCTTGACCGCGCCGGCGTGGCGTGTCTGTATCTTGAAGGTATGCCGCGCGAAGTCGCCGCCATGATCACCGCCGAAGTCACAACGCCTACCATCGGTATTGGCGCCGGCCCCGAATGTGATGGCCAGGTGCTGGTCTTCCACGACATCCTGAATCTGACCTTCGACCCTCCGGCAAAGTTTGTGCGGCGCTTCGGCGATGCTGCGGCGGTGATTGTGAACGCCGTGCAGGCCTTTCGTTCCGATGTACGCTCGCACCAGTATCCATCGGACGAAGAGTCCTATCATCTGCCGAAGGAAACCAAGGCTGGCCTCGATACTGTGCTCGCACGCAAGCGGGCGATGCGACGGTAAACAAAGCCTTTGCCACGGATTTGCGCGGATCAGTACGGGCAAGGCGGAACCAGGCTGACGCTGATTACGTATCCTCAAATAGTGGGAAAATAGTCGTAGTTGGTTACCGGCCAAAGTTGCAGCCGTTAGTGCTAGGCTGGAGGAAAAGGAGGGCCTTTATGATTCTCCCAGCATTTTTCATTTTCCCGTTTTTCGGTTTCGGATTTGTCATGTATTTTCTGCCCACGATCATCGCTGCGATCCGCAGCAAGCGCGATACTCTCGCCATCTTCCTATTGAACTTGTTTCTGGGATGGAGCGTGATCGGATGGATCGTGGCGCTGATCTGGGCCGCGAAGAATGATGTTCCTGTGGTGGTGAGGTAACTCGAGCCCTGTGACTCGCAAGTTCCTTCTCATGCAGGCCATCGCGCTAGCTTTGTGTGTCTCGTTGGCCGCCTGTTCATCGCAACCCGCCGCCCCTGCTCCTGATCCCGAGGCGGCGTTACGGGCAATTCCTGCATCGGATCCCGCGCAGTACGAACATGTCCAGGACATGAAGAAGTGGCGCAACCCGTATCTCATTGTGCGCGCCAAGGACGTGGCTCTGTTGGATTCCGCTGACAATGCGGAAATCATGCTGAAACCCGACGAACTTCTTCCGGCACTCGCCCGCTTGCCCGCCTCCAATTGGCCTTATGGCCGCGTGGTCGCCGCAGCCACTGACGCTGGCCGGATCAACGCTTCAGAACAGGAGGCCATTGCCGTCCGCCGCAACAAAGGGATCGTCGGTGGTCTGCTGCAGGGAGCGCATGTTGCCATCAAGTGGGTGCCGTCGGCATGACGAATCAGGCAGACTACGGATTGGAGCTTGCCAGTCGATTTTTGAATCATCTGCGCGTGAAGAGTTCGACTTGAAACTCCTCACTACCATTCACGAAATGCAGGGCGCGACGCGCGCGGTCCGGCAGGCAGGTCGGCGCTTGGGCTTCGTTCCCACCATGGGGGCACTGCACGAGGGCCATCTTTCCCTGGTGCGCGCAGCGAAAGCTTCCTGTGACCTCGTGGCAGCCTCCATCTTTGTGAACCCGACGCAGTTCGGGCCTACGGAAGACCTGGCGAAGTATCCGCGTTCATTCGAACTCGACCTTCAACTGCTGGAACGAGAGGGCGTCGAATTGTTGTTCGCGCCATCGGTGGAAGAGATGTATCCCGCAGGCGCGGTGACCTGGGTCACGGTGGAAGGCCTGAGCGACAAACTGGACGGCCGCTCCCGGCCCGGTCACTTTCGCGGCGTCACCACCGTAGTGGCCAAGCTTTTTCACATCGTCGCCCCGGATGCCGCGTTCTTCGGCCAGAAAGACGCTGCCCAGATCGCGATCATCCGGCGCATGGTCCGTGACCTCGATCTACCAGTTGAAATCGTGGTCGGTCCGATCGTGCGCGAGTCCGATGGCCTGGCCATGAGTTCGCGCAACGCATATCTCAGCCCCGAACAGCGGAAACAGGCGCTGGTCCTGCATCGCTCGTTGATGCGCGTCGACAGTTTAGTGAAAGCCGGGGAACGAACCGCGGCCAAGCTGATCGCCGCCGCCCGCGAGGAATTTGAAGCGGAAAATTCGGTGCGTCTGGACTACGTCGAGATCGTGAATCCGGACACGCTGGATCCCGTCGACGATATCTCCCGCGGAGCTCTGGCCGCAGTCGCAGCGCTCGTGGGCAGCACGCGCCTGATCGACAACCTGCTACTCAGTCCCGATTAAGCGATCAGAGTCCAGCCGCGAAGGGTTGCCGCCAGGCGGCGACATGCGATAGCCCGGCACGGCAGTGCCGACTAATGTTGGAATCGTGTGCAAGTCGAGCAGGGGACGAAACCTGTTCTTGCGCACACTCTTAAGTCCCGGCGTCAAATAAAGCCTGCAGCACCGGGCTAGTACGGATACGCATAGACATCTTCCAGCGGCGGATAGCCGTAGTCCAACCACGGGTTATACCAATACGGCGGCCAATCCCAGAAAGGACTCCAGAGGCCCCAGCCAAATCCATATCCCCAGCCGCAGCAGCCCCAACCGCCCCAGCCCCAACCTCCGCGACCGTAGAAACCACGACCGCCGGCGAAATCGCCGTGCCCGCCTAAAGCGCCGCCACTTCGGAACGAGGCGCTTCCCCCACGTGCGCCAGAGGCGAACGAGGATCCTCTCGCGCCCCGATCACCCGCAAACGAGTGCCACTGCCCGTCGGCAATTCTCGTAGCCCGCGAACCGGCCATGGCGCCCCCAGCGCCGTGGCCCTCGAAGATCCAAGTTCGACCGGCGCCCGAACTACGAGCCCCTGAGGAATAACCACGTCCTCCGCCGTAACGGCTACTGCCGCCCCCGGATACCCCCGCGCGGTAGCCGCCAGACCCGCCTCCATGGAAGCCACCGCTATTGCCGCCGCCGTGGAAGCCGCCACCGCTATAACCACCCCCACCGTGAAAACCGCCTCCGCCGCCACCACCGTGGCCGCCGCCGTGTTGGGCGAGAACGTTTTTCGGTGCGCCAAACAAGATGAGAGAAACGAAGCCAGCCAGAAGAGATTTCAGCAACACAGATTTTTTCATTGGAATTTCCCCACCCAGCACGTGATCGTCCTGGAGGCATCGCTCACGCCGAGGACTGCTTTCTTACTTGGAATCTGATTCGACTCCGGATGTTGCCCGCCCATCAGGGCGTTGCGACCGCGGCGACTGCCGGCGTTTGCGACCCCACGTGCTTCCGTACCAGCTCTTCCACCAAGGTCCAGAGCCGCGGGTCGCATTGGCTCTGCATGTGACTGGGCGTAAACGTTCGGTCGAACCACGAGGTTCCCTCACACCGCACCGGCGTTTTCTGATAATCGAAGCGAAAGTTTCCCAGAATCTGGGTCTTCGAATCGTCAGCGGCCCTGATCTCCGAGCGCCCGTGCAGCAACCCATGCGGCTGGTAGAAGTTTGCGGCCTCCGTCACGTTAGCCGGGATCACGCCATCACGCTGCCAGGGCTTGGTCACGCTATCCACCTGTACCGTGAGCAGCACTGGAATTCCTGCCCGATCCAGTTCCTGCGACAACATCACCACCGCCGACGCGCCCCAACTGTGGCCGAACAGGATAATCCGCGCCTGCGCCTTCTCGGCGGCGCTGAGCACACCGTCGTGATTGCTGTCGAGCATGCGAACAATACTCTGATACGCCGCCCTGCGGTGGCGATTCTCAAACACCTGAATCGTCGCCCCAGTGGGAAGTTCACTCTGCATGCGATGCGCGAGTTGCACCGGGCCGTGATGTAGATTGTCATGGCGCACAAATCCGCCCGCAAACCCCACCACAATATACGAAGGCGTTATTGCCGGATGGCTGGCTACTGCTCCATCGGCCGCCGTCAAAAATGGCATCGCTGCATTGAACAACAGCGCCGCAATCAGGCTTCGGAATGACGCGGGACTAGGCAAGCGACTCCTACCTTCTTAGGGATGATCCGAGCAGGGCGTTGGTTGCGGCGAAATTCAGCTCGGGGGCGCCGGCAACTTTCACCCGTGATCCTCAAACTCCTCCGAAAGCCTTTGCCAGCAAGGCGTTTCGCTGATTGCTCAAGCGCGCTCGACCCGGAGGCAAGTCTACACCCGCCCGTCAAGATGCGGGCAGAAAGCTTTCGCCTACTTCAAGTTCGCTCGTACCCTGGGTCCCGAAACGAAGCGGTTTCCGCGCAGAACATATCGTAGGGGCAGGTCCGAGGCTTTCGTAATGCCGATGCGCAAAGTCGCCTGAATCCCCTTCGCGCGATAGCCATCATCTCCGATCCAAAGAGTGCTCGCCGCGGAGGTAAGGTCGCATCCGTTATCCCGGACGCGAGTAACGCCAAACGCTTCGGCCAGGCGCCCCGGGCCGCTGGTGAGTTTTAACAGGTCCTTCGGACTGTGGATTTCGATATCGCGGGCGTAAGCCATCTCTTCCACGCCGGTGATCGGCTCCAGCGCGCGGAAGAGCACGCCCCCCGCCTGCCCGTCGGGCTCGCAGGAGACATTGAGGCAATAGTGGCTGCCGTAGATGAAATAAACGTAGGCGTAGCCGGGAGGGCCGAACAACACCGCGTTGCGGGCCGTCTTGCCGGCGGCAGAGTGCGCGGCTAAATCGTCTGCTCCGAGATAAGCTTCGACTTCAACAATGCGGCCCCTGAGATGCGGTTCCCTCCTCACGAGTACCTTGCCCAGAAGTTGCCGCGCGACCCGTCGCGGATCGCGACCATAGAACTCCCGATCCAACGGCCGGATCTGAGTGGTTTGCGTCGAAATCGCCGCCTTCTGCATGCGGGGAATATTAAACTGTGGGCGTGGAGCAACGCGCTTTTTCCCACAATCAATCACCTGCCCAGGGGGTCGCTGGCTTCGCCAAGCGGGACGGACGAATACGTCCCCCTACGTGGGTTCAGTGATGCTAGATCGGTTTGGGCTGCGTGTTTCGAGCCGCGGTCACGTTTGAGGGCTGGTCGTCAAACGACTTTCCCGGTTCGTAGGCCAGCTTTTCATGCGTCGTCCCTACCTTCCGGATCGCGTCGTGCCAGCCGTCATCCCAGGTGATGCGGGCCTCTCCATCCACCAGCGTCCAGGTTCCATGGGCTGCCCCGAGCGTCTTCCTTGCACTGCCGTCAGCATCGAGCGTGATGAAGAATGTGTTGCCGTTGGCGCCCTCGCCTACTTCCCACTTGCCGAAAAAATGCGACCGCCCCGGCGCCATCGTGCTGAGCCCGGGACTCTCAAACTCAATGCGGGCGATGTCTCCAGCTGCAACTTTCTCCTGATGGCCATCTTTGAAAACAATCACCGAAGGAGTCTTGAAGTCGATGCGCTCGATCTCGGCCATGGCAAAGCTCTGCCGATGCCCGTCCTTGAATACTAAGATCACGGAACTGTGCTCGTCGGCCGGGTTGGGCCGCGCCCAGGCAGCGCAAGCGAGCAGCAGAATTACCCATGGTCCAGCGAATCGAATGAGACCGCGCATATTTTCCTCCCATGTAAAACAGGTAAATACACCGACTGTCTTCCCACCTTGGTACGGAAGGAAGACCGGAGTTGTTCCGTGCCGAGAGAACTGTTCCCGTTTTTGTTGAAACGGCGGGGCTTCCACCTGCGCCGATGACTACGCCGCCCCCTTCAAATATTCCAGCACCTGCTCTGCGTGACCCTCCGGTTTAACTTTCTCGAAGATGTGCTGAATCTTCCCATCCGGTCCGATGATGAACGTGGTCCGCGCCACCCCCCAGACCTTCTTCCCGTACATGTTCTTCTCCTTCATCACCCCAAAGCCCTCGGCGACTTTCTTGTCAGCATCGGCCAGCAGGGTGAAAGGCAGGCTGAACTTCTCCTGAAACTTCTTCTGCGCTTTCGGCGTGTCCGGGGATATGCCGAGCAGCACCGCGCCCGTCTTCTGCATCTTCTTGTAAGTATCGCGAAACTCGCACGCCTCCACCGTACATCCCGGAGTATCGGCGCGAGGGTAAAAATACAGCACCACGGTTTTGCCGCGCAGCTCTTTCAGCGCGATTTCTTTTCCATTCTCGTCCTGCAAAGTAAAGTCGGGAGCCTTATCATTGACTTTCATGGGAATTTCTCCTGCGAAATTGAGGCCGGACACTGCGATGCCGGCATCCGGCCAGCGAGCATTCCAGCGATCGCCCAAAGGTATGCAACGCAAGATTCTATACCGCGGAGCCCTGCTGGCGCTGGCCAGCGCGGTGTCGCTTTCTTCCTCGGTCGCCGGCCAGGAACAACGTCCCCAAATCACTCCCGGGGAACGCAAGGTTCCGAAGAAGAAAGAGTCTGGGCCGCGGGCCTTGGGAGTTCTGCGTATCACCTCCACCGGCAAGGCAACGCTCGTGCCGATTGTAATCCTGCTCGACGGCAAATTTTACGATGCCTCCGCCTACAAAGCCGCTCCCGTTCCCATGGCGCTCGACACCGGAACCGTGTATGAGGGCGAGCGCACCGGCAGTTCTCTCGGCCTGTTCACCGTCGACGGCGCCCTTCATAGCACGGCCACGAACAGTCAAACACCCTGGCTCGGCACCGGAAGCTGGGTTCTCGCTGGAAAAGAAGTCGCTAAAGGTACGTTGAAGGCTGAAAATGTTCCCGTAGGCATTGACAACAGCGAGGACGCGCCACCCCGGTTGACCCGGAACAGTGGCACTTCAAGCGAGAATGCGCCGGGTAGGGTACCGCCATCCACAACATCGCCTTCGACGCCGTCAAGCACGCCTTCGACCGCGCCCCCGGCCACAAACTCCAAGCCGAGCGCGCCGGACCATCCCACGAGCAATCCCGCGAGCAGTCCCACGAGCAGCCCGGCCAAGAACAGCGACAGTGACGACAACAGCGGAGCCGGCGACAATAATCGCCCCCGGCTCCGCCGTGGCAAACCAGTCGATCCCCTGCCCGACGAAGAGATCCCTGGTTACAGCAA
>Ga0209006_10005448_pt1 | contig 11555 bp, 10 predicted proteins | sample JacPin_JW_Ref_O2_FD_188567 | JGI IMG/M metagenome (GOLD analysis project Ga0209006, IMG submission 188567) | Forest soil microbial communities from Algoma, Ontario, Canada - Jack Pine, Ontario site 1_JW_Ref_O2 (SPAdes) (version 2) | ecosystem: Environmental > Terrestrial > Soil > Boreal... | reverse complement strand
GGCCAATAGGAATGGAGAGCGCCGCCGATGACATGGATATCGAGTTTGGCGAGGTTGGTCAGCGTCTCTTCGAAAAAGGCCCGCCCTGCTTTTCTGATCTCAGGGTCGGCGGAAGATAGATTTCTCTGTTGGGATGGACCTAAGCCGGCCGTGATCGCGATGCCGTTGTCTCGAGCAGAGCGACCGACTTCGGCGATATGCGCCGCGCTATAGCTGTTTAGATGATGAGCCGCGATTTCGATGACGTCGAAACCCAGCTTGGCGGCTTTCCCGACGTATTTCAGGCAGTCCGCGCTCCACTCCTGCTCCCAATACGAGTAATAAATGCCGAATTTCAATTGCGTCTCCAGTCTTGAAGGGGGCGTCGTCAGCACTCGGGCTTACGAAGCTGGCTCCGAATGGGCGCCGACGATATGGGCCACGACGGCGTTCATGCTGGTGTCGCAGGTCGCGTCGTCCGCGATGACTTCGCCCTGGCGCAAGACGACGATGCGGTCGGAGACCGAGAACACGTCGGTCAGTCGGTGGCTTATCAAGATGACGGAAATGCCGTCCCTTTTGAGAGTGCGGATGAGATCCAGCACATGCTCGACTTCCCGAACGGCGAGCGCGGCCGTTGGCTCGTCCATGATGACAAGCTTGGGGTTGAAGGTGAGCGCGCGGGCGATCGCGACCGATTGTTGCTGGCCGCCGGAGAGATGGCCGGTCATTTGGGACACGGAGGGAATGCGGGCGCCGAGCCGAGCGACCATCGCCTCGGCTTCATTGCGCATGCGGTTGGTATCGACGAGCCTCACGCCCAGGACGGAGCGCGTGAGCTCGCGGCCCAGAAAAATATTCGAAGCGACGTTACGCATGCGGGCGAGCGCAAGGTCCTGGTAGATCATCTCAATCCCGGCCTCGCGAATTCGGCCTGGATCCTTGCCGACGATGGAGACGCCGTCGAAGCGGATCTCACCGGCGTCGGGACGATGGACGCCGGTGATCGTCTTCATCAGCGTCGACTTGCCTGCGCCATTGTCGCCAACCAGCGCCACCGCGCTGCCCGCCTCAACAGAAAACGTGACACCGCGCAAAGCTTCGATGGCGCCGAAGGTCTTGCGAACGTCTTTGAGTTCAAGCAGACTCATCGCCGCCAGCCCTCTCTGCTGTTGATGCGGTCGAGCCAGACAGCGAAGATCAGCACCGCGCCAATAGCGATTTGCTGATAGAACGGCCGGACAGCCATCAAATTCAGTCCGTTCTGCAAGACACCCATGATCAGCGCGCCGATCAGGGTGCCGACGACGCTGCCTCGGCCGCCAAACAGGTTTGTGCCGCCAAGAATGGTCGCGGTGATGGCGGTGAGCTCGTAGCTCAGACCTGCGGTCGGCTCGCCCGAATTGATGCGAGCGGCGAACAGCAGACCAGCAAGGCCGGAGAGCAGTCCGGAGAGCGTGTAGAGAAGCACTTTCGTCCGCTCGACGCGCACCCCCATCGCGCGCGCCGCGCCTTCATTGTCGCCAATGACCTGGGCGTAGACGCCGAAACGCGTGTGGGCGAGCAGCACATGCGCTACGAGCGCGGCGAGCAGAAGGACAATAACCGGGGTCGGCACGCCGAACGGCCGGCCCTGTCCGAGCCACACGATCTCCGGGGGCAGGCCATAGATCGAAATCCCGTTGCTCAGCACCAGCGCGAAACCGCGCGCGACGCCCAGCATGCCAAGGGTGACGATGAACGGCGGGATCGCGCCCTTGGTGATGAGGAAGCCGTTGAGGGCGCCGGTGAACGCGCCCATCGCGAGGCAACCCAGGACGCCGACCCACCAGGGGAGATCGAGATTCGACGTCAACATGGCGCCTGCGACGCCAGAAAGCGCAAGTATCGATCCGACCGAGAGATCGATGCCAGCCGATGAGATGACAAACGTCATGCCGATCGCCAACACGCCGAACACCGAGGTGGAGAGCAGGATGTTGAGGATGTTGGAGACAGACAGGAAGGCGTTCGACAGCATCGCCATCGCCGCGCAAAGAACCGCGAGCACGATCAGCGATTCGAGCCGTAACGCGGCTCCGCCGGCGAAGCGCGCGCGCCAGGTAGAGGGCGCGGCCCCCGTTGACGCCGAAGTCATCAGGCCATCCTCAGATCAAGGCGGCGCCGCCCGTCCAAACGAGCGGACGGCGCCGCCCTTAGCTTACTTGACGTATTGCAGCATCGGGTCCTTGTTGGCCTCGATGACTTCCTTGGTCAGGACGAGAGTCGGAACGTAGGTCATCTCCTGGACTTTGTCGCCGGCGAGCACCTTCTTCACCCCCTCGACCGCCTGCATGCCGACAAGATACGGCAGTTGCGCGACCGATGCGTTGAGCCGGCCGGCCTTGATCGATTTGACCGCATTGGTGTTGCCGTCCACGCCGATCACGATGAGTTTGTCCTTGCCCGCCGAGCGCGCCGCCTCGACTGCGCCCAGCGCCATGTCGTCATTGGCGCAGAAGATCGCGACTAGGTCCGGGTCGCGCTGCAGCGTGTCGTTGGTGATGTTGGCGGCCTTCAGACTGTCCCAGTCGCCGGGTAGCGAAGCGACAATGTTGAGGCCCGGCGCCTGTTTCCTGAGTTCTTCGGCGAAGCCATGCGCGCGCTTTTCCCCGGTGATGTTGCCGGAAAGGCCTTCGATCACCAGCACCGGCCCCTTGGCGTCTTTGCCGAGAACGCTGACCAGATAGTCTGCGCCTTTCCCCCCCGCCGCCTCGTTGTCAGAGCCGATATGGAAGGCGACGTCGACGCCGGCCTTCTTGGTGATGGCGGGATCGAGGTTGTTGTCCAGGTCGACGACCGGGATCTTCATCTCATTCGCCTGCTTGAGGCAGGGCAAGAGGATGGTCGAATTGATCGCCGCGGTGATCATCGCCGCCGTTTTCTTCTGCAGCATGGTGTTGCAGGCGTTGAGCTGCGGTTCGGCGGCCTGGTCGGATTCAACCGCGTCCAGGAAGATGTCGACGCCGGCGCTCTTCGCGCCCTCATCGACGCCCTTCTCCATTGCGCCCCAGAAGGGGTTGGAGAGCGTCTTCATCAAGACGCCGTAGACCGGCTTATCGGCGGCGAAAGCGGCCGACGCCGCGAGGCCGAGCGCGAGCGCCGCAATCGAGGCGCCAAAAGTCAAACGTTTCAGCATAGCTCTCTCCCTTGACGTTGTTCATGGTTCACCGGACGTCTGCGACGGCTTTAAGCCAAGGACGGGCAGGTCCGGTGGATTCCCGCACCTTGAGAGTGCAGGGAAGCTCGATCCGTTCGACGTCATTCACGTCTAAGCCCTTGAGCCGTCGCATCAACAGGCGCCAGGCGGCGGAAGCGAAATCATCGACCGGCTGCGCGACGGTCGTCAGATAGGGCCTCAGCGCCGACATCCAGTCGAAGTCGTCGAAGCCGACGATCGACACGTCGCCGGGGATTTCGAGGCCGAGACCGCGCGCCGCCTTGATCGAAGCCAGGGCGCAAACGTTGGTGAGGGCGAAAATCGCGGTCGGCCGATCGGCTCGGTTAAGCTCGAGTTCGATCGCGCCGAGCAAGCTTTCGAGGTCATCGCCGCCGTAGATGACGCGATCGCGCCCCTTCAGGCCCGCCTCGCCGAGAGCGCGCCGGCAGCCGGCGATGCGCTGTTCGATGTTGTCGAGGCGCTTGGAATGGGTGAGGACAGCAATGTCTCGGTGTCCGAGGTCGACGAGGTGGCGGCCGGCCGCGTAGCCGCCGGCGACGCAATCGGCGCGCACGGTGTCGAATCCCGGCGTCGCCGCCCCTCGGTCGATCAGCACCGTCGGTGGGAGACGCGAGCCGTCCCCGCCGCCCTTAAGCGCGGCCATCGACTCGTCGCCTGCCGGCACGACGATCAGCCCATCGATGCGCCGCGCGGTCAGCGCTTCGACGCGACGGCGCTCTTTCGCCGCATCCTCGCTCGTCGAGACGATGAGAAGATCATAGCCGTCGCGCTCGGCGAGCCCCTCGACGCCGTGCACGAGGCTGGCGAAAAAGACATTGGTGATGTCAGGCACGACCATGCCGATGAGGCGGGTGGACCGGCCACGCAAAGCGCTGGCTGCGCGGTCGAGCCGATAGTCGAGCGCCGCGATCGCTTCGAGCACCTTGCGGCGGCTCGCTTCCCCCACCGGGCGTACGCCATTGACGACATTGGAGGCGGTCGCGACCGAAACCCCGGCGCGCAGCGCGACGTCCCGGATGGTCGGCGTTCTCCCCATCGACCGTTCGCCTCCCGGCGTCGCCGATATACGAGCCGGGCTCGCCGCCGGCTTCTCTATAACGTTTTAGCTACCTCTCGGCTGAGCCCGATGTCAAGCAATCCTGCCATCAACTGCGCTCGAAGCGGCTTCGAGGGCGATCCTCAGGGCGCCCAGAATACAACTCAAGGGCGAAACTCGTCCAAATAAATCCAAGTAAAACCAAGTAAATTCAAGCAAAAAGGCTTGGATTTCCTTGGATTTATTCGTCCAATTCTGGGCTTTTCAATGACTTACGGCGAATCCAAATAAAAAAAATCCTACTTCTACCTCAGGTTGAGTCGCCAATCTCTCGACCCACACTCCATCTCTTTCCCGTCGGCGCCAGCTAAGGCGCGGACTCGATTCGGCGACTGGGAAAACTATAACGCGCGCTTCACTTTCCCGCAAGCAATTGTCGACGCATATAACGTTAGCACTGCGGGGGCGGGCGGAGCTTCGTGGAGTTCGGCGCCGGAGTTGTAACGCCAAGACCTAACCGGCGAAGACAATGCATTCCCGTCGCTGCGAGACCGCCTCGGCCCACCGCAGCCGCTGAACCCGACCATCGTGGTTCAAAGGAGGAGCGGAGCTATGAAGGCGCTTATTCACATCCTGGCGAAGTCCGGTCTTCTCACCAAAGACCTCGACTACCACCTCATCCGCGCGTCGATGGTGCTAATCTTTCTGGCCTTTGGTTACCAGAAATGGTTCGCCTATGAGGCGCAAATCCTGATCCCGTACATCAGCAACGGCCCGCTGATTTTCTGGCTCTATCCCCTCTTCGGCCTCCGCGGGGCCAGTTGGTTTCTTGGCGTTTCCGAATGGACGTTCGGCGTGCTGCTGCTGTTGGGGTTTTGGAACAAGCAACTGGGAATCCTGGGAGCCCTCGGTTCGACGCTCACTTTCCTCGGGACGGTCACGATCATTCCGTTCATGCCGGATGGCTGGGATCCGGTCGCCGGCGGCTTTCCCGCGATGACCGGCAATGTTCCGTTTCTCATGAAGGACGTCGTGCTTCTCGCTGCATCGTTCTATTTGCTGAAGCAGGATGTCGCCAGATCGATGGCTTCAGCGGAAGGCACCGGCCGTGCGAATTATCTAACAAGGACTCTCGCAAAGGTTCTGGCTCGCTTCGATCTTCACAATGAGGATCTCGAATACAACGTCCTGCGCGCCTCGATGGTGCTCATATTCGCGTTCTTCGGATATACGAAATGGCACCAATATGCGGCGGAGCTGATGGTTCCCTTCATCAGCCACAGCCCCTTTATCTTTTGGCTCTACCCCGCTTTCGGCGTGCGTGGGGGCGCCCGATTCCTGAGCGCGTCAGAGTGGACAATCCTTGCGCTGCTCTATGCGGGATTCTGGGACAAGCGGCTCGGAGTTCTCGGGTCGCTCGGTTCCACTGTTACATTCGCAACGACGGTTACGATTATTCCCTTCATGCCGAACGGTTGGGATCCAAGCGCCGGATTTCCGGCGATGGCGGGCCTTGTGCCCTTCCTGATGAAGGATTTCGTTCTCCTGGCAGTTTCGATCTACTTGCTCAAACAAGACGTCGTGCGATTACTTCACGCCCATCCCAGCGCGGGCGCTGTATCGTCGCCGCCGACGGACCGCGCCGCTCGAATGGCGCTCTCTATTTCTGCCCATTCATGAAATCATGCACCAGCGCCGCAATCTCATCGGCTTTCGTGTCGAGCGCGAAGTGGCTGGCGTCGAGAACGTGAATCTGGGCGTCGGCCACGTCCTTCCGATAGCGCTCCGGCTCGCCGAGATCGAACGACAAGTCATGCTTGCCCCAGATCACCAGCAAACGCGGCTGCTTCTCGCGCATCCAGGCCTGCCACTTGGGATAGGCGTCGACGTTCGTTCGATAGTCGTAGAAGAGGTCGGTTTGAATATCCGCCTGTCCCGGCTGGCTCAAAAACGCGAGCTCGTCGGTCCAAAGATCCGGGTCGTACGGTTCCGGATTCGGATCATCGCCCGCATGGCGAGCGCGCGTCGTGGCCAAGGAAAGGAAATTGGCGCGAAAGGCGCTTTCGTGGGCGGCCCGATCCGCCCAAAAGGCGCGACGCGGCTTCCAGAGCTCGCCTAAGCCTTCGTTGTGCGCGACCGCGTCTTGAACGATAAGCGCGTCGACCCGCTCCGGGTGCGCGAGCGCCATGCGGAAGCCCACCGGGCCGCCATAGTCCTGCATATAGAGCGTGTAATGCGACAAGCCCATCGACTGGGTGAAGTCGTTCATTACAGAGGCGATGTTGTCGAAGGTGTAGTTGAACGCTTTCGGGTCCGGCCAGTCGCTGTGCCCGAATCCCGGATAGTCGGGCGCGACCAAGTGATGGCGGTCGGAAAGTCGCGCGAAAAGCGGCTCGAACATCCTCGATGAAGACGGAAACCCGTGCAGCAGGAGGAGCGTCGGCGCGTCGCTCGGCCCGGCCTCCCGGTAGAAGATGGAGAGCCCATCGACCTTTGTCGTGCGATAGAAAGTCGGATGTTTCACGAGGTCGTCCCCTCGCGCCGGCGATTGCATCAACGCCAGCGCCATAGAAGCCGCAAACGCCAGCAAGGAGATGAACCAAAAGTGATCCCGATGGCGCAGCGGCTGGGCGATCATCGCTATCCCTCCAAACTTCAATGAAGCATGCTTTGCGGACGAAAGCCGGCGACCAATCGCCGCATTATCCTTGATGCTGATATGGCGAATTTGCGACGAGGGGCGCGCGAAATGACACAGGTGAATTTCCGTTTTTGCGTTGCGCCGCAGGGAGCACGCGACCATTCCCAGCGGCCCGGTTGACGCCGCTGCGTCGCGGGCCAAAGGCGCACCGTTCATGAAGCTTGCGAATATGGTTTCGAACCCGACCGACCGCGCTCCGACGCCAGCTCCGTCGACTGTCGGCGCGATCCATGTGGAGACGTCAGCCCGCGAGCTCAAACTGGCGCTCAGCGGCCTCATGCTGGCGCTGACCCTCGCGGCGCTCGATCAGAACATCGTGGCGACCGCTCTGCCCCGGATCACCGGCGAGTTTGGCAGCCTGCAGCATCTTTCATGGGTGGTCACGAGCTTCATCGTGGCCAGCACGGTATCGGCGCCGCTCTATGGCAAGCTCAGCGACCTCTATGGCCGCAAGCCGGCCTTCATCGCCTCGATCTCGATTTTCCTTGTCGGATCCGCGCTGTGCGGCTTTGCCGCCAGCATGGGCCAGCTGATCGCGTTCCGCACGGTGCAGGGCCTTGGCGCCGGCGGCCTTATCGTGCTGGCGCAAACGGTAATTGGCGATCTGCTTTCGCCGCGCGAGCGCGGCCGCTACCAGGGCATGTTCGCGGCGGTGTTCGCGGCATGCTCGGTCGCCGGACCGCTGCTGGGCGGAATCATCACCGAATACGCCTCCTGGCGCTGGATCTTCTACGTCAATTTGCCGGTGGGGGGCGCCGCGCTGGCGTTCATCGCCGTGGGGCTTCGGCCGAGGCCGCCTGGCGTCGCTGCTCGGCTGGATCTCCTGGGCGCCATTCTGCTGACTGCCGGCACCTGCAGCCTTCTTTTGCTGCTCAGCTGGGGCGGCAGCGCCTATGCCTGGTCCTCAGCGCCCGTGCTCGGACTCGCCCTAGGAGCCATCGGGTCATTCATTGCGCTGGCGTTCGTGGAGCGGCAGGCCGCCCAGCCGATCCTTCCGCCTGAGTTGTTCGGCAACTCCGTCTTCGCGGTGGGCGCGGCCGTGATCGCGCTCGCCACAATGGCGCTGTTCGCAGCCGTCGTCTTCCTGCCGCTCATGTTTCAACTTCTCATGAATGCCAGTCCCACCCAAGCGGGCCTGATGCTTGCGCCGATGATGGGCGGCGTTATCGTCGCTTCCGTCGTTGGCGGGCGCCTGGTCTCCAGGACTGGGCGCTATAAGATCTTTCCCGTGTTCGGGTTGGCGGCCGCAACATTGTCCTACGCGGTGCTCGCCTGGACCGTGCGGCACGAGGTTCGCATCACGGTTGTCGAGACGGCGCTGGTGGTAATGGGGCTTGGAATTGGCCTCGTGATGCCAAACCTGACGACCGCCATCCAGAACGCCGTTCCGCGCCGCGATCTGGGTGCGGCGACCGCGTCGGCGGCGTTCTTTCGCTCGCTCGGCGGCGCTTTGGGCGCCGCGTTGGCAGGCGCTGTGCTCGCGGCGCATCTGCATGGGGCCGGTGGCGACGCCAGCGCTCTTTCCGGCGGAGTGCTGCAAATCGCCGAGCTTCCCGCGGCGGAGCGCGCGCTGGTGATGGACGCCTATCGCGTCGGGCTGTCCGGCGCCTTCACCGTGGGCGCAGTCATCTCCGGGCTCGGCTTCCTCACGGTGCTTTTCCTGCCGGAACGCCCGCTGCGCGGCGCCGCCGCGTAGCGACTGCGAGTTGGTTGCTCGAGGTATTGCGACAAAGCCGTTGGCGACAATTGAGGCCCTCTTCCCTATAGGAGCGCCCTGTCAGATCATGCCTTGACCTGCATCGCCGCCAGGTGAACCTGTTGGCCATACATGCCCCAGTTCTCTTCGGGGACCTCGAGGATGCCGACGTAGGCGGGCACGTGGCCGCCGTCGGTCTTGGAATATTTGCCCAGGATCGCCGTTCCCTCGGCGACCATGCGCGTCTTGGTCTCCGCGTTAAAGCCGCCCTTCAGAGCATAGACTTTGAGGCTCATAATCGGCTCGGCGGCCTGGCGCCCAGCGCGGAACACCGTGTCGGGCGCGTGCTCGACAAAATAGACCCAGATACCTGCGCGGATTTGCGGCGTGTCGATGAGGCGTTCGCAGGCCATGCCGAGTTCGGTCAACTCAGCGGCGACCTTGGCGCGGGCCTCGACGGTGAACGCGCCTTGCGGCGCATGGAGGAACATCTTCGGCACAGTGTCTCCCTGATCTCTTGCAAGGTCTCGCTAATGTAACGGCCCTTGCGGCGTACGATGGCGCGCCATGAGCCGGATGGCAGGTTCACAATCGTCGCCAATCTCGTGTACGCTATGTGTGCACCCAAATGCACTCGGACTGCTCTAGCGGGCATTGGAGTGATGTTGCCGGTTGTGAAAAATGATCCGGGATCTTTATTCCGCGTAAGCTGCCCTTTCGCCTGCAAACCCGTCAGGCTGAGCCGCGCGGCAAGTCAAATCAGCCTCATGCCCTTCAGCGAGGCATGTCCGTCGCGTCCAACGATGATGTGATCATGAACGGCGACGCCCAATGACTTGGCGACTGCGATGATGTCCAAGGTCATCTTGATGTCTTGCGTCGATGGCGTCGGATCGCCCGAGGGGTGGTTGTGAACAAGCACGATCGCCGTCGCCGATAGCTCGAGCGCCCGGCGCATGACCTCGCGCGGATAGACCGGGGTGTGGTCGACGGTGCCCGATCCTTGAACCTCGTCAGCGATCAGCCCATTCTTCTTGTCGAGAAATAAGATCCGAAAGCTTTCACGGCCTTCGAACGCCATCGACGTCCGGCAGTAGTCGATCACCTCGCTCCACGAGCCCAGCGGGAGCCGCTTCTTGACCGCGCCCCTGGCGAAGCGTTGCGCGGCCGCCTCGACGATCTTGAACTCCGAGATCGCGCCTACGCTCATGCCCTCGATCTCGGCGAGCCTTCGGGGATCGGCCGCGATGACCTCGGCGAACGAGCCAAGGCGGGCGATGAGGCTCTTGGCCAGCGGCTTCACGTCGCGTCGCGGAATCGCGCGAAAAAGAACGAGCTCAAGGAGTTCGTAGTCGGCAAGCGCGCCAGCGCCTGCTTCCTTAAGGCGCGAGCGCAAGCGCTCGCGATGCCCGTGATAGTGCGGCGTTTCGCCTTCCTCACCCTCCGGGACCGCCGGATCGGAGGGCGACTGCGCTCGGACTGTCGCCAGCGCCGGCGCGCGAGCCTCATGCAACTGAGCGCGCCGCTCGGGGCGGCGATGCTTGCCGTCGCGGCCGGCTTCGGAGGTCATCGGATTGGCGCGCGATCGGCTCCGGTGGGCGAGAGGGTGAAAATCTCGTAACCGGTCTCCGTCACGCCGACCGTATGCTCGAATTGGGCCGACAGTGACCGATCGCGGGTCACCGCCGTCCAACCGTCAGCGAGAATCTTCACCCCGTAACCGCCGAGATTGATCATTGGCTCGACCGTGAAGAACATGCCGGGGCGAAGCGGAGCGCCTTCCCCTTTTCGGCCAACGTGCAGAATGTTCGGCTCGTCGTGAAAGAGCTTTCCCAGTCCGTGGCCGCAAAAGTCGCGCACGACCGAACAGCGCTCGGCCTCGGCGTAGGTCTGAATAGCGTAACCAATGTCGCCAGTCGTCCCGCCAGGCCTGATTGCTTCGATGCCGCGCATCATCGCTTCGTACGTTACGTCGATCAGGCGCTGCGCCCGCCGTGGGGCCTCGCCCGCAACGAACATGCGGCTCGCGTCGCCATGCCAGCCGTCGACGATCAGAGTTACGTCGATATTGAGGATGTCGCCGTCGCGCAGCGGCTTCTCATCAGGCACGCCGTGGCACACGACATGGTTGATCGAGATGCAGACCGACCTGCGATAGCCGCGGTAATTCAAGGGCGCCGGGTAGGCGTCGTGGTCGCGCGCGAACTCGAATACGAACCGGTCGAGGCTCGCCGTCGTGACCCCCGGTTTGACGAGCGGACCGATCAAGTCGAGCGCTTCCGCGGTCAGCGCGCCGGCCTTGCGCATCGCGACGAAGTCTTCCGGCCCATGCAGCCGAATCTGCCCGCTACGGCGCCCAGCTTTTTCGTTTGCCAGCACAAATGTCGTCGACGTCGCCACCGGAGCGTCCTTCGGCCCGTGTTCCAGAAACTCTACACATATGCCCCGCTTCGTGCTCAAGACAAGTCACCAATTTGGGATCGGGAAAGCTCCGCCGGCCTGGCGGACTTTTCTGCCGTTCATGCTAGCCTCACGCTAGGTCGCGGCGAGTTCCGACTGTTGCGCGTGCGGAGAGACTGGACGATGACGAAACCGACGACTGTAACCGCCGCCGTCCTGGTGATCGGCGACGAGATCCTGTCGGGGCGCACCAAGGACCGCAACCTCGGCTATATCGCCGAATATCTGGCGAAGATCGGCGTCGACGTCCGGGAAGCGCGGGTGGTCCCCGATGTCGAGGACGACATTGTCGCGGCCATTAACGCGCTCAGGGTGCGCTACGATTATCTGGTCACGACCGGAGGCATCGGCCCGACCCACGACGACATCACCGCCGATGCGGTCGGACGCGCCTTTGGCGTGCCGGTCGGCGAGGATCCGAGGGCGATCGCCATCATGCTTGAGCGCTACGCACCCGCCGATC
>Ga0209006_10005447_pt1 | contig 11555 bp, 8 predicted proteins | sample JacPin_JW_Ref_O2_FD_188567 | JGI IMG/M metagenome (GOLD analysis project Ga0209006, IMG submission 188567) | Forest soil microbial communities from Algoma, Ontario, Canada - Jack Pine, Ontario site 1_JW_Ref_O2 (SPAdes) (version 2) | ecosystem: Environmental > Terrestrial > Soil > Boreal... | reverse complement strand
CGGGACTTACTTCCCTGTCGAGTTCGACGAATTCGTTTGCGACCGCCGCGGTGATCAACGGACCGATTCGCGACACGCTGAACATGAACTATGGGATCGGCGCGATGGGGCCGTTCTCGCAACCGAATGCGGCGATTGGGCGCGCGTGGACAATGCTTTCCCGGAACCTTTCGAATTCGGGCATTCCGGGGCAGACCTACCTGGGCACGCTCGGCAACAGCGTCAATTACAACAACCTGATTATTGCCGAGAACGAGAAAAACAGTCCATGGACTCCGTTCAGCGTGCAAAAAGGATTCAAGCCGGACGAAAACGTCGTCAGCGTCTTCGTCGGATTCAGCATTTCGCAGGGCCAGGGCGGAATCGGACTGGGCGTGAAGCCCGTGCCGCAGTATCACGAAGCGATCGCTTACAACTGCATTCCCTTCGGGCCTCTTTTCGGCGCGCTGATCGTCTGTGATCCGCTGGTGGCGCAGGGGCTGGTCGAGCTCGGCTACAAAACGAAGGAGCAACTCGCCGACTGGCTCCAGAAAAACACGCTGATTTCGGCGAAAAACGCGCGCTCGACACTATTCGCCGGGCGATGGGTGCCGGACGCAAACACGCCGGACGACGCCATGATTCCCTACTACCGCTCGCCGGACTGGTACAACTTCGTAGTGGTCGGCGGGCAAACGAATCCCTACCATATGGTCGCGAACATGAGTTATCGTGTCTCAATCTCAATCGACAAGTGGGCCTAGGTTTGGCGTAGTAAAGTAGGGTGGGGCGGCTGAAACAAATCAAATTCAGGGGACATATCCGCAGTGTGCCCCGAGCCGGGCGCAACGGATGAGAAACCGGGGGGAAGTTTCCGAAATGCACAAATCAACTGGAATGAAGTGGTGTTTCGCTTTCGCGATTGCGGCGGCGATCGTTTGCGCCGCCTCGGCGCAGCAGTCCAAGCCTGTGGACGAGAAGGCTCTGAAAAGCGCCGCGAAAAGCGGAGAATGGCTGAGCAACGGCCACGATCTTGGCGATAACCGCTATAGCCCGCTGAAACAGATTGACGCAAGCAATGCGAGCCGCCTCGGCTTGGCGTGGTCTTACGACACCGCCGGCTCGTTCGGCACCGTCGAGACGACGCCGCTCGAATGGGACGGCATTGTGTATGGCACGGCGCCGTGGAGCATCGTGTACGCACTCGATGCGAAAACCGGCAAGGAGATATGGCGCTGGGACCCCAAGATCGGTCACATGAATTTCCCCGTAGGCTCGGCGGGCAAAGCCGATAAGGTCCGCACCGGTCCGAGCGTCTGCTGCGGTCCAGCCAATCGCGGCGTGGCGCTCTATGACGGCAAGATTTACATCGGTACGCTCGAGGCCAAGCTCGTCGCTCTGGACGCAAAAACGGGCAAAGAGGTCTGGTCCGTGCAGGCGGCCGACGAGGGCGCGGACTACAGCATCACCGGCGCTCCCATCATCGCCGGAGGAAAAGTGATCATCGGCAATGCGGGCGGCGAATATTCCGCGCGCGGCTTCGTTTCCGCGTTTGACGCGGAAACCGGCAAGCTCGATTGGCGCTTCTATACCGTACCCGGCGATCCTTCGAAACCGTTCGAGAACAAGGCGATGGAGGCCGCGGCCAAGACCTGGACGGGCGAGTGGTGGAAACTCGGCGGCGGCGGCACGGTCTGGGACGGCATCTCCTACGATCCCGAGCTCGACCTGCTCTACATCGGTACTTCGCAGGGGGGACCGTGGGTCGGGAAGTATCGCAGCCCGCAAGGCGGCGCCAACCTTTATGTGTGCTCCGTGATTGCGCTGAAGCCGGAAACCGGCGAGTACGTCTGGCATTTCCAGACCACGCCGGGCGACGAATGGGACTATGACGCAACCCAGGGCATCACGCTGGCCGACATCAAGATCGACGGCAAGATGCGCAAAGTGCTGATGCAGGCGCCGAAGAACGGGTTTTTCTACGTGCTCGACCGCAAGACCGGAGAATTTATTTCCGGCAAACCGTATGTGAAGGTCACCTGGGCGACCGGGCTGGACCCCAAGACGGGCAAGCCGAGCGAAGCGCCGAACATGCGTTACGACCAGGAAGAGCGTGTCGTTTCTCCTGGACCCGCGGGCGGCCATGCATGGGAGGCGATGTCTTACAACCCGAACACGGGATTGGTTTACCTCCCGGCGCTGGACAGCGACTTCCACTACATCGCCACGCCGGACTTCAAACCCGAAGTCGGCGTCTACAGCTGGGGAATCGTATTCCGTCCGCCACCGCCCCCTGGTCCGGGACAACCTGCACAGCTGCCGCCACAACCGGGCGGTTCGCTGGTCGCCTGGGATCCGGTCACCCAGACCGAACGCTGGCGCTTGAAGAAAATGAATGGCTCCGGAACCGTCACGACTGCGGGCGGTCTGGTATTCGGCGCATCGGACGGTGGCGAATTCAAGGCGTTCAAGGCGGACACGGGCGAGGAACTCTGGTCCGTGAAACTGCAGCCGGGAATGGCCAATCCCTCCACGTATATGGTCGACGGAAAGCAGTACGTGTCGATCCTTGCTGGACGCAGCGGACATGGGCGCGTGTACACCTTCGCGCTCGATGCGAAAGAGCCGATGCCGTCGAGCGGTGCCGCCGCTGCCGGAGCCCCTGCTCCAACCGGTGCGGGCCCTCATACGGACGCGCCTACGCAGAACTAGTCTTACGACGGGCCGACGTGTATGGATCTCAGGTTTTCCCAACGAATCTTGTTGGGAAGACCTGAGGCTTTTCGGCCCCATTTCGATTGGGCAACATCCCATCTCCGGTGCATCCACCTAAAGCCCATGCCGTGCTTTTGATCCTGACGCTCGCCATGGCTGTTGATTCTGCTGCTCACGCCCAGAAAGGCCGGCCCGCGACTTCGTATGCGCAAGCCGTTGGCGTGCCCCTCAGCGTCATCGTCGTTTTCGGCGATCAATACAACGGGGGCGCAGACCTCTACGACGTGAAAATCACCGTTACCGAAGTAGTGCGTGGAGAAAAAGCCTGGCACATGGTGAAGGCGGCGGGTGCCGGGAACACGGGGCCGGCTTGGGGGCTGGAATATCTGGTCGCGCGTGTACGATTCGAATTTTCCGCGCGGGCCCAACCGCATCATTACGACTACACGCTGGATCCCGCGCAATTCTCGGCGATGTCGGCGGCCACGGCGCCTTATGCATCGGCGGATCTGGCGGCCCCGGTGAAGCCCGAATTGCGCGGCCTGATTCATTCCGGAGATTCGGCCCAGGGGTGGGTTGCATTTCTGATTCCGCGAGGCGATCATACGCCGCTGATGGTTTTTCGCGAGGACGTTGGATCCGTAATCCATCAAGGCGATGCCTCGATCTTCAAGCTCTACGATGAAAATCCAGCCACAAAAGCCAAGCCGTAGTCCGTTTGCCTGTCGGTGTCACAGACGCTCACCGTTGGAACCATGCTGCGGTCGATGACATGAAAGCCGTGGTCGATAAAATCCGAGCGGTCAATCTGCGCAAATCCGGCGCGACCATGGAGCGGCGCGCGGACGGGGCCTTCATCATTCGCGCCGAAGAACGCCTGGAAAGCTATCCGCGCGTGCTGACCGAGCGGCTGGTCCAGTGGGCCGAGGCCGCCCCGGACCGCGCGCTCGCGGCCAAGCGCGGGCGCGATGGCTCCTGGCATTTTCTACGCTACGGCGAGGCGCTGCACAAAGTGCGGAGCCTGGGGCAGGCATTTCTCGATCGCGGTCTTTCGGCCGAACGACCGGTTGCAATTCTTTCCGACAACGACCTCGAGCACCTGCTGCTGATGCTCGCCGGGCAGCACGTTGGCGTTCCGACGGCGTCGATCGCACCGGCCTATTCGCTCGTCTCGACGGATTTCGCGAAGCTTCGCCACGTGATGAAAATCCTGCGGCCAGGATTGGTCTTCGTGGCAAACCTGGAGCAATACCGGCGCGCTCTTGAAGCGGCGATCGATCCGGCGATCGAAATCGTGTGCGTCGAGAAACCGATCGGCGCTCCCGTGACGACGCCGTTTGACGGGATCGTCGCGACGTCTGCGACATCCGCGGTGGACGCCGCGCATGCCGCAATCGAGCCCGATGACGTGGCGAAATTTCTGTTTTCGTCCGGCTCGACAGGGTTGCCGAAGGCCGTAATCAACACGCATCGCATGATCTGCAGCAACCAGCAGATGATCCGGCAGGGATTCCGGTTTCTCGGCGAGGAGCCTCCGGTCGTGCTGGATTGGATGGTGTGGAACCACACCGCCGGCGGCAATCACAATACGGGCATGACGGTCTACAACGGCGGGACGCTCTACATCGACGATGGGCGCCCGACGACGGCGGGGATTTCCGAGACGGTTCGCAACCTGCGCGAAATCGCGCCGACCGTTTATTTCAACATGCCGCGGGGATACGACCTGCTGCTCGGATATTTTCGCAGGGACGCCCAGCTGCGCGAGAATTTTTTCAGCCGGCTGAAATTCATGTTCTACGCCGGAGCGGCGCTGTCGCAGCCGCTCTGGGACGGTTACCGAAAGCTGATGATGGAGACGTGTGGCGAGCGCGTGCTGATGGCCACGGGCCTGGGCGCGACGGAAACTTCGCCGATGGCGCTGCAATGCACCTGGGATTCGGAGCGCGCCGGGGCGATTGGGATACCCATGCCGGGCGTGGAGGCGAAAGTCGTAGAGATCGGCGACAAAATGGAAATTCGCGTGAAAGGGCCGAACGTGACGCCCGGCTATTGGCGCGATCCAGAGCTGACGCGAGGGGCCTTCGACCAGGAGGGTTACTACCGATTCGGCGACGCGGTGCGATTTGTCGACGAGGCGGACATTAACAAGGGGCTGCTGTTCGACGGTCGGCTCGCGGAGGATTTCAAGCTGGCGTCTGGGACTTTTGTGAATGTGGGCCCGCTGCGCAGCCGGATCATTCACTGGTTTGCCCCCTACGTGATTGATGCGGTGATCACCGGGCACGACCGGAACTTTCTGGGAATGATGGTCGTGCCGAACCTCGAAACATGCCGCGCGCTGGCGAAAACCCTGTCCCCGGGCGCCACGACGGTAGAGGTCCTGCGAAACGACGCAGTCCGGGCGAAATTCAAAGAGTTGCTCGAATCTTTCGCCGCGCAGGCGACCGGCAACTCCAATCGCGTCGAGCGGGCGGTGCTGCTTGAGGAACCGCCATCGCTCGATCGCGGCGAAATCACAGACAAAGGCTCCCTAAATCAGCGCGTGATTCTCGACCATCGGTCCACGCTGGTCGAGCAAGTCTACGCCGAAGACCCGCCCGCCTTGGTGCTTCGCATCAGTGAATCGAACGTTCCATAGTCCCTACTGGCTCGACTAGAAATCGCTTCGGCGGGATTGCGCATTTCGACGGGTACCGTCCCATCCGAGCGTCGATTGACCGGAGAACACTGTGATACACTTCGCGCAAGGTACGTTAAAAGGGGGGACCTTGAGGTACAAGCTTCCTGCAACTTTGGCGCTTTGTGCGACGCTGCTGGCGGCGGGGACTGCGCGGGCACATCATTCACCTTCTTCGATTTTTGATATGGCGAACAAGGTCACACTTTCGGGCACGCTTACGCAAGTCGAGTGGGTGAATCCGCACATCGCCATCTATGTCGACGTTAAGAAAGCGGATGGGAGCGGTGTAGACAATTGGAAATTCGAGAGCGCGCCACCCTCTTGGCTGCGGCGCGTGGGCGTCAACAGCGCGGATTTCAAGAAAGCGATCGGGCAGACGGTAACGGTTGAAGGCAACAAGGCACGGGACGGATCACCCTACGGATTCCTGCAGAAAATCACGTTCGCGGACGGCAACTCTCTGGCGATGGTTAGCCCGAACGATATCAACACCACGAAGTAACACCGACGGAAAAGGGGGCGGAATATGCGAGACCCAATTCTTTGCGCGATGGCAGCCGCCATGATGCTGGCCGCCTCTGCTGGCGCACAGCAGAATTCGACGGCGGCGACGAGTAAAGCTCCGAACGCGGCTTCCGTGCATCCCGATTTCAGCGGAATCTGGGCGTTTTCAATCGCGCTGCCCGGCGGAGCATTGAAAAAGGTGGAGGACGGGAAGACCTCCTACGGGGTCGTGGACTTAAGCGGACGGATGCCGGCGAAAACGCCCGTGCCGGACGCGCTGCCGTTTACGGCGGCGCCTTCCTACAAGCCGGAGCTGCAAACGAAGGTGAAATATCTGCTCGACCACGAAGCGAAGCTCGACAAGGTTTTCTTCTGCGGCAAACCGGGTGTGCCACGCATCGGCTCGCCGCGGCAGATCATTACGTTGCCGAATGAGATGGTGTTCCTCTACGAGGATGCGTCCGGAGATCCGTACCGCATCGTGTTCACGGACGGTCGCGGGCACGACCCCAACGCCGAGCCGACGTATTACGGCGATTCGATCGGACACTGGGAAGGCAACACGCTGGTCGTCGATTCCACGAATTTCGTAGAGGACACGTGGTTCGGCGAGGGTGGATATTTTCACACGCAGACGATGCATGTGTATGAACGGTTTTGGAAGGTTGGAGACAATCTGGCGTACCAGATTACCGTCGACGATCCCAACGTGCTGACCGAGCCTTGGACACAGGCCCCGCGCATTATTAAGCCTTCGACTGACCCGCTACTGGAGTCGCCGGTGTGCGTGGAAGACGATGCGCATCGGATGGACAACCTGGATCATCATCTGCAGCGCTGAATTCTCGGGCGACGATCCTGAGTTCGCCGTGGCGGACTCAGGATAAGAATGCGGGTTCAAGCCTGCGTTCTTACCAGCCGGATTTCATGCCGTAAATGCCGGTGTTGACGATGGCTTCTACACGCAGGATCTTTCCGTTCTGAATCTTGAACATTTCGGCGATTTCCCAAGTCCACGGGCCCGTGCGCGTCTGCTTCACCGTGTGGCCGTTGGCCAGGGTGTAGGAACGGAGTTGTGCGTCATGGTCGAAGAAACCAAGGACGAAGACAAGGCCGCGCTCTTCGTCGATTACCGCAAACCGACGGTCGCGGATCAGCGTGTCAGGCTGGAAATTCTTCGTTTTGATCTGGTCTGCGCAGCCCATGCCGAGAACGGAATCGGGATTTGTGGCGGCAGCCTGATTGTTCGTTGTCTGCACGCCGGATTCGATGCGATTGCAGTTCCCATCGAACGGAACGTAGGACGCGTGGCCTTTTTCGATTGCGCTGAAGTAGCTGTTGGCGATCGCGATCATATTTTGCCGCGAGCGGCGCTCGGCGGGTGGCACGGTTTCCGAGAAGACCGGATTCGGTGTGACGAGATTCTCGGGGCGCGCAATGCTGCCGCCTTCCCTGCGGGCGACGAGCACTTCCATCTCGCTGATGCGGTGCAATTCGACCTTCAGCCGTAAGGCTAAAATCACCGGCGCGCCGTTTTCCCCCAGCACGCCCAGGAACATTACTTGCCCTGCCTGCGGATCGTCCGCATAGATCTTGTACGTCGGCAGGCCGCTGGCGGTTGCCCAGAATCCGTCGCCGATTTTCAGGAGCTGCCCGTTCTCGGTGTATTTCACGTCGCGCGCAAGAGGCAGCGAAGAAGAATCGTGCGCGACCATCGCGGCGATCACCTGATCGAGAAAGGCGTTCAAGCAGGTGCGATCGCAGTCGTAGTTGAAATTGGGATCGTAATCGGCGGGCGGTGCGGTAGCTTGCGCGCGGGCGGGATGAGCTGCGACCGCGGCAACGATCAGCGCCGCCGCGACGAACAGGATGGATCGACACATTTTCATGTGGCCTCGCGAGCTACTTCGCACCTTTCACCCACGGGCTCGGCATGTAGTAAGGGACGGGGGTGAGGACAGCTTCGATCTGGCGGATCTTGTCGTCCTTGACCCTGAAAAGCTCGAAGATCAGAAAGCTGTAGGGGCGATCAAACGGCGGTCCGATGGTCCGAACGGAGCCGTCAACGAGCTTGTTCTGGCGCACCGTGCCGTTGTGATCAAAGAATGTCGCCACGTAAACCAGCTGGTGCTGCTCGTCGACGACGAAGCGGCGATCGCGGGCGCGGGTAACGATTTTCAGCAGGCCGGTTTCAAGCTGTGCCTGACATCCCATTTTGGCGACCGGGTTTGTTGCGTTGGGATTATTGGCGGTGACCGATCCGTTCTCCATGCGCTGGCAATCGGAATCGAAATTCGTATAGATCTTGCCGGTGTTGAGCTGGATCGTGTCGAAATAGCCGTTCGCGAGGCGGACGAGCTCCTGTCGGGAGACACGCTGATCGGCCGGCACGTCCTCGTTGAACAGCGGCTTGTCGTGAAGATTCTGCGGACCGCCTACAGGGATTCCATTGGCAGAGGGCGGACTGGGACGCTCCGGGCGCGCGACGACGATCTCGATTTCGGAAACTTTTTGGCCCGTCACTTTCAGGCGTCCGGCAAAGCAGGAGAGGTTTCCGTCCTCATTGGAAACGGCGAGAAATCCGACCTCGCCGGCTTGGGGATCGTCGACGTAGACCTTGTAGGAACCCCAGCCATCCGATGACTGCCACAGACCTTCGCCGAGAGGCATCTCGACGTTGTTCTCGCTGTAACGGACGTTCGCGGTGTGAGGCAGCTTCGACGGATCGTGCGCGGCGACGGCGGCCATGTATTGATCGACGAAACCATTGAGGCAGGTTCGGTCACAGTCGACGGCTTTCGCGGGCGAGGCATTCGCGCGGCTCGATGAACCAGCGGCGGAAACAAGCATCAAAACGGCGAGCGCCGACAGCAAGACAGATTTCTTACCCATCATTCCCCCCAAAGGATTCCCCACTCGAGTCAATTACGAGCACGTATGTTGCTTGGAACCTATATCAGAAGCGATGCGCGCGCGCAACGGTGCATTCGACACGTCACGTATCCGAGCGGGCAATCCATTCGCGTCAGCGCCATTTCTTCAGCTGCGGCCAGAGTTGTGTGAGCGTGCCGAATTTCGGGCCGCGGCAAATCCAGACGGCGATCCCCGCCTCGAGCGCGTAGGGATTGTCAGGGGACGTGCCAACGTATTGCACATCGTCGAACAGCTGTTCAAGCCTGGAGCGATGGTCGCCGAGAACGATCATGCAGTCGCCTGAGTAGCCGCGCGGCCCCCAGAGGAAATACGTTTGATGGCCACTCAGCGCAGCCGGTAAACCGGCACGGCGGCCGAGAAAGTCAATCGCGCCGGCCTGTCCGTAGTCCTGCGCGAAGATGGCACAGTCGGACCGCTCGGCAGCTGGAATCTGATTCCAGGCGACGGCGGTCTCGTCGACAATTTCCTGCCAGCCGAACTGGTCGGCGTACCACTGCGGGAGGAGGGCGCGTTCGTGCGTACGTTCCATCACCGGGAGTTTGAACGGCAGAGTACGCGCGTAAGAGATGAAGTGGTCCGGCGATAGAACGGGGACCGTGACCGGCGCAATGCGGGCTCCCCCGGCTAGCAGAACGACTGCGATGGCGGGCTTGAGCCAGGGTCCCACAGGACGGGTGAGCGCAAAGTCAATCACGACGGCTCCCGCCGCCAGCAACACGGGATACACAGGCGCGAGGTAATAATTTTTTCCGTGCAACCCGTAGAGTGTTGCGTAGCAGACCAGATAGCTCCAGCCGAGCACGCGGTACGGCTTCAGGCGGGCGGAGACGAAAAAGGCGACGAGTCCGGCGAGCCAAATGGGCGCGGTGAGCGGATGTAGCAGGATGGTCTGTTGAATGAAGTACTGGCCGGGACCGAGCACCACGTCGCGGCCGTCGGCGCGGATATTGCGCATGAGCTCGAGGAACGGCCAGTGATCGTGAATATTCCAGAGAAGGTTCGGCAGGAAAATCAGGAATGCCGCGGCGCCGCCGATCCAAAGCCATTTGTCGAGCAGGAAGCGGCGCTGTTCGGTGAGGAGAAGTCCGAGCACGATGCCGAACCCGAAGAGGGCCATCGTGTATTTCTCCTCGAGTCCGATACCGGCGACGACGCCGAACCAGACCCAGTAGCGCGGTTGATCGCGCTTGATGGCCAGGATGACGAAGTACGCGCAGCCCATCCAGAGGTTTGGCTCGAGACAGTTGGTGGTGAGCAGGCTGCCATTGGAAAGGTATTGCGGCGCGATCACGACTGCGATTGCGGAAAGCAAAAGGGCAAAGCGGCGTCCGCCGAACTCGCGGGCTATGAGGGCCGTCTGCACCACCAGTAGCGAGGACGCGAGCGCGGGAATGAAGCGAATGGCACGCAGAGAATCGCCCAGCGCGGCGCGGGAGACGTGGATCAGGAACGGAATCAGCGGCGGCTGATCGACGTAGCCCCAGGCGAGATGGTTGCCGCAGGCGATGTAGTCGAACTCGTCGCGGAAGTAGCCGTAGCGGTTGTTGTAGTAGCAGTGAAAGAGGAATTTAGCGGCGGCGATGGCCCAGATGAGGGCCATGTCCGAGGAAATCCAAGAGTGCTTTTCGAATGGAACGGCGTGCGGAACGTAGGTCGGTGAATTGGACATTCCATTGTCTGCTGGCGCCGCTAAGTCGTCAGGTTAGCGTCTGCTTCCGCTATTACGCAACTCGAAGAAGGATAGGTTCGCGGAGGCGGATGGATTCGGATGCGAGATGTGTCGCGCCCACGGCGCCAGAGTGTTTCGACCAACACAGTGTCGATGGCGTTGCACCCGAGCCCCGGTTCCCGTTACGGTAGGAATCCGTGCCGGGCGCAGCGGTGCTACTTCCCTGCGAAGAACCGAAATCCGCGGCGCGACTACACCTTTTCTTTTGGCAGGTCGTAGCCTGAGACCCACCAGCCGTGGACCTGGCTGTAGGTTTTGAACGGCAACTTTACTTTGGCGATCGGACCGTCTTCGAGATGTTGCGTGTCGACAATGATCATGTCGCTGCGGCCGCCTTCGAGCAGGCGATTTGCGACGCCGACGAGGTAGCCATCGCCTTCGGGTGCGTCCTTGCTACGCGGGACGAAGCAGCATTCCTGAAGACTCGAATCATCGCCGACCCAAAACTGGCGAGTCTGGCGATTGGAATGATCGAACATGGTCCAGGAATTTGTCGGGCGGAACGCCATGTTGCCAAGTTTGGGATTGATCGGCTTGGTTGGATCGCTGGTGGGCATGAAGCCGATTTTGTAGGGGATCGTCTGGTAGCGATCGTCCTGCCGTGGGAGCGCGCCGGACTGCGGATACAGCTCTTCCATCCCGTAGTCGCGCGGAGTTCTATCCGAAAGGTCTACGGAGAGACGATGCACGGTACCGGACGCGGCTTTTGGATCGAAAGGCTCGCCGTGGAGATTGGGGAAGAACGGAAACTGATTTTTCAACGCCATGTCCATGTCGACATAAATCTTGTTGCCGTCGGAAAAAGCGCCCATGACGTGCGTGGCGCAACGCTCGGGACCCTTGAACCAGCGGACATCCTTGCCGTCGCCTCCGCGTTCGAGCACGCCGAACCAGGTGGGCAGAGTGGAATCCCATGCGAAGTGAACCTGGCCCTGCTTCATGCGCTCGAGGTTGGTGGCCATGGGAAGAATCAGAAACGCGATGTATTTCTGCGAAACCGCAAAGTCGTGA
>Ga0209006_10005446_pt1 | contig 11556 bp, 8 predicted proteins | sample JacPin_JW_Ref_O2_FD_188567 | JGI IMG/M metagenome (GOLD analysis project Ga0209006, IMG submission 188567) | Forest soil microbial communities from Algoma, Ontario, Canada - Jack Pine, Ontario site 1_JW_Ref_O2 (SPAdes) (version 2) | ecosystem: Environmental > Terrestrial > Soil > Boreal... | reverse complement strand
AGGGCAGGCGGATTGAATGGAGTGGTTTGGTTGTGCGCGGCGCTTGTGGCTGGGGTTTTTGTTCTGCTGCTGTCACAGTTGATTCAACGAGGCAGCGGCTTGTTGCTCGCAATCGTGCTGATGCTACTGGCTGAAGCTGCTTCGACCATCCATTTGTATGCTCGCCCGCATATCTCGAGCTGGCTATTCTCCTTGCTCTGGTTTATCGCCCTGGAGCGCTGGGAGCGGATAAATGGTGGACGCTCGCCGCATTGGCTTTTCTGGTTCTTCCCAGCGTCAATGCTGATCTGGGTGAATCTGCATGGTGGCTGGATATTCGGCATGGCGCTTTTGACGATTTACGGGTTCGCAGCGTGGGTCGAGAGCGTGCGCGCGGGCGATGGCTTCGCGCGAATCCGCGCCGCCAAGCGCGGTCGTGCCATGGCTTGGGCCTGGATGGCGTCGGTGTTGGCTACGCTGGCGAATCCCTATGGCTGGCAGTTGCACTTACATATCTACCGCTATTTGACGGATCGCTATCTGATGAACCACATTGATGAATTTCGCTCGCCCGATTTCCATGGCTGGGCGCAGCGGTGCTTTGCGGCGATCCTGATGTTGGCCGTGATTGCACTCGCGAGCAGGACTGTTTCCGACGCTCAAACAACAAAATTAAGATTCAGCCATTTGCTGGTGTTGTTGCTGGCAACTTATGCGGGATTTTATTCGTCGCGGAATCTTCCGGTTTCATCGATGCTGCTGGCGCTGATCGTGGGACCCATTTTGTGGCAAAGCATTGTTTCTCTCGGAGAGCGACCGGGAGCTTGGCGCTGGTTGCGTGCCGCTGCGGCAGTCGTTTCAAGATTTTCCGACCGCATGGGCGAGCAGGAGTTCCAACTCACCGGACATCTCTGGCCGATTGCTGCCGTGGTATTGGCGTTCGCAATTTGCCTGCAAGAGGGATGGCTTGGTGCTCATCATTTGATTGACGCGAAGTTTGATCCGAAGAAGGTTCCGGCGGCCGCGGTCAGTTTCCTGCAACACGAATCGCTGGAGAGCAAATCTCGTGGGGACGAGCTTATGGCATCGCCGATTTTTTCGACCGATGCTTGGGGAGGATACCTGATCTACCGCGTGTATCCAGAGCGCAAGGTAGTGCTGGATGACCGGCACGATCTTTACGGCTCGGTACGTGTTGAGCAGTATCTGATCGCGAGCCGCGGCGAGCCGGGATGGCGAGAGGTGCTCAAAGAACAGGACGTGCGGATAGCGCTGTTGCCGACGGATTCAACGCTTACGAGTCTGCTACGCGAAATCCCCAAGGAATGGCGAGTGGCTTATGAAGACAAAGTGGCGGTGGTGTTTCAGCGTCGCGAATGATTCGGTGTTCTGGTTTGACACGTCTCGAAACGATGCGAACTTAACAGCTGAGAACTGTTTCGAATAAGTGGCTCTGCGGGTTTCTGGCATGGGTGCGAGACTGGTGCCCGATCAAACTTTATTAGTATCAGTCTGTGCAACTTACTCCTTTCCGCGTCATCTGATGTAGTTGAGTTCGGAGTCCGCGGCTGCCGATTGATACCGTTAAAGGCGTCCAATTTTCAAGTAATCAGCTTCAGCGATCAACATTTATGCGGATTAACCCTGCAACCCGGTGCGTGGAGCGATTTCTGGAGACCTGTCGATGAAATCGCAGTGTTTGCCCTTTCAGCAGATCCCGCATACTACCCGCCTTTTTCTCGACTACCTTTCTTACTCGCCTGCAGTTCACAGTTTTTACCCAAGATCGCCGCTTTTTTCTGAGTGGGTGACGGATGAAGCTCGACAGGTTCTGTACGATAACCAGCGTCGGACGAGAGTAAGCGAAATTCTTGAACGACAGAATCGCGCGTGGGGAGCCTCGGAAAGAACGCTGGCGAATATTGAGCGCTTGCGGCGGGGAGCGCTGGCGGCGGTTACGGGGCAGCAGGTCGGCTTGTTTGGCGGTCCGCTGTTTTCGATTTTCAAGGCGCTCACGGCGGTGAAGTTGGCGGAAGAGGCGACCGCGGCAGGTGTGGAGTGCATCCCGATTTTTTGGCTGGCGACGGAAGACCACGATCTGGCGGAAGTGAATCACGTTGCCTTGGCCTCGGAGCACGGGCTTCCTGAACTGATTTCAACGGAAAGTCACGGAGTGACGGACGCGCCGGTGGGTTCCATCACGTTGGGGCCGGAAATTGATGCCGTGGTCGAACGCGCGGCCGCGCTGTTGGGAGACTCCGACATTACGAAGTGGCTGCGCAACGCTTATCGTCCGGGAGAGACTTTGGGCAGTGCTTTTGCGCTGCTGTTCTCGAAACTGTTCGCGGATTGGGGAGTAATTTTGCTCGATCCAGCGGAGAAGGATTTTCACGATATTGCAAAGCCGCTTCTGCGGGCGGCTGTCGAACGATCTTCGGAACTCGACGAAGCGCTATTGGCTCGTGGCAAGGAGATTGAGGCTGCGGGATATCATCAGCAAGTTAAGGTGACAGCGGCCAGCACATTACTTTTTGAAGTCAAGGATGGCGTACGGTCAGTGGTGAGCCGTCGAAATTCGGGCGCCACCGAAAACGGTGTTGAGTTTGTGGTGGGCGAGGAGCACTCGTCGCTCAAGGAATTGACGGATAGAGTGGATGCGGCGCCGGAAACCTTCAGTCCTAATGCGCTGTTTCGGCCGGTGGTGCAGGATTATCTGTTGCCGACGCTGGTTTACACGGGAGGAGCGGCGGAGGTGGCTTACTTTGCGCAGGCTGAGGTGGTTTACGAAAAGCTGCTGGGGCGAGTTACTCCGATTCTTCCCCGTTTTTCGGCTACGCTGCTTGAGGCCAAGCCCGAACGCATTCTGGAACGCTACCAACTGACGTTGACGGACGTGTTTCATGGTCAAGAAAAAGTGCGGGAATTGATTGCCGCGCGCTCGCTGCCGGCTGATTTGCAGGAGCATTTTTCTACGGCTTATGCAGAGGTCGAAAAATCGATGACCGCGCTTCGCAATTCGATTGGGAAGCTGGATTCAACGTTGATCGATACGGCGGACAGCGCGAAGGCGAGCATGGCTCACCAGATCGACAGGTTGCAGGCGCGCGTGGCGCGGGCGGAGCAGCAGCGCAATGAAGTGATCACCCGGCATGCGGATACATTGAGCAGTGCGCTATTTCCGAATAAGGGTTTGCAGGAGCGTGAGGTCGCAGGGGTGAGCTTTGTCGCGCGGTACGGGCCGGAGTTGCTGCTCGACCTTTACCAGACGATTCGCCCGGATTGTCATGATCACCAGGTGATCGAAATGCAGTAGTTGGTGCAGCAGTTGCCAAATCCCCGGCGAAAATCCGGAACTTATGGCACTCCTGAAGCGAGCCCTTCCGCGAAGCCGCGAACTTTCAACGGTTCTAATACTCCCCACCTGGACATAGCCAGTCACTACACGAATCAGCTAGGGTTGCAGTGTCAGGTGGTCTGTGGTTTGTGCTTCGACTGCCTTCCGGGAATAGACGAGTGGAAAGTAGCGGCCAGCGTCCCATAGCAGCAAGAGGTCGGAGTAATGCGGACTTCCTGGCTGTCCGCTTTGGCCGGGCGTGTTTACGGCTACCGATTGATCCCAGTTGCTGGTGTCCAGAATCTCGCGATAACTTGCGCCAGCACCCTGTTCCCATGAATCGCCTTCGGTTCCGGTCGCGTTTACCGTATTTTCGTCGCCCGGTCTGGGTAGGGGACCGAGATCAATGAAACCTTTGGCGCCCTGTTGCTGGTCGAGCGCGTGCCGGAAGTACACTTTGTGCAATCTACCCCACGACCACTGCGACTGGTCGGGACCTAATAGTTTGGCGAGTTCTTTGTGCGCCGCTTGGAGCGTGTCGGCTAGCATCTGGTCGCGGGTTGAGGTTGGGTTGTCTCCGAATAAATTTTTGTCGGGACTTTTCAGAATACCGAGCAGCGTATCGGGCGTCATTTCGGTGTAACGATCGGCGTGATCGATCGAGAAACGCTGAGCGATGGCGAGAGTGAGTTCGTGGATCCAGACTTCATAAAGTGTGGCTGCTGAGGAGGTTCCCGTAAGAACCGCATTCCAACTTAGAAAATTGGTGAGCGCCATATCGTTCTTCAGCGGAGTGGAACGCACTAGAGTTTGAAGTTGCTGCGCGGGCAATGAGAGGACGTCGCTCTGCAGAGCTTCCATCTCAGCTATGGTCAATTTTTGATGAGTGGCTGCGGCGGCCTCAATTACGGAGCGGATACGTGTGACCCGATAAAGGGGAGCCCATTCGAAGCCGACGTTGTAGGGATAGTGGTCGGGGATCATCTTATGATTAGCAGTGGCTATGAAGCCATCCGTCGGATTAAAGGAGTGCGGCAGTTGCGAGGTGGGGACAAAACCTGTCCATTCATAGTTGCCGGTTCCGGGCACCGGCAGCAGGCCGGTCCATTTTCGGATGGGAGCTAATCCGGCGGAGTGCTCGCCGATGTTGCCGTCGATGTCGGCATAGACAATATTTTCGGAGGGTACTTTCCAGCGGGGAATAGCGGCCTCGAACTGATTCCAATTTTCGGCACGATCGATGGCGAGAGATGCGAGGTAGCCCGCGGTTCCGGGCTCGCTGCCTACCCAGCGGAGGGCTAGGGCGCGCTTGCCATCACTCCAGAGCACGGGTCCGTGCTTAGTGAATTTCAAATCGACCTCAGTGGTCGCCGCCCCTTTCACGACGAAGGTTTCGTGGCGGACTTCCATAGTTCTCCATATCATTTTCCCGCCGCTGTTGGTTTTGTATTGCAGCGGGTTGGCGGGATTTAGTTCTTCGACGTAGAGATCCTGTTGGTCGAGGCCGAAGATGGTGAATCCCCAGGCGATGTGCTGGTTGTGACCGAGCGCTACGCCAGGCAAGCCGGGTTCGCCGGCACCGATGACATCCCACCCAGGTGCGACCAAGTGGACCATGTAGCGCAGGGAAGGCAGGCCGATTACGCGATGAGGGTCGTTGGCGAGCAGCGGTTTGCCGGTGGCGGTGAGTGCGCCGGAGATGGTCCAGTTGTTGCTGCCTTCGCTCTCTCGTGCGGGAAACTCGATGCGATGATCGCTACCGATTAGATACTTTAGAAGGTCGGGAGAGAGTCCGGTGAGATCCAGGTCGGGAGCGGGATCGAGCGCTACTTTCGGATCAAAATCGAAAACCTGCTCGGCTTTGTCTTTCCCGAGTTCAAGCAGGGCTTGAGCGTGGGCAAGTTCGGAGGAAGAGTTGCCGGTCATGGCGAAAGCTGCCATCCGATTTAGGCAATCTTCTGGATGCCAGGCGTCGGGAGAAAATCCAGCGAGTTGGAACTCGACGGGCAGGCCGCGGCCCCTGGGAGCGGTCAGGCTGGCGACATAGGAGTTGATACCATCGGTAAAGGCGGCGAGAATCGCTTGCGTGTCGGGCGCATAGCTTTCATATTCAGCTTGCATATCCCCGCGATAACGGAGGGCGCGAGCGTTCAAGTCGCGAGCCAGCGCGGATGGACCGAGGACTTCGGCCAGACGTCCCTGGCCGGCGCGTTTCCAGAGTTCCATTTGGAAGAGACGATCTTCGGAGGCAACTACTCCCTGGGCGAAGAAAAGGTCGTGCTGATTCTGGGCGTAGATGTGGGCGACGCCCCAGCGGTCGCGCAAGACTTCTACGGGATGCTCGAGGCCGGACATTCGGAGCTCGCCTGATACTGAGGCCAGCGCATTGTGGGCAGCGGTTCTAAGGGCGTTTTCTTGCGACGATTGGGCCGATACGTAAACGGTAAGCAAAGCTAGTAACAGGCAGGCTGTTTTTATGGGTCGTGACATCGGAAGAATCATTGTAGCGCTAGCGGTGGAGAGGAGTGCCAGGCTGGCTCGGTCAATTGTTCGGATTGAACCGGCGAATGAATTAAACTTACAAATCGCCGATGTATCAGGAGGGCCTCCAATAGTTCCGACGAGGGTGCTCCTAGGTTTTCCGGCGTTTTATTTTGGAGGAATTCGTCAATTATGGCTCTGATTCGCGTTGTCGTCCTATGGCACCAGCACCAGCCTTATTACAAGGATCTGGTGACGGGGCAGTACCGGCTGCCTTGGACGCGACTGCATGCGCTGAAGGATTACTACGGGATGGTCAAGTTGCTCGACGAGTTTCCGCAGGTGCATCAGACCTTCAACCTGGTGCCGTCGCTGATTACGCAGATTCAGGATTATGTTTCAGGAGAGGCGCAGGATCCGTTCCTGTATGTCGCGAGCAAGGCTGCGAAAGATTTGACCTTGGAAGAGCGGCGGTTTGCGTTGCGCTATTTGTTTCAGGCGAATCATACGAATGTTATTGGAAGGTATCCGCGATATCGCGAGTTGTTGCAGAAGTTTCAGTCGGCGGGGGATTCGGCAGAGCGCGCGGAGAAATATTTTCAGGCGCAGGATTTCACCGATTTGCAGGTGCTCTCGCAGATCGGGTGGTTCGATGAATATTTTCTGGGGGAAAAAGATGTCGCGGAGTTGATCCGCAAGGGACGAGACTTCACGCTCGAGGACCAGCGTTTTGTGATTTCTCTGGAACGAGAATTTCTTGGACGAGTGCTGCCGGCGCATGCCGAGGCGGCCAAGAAGGGCCTGATCGAGATCTCTACTTCGGCTTTTTACCATCCAATTTTGCCGCTGGTGTGCGATACGCAAATGGGTGCGGTTTCAACCCCGGGGCTACTTTTGCCGCAGAATCGATTTCGTCGTCCGGAGGATGCTCGGGAGCAGTTGCGGCGAGGACTGGAGTTGCAGGAACAAGTGCTTGGAGTGCGTCCGCAGGGGGTGTGGCCGTCGGAGGGCAGTGTTTCTGAAGAGGTGTTTTCCATTGCGCAAGAGCTGGGAGTGCAGTGGATGGCGACTGACGAAGGTGTATTGGCGCGCACTTTAGGAACAAGCTTTCCGCGCGATGGGTATGGTCATCCGTACCCGGACGCAGCGCGTCAACTCTACACGGTATATCGCTACGAAAATAATGACACGCGAATGAATTTGCTGTTTCGCGATCACACACTCTCGGACTTGATCGGATTTGTTTATTCGGGGATGCCGCCGCAAGACGCAGCTAATAATCTAATCCACAAAATTAAGGAGTCGGCGAAATCTCTTGTTGAAAATGGGCACGACGCGGTGGTCCCGATCATTCTGGATGGGGAGAATGCGTGGGAATATTACCCACAGTCGGGACGAGAATTTCTACGGCGATTCTATGAATGTTTGCAGAACGATCCGGGGATTGAAGCGGTAACCGCCTCGGAGGCGATTGCGCGCCATAAGAACATGACTCCGCTGCGGTCGCTGGTGCCGGGATCATGGATCAACGCAAATTTTAACGTTTGGATTGGAGCTCCAGAGGATAACAAAGCGTGGGATTATCTGTACCACGTCCGCGCTTTTTATGAGGAGGCTGCGCCGCGAGCGACGGAAGCTCAACGCAAGCTGGCCTATGAAGAGATCATGATTGCCGAGGGCAGCGACTGGAACTGGTGGTATGGACCGGAACATCACTCGGCAAATGATCGCGATTTCGATGAGCTATATCGGAAACATCTGTCGAATGTTTATCAGACTCTGGGCGGAACTCCTCCGGATTATTTGTCGCAACCGATCATTGGTGGGGAGGCGCGAAGATCGTTCACTCCGCAGACGGCTTATATTCATCCGCATGTGTCGGGTGAGATGGTGCGTTACTTCGAGTGGATGGGAGCGGCCCGTTATACCGCGGATCAACGGTCGGGAGCGATGCACGGGAAGCAATTTCTGATGGACGAAGTATTTGCCGGGATTGACGAACAATATGTTTATGGCCGCCTGGATTTTGCGGGGAAAGTGCCGGAGGAAGGATTCGATGTGGTGGTGAATTTGGAGTCATGGGTTCGCGACGCGGCAAAACCACACCGCGAAATTCGGCTTAGCGTGGTCGTGAAGGCGAAACGGATACAGTCGTGGAAAGTGTTGGAAGGGGAGGGTCTGCTAGCGGATTCAGACAGTACGGGAGATGCGAAAGTGGCGCTTGTCCGTAATTTTGAATTTCGCATGCCGCTAGCTGTGCTGTCGAATACCCCACCGGAGTTGAGTAAAGCGGTTCGGAAATTACAGACGTTTCAGAGTTTGAATCCCCTGATTACGCGGCTACGGTTGCGTTTTGGAGTGTGGCAGAACCACTTGCCCGTGGACGCGCTTCCGGTGGAAGGCTGGATCGATCTGGAGTTGGTTCCAGAGGAAGATCTGCTGGCCGTGGGCGGCTAGTGACTTGAGAAAGTTGGTGGGTTGAACTATTAAGACCGAACCTGCCGTGGAGCCGCGGCGAAAGCCGATGGTTTTGATCAAGCTGAAGATCACCTGTTACTACAGTGATGAACCGCGGCCGCAGCTACAGTCAACGCAACGGCGAGTTTTTCCGCAAGCGCTTAAGGTCGTGCTTTCCCGAAAACTGTCGTGAAAAATCCTTTCAGCAGACCGCATAGCCGCAGGTATTCGACGACAGTCCTAGTGAAAGTTCTTACTGACCAGCTACCGGACCGGCCATGGTCATAGTCATTGGACGGTTCAATTCCATTACCATCTCCGTGCCGGCGGGAAGCATTGCGGAGCGATGCTTGCCGAGCCAATGAGCTACGGTTACGGTAGCGCCGATTGCACCGCCGATAAGGAAGCCTTTGCCGCCGCCTGCGAGGCCACCGATCAGCATTCCGCCTCCGGTGCCGATGCCGATCTCAGTGAGATCCCGGTTGTCGTGACCGGCGCCTTTGAATTGACCTTCCGAGTTGACATCGGTTCCGTGGCCCGCGTTGGTGTCAACCAGGGAAGCGTTGAGAGTGAACTTGTCTCCGTTAGGAAGCACCAAGTTCTCTGGGAAGATGGCAATCGTGGGCCTACCGGCTACGCGGCGCGGTTCGCTGGATCTTGACACTCGGCCTTCAACGGTCGCGCCGATTGGGACCACAGTTTTGCCATCGATGACGACGGGCTCGGTGACTCGGGCCGAGAACGGGTCTCCAGTTTTCGAACTGAAGGTGGCAAGGGTGGCTTCAAGTTTCATTTTGACCGCGGTTCCTGTAGGCAGCGCGGCTTGTGACCACGCGCAAGTGGCGGTCAGCATGCTGGCGGTCAGTATGAACGATGCGAGTGAGATTGTTTTTTTCATTGGCGTGTTTCCTCCAAGGTTCATTTTTCAAAATTTGGCGTGCAAAATCTGGCTATCAGAATTCGGCTCTTTGAGCGTCGCTATAACCTGGTCGATGGGCGCCCGGTCGAGCTGGTTATCGCCGCGATAGATGTAGCGCACGGAAGCGCCACGATCGATTATGAGAGTTGCCGGGTGCGCGATATTGATGGCATCGGTAGCAAGAGCGTCATGCAATCCGTAGGCTTTGGTCGCGGCTCGATCTTCGTCGAGCAAAAAGACATCGGCGATGGGATGCTTTTCGAAGAACCTTTCGGGCCTCCACACGCCGCTTCGTTTTTCGGCCGCAATGAATACCAACCGAGCTCCCGCCGCCTCAATTTCCAGCCTTTGAGACTCGAACTGAGTCATGCGCTTGACGCAGTTCGGTCACCAAGTGCCTCGTAGAAACTCGAGAATCAGTTCGCCCTGCGCGAGCAGACCGCCGAGCGTAAAGGATCCAGCCCGGTTGGCTGCCGCCAAAGAGAAGTCCGGCGCGCGGGAACCGACTTCAAGAGTGTCAGTACGATTCTTCATCCGTGATCCGATAGTGAGGTTCACTTTAAGCGAGGTGGAAATCAGGAACAATAACGGATGGGGTTCGGGATAAGGGAGTGCCAATTCGTTTGGACATGTTCCAGTGCCCGGAGTCAGGGGCGTTCGCGTCCGCTATAATTTTACCTCGCAGTCATTTGCAGTTAGAGGATCGCGAGGAGAGTGCGAGTTGAGTTTGTTCTCCGAGAGCGATCGATCTCCATCAACTAACGAATATAAGGGTGCACTGATGATTAGCAATATTGTGGATATCCGCGGACGCCAGGTGCTGGACTCGCGTGGCAATCCGACGGTTGAAGCGGAAGTCGTTCTTGAGGGCGGCGCGAGCGCATCGGCGATAGTGCCGAGTGGCGCCTCGACCGGCGAGCATGAGGCTGTCGAATTGCGGGACGGCGATAAGAGCCTATATCTCGGCAAGGGCGTGCTGAACGCAGTGGCCAATGTTAACGGCGAAATTGCAGAGGCTCTGAATGGAGTGGACGCGGCAGAGCAACGCGCGCTGGATGCGCGTCTGATCGATCTTGATGGGACTCCGAACAAGGGACGGCTGGGCGCGAATGCAATTCTCGCGGTTTCGATGGCGGCTGCACGCGCCGCTGCGAACAGTTGCGATTTGCCGCTTTATCGCTATCTTGGCGGGGCAGGTGCGAATATTTTGCCTCTGCCAATGATGAATATTCTTAACGGCGGCGCGCACGCGGATAACAATGTGGACTTTCAGGAGTTCATGGTGATGCCGGTGGGCGCTCCTTCGTTTTCGGAGGCTCTGCGCTGGGGGGTGGAAGTGTTTCATACGCTCAAGGGCGTATTGAAGAAGCGCGGATACAGCACTGCGGTTGGCGACGAAGGTGGATTTGCTCCGTCGGTGAAGTCGAACGTCGAGGGAATTGAGGTTGTGCTGGAGGCGATTCAGCAGGCGGGCTACAAGCCTGGTGAGGAGATCGCGATTGCGCTTGATCCGGCGGCGAGTGAGTTTTATCAGGACGGGAAATATGTTTTCAAGAAGTCGGATAAGTCGTCGAAGAGTTCAGAGGAGATGGTGAAGTATTGGGTGAAATGGACTCAGGATTATCCGATTGTGTCGTTGGAGGACGGATTGGCCGAGGATGATTGGGAGGGTTGGGAACTGCTGACCAGAGAATTGGGTGAAAAAATTCAGTTGGTCGGGGATGACTTGTTCGTGACCAATGTGGAGCGTTTACAGCAGGGAATCGACAGGGGAGCGGGTAATTCGATCCTGATCAAGGTCAACCAGATTGGAACGATCAGCGAGACGCTGGATGCGATTGATTTGGCGCGGCGCAATGGATATACGTCGGTAATCTCGCATCGTTCTGGTGAAAGCGAAGACACGTTTATCGCCGATCTGGCTGTCGGCACAGGCGCGGGACAGATTAAAACGGGGTCGGCCTCACGTACGGATCGGATTGCGAAGTACAACCAGTTGCTGCGGATTGAAGAAGCGTTGGGCGGCTCGGCGCGGTTCCTGGGGGTGGGGGCGCTGAACTATCGGGGGTAATGAATTGATTTTGGGTTATTCGGCCGAGTTGACTTAGCTAAGGCCTTAGTCTATATCTGGCAAATGGAAGTCAACATCCACGAGGCCAAAACCCATCTTTCGCGCCTGCTGGAGCGGGTCGCCATGGGCGAAGAGGTGATTATCGCTAAGGCTGGAACACCTGTGGCGAGGCTAGTGCCGGTGAAGAATGGCAGGAAGAAGAGAGTTCTCGGATCGGCCAAAGGGGAGTTCACCGTGCCCGACGAATTCAACAACCCCCTGCCCAAGGAAATCGAAGATCTCTTCTACGAATGAAGGCGCTTCTCGACACGCACG
>Ga0209006_10005444_pt1 | contig 11557 bp, 7 predicted proteins | sample JacPin_JW_Ref_O2_FD_188567 | JGI IMG/M metagenome (GOLD analysis project Ga0209006, IMG submission 188567) | Forest soil microbial communities from Algoma, Ontario, Canada - Jack Pine, Ontario site 1_JW_Ref_O2 (SPAdes) (version 2) | ecosystem: Environmental > Terrestrial > Soil > Boreal... | reverse complement strand
CATCGGCATGATCTCGAACTGATGCACGGACAGCGGCTTCTGACGGTGGGTTGTACCCAGGCAATCGGCACCAGTGTCGCCGCCTCCGATAATGATGACTCGTTTGCCGGCGGCCAGGATCTCCAGCTCTGCGGCAATCGTGTCGCCGAGGCAGCGCCGATTCTGCTGCGGCAGGTACTCCATCGCGAAGTGAATTCCTTTAAGCTCGCGACCGGGAACCTTCAGATCACGAGGCTGTTCGGCACCGCCCGCTAGCACAATGGCATCGAAGTCGCGCTGCAACTGTTCGACGGACATATTTCTGCCGACCTCGGCGTTGGTTTCGAACTTAACGCCCTCCGCCGACATTTGTTCCAGACGGCGATCGATGATGTGCTTTTCCATCTTGAACTGTGGAATGCCGTAGCGTAGCAGGCCACCGATGCGGTCTGCTTTTTCATAAACAACAACTGCGTGTCCGGCGCGGCAAAGCTGTTGTGCCGCGGCCAGTCCGGCGGGGCCTGAGCCGACAATTGCAACTTTCTTCCCGCTGCGATGTTTGGGCGGCTCAGGGCGAATCCAACCTTCCTGGAATCCACGCTCGACAATATTTTTTTCATTCTGCTTGATGGTTACCGCAGGTTGATTGATGCCCAGAACGCAGGAAGCCTCGCAGGGCGCGGGACAAATGCGGCCCGTGAACTCGGGAAAGTTATTGGTGGCGTGCAATCGCCGCACCGCTTCCTTCCAACGCCCGTGGTAGACCAGATCATTCCAGTCGGGAATGAGATTACTCACCGGACATCCCGTCTGGCAGAAAGGTACGCCGCAATCCATGCAGCGCGCGCCCTGTTCTCTGAGAGTCTCTTCGGGAAGATCGAGATAGATTTCGAACCAGTCATTCACACGCTGCGTGACAGGACGGCGCGGTGCAAGCTCGCGAGAATATTCAAGAAAGCCTGTTGTTTTACCCATTCTGCACCTGTGCGTGCCGGGCGTGCGCGGGGTGCGCAACCGGAACAACTGGCCGGTAAGGAATCTCGCTTTTTCGAGTGCGGCTGATCCCCAGCACGCGCTTGAATTCGTGTGGGAACACCTTGATGAAGCGAGGCAAGTTTTCTTGCCAGTTGTCGAGAATCGACTTTGCACGGCGGCTTCCGGTCAGGTCGAAGTGCCGCGTGATCAGATTCCTTAAAAGCTCGGCGTCCTGCGGTTCGCTCACCGAATCCAAATCAACCGAACCCAGATTGCATCGTTCTGCCGCGAAGTTACCGCGCTCATCAAAGACGTATGCGACGCCGCCACTCATACCGGCGGCAAAATTTCTCCCGCACGATCCGAGGACAAGCACTAACCCGTTTGTCATGTACTCGCAGCCATGATCGCCGACGCCCTCGACAACGGCGGTTGCTCCCGAGTTCCGGACGGCAAACCTTTCTCCAGCGACTCCGTTGAAAAAGGCTTCTCCGCTGGTGGCGCCGTAGAGCACAACGTTTCCGATCAGAATGTTTTCTTCCGCAGCAAAGCCGGAGGCTCGCGGCGGATAAACGATCAATCGACCGCCGGATAGGCCTTTCCCGACGTAGTCATTGGCTTCGCCTTCGAGGGAAAGAGTGACGCCGCTAGCCAGGAAAGCACCCAGGCTTTGGCCCGCCGACCCTGTCAATTGGATCCGAATTGTGTCGTCAGGCAGGCCTTCCGAGCCGTGAGCGCGAGCAATCTCTCCGCTTAGCATGGTGCCGACGGTGCGATGCACGTTGCGCACCGGCAAGCTGATCTCGACAGGAGTCAGAGTGTCGATGGAGACGCGCGCGGCTTGCAGAATTTTGTAATCCAACGCGTCTTGCAAACCGTGGTCCTGCGCCTGCATGCATCGCCGGGCTACGCGCGAAGGAATCGGCGGGCTATACAGGATTGCAGAAAGATCAAGGCCGTGCGCTTTCCAGTGATCCACCGCAGGATCGACATCAAGCATGTCGACGCGCCCCACCATTTCATCAAACGTGCGGAATCCGAACCCGGCCATGTATTGGCGTACTTGCTCGGCCAGAAAGAAAAAGAAGTTGATGACATGTTCCGGCTGTCCCTTGAACTGCTTGCGGAGCACGGGATCCTGGGTGGCAATCCCAACCGAGCAGGTATTGAGATGACACTTGCGCATCATCACGCAACCCATGGCGATGAGTGGCGTTGTGGCAAAGCCGAACTCTTCCGCGCCCAGCAACGCACCGATCACGACATCCCGTCCGGTTTGCAGCTTGCCGTCGGTCTGCACCCGGATACGGCTGCGGAGGTCATTTAGCAGAAGGACTTGTTGCGTTTCCGCCAGACCTAGTTCCCAAGGGATACCAGCATGCTTGATGGAACTGAGCGGCGACGCTCCCGTTCCACCACTATCTCCGCTGATCAGGACAACGTCAGCGTGTGCCTTCGCCACTCCCGCAGCGACCGTGCCCACGCCTGATTCGGCAACCAATTTCACAGCGATGCGGGCTTGCGGGTTCACGTTTTTCAAGTCGTAGATCAGCTGCGCGAGGTCTTCGATGGAATAAATGTCGTGGTGCGGCGGCGGCGAGATTAGTCCGACTCCCGGAATGGAATGACGCAGTCTGGCGATAACTTCGTCGACTTTGTGCCCGGGGAGCTGGCCGCCCTCGCCAGGCTTTGCGCCCTGCGCCATCTTGATCTGCAATTCGTCGGCGTTGACCAGATAGTTGGCAGTCACTCCGAAACGAGCTGACGCCACCTGCTTTACGGCGCCACGCCGCAGATCGCCGCTGGCATCGGGCTTGAATCGTTCTTCGTCTTCTCCGCCCTCACCGGTATTGGATTTTCCTCCAATACGGTTCATCGCGATCGCGAGGGTTTCGTGGGCTTCCTTGCTGATAGAACCAAAAGACATCGCGCCAGTGTTGAAGCGCTTTACGATTTCTTTGGCAGGCTCGACTTCTTCAATCGGTACGGGCTGCTCGGCTTTCTTCAACTTCATCAGGCCGCGCAGAGTGCAAAGTTGAGCGCTCTTTTGATCGATCAGATCGGTGTATTCCTGGAAAGTCTGAAAGCTATCCTGCCGTACAGCCTGTTGAAGCTTGCTGATGGTCAGCGGGTTCAGGAGGTGATACTCGCCACCCACGCGCTGGTGGTAATTTCCGCCGACCGTAAGCTCAGTCTCGAACTCGGTCACAGGACGCAGGGAGTGCTGATGATTAAGCTGGGACTCGCGGGCGAGAACGTCAAGGCTCACGCCTTCGAGGCGCGACGTTGTGCCTACGAAATAGGTGTCTACTAATTCTTTGTTGAGTCCGATAGCTTCGAAGACCTGGGCTCCCTGATAACTTTGCAGGGTTGAAATGCCCATCTTCGCGAAGGTCTTCAGTAATCCCTTCTTGATGGACTTTAGGAAATTCTTGATAGCCTGCTCAGGAGTGACGCCATCCGCCAGATCTCCCCGCCACGCAAGGTTCTCAACCGTTTCAAGCGCAAGATACGGGTTGATGGCACTGGCGCCGTAACCGCTGAGCAAAGCAAAATGCATGACTTCGCGCGGCTCACCGGATTCGGTAATGAGAGCCACTTGCGTGCGCGTCTCTTCGCGGACAAGCAGGTTGTGGACCGCTGCCAGGGCGAGCAGGCACGGAATCGGCGCATAATCTTTGTCCACGCCACGATCGGAAAGAATGAGAAGGCTATAGCCGGACTTCACCGAGAGCGATGCGCGCTGGCATAGTTCATCGAGCGCGCGTTTTAATCCAGCCTCGCCTTCGCTCGCTCGAAACAGCGCAGGTAGCGTGGTAGCGAGGAGATCGCGCGTCGACACGCGCCGCAGTTTCTCGAGTTCACGATTGGTGAGTAGCGGGTGCTCCAGCTTCAACATGTGACAGTTTTCCGGAGCCTCGTCGAGAATGTTGCGTTCACTGCCGATGTAGCTGATCAGCGACATCACCATCTCTTCGCGGATGGGATCGATCGGAGGGTTGGTTACCTGCGCGAACAATTGTTTGAAATAGTTGAACAGAGGCTGAGGCCGGTCCGATAAACATGCAAGCGGCGTATCAGTCCCCATCGAGCCGATCGGCTCTTCGCCAGCTGAAGACATGGGAGCCAGGATCATCTTCAAATCTTCGTCGGTGTAACCAAACGCACGCTGCCGCCGAAGAAGGGTTTCAGGGTCGGTGGGGTGAGTCCGCGACGGCTCGGGCAACTGATTAATGGTGATCTGATTGTCCCTGAGCCATTGCGCATACGGCTGCTGGGCGGCCAGATTCCGTTTGATCTCTTTATCCGAGACGATGCGGCCGGCAACGGTATCTACCAGAAACATCTTTCCCGGCTGCAAACGGCCTTTCATCTTGATTTGATCGGGAGCCACGTCGAGCACACCGGCCTCGGAAGCCATGATCACCAAGTCATCGTGGGTGACCACGTATCTTCCGGGGCGCAGGCCGTTGCGATCGAGCGTGGCTCCTATGACACGACCATCCGTGAAAGCGACTGCCGCCGGACCATCCCACGGCTCCATCAGGCATGCATGGTATTCATAGAAAGCCCGCTTCTCCGGCTTCATATAAGGATTACCGGACCATGCTTCGGGAATGAGCATCGCCATAGCGTGGGGCAGACTGCGGCCGGCTTGCAGCAGAAGTTCCAGTGCATTGTCGAAGTTTGCGGAATCGCTCCCGTCGGGCTCGATGATGGGAAAAAGTTTCTTCAGATCATTGCCGAACAGAGGTGACGCCAGGAGCGACTGGCGGGCGTGCATCCAATTAACGTTGCCGCGCAAAGTATTGATCTCGCCGTTGTGCGCGATGTAACGATAGGGATGAGCGCGCTGCCAGGTGGGAAAAGTGTTCGTGGAAAAACGCTGGTGCACCAGACACAGCGCGCTGGCCACATCGGGATCGGAAAGCTCCTTGTAGAAATTCGTAAGCTGCGAAGCCAGCACCAGGCCTTTGTAGACAACGGTCCTACAGGAAAGGGATGGAATATAAAACGTGCTGGTTTCTTCATCACCCGATTCGCGAGTTTCCGCTTCCGCGCGCTTCCGCACGATGTATAACTTGCGCTCGAACGAATCTTCATCAAGACCTGGCGGCCGGCCAACAAAAATCTGCTGAATGTAAGGCTGCGAGGCGCGAGCTACCCGGCCGATTGCCGAGGCGAACGTGGGAGTATCTCGCCAGCCCAGCACCGACAGACCTTCTTCGCGGACGATGCGCTCGAGAATTCCTTCGCACTGTAAGCGCGGCTGCCTTTCCACGGGCAGGAAAGTCATGCCAACCCCGTAAGACCCGGGCAGTGGCAATTCGAATCCCAGCTTCGCGCATTCCCGCGCGTAGAACTTGTGTGGAATCTGAATGAGAACGCCGGCGCCGTCGCCAGTCTCGGAGTCGCACCCACATGCGCCACGGTGCGCCAGATTCAGCAGGACCTGAATTCCGTCTTGAATGACCTGATGGCTTTTCTCACCGCGGATGCTGGCCACGAATCCGATCCCGCACGCGTCATGTTCCTGCGCCGGGTCGTAGAGACCTTGCGGCGGGGGGATGCCATTCTTGTGGCTTGCGCGCAACATAGCGGCGACTCCTCACGGATGAGATTGCGATCATGAATTGGTTGTCCGTGGATCCAAGCCCAAATGCGGTCAAGGCAGATACACCCACTCCAAGCCTATTCTGACAACTCCTTGATAAGCCTTGGCCGCGCACAAGTACAACGCAGAATTTCGATGCGGACGATGAATTTCCCCGCTATTGCAGTTGGCGGGTATCCTTCACCAATTTCCCCGCTTTGCTGGACAATGATGGCGACTGCGACAGTGGTTTCATGCCGATCCGGTGGGGCGGCCCCGATTTCTCTACAGCGATCTAGCGCAGGCTCCCTGCAAATGTGGGATCGCTGAACATTTCCCAGAACAGCTTTTCCGAGAGCAGGTACACATAATGGGGAGTTCCCGGCTCAAGAGCTTCACTAACTTTCAGGACGGCATCAGCGGGCGGGGATGGTGGCATATCCTCAATCAAGTAACAGGACTCGTGCGCCCCTAGCAGATTCTTGACCGCTTGCGAGACGCCACAACCGAAGAAGCGGACGGGGATGCTGCGGTCACTCGCCTGCTTTATGAAGTTTGCAAAGTGCGTCCGATCGATTTCACTCGTGATCTGATCGAATTGTTCAATTACGACGGCACAATTGCGGGGAGATTGATTGGACGATTGCAGCGCGGCGATGATTTGTGCCGGAGGGTTCTTACTGTTTCCAAACTCTCCGTAGATGAAGACCGTTCTTCCGGGAGTGTGCAGAGCCCGCTCGATTTCTCGGACTTGCGAGTCGGGCCTTAAGAATTCATTGCCCGCGGCCGGCGACGTGGACGTGACTAGCGAGTCTATTATTTCGGCGAGTTCTTCGCGTTCCAGGTTGGCAATCATCGACCACCTCCAACGCACAATCCCTATCGTGATTAGAGTAGGAGAATGTCCGTTCGTCTGTGCAGGGGGTCACAGGAAGCGGTGAGGCGGCAACGTGAGGTAACAGGGCGAATGGCAGCGTAAAGCGAGGAAAATTGGCTGCCCCCCAGGGATTCGAACCCCGATAGCCTGCTCCAGAGGCAGGTGTCCTAGCCGTTGAACGAGGGGGCAGTTCACAACGATTCTATTGTTTAGGCTGAGCGCGGTCAACAAAATCAGCGAGCATTCGATGATTGTGAGCGTCCCGGAGGAGCACTCACAGCCCGGGCGCGCTTTATCGTTTCGCGCGATAGAATCAGGATTCGAAGATTGTTCGTCAGGAATCCATTTATGTCGACTGCATTCGAAAATGTTTCCGCAACCAATGCCGATTATGCCGACGTTGTTCGCCGGCCGCTGGATGCCGAGCGCTGCGCCCTTCTGGTGATCGATATTCAGGAGAAGTTGTTGCCGCCGATCTTTCAGAAAGAGGAACTGGTGCGCAATGCGAAGCTCCTTATTCGTGCTGCGGGCGTGCTTAAAATTCCTGCAATCGTTAGCACGCAATATGCGAAGGGGCTCGGCGGGACGGTGCCGGAGGTAGCTTCCCTACTGCCCGAAACCGAGGCGATCGACAAGAATCTGTTCTCCTGTTTCGGCAGCGACGTCTTTTGTAGTCTTCTCAAGCGCCTTCCCGGCAGCCGAAATACTTTGCTGCTCTGCGGAATGGAGAGCCATATCTGCGTGATGCAAACAGCTCTGGGTGGCCTGCGCGAGGGCTATCTCGTGCACGTAGCCTCAGACGCCGTCAGTTCCCGAACAGAATGGAATTGGAAAATAGGATTGGATCGGATGCGAGCTGCTGGAGCCGTGATTTCTTCCACGGAGATGATGATCTATGAGCTGATGCGTTCTTCCGGGTCTCCAGCTTTCAAGGAAATGCTGCCTTATCTGAAGGGATAAGGTTGCGACCCGATCGGATCAGCTCGCCTCGGGCTCCGATTCAGCTTCCTTCTTCTTCACTCGCACCACGGTGATCTTGGCGAAGCCCTCTTCGAAGGCGGGCGCCTTCAGCTTGGCTGCCATACGGCGCATCACGTCTTCGGGAACCACACGGTCGCGGCGCTGATGGCGGTCTACGCAAACCTCCAGTGGCACATCAAAGAAGACTGCATGGACTTCGTAGTGATAATCCTTGGCGAGCTTGATCCAGTGCTGACGTTCCTGGGGCGTGAGGTTGGTGGCGTCAACGTAATTCATCGGACGCTTGGCGATGAGGCGTGCCTTGAGCATGGAGCGGAGATTGGAAAAGACAAGGTCCTGAAAACGCTGTTCGCGAACATCGTCAAATAATAAGGAGCGAACCATGTCGCTGGAGAGCGGGACCACGTTGTGACGCTTGAACCACGAACTCTTTCCGGAGCCGGGCAATCCGATCGCCAGCACAACCACGCCTTTAGGAGCACGCTGAGCAGTTGCGGCAGGCGCGGCAGCTTTCGGCGGCGCGACAGCAACGGGCTCGGACGTCTGCGCTTCCGAGTCTGAAGCCTCGGGAACTTCTGGCACTTCCGGGTTCTCTTCCTCGCCGGTCTGCACCGTCAACGCAGGAATCGATCCCTTCACCGCGGCGGGCGCGAATGCCTGCGCCACGGCCTGTTCTCGCCCACGCCCCCCTCGTCCGCGACCTCCGCGACGACGGCGAGGGCGGCCAGATGCCGCGGTCCCAGCTGATGCTGGCTGAGATTTTTCGTGCGTGTCCGATGGGGCTTCTTCGAGACGGGGCTGGGAACTGCGAACCCGGCGAGTTTCCTGCACGGAAGACGGCGCCGGCGAAGAAGGGGCTTGTGGCTCATCTTTCTCGACCTCGGATTTCGCGCCGGAAGCTTGTTCTGCGTCGAAGTACGCTGGCTGTAGAGGGGGTGGAGCGGGCTGATCGGAGGCTTCTGCGGGTGTCTTTTTGCGACGCTGCAAGCGGTCGCGCATCCATTTGCGCATGCAAGGCTTTTAACACAGAAACGAGGGTGGGATCAATCAGGTGGCGGAGTGAACGAACCCTGTCCGCCAGCGTGGTGCCGACGGATGCAGCGCAGCATGGGTTGCGGGAAGATCCGCCAGGAGGCTTACAATAACGTCATGTCCGGGGAAATTCCTGCCGCGATCCGCGGTCAGAAATATATTTCGCTGACCACGTTTCGAAAGAACGGCGTCGCGGTTGCTACGCCCGTATGGTTTGGAGAGGAGTCCAACAAGCTTTACGTAATGACCCGCAGCGACATGGGAAAAACGAAACGGATACGCAACAATCCTCAGATTCGAGTTGCCCCATGCACGATACGAGGGAAAGTGACCGGCCCTGAGTCTCCGGCCGCTGCGCGTATCTTGCCACCCGAGGACCACGCACGCGCACGGCAGACCGTCAACCGAAAATATTGGATGGCCCGATTAACCTCGCCCTGGAGCCGGGCAGATGTATTCCTGGAAATAACCTTCCCCTAATGCCACCATCGCAGTTGTCAAGGATCGACCTCACATGATCCCGTGATGGGAACCGACTTGTCCGCAATGCGTGGCACGATCATTTACGGCAGTTCCCTGTCCTGCTAACATCATCTGTCACATCAAGGCAAAGAATGTTTGTAGTGCATTCATACGAACGGAGAAAACATGGCAATCAAGGTTGGCATCAATGGCTTCGGCCGCATCGGCCGTAATGTTCTACGCACCGCTCTGAAAGACCCCGGTCTGGAATTCGTCGCGGTCAACGATCTTACCGATCCTAAGACGCTGGCTCATCTGCTGAAATACGATTCAGTCCTGGGCAATCTGCCGAACAAGGTCAGCGCCGGCGCGGATAGTATTACGGTGGATGGAAAGGTCATCAAAGTCTTCAAAGAAAAAGATCCTGCCGCACTTCCCTGGGAATCAGTGGGCGCCCAGGTGGTGATTGAGTCGACCGGCCGCTTTACGGACGCGAACGACGCTAAAAAACACCTGCGAGGTACGGTGAAGAAGGTGATCATCTCGGCTCCGGCCAAGAACGAAGATGTCACCCTGGTGTTAGGTGTGAACCAGGAGAAATACGATGGCGCAAAGCACCACATTATTTCCAACGCTTCCTGCACCACCAACTGTCTGGCGCCAATCGCAAAGGTTTTGAATGACGAGTTCAAAATCGTCAGCGGTACGATGACAACGATTCACTCCTATACCAACGATCAGGTGATTCTCGACTTCCCGCACAAAGACTTGCGCCGAGCGCGCGCAGCGGCGTTGTCGATGATTCCTACGTCCACGGGCGCTGCAAAAGCGCTGAAACTGGTTCTGCCGGAACTCGCTGGCAAGCTCGACGGATTCTCCATGCGAGTGCCCACGCCGAACGTTTCAGTGGTCGATCTCGTCGTATGGGTGGAAAAGAAGACGACCAAGGAAGAAGTGAACGCGGCGATGAAGAAAGCATCCGAAAGCGGGCCGCTGAAGGGTTATCTCGGATACGAAGAGAATGAACTGGTATCTTCGGACTTCAAAGGCGATTCTCGTTCTTCGATCGTCGATGCTCCGTCGACCCTGGTGGTAGGTGGCAATTGCGTGAAGGTGATCTCCTGGTATGACAATGAGTGGGGATACTCCTGCCGGGTGCGCGACCTGATTCACTACATCGCCGACAAGGGCCTGTACTAAGATTGCGAAAGCCACCTCCGCGGGAATCGCGGAGGTGGGCACTGCACGCAAAACCTTTCTTCAATGCCATCTGGCAAAGGACGACCACCCAATGTCCAAGCTTTCCATTCGTGATCTTCCACTGAACGGCAACCGCATTTTCATGCGCGTCGACTTCAACGTTCCACTTGACGACGGGCGCGTCATGGACGACACGCGCATTCGCGAGACCCTCCCTTCCATCGAATACGCGCTCCGTCACGGAGCACGATTGATTCTGGCTTCGCATCTCGGACGGCCCAAAGGCAAGCCGAACGCGAAGATGAGCCTGAAGCCGGTGGCGGAGCGCTTGCGCATGGTGCTCGACAAAGAATTGGCGCGGGGCGAAAACGTCGGCTTCTGCCCGGATTGCGTGGGCCCGGAAGCAGAAGAAGTCGCGATGCAACTGGAGAAAGGACAGACACTGCTTCTGGAAAACCTGCGCTTTCACTCGGAAGAGGAAGCGAACGACGAGAAGTTCTCCAAGCAACTGGCCAGCCTTGCCGACTTTTACGTGAATGATGCATTCGGTTCGGCGCACCGGGCGCACGCTTCGACCGCTGGAATCACGAAGTTCATCTCGAAGTCCGCCGCCGGTTTGCTCATGGAAAAAGAACTGCAGTACATGGGGAAAGCGCTGCAGGATCCGGAGAAGCCGTTTATCGCAATTCTCGGCGGAGCAAAAGTCAGCGACAAGATTGGCGTAATTCGCAACTTGATGGACAAAGTCGATTCGCTGATCGTCGGCGGCGGTATGGCTTACACCTTCCTCAAGGCTCAAGGACAAGAGATTGGCAAGTCTTTGCTCGAGGCCGACAAGGTGGACCTGGCGCGGCAACTGCTGGCGGAAGCCAAGCAACGCAATGTGAAAATTTTTCTGCCAATCGATCACGTGGTGGCAATGAAGCCAGAGGCCAACTCGGTGGTGCAGCAGATCGGCGAGGGACAGCCGATTCCGGCAGATCGCATGGCGCTCGATATCGGCCCCAAGACGATCGAACTGTTTTCCGAGGAGATTTCTCGCGCCCGCACGATTGTGTGGAATGGACCGATGGGAGTGTTCGAAGTTCCGGGCTTTTCGCGGGGGACTTTCAAAATCGCCCACGCTGTGGCCGAGAATGTTGGAGCGATCTCGATTGTGGGGGGTGGCGACACAGTCGCAGCCGTTCACGCCGCCGAGGTTGCGGACAAGATCACGCACATTTCCACTGGTGGCGGAGCGTCACTGGAGTTCCTGGAAGGAAAGAAACTGCCGGGCGTTGAAGCGCTCACGGACAAGAAGTGACCGGGCTGGATACGCGCGTGCAGGAATTCACCATGCGACTCGTGCTGCGACAAGGCGAGCACGACAAATTCATCGAGTTCCACGGCCCGGCGGACATTACTCGCGAAACAACTGACGCTATCGTCAATGCAGCCAACTCTTCTCTGCTCGGTGG
>Ga0209006_10005442_pt1 | contig 11557 bp, 10 predicted proteins | sample JacPin_JW_Ref_O2_FD_188567 | JGI IMG/M metagenome (GOLD analysis project Ga0209006, IMG submission 188567) | Forest soil microbial communities from Algoma, Ontario, Canada - Jack Pine, Ontario site 1_JW_Ref_O2 (SPAdes) (version 2) | ecosystem: Environmental > Terrestrial > Soil > Boreal... | reverse complement strand
CGCCGGCCGCGCGCGCGCGCGAAACATCATCTTCGCGTAGTACTCGAAACACAGTCCTACCGTCGGTTCGCGGACGCGGAACGCCGGCCAGCCTCCCAGCGCAAGAATGTCCTTCTCCTCCTGAGACAGCCACGCGGGCCTCAACCCGAGGCTCTCGTAGTGGGCATAGGCGCGTTCCACGTCCTCGGGTGACTCGAGTTCCCAGGCGCCGCGCACGAACCCGGGTTCCTTGCTCTGATAGAGGACGACATCGTGATGTTCGGGGCCGCAGCTCAGGAACTGCTCGCCGGACGGGCCGGTGCCGGAATTCTCCAGCACGAACGTCCGGGTTGCGAACTCCGTGGTCCGCGCAATGTCGGTGACGTTGAGCGCTACGTAGCCGAGCTTCCGATAACGAAATGGGACTGGCATAGCTATTCCTCCGCACGAGATATGAAGTGTCGGGCGAACCTCGATTCTATATCGTTCGATTTGTACGTCAACATTTAATTAGCAGGCTATCTATTATCCCGGAGGATGCTGTGTAGCGCGCAATGGATCAAGATCATACAACGACCGCCTACGTCTAAAGTGACATGCCGCCATCCACGGTCAGGGCAATTCCCGTGATGTAATTGGCTCGCTGGCTCGTCAGGAAGACGACGGCCTCGGCGATATCGCGCGGCCGGCCCATGCGGGCCATGGGAATCCGCGCAAGGGACGCTTTGAGTGCTTCCTCGGACATCTGACCACCGATGCCGGAATCGGTCATTCCGGCATCGATCCAGCCCGCGCGCACCGTATTCGCGCGAACGCCAAACCGGGCAGATTCCGCCGCGACCGCCCGAAACAGCATTTCCACGGCGCCTTTTGGAGCCGCGGAGAGCACGCCGCGCAATTCCGGGCGCGTGAACTGGACCGTGGTAACGGCGACGAGACTTCCCCCGCCCTGCTGCGTCAGCAGCGGTACGGCGGCTTGCACGAGGTTGAAGCACCCGTGCGTGTCGAGTGCAAAGACTCGCTGCCACTCTGCGGCGCTGATCTTCGATACGTATGCAACTTTGATGAGCGGCCCCGCCGCATACACCACGCCGATGATCCTCTGATAACGTTCCTTCAGCTCTGCGAGCAGGGCGCCCGCGGCATCCTGATCCTCGAGAGCGAGCTGCCGCGCGATGATTTGGCCTGCCGATCCCGCGAGGGTTGCGAGCAGTTGCTCGGCGCGCGCGGCGTTACTATGGTACGTGAACAGTGTATCGACACCTCGGTTGGCGAACGCGGTTGTGATAGCCGCGCCGATACCTCCGCTGCCGCCCACCACGAGGACCACACCGCTGCCGAATTCGTGGTCGGTCATGCGACAGCCCTCAGGATGATCTTTCCGCGTGTATGGCCGAGCCTGCTGAGTTCCTGGGCGGCGCCCGCCTCGGCGAGCGGAAAGACAGCCGCCACGGTGGTGGTCACCTTGCCGGCATCGATCAGGGCCGCGATACGCGCGAGCTGCGCGCCTTCCGGCCGCACCTGCAGACTGAGGACACGTCGCCCAAGCTTCGCCGCCTGCTCCTTCAGCGCTTCGCTGGGCGCCGCGACCGCGACGAGTGCTCCGCCCGGCTTCAGAAGCGGGAGAGAACGAAGGCTCGCGTCCCCGCCCACGAGATCGAATACGAGATCGACGCTCCCCCTATGAGACTCGGCGGAATCGACGCGAAAATCGATGACCTCGTTCGCCCCGAGGCCGCGGACATAATCGGCATTCTTTGCCGAGGCGGAAGCAATGACCTCAGCGCCCGCGGCCCGCGCCAACTGAACGGCGAATCCACCGACGCCGCCTGCCGCTGCGTGCACAAACACTCGTTGTCCGGACGTGAGAGCACCCTGCTCATACAGGGCTTGCCATGCCGTCAGCGCCACGAGCGGCACCGAGGCGGCGTGTACGTGATCGATGCTCGCCGGTTTGCGTGCGGCCATGGAGGCATCGAAAGCGGCGTACTGCGTGTAGGCGCCCCACAGACCAATCATCGCGAACACCGATTGTCCGACGGCGAAGTCGGTGACGGACGCTCCCACTGCGGCCACCTCCCCGGAAAGGTCGCCGCCGGGAATGATGGGCAGCGGCAGGCTGAAGCGCTTCCGCACCAGTCCGCTGCGAATCTTCCAGTCCACAGGATTCACGCTCACCGCATGAATCCGCACCAGAATCTCTCCCTCTTTCGGCACCGGCCGCTCGACCTCTTCGAAGCGCATTACCTCCGGCCCGCCGTAGTCGTGGAACCGAATTGCCGTGGTTTTCATTCTCAAGTTCTCCTGAGCGGGGCCGCGGACGCCGTTTGGCGTCATCGATTGCGATAAACCGGTTTGCGCTTTTCCTTGAAGGCCTTCACCGCTTCGAGGACGTCCTCCGATCCCCCCGATTGCAGCTCATAGGCCATCGAGAGGTCGAACGCCTCGCGTGCACGCGATTTCAGCAGCGCGTTGAGCGATCGCTTGGTACCCCGCACAGCGATGGGCGGCAGGCCGGTGATGCGCTCCGCAATCTTCCGCGCCGCCGGCAGGCATTCCTCCGGAGAGTCGACCAGATCCGTGACGAGCCCAAACTTCCAGGCCTCCTCCGCCGGCATGAGGTCCCCTGTCAAGAGATAGCGCTTGGCCCGGTGCATGCCGACGGAGGCCGGCCAGAAGAGACAGCCCCCGTCCCCGGCGACCAGGCCGACCTTGACGTGCGGATCGGCGATGCGTGCGGTGCGGCTCGCGACGATGATGTCGCAACCGAGCACGATCGAGGCTCCCAGTCCCATCGCGTCGCCGTGCAGAGCAACCACGATGGGCACCGGGATGTCGAGCAGGGCGTAGATGATCCGCAGCCCCGTCTCGCACATCCGCGTACGCTTGGCGATGTCAGCCTGCAGGCTCGCAACCTCGTTGAGATCGCCGCCGGCCGAAAACGCCTTTCCCTCGGCGCCGAAAAGTACCGCGCGTATCTCGGGTTCGCCGCGAATCTCGAGCAGGACCGAGAGAAGATCATTGTGCATCTCGTCGTCGATCGCATTGAGCAACTCAGGGCGATTCAGAGTGAGCCGCGCCAGTTGTCCTTCGATTTCGTAGCGAATGCTTTTGTACGCGTGCATGACGGCCTTCGGTTCAAGCGGAATTATTATGCATGCTTATCCAATCGATCCGCACATTGCAAGCGCGGTGGAATTCCCGCCCCGCGATCCCGCGTTGCTTACGCCTGCAATGCCTCGGCGCGCGGCGTTAGGCGGACGTTGAGCTTGTACAGGCCTCGGAAAATGATCTGTGGCATGAAATCCAGAGCCGGATCGAGGAACTCGACGCCCTCGAAGCGCCGCACGAGAGCACCGAAGAACTCAGTCAGCTGCATCTTCGCCAGTAAGTGACCGACGCAGTGATGCACCCCTGGTGCGAAGACCAAGGATTGGCTGTTGTCACGTTCCAGGTCAAGCCGATCGGCGTGCGAGTAGACGCGCGGATCGCGATTGCCGGCGGCCTGCATCAGGTACAGAGGATCTCCGGCGCGAATCGTCTTATCGTGCCACTCGAAATCCTCGGTCGCGACACGCGGCTGCGCCGCGGACATGGCGGAAAGGCGCATGATCTCATTCACGCAGCTCAATGTCCGATCGGGATGCTCATACATGTAACGCCAGCTCTGCGGACTGTGGCCGAGCGCGACCAGGCCGAGCGTCATCGAATTGTGTGTGGTGTCATGTCCCGCGATGAGAATGAGCGACAGTGACGCGAGCATCTCGTCCTCCGACAGCGACTGTCCGTCCTCGGTTGCTTCGATGAGAGACGTCAGGAGATCCTCCCGGGGACTACGCCGATGCTCCTCGATCGCGTTGCGGAAGATTTCGTTCATTTCGATCATCGCGCGTTCCGCCGCATCGAGCCACTGGATCTCAGGGCGTGAAGAGGCGAGGCCCATCTGAAAGGCGTTGGCCCAAGCCTTCAGGCGCGGCAGAAGCTCCTGCGGCAGGCCCATCAACTTGAGGATCACTCCGCCGGGCAGTTGCCGGGCAATGCCCTCGACGAATTCAAGATCCTCGTTTTGTTTCTGCTCGTCGAGCAACTGCGCCACGCGGGCCTGCACGTACGGCCGCACAGAATCCACTACCTTCTTGCTGAAAGCTTTCACGAGGAGCTTGCGCATGCGTGTATGCACGGGCGGATCGTGGGAGACGATCCATTTCGTCAGGTAGGCGATGAGCGTCGGAATGCGATTCTGCACCTCCTCGGGAGGGATCACCGTGAACGTCGGGCGCCGCGAAGGGTTCACGGAAAGCGGCAACACGCCGCTGAAGGCACGCACGATATCGGCGTGGCGGGTCACGAGCCAGGCGCCGGTCGCGGGACTCCAATGAATGGGGTCGGATTCCCTCAACCGATCGAGTTCGGTAAGGAGCGACTCGCCCAACGCGGCGACCTTGGATAGATCAACATCTGGAGCGACTGACGTAGTGTTCATACAACCTCTCGGCTAGCCGGACGGTCAAACGCACCCGTGGGAGCGACCTTGCCGCCGCCTCTGGATTGCGGGTCACCCGATACTTCAACAAGCATATGATAAGTATGCATATGATGCAACCCCGCCGCGCGGCGCCGGCCCGGCTTCCGCATTCAGCGGCCTCGCCACATTCAGCGCCGCATTCAGCGGCCTCGCCAGATGGGCGTGCGCTTCTCGAGGAAGGCGCGGATCCCTTCCTTGGTGTCCTCGGTTGCAAACAATCGAGCGGCAACGTCGCGACTGCGCCGCCCGATCAACGCTGCGAATCCCTCTCCCTCCAGCGCCTCGATGGCAAGTTCGCGGGTGAATCGCACGGCAAGTGGCGCGCATTTCAGGATTTCGCCGGCCCAGCGGCGGGCAACTTCCATCACCTGCCCTGGGGCGGCGATCTCCGTAACCAACCCCCATCGATGCGCCTCGACGGCGTCGAACCGGCGGCCGGTCAGCAGCATCCCCATGGCTATCGCGGGCGGCACACTCGTTGCGAGCCGCTGCGCGCCGCCACCCAGCGCCACAGCCCCAACGCGCGGCTCGCTCATCGCAAATATCGACCGGGAATCGGCGATCACGATGTCGCAGGCGAGCGCAATCTCGAAGCCGCCGCCCATCGCCAATCCGTTCACGGCGGCGATCAAGGGCTTGGTTCTCTCCGGGCGTTCGGCAAGGCCTGCCCACCCGCTCGGCGGCATGGGCGCGTCGGGCGCGTCCGCGAGATCATGGCCTGCGCAAAAAGCACGATCGCCCGCGCCCGTAATGATCGCGGCCCACAGAGCGGGATCGCGTTCAAAGTCATTGAAAATCTCGTCGAGCTCGAAGCACGCGGGGGCGTTCAGACTGTTGAGCACTTCGGGTCGGTCGAGCGTAACGACAAGGAGCTTGTCTTCTCGCTCTGTTCGGCAGTGCTTAGGCATGGCGCGGCTTCATGGATTGCCGTCGTGGCCGGTCACATCAGACCGGCGGAATTTAGAACACGTGAACATATTGTGCATGCTTACCTCTTTTCTCTCGACTTGGCAAGTTTACCTTCGGCTCGAGATCGGGCGTTGACATCCGGGTCCGCGCGATGAACCATGAAACCATCATCGTTCGACCGGGGAGACGAGCATGCTCAGGATTTACGGCTGGAAGCGGTCGCGCGTCGTCCGCTGCATGTGGGTGATGGAGGAACTCGGGCTCCAATACGAGCAGATCCCGCTCAACCCGAATGAAGGTCAGACCCGCACGCCCGACTACCTGGCGCTCAATCCCCAAGGCAAGATTCCGACTCTCGTGCACGATGACTTCGTGCTCACCGAGACGATGGCGATCAATAGCTATCTCGCGAGCAGTTTCCCGGGTTCGCTTTGGCCTGCGACCCCCAGAGGCGCCGCCAGGCTCCAGCAGTGGATGTCGTGGGGGCTCTCAGAGCTGGAGCCGCCGCTGGTCGCGATCATGCGTGAAGGCCGCCGGCCCAAGGAGCAGATCGATCACGCACGGATCGACGGCTGGCATGCTGATGTCCATCGCGTGATCGACGCCGCGCTGGAGCCGATCCTCGGCGGCCGGCAATATCTGCTGACGGATAGCGGCTTTTCTCTCGCCGATCTGAACGTGGCGTCCGTAGCGAGCGTCTTGCCGGTATTCGAGATCAGCATGAGCGGTCACCCGAATACCGAGCAGTGGATGAAGCGCTGCTTTTCGCGCGATGCCTGGCGCCGCGTCATGGAGCGGCCTTGATTGGCCGCCTCGGTTGCGCTCGGCTTCGTCAATAGGACTTCGGCATTCCGAGTTCCTTCTCGGCGATGAAACACAGGATGAGCTGTTCGGTGATCGGAGTAAGGCGTTGCAGGATCGATTCGCGGAAGAGCCGCTCCACCTGGTATTCCTTGGCGTAGCCCATTCCGCCATGCGTGAGCACCGCCTGGGTGGCCGAATTGAAGGCCGCCCGCCCGGCGAGAAACTTCGCCGCATTCGCATAGGAGCCGCAGGGCTCTTTGCGGTCGTAGAGCGAGGCCGCTTTCATCGTCATCAGCCATGCCGCCTCGATGGAACACCAGATTTCCGCCAGCGGATGTTGGATGGATTGGTTTTGGCCGATGGGTCGATCGAATACCACCCGCTCCCTTGCGTAGCCCGCGGCGCGACGCAACGCGTCCTGGGCTATTCCGATCGCACCGGCGGCGACGATGATACGCTCGGGGTTGAGGCTGTGCAGGAGGTAGTGAAACCCCCTCCCCTCTTCGCCGATTCGATCCTGCTCGGGAATGAACAAGTCCTGGATGAAAATCGCATTCGAATCAACGGCGGCTCGGCCCATCTTCGGAATGCGCCTCACCTCGATCTTCTCCCGGTTTAGCTTCGTAAAGAAAATCGTCATTCCATCGGTTGGCTTGACGCAGTCCTCGAGCGGCGTCGTGCGCGTGAGCAGCAGGATGTTATCGGCCTCCTGAGCCGTCGATGTCCAGATTTTGCTGCCGTTGACGAGATAACCACCGTCGACCCTTTTTGCCGATGTCTTTATCCGAGTCGTATTGAGCCCCGCGTCCGCTTCGGTGACGCCAAAGCAGGTCTTCTCGGCGCCCGAGATCAGGGGGCGCAGCATGCGCCTCTTCTGTTCCGGCGTTCCGAGAACGACGATCGGATGGGGGGCGAAGAGGTTGATCTGCAACGTCGACATCGCGGCCGAGCCGCCGCCGTTCGCAGCCACGGCGTTCATCATGATTGCGGCCTCCGTTACCCCGAGATTCGAACCCCCGAGTTCCTCCGGCATGGTGATGCCCAGCCAGCCGTCGGCAGCCATGGCCGCGTGAAACTCATGCGGGAACTCCGCCATGGTGTCCTTCCGCGTCCAGTATTCGTCCGGAAACTTGAGGCAGATGCGCTTGACCGCTTCGGCGATTGCGCGCTGATCGTCAGTCAGGTTGAAGTCCAAATGCGCCGCTCCTTCGTTTCGCTCGGTACCGGATCACCCCTCGAAAATCCTGCGACTGATGATTTCCCGCATGACTTCCGATGAGCCCCCGGCGATGCGCCGCACCCGGGAGTCGATGTACGCTCGGGCGATCGGGTATTCGAGCATGTACCCATAGCCGCCGAAGAACTGCAGGCACTCGTCGACCACCTTGCACTGCAACTCCGTCGTGAGCATCTTGACCATGGCGGCATCGGTGCTATCGAGATGCTCCGCCATCGCGAGCTCGATGCACCGGTCGACGAATATCCGTGCGGACTGTACTTGCGCCGCAAGCTCGGCCACCTTGAACCGAGTGTTCTGGAAGTCGGCGATCAGCTTGCCGAAGGCCTTTCGCTCCTTCGTGTACTCCACTGTCCAGCCTAGCGCCGCTTCACTGACGGATACCGCGTTCGCCGCAATGATGAGGCGTTCCTGTGCAAGCTTGTGCATCACCATTTTGAACCCGGCTCCTTCCTCTCCAAGCCGGTTCGTCACCGGGACGCGCACGTCGCGGAAAAAGAGTTCGGAGGTGTCTTGCGCCTTCAGACCGAGCTTGTCGAGTCGGCGTCCGCGCTCGAAGCCCTGAGTGTCGGCCTCGACGACGATGAGACTCACGCCCTTGGCGCCTGCTTCGGGGTCCGTCTTGCAGGCGAGAACCACGAGGTCGCACAGCTGTCCGTTCGAGATATACGTTTTTTGGCCGTTGATCACGTAATCGGCGCCATCGCGAACAGCGCGAGTCCGCAGTTCCTTCAGATCGCTCCCTCCGCCCGGTTCGGTAAGTCCGAGCGACCCGATCATCTCTCCGCTCACCATCTTCGGCAGCCACGCCTTCTTTTGCGCGTCCGTTCCGAATGTAAGGATGTAGCTCGCGACCATTTCGGAGTGGACCACGAAGCCGGGGCCGGTCGCGCCCGCTCGACCGAGTTCCTCGGCCAGCACGACGCTGTAGAGGAAGCCCGCCCCGGATCCGCCGTACTCCTCGGGAACGTTGGTGCACAGGAGGCCGGCAGCGCCTGCCTTCCGCCACAGATCGCGCGGCACGACGCCCGCCTTCTCCCAGTCCGCGTGGAATGGCGTGATCTCGGTCTCGATAAAGCGACGAGCGACATCGCGGTAGATCTCGTGCTCGTGGGAAAAAAGGGTTCTGGGAATCATGCGACCACCCGTGCGAAGCCCTGACTCAGAACCACTTCGTCGCGCTCGGGTACCGTCGCCCGGAAGTACACCTCGTCCGACCGTCGGGCAGCCTCCAGCCGGATGGTTTCACCCGGAAACACCGGCGAGCTGAAGCGCGCGCCGAGGGACAGCAACCGCGACGGATCGTGATTGCAGACCGATCTCACGAGCAAATAGCCCACAACGCCGTAGGTGCAAAGACCATGGAGAATCGGCCGATCGAACCCCGCCTCAGCGGCCGCGGCCGGATCGGCATGGAGGGGATTTCGATCGCCGTTCAGACGATACAGAAGCGCCGAACCGATCGAGGTCTTGAGTTCATCGAGCCTCTCGAGCGGTACGTCAGGGGTTGCCGGAAGAGGCTCCGGAGGGGTCCCAAAGCTTCCTGCGCCGCCATCGCCGCGCAGGAACAGCGTCGACCGGACCGTGCACAGCAGCTTCGACGATGCGGCATCGTGCAGCTGCTTTTCAAAATGGACGAGAGCGCCCTTCCCCTCTCCTTTGTCGACGACTGCCGCAAGTCGATAAGAGGCGTCGATTTCACCCGCGGGAGCCAGCGGGCGATGAACAATCAGCTGCTGCTCTCCGTGCAGGAGTTTGGAATAGCTGACGCCGAAGCACGGATTCGCAATCCAGGGGCCGGGATGAGCTAGAACTGCCGCGATCGTCGGTAAAACGCACAAGTCCTTCTCAAAGACAAACCGCAGCTCTCGAGGATCGCAAGGGTTCGATGCGGCCCCAACGCTCAGCGCGTAGAGCATCGTGTCCTTGTCCGAATAGGCGACCCGCGTTACGGGAAATCGATGGCCGCGCAAAGCTTCCAGGTTCACTTGAAACTCTCAGACCGGGTCCCAGTTGAACACTTCGTTGGATTTAACGAGGGGGAAATAACCCGTCTCGAACGCGGGCAGCACCCGCTCGATTATGGTCTCCGGGGTCCATCCCTCCGCCGTATGCGCGGTTCGAATCGGACGTGGTTGGCTGAAGAGATAAATCTCGTTGTTGCGCACACCGAAGATCTGACCCGTCGTCTTACGACCGGCTTCGCTTGCGAGCGCCACGACGAAGGGGGCGACCCGCTCGGGCTTGAGCCGCCGATTAACCTCGAGGCGCTTCATGTTTTCCGGCGTTTCGGGAATCGTCCCGACCATACGCGTCCAAGCAAATGGCGCGATGGCATTCGACGTTACGCTAAATCGCTCCATGTCCATTGCGATGAGCTTCGAGAGGCCCGCTACGGCAAGCTTGGCCGCTCCGTAGTTGACCTGGCCGAGATTGCCGATGAGCCCGCTGGTTGAAGTCATGTGGACGTAACAGCCGCTCCGCTGCTCCTTGAAGTATGGCGCAGCGGCGCGCGACACGTAAAATACGCCGCGCAGGTTCACGTCGACCACGGTATCGAAATCCTGACGGCTCATCTTGTGAAATAGACCATCGCGCAGGATGCCCGCATTGTTAACGACAACGTCGATTCGGCCAAACGAATCGATCGCATCTTTGATGATGCCGTTCGCATCGTCCCAGTCCGCTACGTTGCGAACGCTCGCAATCGCCTGACCGCCTGCGGATGTGATCTGCTCGGCGACAGCCCGCGCGACCGCCGGGTCCCGGCCCTCGCCCGATGCGGACACCCCGGCGTCGTTGACCACGACCTTGGCGCCGTGCTTCGCCATCAGCTTCGCGATTTCGGATCCGATGCCGTTCCCGGCGCCGGTTACGACCGCAACTTTGCCACTCAGCATTTCATTCTCCCTCGGTCGAGTTCGCCAACAGCGCTTGCCGGCACTCCTGGGAATTGATTATGCAATCATACAGTACGCGTGTGTACTACACAACAGATTTGACGCGACCGGCCCGTGCAGCTTGTTGGATATCGGCGAGTCGCAGTCCAATCGGTTACGCTGCGGGCGGCAGTTGTTCGCGGCGCATCATGAGGCGGTATTCGCGTGTGCCGCGCGCGTCAGAATGCCACCTTATCCGCGCCCTTCAGCTGCAGTATTTCCCGCGCCTCGTCCGGCGTCGCGATTTCGAGGCCGAGACCCTCGATGATTTTTCGGACCTGGCGCACCTGTTGTGCATTGGATTCCGCCATCCTGCCTGCGCCGATCCATAGGGAATCCTCGAGTCCCACGCGAACGTTGCCGCCCATCGCCGCCGCCATCGAGGCGACCGGCATCTGCGCCCGGCCCGCACCTAGCACCGACCAACGATAGTCGGAACCAAATAGCCGGTCCGCAGTGCGTTTCATGTGCATCACATCGTCGGGATGCGGTCCAATTCCGCCCAGCAACCCGAACACCGTTTGAATGAACAGGGGCGGCTTGACCAGGCCCTCATGGAAAAAGTACTGCAGATTGTACAAATGGCTGGTGTCGTAGCACTCGAATTCATAGCGCGCGCCCGTTTCATTGAGCGTGCGCAAGGCATATTCAATGTCCTTGAACGAATTCCGAAACACCAGGTCGCGGGAATTCTCGAGCATTTGCGGCTCCCAATCGTAACGAAACTCCTTGAAGCGCCGCAACATAGGGAATAGTCCGAAATTCATCGAGCCCATGTTGAGGCTCGCAACCTCCGGTTTCCAGACGGATGCCGGGGCAACCCGCTCGGTCACCTGCATGAACGGCGATCCTCCGGTCGTCAAATTGACGACGACGTCCGACCGGGCTTTGATCTCTCTCAAGAACGGACCGAAAGCCTCCGGCGACTGATCGGGCCGTCCATCAACCGGATTGCGGGCATGCAAATGGACGATGGCGGCGCCCGCCTGCGCGGCGCCGACGGCTGCTTCGGCGATCTCCTTGGCGGTAACCGGCAGGCTCGCCGACATCGACGGCGTGTGGATCGAGCCCGTGACGGCGCACGTGATGATGATCTTGTTGGCCTGTGCCATTTCACACCCCCCGAAAAGCATACGGATCTTGCGGACCAGATCGAGCGCGAGT
>Ga0209006_10005441_pt1 | contig 11558 bp, 10 predicted proteins | sample JacPin_JW_Ref_O2_FD_188567 | JGI IMG/M metagenome (GOLD analysis project Ga0209006, IMG submission 188567) | Forest soil microbial communities from Algoma, Ontario, Canada - Jack Pine, Ontario site 1_JW_Ref_O2 (SPAdes) (version 2) | ecosystem: Environmental > Terrestrial > Soil > Boreal... | reverse complement strand
CGGTTTCGCGGTGGACGACGGCCGCGAGGGCTTTCCCGCCGACCTGATCGGGCCGAGCCGCGACGGCGTCGAGATGAAGGTCGTCGACGGCTCGCTCCGGATCCGCTCCCCACGCGCGGCGCGCGCCTATATCGGCGCCGAAGCGCCACAGCTCACCGACGCAGACGGCTTTGTCGACACCGGTGACATGGTCGAACTGCGCGGTGAACGCTATCATTTCGTCGGCCGGCGCGGCGGCATCATCAACATCGGCGGGCTGAAGGTGCATCCCGAGGAGATCGAGTCCGCGATCAACCGGCACGGCTGCGTGCGGATGTCACGCGCGCGGTCGCGCAGGAGCCCGATCACCGGCGCCGTCGTGGTTGCCGACGTCGTCCTCGCGGACGGCACCGCCGCGGGTCGCCACGAGACAATCCGCGCCGAGATTTTTGGCCAATGCAAGAACTCGCTGGCATCCTACAAGGTCCCCGCGGTGATCCGCTTCGTCGAGCGGCTCGATGTCACGGCGGCGGGGAAGCTGGCGCGCGCCGAGGCGTAGTGTCCTCGTCACCGGCGGCAGCCGCACATCGGGTTCATCACTACTACGCCCGAGCTTCGGTCTTCGGTACGCAGACCTTCTCCAGCGTGTTTATTTTTCCGTCGCGGCGTTCAGGATTGGAATGAGCCGCGCCGATTCACTTCTCACTAAATCGGCTAGCGGCTTGGGGCCGCGGCGATCGGGTTCCACGATATCGGCGCCAAGATCGGCCAACCGTTTCTGGACCGACTCCTCGTTGAGGCCCTCGTTCAAGGCTGCCGCGAGCTTCTCGATGATTGGCTTTGGCGTGCCAACCGGTGCGAACGCAGCGTAAAAAACCGCGCAGTCGAATTCGGGAAGACCTTGTTCGTAAGAGGTTGGCAGATCCGGCAACATCGGGCTGCGTTTTTTCGACGCGATGGCCAGGGCCCTGACAGCGCCCGCGCGCACCTGAGCCAATGATCCGAGCACCGGGTCGCATTCATAGTCGATTTCACCGCCGAGCATCGCATTCAAGACGGGGGCCGTCCCGGTGAACGGGACCAAGGTCGGCTTGATGCCGATCGCTGCATTAAGAAGGAGACATCCGATGTAGGATACCGAACCGACGCCGGCATGCCCAACGTTGAGTTTGCTCGCATTGGCCTTGGCGTAGGCGACAAATTCACTGAGGTTATTGGCCGGGAAGTCCTTGCGGACCACGAGCAGTTCCGGATATTCGGCCGTCAGTCCGATCGGCTCGAAATCCTTTTGCGGATCGTAGCCCATGTTTGGGTAGAACGCCGGCGCCAGCGCATTGGTGCCCATGTGGCCGAAAAAGATCGTGTAGCCGTCGGCGGCCGCGCGCGCGGCGCGAAGTGCTCCAATGGTGCCGCCGGCGCCACCGATATTTTCCACCACAAACCTTTGGCCAAGATGGCGAGAAAAAATGTCGGCGACAATTCGGCCGGTGACATCGGCCGGCCCACCGGCGGCAAATGGAATGATCATCGTGACCGGTCTTGTGGGATAATTCTGGGCGAGTGCCGGCGGACCGTTTAGTCCGGCTGCCATGAGAAGAATGGCAGCCGCCACCCAATGCCTCGTCACTATCGCCTCCCTGACGCAATCTTTGATGTCACCATAGGCTGGTTTCATCGCCTGGCAAGATACAAGCAAAGGCACCAATCACGAACCGATGCCATATCCGTGATGCGGTCTGTACTGCGTTGGGTTCTGTTCAAGATCGGCAACGCGGCGGCTTATCTTTATCCGACGAATTCAGTTGACGAGCTACAGGTGAAGCGAATATTTTCTATAAACAAAAACTTATTCCATTAATCGGAATATGATGGCCGTGAAAAATGAGGGCAATCCCCAGCAGATGGGGCGTTCGCGAGGTCAATCGCGAACCATCACAGCGAACGTGAAAGCAGGAGGCTGCGCCAGAGAAACCACGGATCATGTTTCAAGCGACGAAAGTCGGTCGCATGGGCGCCGCGAGCATTCGCTTTTGGGCCGTCTTGTTGTAGCCCTACGCCTTCCACTGCTTGTCGATCCGACTCTGCAATCCGCTTGAACGCAAACCACCAGGAAACATCATGCCCGACGTAATGCCGCCACTTCTCCCGCCAGCCAAGATTGCGCTCATTGGTCTCGGAAACATGGGCGCGCCGATGGCGCTGCAACTCGCCAAAGCCGGTTATCAGGTTTTCGGCTTCGACATTTCGCCGGATGCGCGCCAGCGCTTCTCATCGATGGGAGGCACGGCGGCCTCAGAAGTCACAGAAGCGGTCAATGGGGCCGATGCGATCATTACGCTGCTTCCCGACAGCAAGGCCGTCAGGCAGGCGCTCGATTCCCTGCTTGGTTCCGTCAAGGCCAAATGCGTCATTATCGATATGAGTTCTTCGGACCCGGTCGAAACCAGAAAACTCGGCCAGGAACTGATCGGCAAAGGTTTCGGCTTCATCGATGCTCCCGTTTCCGGCGGGGTAAGGCGCGCGGTGGATGGAACGCTTACCATCATGGTCGGAGGCGATAGCGCAACCATCGACCGCACGGTCCCGGTATTGGAAGCGATGGGCAAATCGATCTTCAGGACCGGCGATCTCGGATCCGGTCACGCCATGAAGGCGCTCAATAATTACGTTTCAGCAGCCGGACTGCTGGCCGCGGTCGAAGCGATCGCGATCGGAAAGCAATTCGGCCTCGATCCGGCACTGATGACGGATATCTTGAACGTGTCGACCGGACGCAACAACACCACGGAAGTGAAGCTGAAGCAGTTCATCATCTCCGAAACCTACAATGCGGGCTTTCCTTTGAAGCTCATGGCCAAGGACGTCGGCATCGCCAATTCACTCGCCCATGCGATCGACGTGCCGGCGCCGCTTTCCGATGCCTGTTCGAAGCTATGGATGGACGCCGCGCAGGCTCTGGGAAGTTCCGCAGATCATACGGCGATCGGGAAACACATCGCCACCATCAAATCTCAAAAAGGAGACTCGAAATGAAGTCCGACATGACCATGAAACAGCTGTTTGACGAAGGCATGAAGAATCGGCGCGAGGTGCTCGGCGCGGAATATGTCGATCGCTCGATCAACAATGCCAACGACTTCACCATGGCGTTTCAACACATTACCACCGAGTGGTGCTGGGGCTATGGATGGGGAGACGACACGCTTCCGCGAAAGACCCGAAGCATGCTCAACCTCGCCATGCTCACGGCCTTGCATTGCAGCGCGGAGATCAAGCTTCACGTTCGCGGCGCGATCAACAACGGCGTTAGCGTTGAAGAGATCAAGGCCATCCTGCTGCATGCGACGATCTACAGCGGCATTCCGGCTGGGCTCGAGGCATTCAAGGCTGCCAACGAGGTTTTGGTGGAGATGGGCCAGGTGCCCATGAAGTCGTAGACCCGTTCGGACGCAAGCATGACGTCACCATCAATTGGGAGAATGAGGGCCACCACCGATGATCGAATCGGATGGATTACCTTCGACAATCCCGAGCGGCGAAATGCTGTCAGCATCGATATGTGGAACAGCATTCCCGATATTGTCGCGAGGTTCGTTGCCGACGACAACGTTCGGGTGATTGTTTTCCGGGGCGAAGGCGAAAAGGCCTTCGTCTCCGGGGCGGATATCAGTCAATTCGAGACGCAAAGGAAATCCGCGGAAGCGGTCGCGCACTACGAAGAGATCGCCGATCATGCGGCCCAGGCGATCACCGAATGCGAAAAGCCGACGATCGCGTTGATTCACGGCTTCTGCATCGGTGGCGGAGTCGGCGTCGCCTTGTCGTGCGATCTGCGAATTGCCGCGACGGACGCGGTTTTCTCGATTCCTGCCGGACGGATCGGACTGGGCTATCGTGTCAGCTCGGTCAAAAAGCTGATCGATACGGTCGGTGCCGCCAAGGCCAAGGAGATTTTCTTCACGGGCGATCGCTTCGACGCCGAACATGCGGCCGAATTCGGCCTGGTCAATCAGGTCGTGCCCAAGCAGGAACTGGATGCGCATGTCACGGCGTTGGCCACGCGGATCGCCGCGCAGGCGCCCCTGACGCTGAAAGCCTTCAAGAAGACCGCGAACCTGTTGCTCAAATCCGCGCCGGGGGCGGTCACGGCCGAATGCGATGCGCTGATCCGCGCTTGTTTTGAAAGCGCTGATTATGCGGAAGGGCGGCGGGCCTTTGCCGAAAAGCGGCCTCCGGTGTTCTCGGGCCGGTGACTGGCCGGCCGACGGCCGAACTATTCCAATCCGTGCTCCTTGTTCTCGCGGGCACGCTCAAGAACACAAGGAGATACGCCGGATGCAGTTCTCGGAAGATCAGGTCGCCATTCGCGATATGACGCGGGCGTTCGTCAAAAGCGAAATCGTGCCGTTTGCTGCGGAATGGGATCGTCAGGCGAGCATTCCGAAAGACGTCGTCCAGCGCGCCGGCGCGCTTGGCCTGTTCGGGGTGTGCATGCCGAGCGAGTGGGGCGGCGCCGGCGCCGACTTCAAATCCTATGTCCTGGCCGTTGAGGAAATGGCGTTCGGGGACGCCGGCTTCTGCAACATGGTAAGTGCGACGAACTCATATGGCTTCAAGGTTCGGGACTACGGCACGGACGATCTGAAGAAACGGTTTCTTTCGCCGGTCGCGGCAGGCGAAGCGCTCGGCTGCATGCTGCTGAGCGAACCGCAGGCGGGATCCGATGCCTCGAACCTGAAGACGCGAGCGGTTCGTCGTGGCGATAAATACGTCATCAACGGCACCAAGGTTTTCATCACCTCCGGCCAGTCCGCCGGCTACGCCTGTATCATCGCGGTGACCGATCCGACTGCCGGGAAGGCCGGGATTTCGGCGTTTCTCACCAGGACCCATACCCCCGGGTACAATGTCATCCGGGTCGAACACAAGCTTGGACACCGCACCAACGAGACATGCCAGATCCTGCTGGAAGATCTTGAAGTTCCGGCGGAGGATATGCTCGGCAACCCGGGAGACGGCCTGCGCATCGCGTTTTCGGGCCTGGACAGCGGCAGGATCGGCGTCGCGGCGCAGGCGATTGGCGTGGCGCGCGCCGCGTTCGAAGCAGCACTCGGCTATTCGCACGAACGTGAGGCTTTTGGCAAAAAGATATTCGATCACCAGGGCATCGGGTTCAAGCTCGCGGAAATGGCAACCGAACTCGAGGTGGCGCGCGCGATGTGCCATCGCGCGGCGGACCTGAAGCAATCACAGGTGCGATGCGTCAAGGAAGCCTCGATATCGAAGCTGTTCGCTTCACAGATGGCGGAGCGCGTCTGCTCGGCCGCGATCCAGGTCTATGGCGGATATGGATTCATCAACGACTATCCGGTTGAAAAATACTATCGCGACGCCCGTGTCTTTCAGATTTACGATGGCACCAACGAAATCCAGAAGATCCTGATCTCGCGCGAACTCGCGGCTGGTCATTGAGCTTGGCCAAGCAGGAGGAATCGGCGATGCCGGAAGCGCTTCCCGTCTATGAACTCTATGCCATCCGCTACGCGACGCGCGATGCAAAACGTGCCGAGCATTTCATCGGCGGCGATAGTAAAGATGAATCGCTGAACATGGACTACGTGGTCTGGGTCGCAATCAGCGAGGGCAGGGCTATCCTGATCGACAGCGGGTTTTCCGAGACGGTCGCGAAGCGAAGGAAGCGCCCTTTTCTCAGATGCCCGATCCAATCGTTGAAGCTTCTCGGCGTCGATCCGTCAGACGTGAAAGACGTCATCCTGACGCATCTTCATTACGACCATGCGGGCAATTCGTCGCTGCTGCCCAACGCGAATTTCCATCTGCAGCAGGCTGAGCTGAATTTCGTGGTCGGCCCGAACATCCGTTATCGCTATTTCTCTCTTGGGTTTGAGGTCGACGACATCCTCGACATGGTCCGGCTCAATTTTGCCCAGCGGCTCAAGCTCTACAACGGACCGTTCAGGTTTGCGCCAGGCATTGAACTGGACGTGGCGCCCGGACATTCCGCGGGCCTGCAATATCTCCGCATCCATACCCAGCGCGGATGGATCACGTTGGCCGGCGATGTGGTCTCGTTCTTCGATAATCTGAGGCGGCACCGTCCTTTCGTCGCGGCCATCGATGTCGCCCAGATGCTGCAGTCCTACGACAAGGTGCGGGCAACGGTGCCTTCGCTGGACTACCTCATCCCCGGCCATGATCCCCTGATCATGCAAAACTACCCTGCGCCGAAGCCGGAATTGCAGGGGATCGTCGCGCGTCTCGATCTGCCGCCGACAATTTCCATCCCCGAGAAAACTCGCTGAGAATCTCGATACCCGCTTGCCGACTGGAGGTGCGCCGTGGAGATCATTAGGGCAGGCGCGGGGCGCCATCATTACCGGCGGCTCGACCGGGATCGGTTTCGCGACGGCGCGGCTCCTTGCCAAAGAAGGCGCGAAACTGGTGCTGGTCGATCTCGATCGCGACCGCGCGCAACGCTCCGCCGACCAGCTTATATCCGAGACCGGCTGTACGGCCGCTGGAATCGGCGCGGACATATCGGAACCGGACCAGGTCGCGCGCATGGTCGACGAAGCCCTGGAAAATCTCGGCCAGATCGACATCTTCATCAACAGCGCGGCAATCATGAGCGACAAGCTGTTCCTGGAGTCCGAGCCGGCGGAATGGAGGCGGATGATCGACGTCTGTCTGCTTGGCCCGATGTATTGCTTGCGCGCGATATTGCCGCATATGGCGCAGGCCGGCTATGGACGCGTCGTCTGCCTGGCATCCGACGCCGCGCGGCTTGGACAGGCACGCATGTCGTATTACGCGGCGGCCAAGGGTGGCGTGATCGCGCTGGTGAAGTCGCTGGCCCAGGAACTCGGTCCCAATGGCGTGACGCTCAATGTCGTATCGCCAGGTGCGACGGATACGGAGATGCGGCGTGAGCGCGAGCAGCGGATGCGGGAGCAGATGGGCGAGGAAAAATATGCCCGTCGGGTCCAGGGCACGTTGCGCCTTTATCCCACGCGACGTATCGGTTTGCCCGAAGATCCCGCTCGCCTCGTCGCTTTTCTCGTGGGAGATGATGCGGGCTGGATCACGGGACAGGTATTGAGCGTCAATGGCGGCTTTGCGATGCCCTGACGCCGGGTGGCGTCAGGCAGTGCCGCAGCGGATCATGTGACGTGAATGTCAAACCGAACTGGTTTCGGCCTTGTTCAAATCAACGTCCTTGGTTTCCGGCCCCATCAAGGCCCCGATCAACGACAGCACGGCGCCAAGCGCGACCAGCACCAGAACGGTCAGGTTCTGCGGCATGATCCTGGAGAGCATTTCCTGATAGAAGCCGTAGAATGACGGAATGATCACCGGCAGCGTGAACGCCATGCCGAACCCGCTCGAGCGGACGCGGGTCGGAAAGCGTTCGTTGAGATAGCAGGTGGTCAATCCCCACACCGATGTCAGCGTGACGATGATGAGTGACGCCAGAACGGCGACAAACCAGAGTTCCCTGGGCGCGCTCAGCAGCAGGTAATAGCTGTACAAGCCGACCGTTCCGCTCAAAATCGCCATGATGATGATCATCAGCCGCCGGCCGATCGTCTGGCTTATTATCCCGACCAACAGATAGCCAGGCACCAGCGCGACCGATGCGATCATCATGACAACCGTCATTTGCTGCGGTGTGAGATGCACGATGCGGATCAGCGCGCCGGGCAGGATGCCGGCTGCCGCGGAAATCGTCGTCAGCCAGAAACCGGTGAGAACGATAAATACCTGCATGAAATGCCGGAAGTTATCGCCGGAGAAAATGACTTCGAAGGGATTGCGCCGTTTCTCGACTTTGACCCAAAGCGTCGACTCTTCCACCGAGGATCGAAACGGCAGGATGAAACACAGCGCCATCAAGCCGCCGAAGAAGAACGGAATGCGCCAGCCATAGGCCACATAGGGCGAATCCAGACCTCCAGTGGTCGGAAACCACTGCAACATGAGAAACGTGATAACGGCGATCAGGATGTAGGCGAAAGGATATCCCGACTGGATAAGCCCGGAGTAGAAACCCCGCTTTTCCTTTGGCGCGGCTTCCATCGCGAGCACGTTCGCCGCGGTGTATTCGCCGCCGAGAAATATGCCGCTGATGAAGCGCAGCAGAATGAGCAGATAGAGGCTGACAGGTCCCCACGTGCTGTATCCCGGCAACAGCCCCATCAGGATGGTGCAGATGCCGAAGCCGGCTACCGCAATCATGGTAATCGGCTTGCGGCCGATTTGATCTGACAGATAGCCAAAGATGACCGAGCCGAGGGGGCGTCCGAGCAGGGTTGCCGGCAGCACCAGAGTAGCGGCGACCGCGGCTACCGCAGAGGGCACGTCCGGCGGCTGGAAATAGATATAGGCCGGGGCGAGCACGATCGCGGGCAGGAACACGTCGAACATATCGACGAAAAATCCAAAGAACGCGCTTGTTGCCGCTTTCCTGGCCTGCACGTCGCCCGTCGTCTTGAGGCCAGCAAGGCTGCCTTGCATTGCCATGTTTCACTCCTTCACTTGCTTTGCATGCCGGCGCGTTGGCCCGATATCCCTATTTTTCTCAAACTTCACGCCCTATGCGGTCGCCGTCAAGCTATAATTCCGATTATCGGAATTTGTTTTTGCTTATCAAGATTTTTGCGATTTGAGGCCGGCCCTGCCAACAGCGAAAGTTGATGCGGCTCCCGGCGTGATTGCGCGCGGCGTCAACAGAGGCGCGAGGTCCGCGCGGTTGACAGTTCAACGCTGCCTTATAAAATGAAAATACATTCCGATAGGTGGAATTTGTCAGATCTCACAAAAGCGTTCTCCGAACATGTCCTCGCCGTCACGCCGGCGAGCCTGACCGCGGCTGACCATGAACAGGTCGCGCGCCTGTTGTTCGATGCCGCCGGATGCGGCTATGGCGGGGCGCGCCAGCAGACCGTGACCGCGCTTCACAAGTGGGCGCGCGCCCATGCGGGCAGCGGCAAATCCGGCATTGTCGCCGGCGGTTTTCGCGTTCCGGCAACAACAGCGGCGCTGGTCAATGGCACCGCGACGCATAGCTATGAACTCGACGACACGCACGACGCGTCGATGAGCCATCCCGCCTCGGTCATTATCCCCGCTGCGCTTGCCGTCGCCGCGGAGGTCGGCAGCAAGGGCGACGAATTCATCGCGGCAATCATTGCCGGCTACGAGGCCATGACGCGCATCGGCGTAGCGGCCAATGCCAGTCACGTCATCGAATTCGGTTTCCATCCGACAGCGTTGTTTGGCGGCTTCGGCGCCGCCGCCGCCGTGGCGAAACTCCGGCGGGTGGATGGCGAAACGCTGCGTTGCGCCTGGGGACACGCGTTATCGATGGCCAGCGGTTCGATGCAGTTCTCCGACGAGTCGACCGGCACGGCTGTCAAGCGCGTGCACGCGGGTTATGCCGCCCAACAGGGCGTCCTCGCGGTCGAACTGGCACTCGCCGGCGTCGAGGCCCCGCAGCGCTCGCTCGATGGAAAGTATGGATTCTTCGCGATCTATGGTCGCGATCCAAAACCCGAATTGCTGCTGGCCAATCCCGAGCGCCGCGCCATCCACGAGATCAGTTTCAAGCCCTATGCATGCTGCCGGCAGTTTCATTCGATGATCGACGGCTTGCGCGACATAACGGACGAGTTCGGCAAGTCCTCGTCGATCTCATCGATCACAGTCCGCGGCCCGCGTGTATTGGCCGATCAGCACATGTTGCGGCGACCTGCCTCGCCGATGGCGGCGCAATACAGCCTGCCATTCGTTGTCGGCGCGACCATCGAGTTCGGGCCCGCGCGCTACGATGCGTTCGCGTCCTCGAATCTGCAAAACCCGTCGATCCTGCGCTGGGCCGATCTCGTTGAAGTCGAGTTCGACCGTGACCTGCAGGAGCAGTATCCGGCGCATTTCGGCACCGAAGTCGAGGTCGGCTTCAAGGACGGTTCGAAACGCACCGAACGAATTCTGGACAGCCGTGGTACCCCGGCGCTGCCGTTCAGTTGGAACGATCTCCACGTCAAGGCAGCAAGCCTCACCGCGGGCAGCGCAATTCCGCTCGATCTTGACCGTTTGGAGCAGGTGGTGCGCCATCTCTGGGAGGCGCCGGAAATCAGTGAATTTGAGGGCTTGTGGGCGGGGACATCACCAGAAAGCCGTCGCTCGGGAGCGCATCAGTCCGCGGGCGAAACATCAGCGTCAATCGCGCGGCTTTAGGACCAAGTCCGCGTGGAAAGAAACGGAGACTCGGAAAAAATGAAAATGGCCCTCGAAGGGGTCCGCGTGGTTGATTACAGCCGCCTGTTACCTGGACCATGGTGCACCCAGACGCTCGGCGATCTCGGTGCGGACGTCATCAAAGTGGAGCAGCCCGAGATTGGCGACTATGGTCGCTTCAATCCACCGAACTACAAGGTGGGCGGCGCCTATTTCGGCAGCATCAACCGCAACAAACGCAGCATCGCGCTCGATCTCGACAAGGCCGATGATCGGGCCGTCGCAGCGGAGCTCAACGCGCAGGCCGACGTCATCGTCGAGGCGTTTCGGCCCGGCGTGACCAAAAAGCTCGGGATTGATTACGAGGCCGTCGCAAAATCGAATCCGAACGTGATCTACTGCTCGATCACCGGCTTCGGCAACAATTCGGCGCTTGGGCGCGTTCCCGGCCATGATCTGTCGATCCAGGGTGTCGCCGGGACGCTCGGCAAGCATCTCAAGGCTGGCAGCGCACCGCCGATGCCGACCTTTCAGGCCGGCGATTTCACCGCCGCTGCTTTTGCCACGATCAGCGTGCTCGCCGCCTATATCCGCCGCACCGCAACCGGGGCCGGCGGTTACATCGAAATCCCGATGTATGACAGCTTGATCAGTGTTTCCAACGTGGCGCTGTCGGGTGCGCTGGCGCGGCTCGCAGGCCATTCCGGCAAGCCGGAGATGGAGCCTTGGGGACGCAATCCCCGCTACAACATCTATCCGACGCGTGACGGCAAATACGTCACGGTATGTTTGCTCGAATATCGCGGCTGGAAGCGTTTTTGTGAGTATATCGGCCGCCCCGAATTGGCGCCTGAAGAAAGCTGGGCGGATCGTCATTCCGACCACGGCGACCGCGCGGCAAGCTTTCGCGAGGCCATCGCCGAATTCTGCGCATCGCGCGACCGTGACGCACTGGTCGACGAAATGGCCAAGGTCGAGATTTCCATTTGCGCGATCTACTCCCCGGACGAGGCCGTGGCATCCGCGCACGCGGCTTCGCGCGGCACGGTGGCCTTCACCGAACATCCGGTCGAAGGCCGGATTCCGCATCTGGTCGATCCGCTCGCCCATGCCGGGCTGAGCGAACCGACACGCCGACCGTCGCCGCAGCTTGGCGAACACAGTGACGAGATCCGTCGTGAACTCGATGAAGCCCGCCTGGCAAAAGCCAGTCGCGCCACGCGGATGAAACCATGACCAAGGCCGCCGGCCAAAGCGATACGGCCAAAGCCGCCCTGTCGGGCGTTGTCGTGCTGGAGCTTGGCGGGCGGATCGGTACTGGG
>Ga0209006_10005440_pt1 | contig 11558 bp, 9 predicted proteins | sample JacPin_JW_Ref_O2_FD_188567 | JGI IMG/M metagenome (GOLD analysis project Ga0209006, IMG submission 188567) | Forest soil microbial communities from Algoma, Ontario, Canada - Jack Pine, Ontario site 1_JW_Ref_O2 (SPAdes) (version 2) | ecosystem: Environmental > Terrestrial > Soil > Boreal... | reverse complement strand
GGCGTGCTCGTCAAGGACGAGGCGGGGGCGGTGCTCGGCTGCGTCGGCGTCTCCGGCGACACGTCCGACAACGACGAACTTGCTGCGATCGCCGGGATCACGTCCGCTTCCCTGGTACCGCAGCCAGACTGACCGTCCGAGAGCGCCGCGGTCCCCCGTTTCTAGCGATCCTGCATCGGACGGCTCCGTTCATCGCCCGAGGATCCAGCTACGTGGTGCCAGGGGAATGCCCGAGCTCAGTCCCGCTGGCAGGTGATGAACACCGTGGGGGGGTCGTTCCCGGGGCAGCCTGCCGCGCTGCCTATCACTTCGTGGAAGCCTTTGACGGGCACGGCACGATCGCCTTCTGACCGGTGACGCGGGCGGGGCGTTCGGCGACGTCACGGAGCTGTCCGAGCATGGCGGGGGAGACGGCTTCGGGGTCGCGGCCCTGGATCTCGCGCAGCAGGATGCGCCGGTGGCCTGCGGGGCCGGGCGGCGAAGCGGTGGAAGAAGATCGCTATCCCCGATCTGACCGTCGGCTTCCCGCGCAGACTGATTCGCCGTGTGAGATCGAAACTAACCGGCTGCCTCGGACTGCCTGCACAGGAGCGGTCTTGGCCACAGGGGCGAGCCAATGATCCAGTGGCGGTCAGCGCGCCCATAAGCTTCCGCCGTGTCAGGCATCTTCTCGGCGCTGATCACCGCAGGCGGGCGGCGGATAAGCCAAGATGTCCTCATGTCCGACACTCCAGTGCTTCCGTCCTGCGAGATCCTGCTTGACCAGGTGGCTAAGGAACGGGAGACGATGAATGCGCATGCTGACAGTCTCGATACTAGGGCCGGGGTCATACTCGGTTTCGCCGGTGTCCTGGTCGGTCTGGGAGCCACGGCGCAGTCCAAGGTCGCCGCGGACACCGTTTTCCAGAGCGGACTTGCTGTCGCGGTCGTGGCGGCGGTGCTGGCGGCCTGGGCGGTCCTGCCTCGGCCTTACCCGGTCCTGCAGGTGCTTCCCGCCCGGCAAAAGCTACTATTGGCCCCAGAATCCGAGACGCAGTTGCAGCTCCTTGACCTTCAAATCAAGATGGTGATGGAGGCGGCGGATCAGGTCAGGCTGAAAGGCTTCAGGATCCGGTGGTCAATTGCTTGTCTTTCGGCCGCGGTCCTGCTGGTTGTCGTCGGTACACTGGTCGCCGGAGGTTAGGAACATGCCAGAAGAAGACCCGGCCCATGGGAAAGAAGATCCGGGCCCGCCGCCTGAGTTGCCGCCCTTCAACCCCGATTTCGAGCTGATCGGCTATATAGAGCGGGGTCAGCGGCCGCCGGCCCCGCAGCGTGAGGCGACCGATCAAGAGGAAGCAGTGCCGCTGCCTCTTCCGGAAGAGGAGTAGTCTGCATTGACAGCGGAGGACGGAAATGGCAGCTGAGCGCCGCCGGGCACTTGTCGTCGGGATCGACGAATATCCCGACGCGCCGCTCAATGGATGCGTGAACGACGCCGTCGCCGTTGGGCGTCTCCTGAAGGATCATGAGAACGGGGACCCGAACTTCTCGGTCCGCACTATGCTGCATCCGCCTCAGAATGTGACGCGGCCTGCGCTGCGCGGTGCCCTCGAGCGGCTTTTCAACCCTAGCGACGAGGCTGATGTCGCGCTCTTCTATTTTGCCGGGCACGGTACCGATAACAATCTGGGCGGCTATATCGTCACTTCGGATTCCAGGCGGTATGACGAGGGTATCGCACTTAACGATATCCTGACCTTGGCTAACGGGTCCAAGGCCCGTGAGTGCGTTATTCTGCTGGATTCCTGCCATAGCGGCCACATGGGTTCCGTCCCGGCCGTGAAAAATGACCTGGCACATCTCCGGGAGGGGGTCTCGATCCTCACCGCCGCCCGCTCCGGCCAGGCCGCGGTCGAGACCAGCGGCGGCGGGCTGTTCACCGAGTTGCTCTGCGGAGCGCTGGAGGGCGGAGCAGCGGATGTACTCGGGCTCACTACCGTGGCCGCCCTGTACGCCTACATCGACCAGGCCCTCGGCCCATGGGACCAGCGTCCGCTGTTCAAGGCCAGTCTTTCCAAGCTGGTGTCGCTACGGGACAACCGGCCGGCTGTGGAGCGGGAGATCCTGCGCAAGCTGCCGACCTGGTTTCCCGGGTCGGACTACGTGTTTCCGCTCGATCCTTCCTACGAGCCCGACGCCGAGCCCAAGAACGCGGAAAACGAGCGGATCTTCATGCAGCTTCAGCGCTGCCGGGCGGCCAAGCTGATCGATCCCGTTGGGGAAGAGCACATGTACTACGCGGCCATGAACCGGGCCGGCTGTCGGCTGACGCCCCTCGGCCGGCACTACTGGCGGCTGGCCCGGAGCAATCGCATATGAAAGCGGGTTACGACAGGCGGGTCGGGTTCAGCGGGCACCAGAGCCTTTCTGTGCCGACCCGCAGTCTCGTGCGAAGCGATCTTTCCCGCGTCCTGGCGACGATGGGCCGGGTCCTGGCCATGACCTCGCTGGCGGCTGGCAGCGATCAGATCTTCGCGGAATGCGCGCTTGCGGCCGGGGGCGACCTGGCGGTTATCGTGCCCTGCGACGATTACGAGGCCAGCTTCGAGAACGAAGATGACCTGGCTCTCTACCGGGAACTGCTGAACTCGGCGGCCGAGGTGGTCAGGATGCCTTTTCCCGCGCCCAGCGAGGAGGCCTACTGGGCGGCTGGCAGGCATGCGGTGGATGTGGCGGATGTCCTCATCGCGGTATGGGACGGGCTGCCCGCCGGCGGCCTGGGCGGTACGGCCGACGTGGTCCGCTACGCCGAAGGCGCCGGCCGGGAAGTGCTGCGCATCTGGCCGGCGGGCGCAAGCCGGAGATAGCGGTTGCCGGGCCTCCCGAGCAGTGTGCCCGAGGCATCCCGCAGCGCCACCGCGTAGGCCCACTCGGTGCGCCGCCGCGTGTGCCAGGTGCACCAGCGGGCGGCGCCGTTCGCCGGCTGCGGTTCGCGGACCAGGACGAGGTGCCGGTCGGCGCCGACGGCCAGCTCCGGCGGCAGGCCGAAGCCCGCGGCCATCGCGGCGAACACCGCCCACCTGTCCTGCACGGTCTGCGAGCGGAGCGGCGGGAGCACGAGCAGCGTCCTGTCCAGCGCCCCGGCCCGCGCGATCTCGCCGAGCTCCCAGGCCAGGCCCTCGGTGGGTCCTTCGGGAGCCGCTCCCACCACGATGAGCCGGGCGCTGCCGATGTACTGGCGGACGCTGGCCCGCCAGTCCGCGTTGGCCAGGTTCATGCGGGCGGCGCCGATCGGGGCCTTTTCCGCGCCCGGGGGGTTCACCGCGATCACCGGGCCGACTTCGCTGAGGTGCCGCACGATCACCTCTTCGAACCGTTCCAGCCGGTAGACGGCAATCCGCTCGACCAGCGTGTTCCGTGACAGCCGGCTCGTCGGCATCCGGATGTCATCGTCGGTGAAGTTGCGCAGGTAGAGGACCGGTCCGTGCTCGGAAGCGCCGTTGAGGGGGACGCTCTTGACGGCTTCTTCGGCGCTGAGCGCCGCCACCCGCCGGGCGGCCGTGTAGCTCATCGGGGCCAGGATCGCGGCCATGACCGCCAGGGCGAAGAAGTCCACGACCAGGACCGTGACCGGCTCCATGGTCAGGAACCGGTAAGGGCTTCCGCTGGCTAGCAGGCTGATGTCCAGCCGCCCTGACGGCATCACCGCCACTGAGGACCGCAGGAACAGGGCAACCAGCCAGCATGCGGCGAAAAAGACCGAAGCGACGGCCGCGGCCGCGCTAAGGGCGGCCAGCGCGGCCGCCTGCGCTGTGCGGTGTCCGGTCAGCACACCGAAACGCCGCCGGACTGACCACCGTCGGTGCAGCCTGCGGGACCGTATCGCGAGCGAGATTGCCAGCAGGACAACGGCAACCAAGAGGTACCAGAGCCGACCGGAGGGCACGATGAGGCTGTCAACCAGGGCGATTATGCCGGCCAGCTGCAGGGTAAACCTGGTGCGGGCCACCCAGGCGGCCAGCCGTGCCCGCCTGGTCACCGAGACCGTCGCCAGGCGGTCCGTCGGCTGCGGCTTTCCCCCTTCGCCACGGGCCAGGTGCCTGCGCTTGGTCCACCAGCTCCACAGTGAGAGCGGGGCGATGATCAAGAGCAGGCCATCGATTACCCAGTGCTGGATCTGGCTGCCGAGCGAGCGGTTAAAGATGGAATCGTAGCCTGGCCCGGCCTGGTAGGGCAGTTCGGCGAGCTCGGCTCTGGCGGTGTCGTTGAGAAGCTTGACCTGGGCAGCGGTCGGGCCCGCAGCATTGCCTGGGTAGTAGAGAATCACGTCCGTCAGCACGGGCCCGGCGCGGAAGGTGATGGTACGCGCGCGCTCGGCGGTGCCGTTGAGAGTAATCGCGATGTCTGTGTCCGACGCGTAGGGAATGCTGGAGCTGTCGGCGACGGCGATGTGGGCGCTTTGCGCCCCGTCGGCCCCCGCGCTCTGCAGGTCTTCGAGGATTCCCGGCCCGGAGCAGACCGTCAGCGCGACATCAAGCCGTATGGTGTCGTGCTCTGGGCGCCAGACTCGCCGGCGCTGCGCGCAGCGAGTCCCGTTCTTCTCCAGGAGCGCCAGTTCGCTGGTTGGCTTGGTACTGTCGCTCACCTGCACCAAGCCGTCCCCGACCGCGCCTGCAGGCAGCATGTACTCGGCGGAGGCTGTCTTGACGTTGAACGGCCCGGGCGCAGTATCCAGCGACGCGATGACGTTCAGTACGACCAGGGCCAGCAACACTCCGCTGCCAAGCATCAGCTGCCAGCCCCGCGGGCGGAGCAGAGCCCGGGCCCGGGAAGCGGCCGGCTTACCGTGCCGCGGCCGGTGCCTGGCCGGGCCCGACGCAGCCACGGTCGACGCCGGATACAGCTGGCCTGCCGAGAACGCGGAGAGCGCCTGGGGTGCAGAGGAAGACATGGATGGGGAAACTGCCGAGAATTCAGGATCAGCCGAACGAGCGGCGGCGGCGGCGCCCCGGACTGCGGCTTGCTGGAACGCCAGCGCGTAAGCCGCCTCGGATTTCACGTCGGCCTGCCAGCACCGCCAGCCAACGCCGGGGATCCAGCGGGCCGTCAGCATTCGGTCAGCGTGCCTGGTCATGACGTCAACGTCGCCGCGGGACGGAAGAAACTGCTCATTGCGAGCGCGGAAGATCTCCCAGCGGGCGCGTATCTCCGCGCTGGGGACCGGCGGGAAGACGAGCAGCAAATCCGTCAGCCGCAGCCGCGCGGCGAACGAGGCGAGTTCGGGCTCGGTCGGGCGGTAGCTCCCCGGGGGGACGGCGTTGACGGCAATGAGGCGGGCTTGCCCGGCCCGGCCGAGCAGGCGGCCCGCGACGATGCGGAAATCCTCGAATTGCCTCAGGCTCAGCCGCTCGGCCAGGATCGCGCGCCCGAGCGCGCTGGTCTGCAGCGAGAGCCGCTCGGGCCCGACCGCGAAGGCGGCCAGGGGCCCGCCGACGACAGCGCCGTCCTGGCGGCCGGAGCGCCGCGCCTGGCCCAGGCACCAGGAGGCGGCCAGGACCAAGAGCGCAGCAATGGCCCAGAAGTCCCCGATGACCAGGTTCAGCGGCAAGCCCGCCGTCCAGCGCCACAGCGGCTCGTCGCTCACGATGCTCGGGTCGATCCGGCCCTTGACGGTGGCTAGCGACTGATCCCCCATGCTCATGGCGACGGTGAGGGACAGTGCAGACGTCGCTGCCGCGGCGGCGATGAGGACGGCCCAGCCGACTTCCGCCCGGCCGGGCAGCTGGTGCCCGCCCGGGCGCAGCAAGCGGGCCGGTCGCCTGGCCGCCCAGCCCCCGGACAGCGCGAGGGCGGCGGCTATCAGGAAGGCGGCTTGGCCGGACTGGTGTTCGAGGTAAACGGCGGCTGAGCAGGCGGCCGCGAGCCACAGGCCGTTTGCCAGACGCGATGCGCGGTTTACCTTCCTTGCCGCGACCGAGAGGTCGGCGGCGGTCGGATGGCCGGGCGTCCTGGCCGGCAGCTTCCGGAGTCGTCGGCGGATGCAGCCGGCGAGCAGCCGTCCGGCCAAGATCAGCACCGTGAGGATGACCGCGCTGGAGAGCAGGCCGCTAAGAACGAGCGTGCGGAACGACGGGGCGCCGGTGCCCGGTGTCCCGGTCAGCTGCCTGGACTGGGCGGCGGCGACCCGCCGGACGACACCTGACGCGTCTCCGCCGCGCGAGGAGGCCACATACGCGATCACGGTCACGTAGTAACCGCCGCGGCGGAATATCACCTCCTGCACCGCGCCCGCGGGCCATTCGATCACCGGCGAGCCCTGTCCCTGGTAGGCGCCGGGCACGACCGGCGTCAAGCTGACCGTCCCGAGGCCGGCGGCAGCCATCTTGACGCTGTTCCACTGCAGGTCGCGCGCTGTTTCCAGGCTGGTGCAGCGGGCGACGACGATGTCCACGTAAACCGTCGGTCGCTGGCTGTTGTCAGTCCAGCTGCTTTCCTGCCCGGGGCAGGCGGCTGCGTCCTGGGCCGGGACGGAGCCGCCTGCCTGTGGTTGCCACGCTTCGGTTTGGCGGATCAACGTGCCGCTGATTCCGAGGCCGCTGACGCTGGAGAGGACTACCTGCTGAGCCGGCGCAACTGCGGCGGGCGAGCCGGCCTGGGCGGGCCGGTAGGCCGCGACCGACCAGACTCCGAGCGCGGCGGCGGCAACGGAGACTAGGGCCGCGCCGGCCCGTCGCAGTGAGTTCACCGGGCGACTATTCCACGCCTTCGTGTCTGAATGATGTCAATTCATCATTCAATGACGAGTATGTTCTAGTTCCGACATTTGCGAACATTCCGGACCCGGATCGTGGGCCGTCGTAAAGGTAAAGAAATCATCGGCTGTTGCGCAATGAGACGCCGGGTGATCTATGCTTATTCCCAAACTCCTGGTATTCCGGCATAATCGAGGGAAGCGAAGCCGGTCGCCATTCCAGGAGTGGAGCAATGGGTATACTCGTTCGGCGCGTGTGGAAATCTGTAGGCGTGTGGGGGCTCTTGATGATCCTCACCATTGTGATTCCCATTTATGTATGGGTTTTCCGCTCAGCGCATGCCGACCCGACGACCGTGATCATCTTGGTGATACTTTTCGGAGTGGAACTGGTGCAGTTTACTCGCAAGCTGCGCGGGTACCAGCGGCCAAGGGCTACCGAATCGTACAACGACATCGGCCCTTCGCTGCTGAACTCAACCGAGGAGTTCTGCCTCGTCCTGAGACCGTTCGGCGCGGACGGCGAGACGCTTCTCCGCCAGTACGAGTTCACAGTCACAGGGAAAGCGCGGCTTGCGACTCGTAAGGATTTCGCGGTGGAGAACCTTACGATAGAGCAGGTCTTTGCCTCAGCCGCGCAGGAGGCCGTGCAGCAGAAGCTGTACACGCTAGTTGACCAGGACCGCAGGCTGGCGCCGCCCGGCATGGTCTACATGCGGGCGCGGAATGATGACTGGCGGGACGCCGTTCTCGCGCTCGTGCAGCGAGCCTACGCCGTCATCCTCTGGCTGCCTCCAGGGCAGGAAATTCGCAGTTCACTGAGCTGGGAAATCGAGCAAATCGTACGGGCGGGACTGCAAACCCGGACGATCATCGTGCTGCCGCCCCCGAATGAGAAGGCGACCTACCAGCGGGGGATCCAGCAGGCGGCCATCCTGCTGGCTGCCATGGAGACGGCGGCGGGAAAGACGGAGCAAGCCGATCCGCTCCGTGTTCAGCACTACGTGAGCTTGCTGGGCGACAGGACTCTCACCATGAAATTCGTCAATACTGTCGCCGGCCTGCGGCTCATACGCCAAGAGATACCGGAGCGGCGGCACCTCACATGGCAGCGCGCGGTACTTAACGTGCTGCTGGCTTGGGTGTTGGCCTGGTACGCCTTCAGTTACTTCCGAGATCGGCGTCGGAACGGCCGCGTCAATGTCCTGGCATACGAGCTGGCCCTGACCAGCCTTCTTGGCCTCATTCGGAAAGAACTGGCCGGCGAGCCTTTCTCTTCACGCTACCGGAGTTACGGGGCGCGAGACGTCGTTGGGGATCGTCCGGCGGACCCGCTGGGCGCGTGATTTCCACTTACCGGCAACTCAATTGTGGGCATCGCCAGAACTGGAGATTGTGCGCCCACATCTGACTCGCTAACTTAGCTACGCCGTTTCGCTTTCGGGAGTACTTCCTCAAGGTTGCTACGGGCGAAAGGCTCGTTAGGATCGATGCGGATCGCGTAGCGATAGGCGGCCGCTGCCTCCCGATATCGTTTCGTTGCGCGGAGGACGTTCCCGAGGCCGTTGTACGCATAGGCATTGTCGGGGAGGGCGCGGATGGCTTCGCGATAGGCGGCTTCTGCTTCCGGGTACCGCTTCATTTCGTAGAGGACGGTCCCGAGGCCGTTGTGCCCGTGGAAGTTGCCGGGGTTGAGGCGGATGGCCTCGCGGAAGGCAGCCTCTGCCTGGAGGTATCGCTTAGTGTCCCGGAGGACGACCCCCAGGCCGTTGTAACCGTAGAAGTTGCCGGAGTTGAGGCGGATGGCTTCACGGTAGGCGGTTTCGGCATCTCGGAGCCGCCCGGTATTCCGGAAGACGCAGCCGAGGCCGTAATGCGCCATGAGGTAGCCGGAGTCGAGGCGGATTGCCTCTTGATAAGCAGCCTCGGCGTCCGCGTAGCGGTACTGCTTGTACAGGCTGTCCCCGGTCTGCGTACGTTCCCTGGCCTTAGCGGTGGCCTCCGCTCGGCTGGCGGCGTCATCGGGCCCGCTGATCTGGCCGGGAGATGCGTCAGGCGACTCGGCGCCGCCGTCCTGGTTGCGCCCCGGGCCGCGGGCCGAAACTGGACTGGGGCGTAGCGCCGACGTCGCGAACTCAAGCCGACCGGGCCCGGCAGCGCTCGCAGGGGACGGTCCCTGCGCAGCGCGGGCTGGTCCGCCCGCCCCGGCCAGCCGGAGCTCCGGGGGTGGAACTGCCGCGGGAACCGATCCCGAGGCGGGGGCTGGCGCGGCGGTCGCGGTCGGGTCGTGCGGTGCGGGTCGGCTGAAGCGCGCGAGGAGGTCGCCCGGGCTCGGGCGGCTGCTGGGGTCTTTGGCCAGGCAGTCCGCGATGATGCCGCGCAGTTCCCCGGACAGCGGGTCGAGGTCGGGCGGGCCGGACAGGATGCGGGTGATGACCCCCGGGATGGCCGGCGCCTGGAACGGGTCGTGCCCGGTCGCGGCGTAGGCCAGGACCGTGCCTAGGGCGAAGACGTCGCTCTGCGGGGTCAGCTCCTGGCCGTTCAGCTGCTCCGGGGACATGTAGCGGAGCGTGCCGATGACTGCGCTGGAGCCAGTCAGGGCGGTCGCGTCGGCGCCCTTGGCGATGCCGAAGTCGATGATCCGAGGCCCGTCTTCGGCCAGGATGACGTTACCTGGCTTGAGGTCACGGTGGATCAGGCCGCACTCATGGATCGCGGCCAGTCCCTCGGCCAGCGCCGCCCCGAGCCGGCCGACCTCGGCCCTGTCGAGTGCCCCGCGCTGGGCGACGGCGTCGGCCAGGGATGGTCCCGGTATGTAGGCGGTAGCCATCCACGGCGGGTCCGCTTCGGGGTCGGCGGCGACCACTGCGGCGGTGTGGAAGCCGCCGACCTGGCGGGCGGCGGCGACCTCGCGCGCGAACCGGCGCCGGAAGTCCGGGTCGTTCGCGTGGTGCGGGTGCACTACCTTGATCGCGACCTTGCGCCCGCCGCGCGACTCGCCCAGGAACACCCGGCCCATCCCGCCCTCGCCGAGGCGGCCAAGCAGTCGGAACGCCCCGACCTGACCGGGGTCGCCGGTCTGCAACCGATCCACCACCCCACCCCCGGGCAAGCCTTCAAGACCTTGCAACTGAGATTACTTCAGCTGGGCGATACCGTGACAAGCCTTGCGAGCGAAGTGAATTACATCGTTAGCGGGAGCATCAGGGCGGCGGTAGAGCAGGCTTAAGATCACCCGGGACGCACTGGTTCGCGACGCCCGGCCCGGGAAATGTGCTTTCCCGGGACCGAGAGCAGGATCGTTAGGAGAGCTATGACAAAGCACGCCGACGAACCGGGTCACCAGCACATTGCTCCGGACCGCGATCCCCGGGCGGCCGGGACTATCCCGGTGCTGCGCCTGGATACCGCCCGCCACGCGGACGGGACGTTCGACGAGGAGTTCCTCGCCGAGCTGCGCGCCGCCTTGCACGAGATCGGGTTCCTTCAGCTCACCGGCTACGGCGCGGCTCCCGGGCAGGTAGGCGCGCTGACCGCCGCCGCGGCCCGGTTCTTCGCGCTGCCCCTGCAGGAGCGGCTACGGCTGGACAACCGGCTGTCCCCGCACTTCCGCGGCTACACCCGGCTCGGGCACGAGATCACCGCCGGCCGGGCCGACGCCCGCGAGCAGATCGACTTCGCGCCCGAACAGCCCCCCGTGCCCCGCGAGCTCCGGGACGCCCCGTACCGGCTGCTGGAAGGACCCAACCAGTGGCCCGACGACACCGTCCCCGAGCTCAGGCCGCTGGTAGAGCAATGGGCCGGGCTGCTGAGCGCTATCGGCCGTGAGCTCACCCGGGCGATAGCCCTGGCGCTGGCACTACCCGAAGACCATTTCGACCAGTACTTCTGCGGCAAGCCGCACTGGTTCGGCAAGCTGATCCACTACGTCGGGGCCGCTGACGGCACCGACCTGCAAGGTGTCGGGCCGCACACCGACTGGAACTTCCTGACACTGCTGCTGCAGGACGACGCCGGCGGGCTGCAAGCCCTCCCGGCCGGCACCGACCAGTGGATCGACGTTCCGCCGGTCGACGGCGCCCTCGTCGTGAACATCGGCGAGATGCTCGAGGTGGCCACCCATGGCTATCTCGTGGCCACCCCCCACCGGGTCCTGCCCTGCGCGCCAGGACGGACGCGCGACTCGATCGGCTTTTTCTGGGCCCCCCGGCTGGACGCGTCCCTCGACACAGTGCCATTGCCACGCGAATACGCCGAGCAGGCCCCCGGAGTCAGCCAGTCCGCGCATAACATCCTGCACAGCCGCTTCGGCGACAACGCACTCAAGGGCTGGCTGCGCTCGCACCCCGAGGTCGCAGCGATCCACCACGCCGACCTGCTCGCTCAGCCGCACACGACCGGGTAGCTGCCGTCGTAGCCGAGGGCCTGGACCTCATTGCGAAGGCGGTCATCGCGGCTGGCGAGTAAATCCGCCCGCGCGATCGTGGATATTTTGTCGCGGCTGGGTAGGTGCGTGCAGGCATACAAGGACGACAGCCTGGGGCGGTCGGAGTCGGTGCGCACCCGGGCGCCCCCGGAAGCCCGCGCACTCTCCCCTCAGGGACAGGCATTACCACCGCTTCGCCCGGAAACGCGACCCCGAGGGAATCCCGTGAAATTTGGACATGACACAGTGATGGGTATCCTTCTGGTCGCCTCCGGCGCCCTGACAATCGCATATGTCAGAGCCGCGTCGCGAACCCTGCGGATCTTGGCTCTCATCGGGGCTGCCGTGGCAATCGTCATTGGCTTGCTGCTGTTTTTCGGGCTGGCCTAGCCTCAATCT
>Ga0209006_10005439_pt1 | contig 11558 bp, 6 predicted proteins | sample JacPin_JW_Ref_O2_FD_188567 | JGI IMG/M metagenome (GOLD analysis project Ga0209006, IMG submission 188567) | Forest soil microbial communities from Algoma, Ontario, Canada - Jack Pine, Ontario site 1_JW_Ref_O2 (SPAdes) (version 2) | ecosystem: Environmental > Terrestrial > Soil > Boreal... | reverse complement strand
TGGTTTGGGCGACGGAAGCTTGATAATCGGGGCCGTCGGCCGCTTGGTGCCGATAAAAGATCACGTGACGCTGCTGCGAGCCGCGGAGCTCTTGAGTAGCCGAGGAACACCCGTTCGCGTGCTTCTGGCAGGCTCGGGGCCTGAGCTGGCGAAACTCAAGGAATTTGTTGCCCGTTCGCCAAGACTTGCTGGACGAGTGGTCTTCGCGGGAGCGGTATCTGATGTCGCGGCATTACTAAACGCCATGGGCGTATTCGTAGTTCCGTCTCTCAGCGAGGGTATGTCGAACACGCTCTTGGAAGCCATGGCCTCGAGTTTGCCGGTGGTCGCAACCCGAGTCGGCGGGAATCCCGAGCTGGTCGAAGAGGAACGCTCGGGATGGCTTTTCCAGCCAGGAGATGTGGCAGCTCTCGCAGCGATTCTCGAGCGGATGGCTCGTGACGCAAGTCTTCGTCAAGAGTTTGGCGAAGCGGCACGACGGCGCGCGGTCGAGAATTTCAGCTTGGAAGCCATGATCGGCAGATACCGTAATCTGTACGTCGAACTCGCCAAGAAGCGCGGAGTTTTGACCGCGCATCAGGGATAAGCTTTATGTGTGGACTTACCGGTATATTTGCATACGAGCGGACGACGGAAATCTCAAGAGATCTGGTGCATCGCATGAACGAGACCATCGTTCACCGCGGACCGGACGATGAAGGCATTTTTGTAGGGCCCGGCATAGGCCTTGGGTTCCGACGCCTGAGTATCATCGACCTTTCGGGGGGCCACCAACCTATTTCGAACGAAGACGGCCGCATCTGGGTGATGCTGAATGGAGAAATCTACAACTATCCTGAGCTGCGCAAAGAGATGCTGGAGAAGGGGCACACGTTGGCGACACGGTCGGATACCGAGACCATCGTGCATCTCTACGAAGAGTATGGCGAGGATTGCTTCGCCCGGTTGCGGGGAATGTTTGCGGTGGTCATATGGGATTCCAATCAGCGGAAGCTTTTAATGGCCCGCGATCGCGTCGGAAAGAAGCCGCTATTTTATTCGGCCGACAGCAGGCGCGTGCTCTTCGGATCTGAGTTGAAGGCCTTGTTAGCGGGCGATGACCTCTCGCGCGACATGGATCCCCAGGCCCTGTCCGATTACTTTTCTTTTGGATATATCCCCGCGCCGAAGACCATATACCGCAGCGTGCGGAAAGTTCTCCCCGGGCATTACATCACCGTGTCGAGGGATGGCTCTCTCTGCGAAAAGTCCTACTGGAAATTGTCTTTTGGAGAGACCGAAGACCTGAGCGAAGGCGATTGGTGCGAGCGCCTACGCCACGAACTTTGCGAAGCAACCCGCATACGCTTGATGAGTGACGTGCCGCTAGGCGCTTTTCTCAGCGGCGGCCTCGATTCGTCTGCGGTGGTGGCTACCATGGCGCGGCTGATGAATCAGCCAGTGACCACCTGTTCGATTGGTTTTGACGTGCCCCAATTCGACGAGTCTAAGTATGCAAGGCAGGTCGCGGAACAATTCCATACGCAACACCACGAGCAAGTCGTTCAACCTAACGCATTGGCTGTTGTGGATAAACTCGCGTGGCATTACGACGAGCCTTTTGCGGATTCCTCTGCGATTCCAACCTATTATGTGTCCGGTATAGCCCGGAAATACGTAACGGTTGCGCTTGGGGGAGACGGAGGCGACGAAAATTTCGCCGGATACCGACGATATCAGTTTGATGTGATGGAAAACCGAGTGCGGTCGCGCGTGCCCGCGGGGATCCGGTCCAGCATTTTTGGACCGCTGGGCCGCTGGTATCCAGCGTTGGCTTGGGCGCCGCGGGTATTCCGCGCCAAGGCCACATTTCAGAGTCTTGCGCGCAATCCGCTGGAAGGTTATTTCAATTCGATATCCATTTTTCGTCCGGGGGAGAAATCCAAGCTCTTCCAGAAGGATTTCCAGAATCTGCTGGCGGGCTATGATTCCATTGAAGTTCTCAGACATCACTACGATCGCGCCGATACTGAAGATCCTCTCTCGCGAATACAGTACGTTGATATCAAGACGTACCTGCCCGACGACATCTTGACGAAAGTCGACCGCGCAAGCATGGCCGTATCACTCGAGGTGCGGGCTCCGCTGCTTGATCATCGATTGATGGAGACGGTGGCACGAATGCCCGCTTCGCTGAAGCTGCGGGGCAGGGTGGGGAAATACATCTTCAAGAAAGCCATGGAGCCAATTCTCTCAGCTGACATTCTCTACCGCAGTAAACAAGGATTCGCAGTTCCGCTGGCACACTGGTTTCGGAACGAATTGAAAGAAATGGCCCGCGAGGCCATTTTCGGTGTCAAGGATGGAATACTCGATCCCCAGTATCTAGAAAAGATTTGGAAAGAGCACCAGCGTGGAACTTTTGATCGCTCGGCCTATCTTTGGTCGGCGCTGATGTTCCGCAAATGGCAACAAGGCTTTGCCGTGGGGGCAAATCGATGAGCGGGATTTGCGGCATCTGCGAGGCTGGTGTCGAGCTTCCTCGAGCAAACCTTGACGAGATGATGGCAGCCTGCTCGTTGCCGGAAGAATTGGGTTGCGAAAGCCTAACGGGCAATTCCATCGGGCTCGGCGTGAGCCGACGCTGGCCCAATCAACAAATTGGCAGAGTTCGAGGGATTAGAATCGCGCTAGACGCTGATCTTTATAACCACGACGAGATCTCGTCATTTCTTGAAGGAGAAGGTCAGCCCCGTGGCCAAATGTCGTTTGCCGAAGCGGTAGCGAATTTATATATCCTTCGTGGGCCGAACTTTGTCGAACATCTGCAAGGGGCATTCGCCGTCGCGATCTGGGACGAAACCCAGCAGCAACTCTTGCTGGCTGTCGATCGTTTCGGATTCAAGACGCTTTACTGGAAACGCCACCGGGCACGCTTGCTATTTGCGTCACGCGCCGGAGCGGTGAGAGCCGGCCAGGACGCACCAGCCGAAATCAATCCCGAAGCCATCACTCAATTTCTGCTTTTCAGTGTTGTCCCTGCTCCACTTTCAATCTTCCGTGGGATCGCGAGGCTTAACCCTGGATTTCTCCTGACCTTCCGGGGGGGCGAGGTGCAGACAAAGCGTTACTGGGATCTCGCCTACCGTGAGGATGAAGGCCGAGACGAGCAATATTGGTCGCGGGAGTTGCGTGAAGAAATGCGGGGTGCGGTTCATCGGCACCTGGCCGGCTGCGCGCCCGAAAAGACAGGGTCCTATCTAAGCGGCGGAACGGACAGCAGCAGCGTGGCGGCGTTCATGTCCGAGCGTTTCAAGCCAGCGAATACATTCTCGATATCATTCCCAGTCGAGGGTTACAACGAAATTGAATTTGCGCGGACAGTTGCGAAGCGATTTCAAACGCGGCATTACGAGCTCTGCCTGACTCCAGAAGATGCCGCTACCGCTATTCCGAAGCTCATGCGCTACTACGATGAGCCTTTCGCTAACTCCTCTGCGATTGCCTCCTACCACTGCGCGCTCCTCGCTCGTGAGAATGGAATGGACACCTTGTTTGCTGGCGACGGAGGAGACGAATTGTTCGGCGGAAACGCGAGATACGCCGCCGACAAGAAATTTGCGCTGTACCACTCCGTGCCGGAGTGGATGCGACGGGCCCTGATTGAGCCGGCAGCGCGTCTGCTACCTGAGACCGATGGGATGTTAAGCCTGCCGCGACGCTACATCCGGCGCGCGCAGATCGCAAACCCGCGAAGAATTCTGTCCTACAATTTCTTTCTGAACATGGCGGCACAAGAGGTTTTCGAGCCAGATTTTCTGGAACAGTCGAGAGAGTCGGCCTTTCTGTCCATTGCGGAAGAGCATTTTAGCTCCGCCAATGCATCGAGTGAATTGAATCGGCTACTGTACATGGATGTGAAGATGACGCTGGCCGACAATGACTTGCGCAAGGTAAGCGGAACGGCAGAGATGGCCGGAATCCGTGTTCGGTATCCCCTTTTGGACACGCGGCTTGTCGAATTCTCGGGCCGAATTCCAACGAACCTCAAGCTGAAAGGGATGGAGAAGCGATATATTTTCAAACAGGCGATGAAGGGAATCCTTCCGGACCAGGTTCTCTCCAAGAAGAAGCATGGATTTGGAGTGCCTTTAGGAGAATGGTTCTTGCATGACGCCAAGCTAAAGACTCTTGTACAAGATGTATTGGGTGACCCTCGAACACAGCAGCGGGGTTATTTTCGACGGGAATTCCTGGACAAATTGATTGGTTTGCACAAGAAGGGAAACGCAGGCTTTTACGGTGAAATCGTCTGGTACCTCGTGGCACTTGAACTATGGCACCGCGAGCACCTGAAACCAGTTCGAGAGGTATCGATTGCCAGCTAAGACCCAAGCGACTGAGCTCTCGACGCGCTCGCGGAGCGGAGACACCGACGAAGCTAGCCCTCGGCACACATGGCGTGATGCCGTGGCTGGTAGTCTCTTTCACACCGGAGCACTCCGGATTCTTCAGGCTTTTACGCGTTATTATGAATTTAGTGGAGGGAACGGCCGAAGGCTGCAACTTTCGCGCAGAGATGCACACCCGAAGTTTCTAGTTTTGTGCTACCACCGGATAGGCACAAATGGCATCCCGCTGTTCAGCGAGCTTCCGCCCGCCATGTTTGAAGCCCAGATGCGGTATGTTCGACGTCGGTATCGCGTTCTGTCTCTCGATGATCTCTGTGAGGAAATGGAGAATCCTTCCCGAAAAGGGGATGCCGTCGCAGTTACTTTCGACGACGGGTACCGCGATTTGCATACCCATGCGCTGCCTGTCTTGCGGAAGTATCAGATTCCCGCGACGATTTTTCTGCCGGTAGCTTGTATTGAGACGGGCCAAGTTCCTTGGTATGACCGGATCTTTCTAGCCCTGAAGGTCTTTCCCAAGGACGAATTGAATATCGATCTGGATCGTCCGCGGAGCTTCCAGCTCTTCTCTTTGAGGGCGAGGTTGGAGACGGCTACGGAAATCATCCAATATTTGCGTACGCTTCCTGACGATCGCCGCAGGGAGTATTGCGCAGCGATGGAAGAGCAGATCTCCTTGCCGCAGGACGAACTAAAAGATCGCATGCTGACTTGGGATCAGGTTCGCGCCATGGGCCGCGAAGGCATAACCTTCGGATCGCACACCATGACACATCCCGTGGTCAGCCAACTGACAGAATCCCAAATGGACCGCGAATTGGGAGAGTCTAAACGGGCCTTGGAGCAGCGCATCGGTAGCCCGACCGCGCACTTTGCGTATCCCTTCGGCCAGCCAGCAGATTGCGGAACGACGGCGCTTCCGTTTCTGGTGCGCCACGGCTATCGTTCCGCATCCACAACCGTCGAGGGCGTCAACGAACCGCGAGACAATGCTTATCGGTTGCGGCGCTCGCAGGTGGGGAACGAACGGCGTATCTCGATGTTTGCATTCCGGTTGAACCAACTTTTCCTCTCCCCCGGAACCCCGGATTCGGCTACCTCCATTCCTGCTGTGGCTCTCGTTCCCGGCGGGCATGTCGCCGAATCGGACCCACAGAGGCCCAGAGCCAGCAATGCGTGACATCCTTGTGTTAGCCATAATTCTGGGCTCAGCGCCGATCTGCTTTTTCAGACCCTTTTTTGGTGCCATGATGTGGGTTTGGGTCGCGTACTTTAATCCTCACCGCTTCACGTATGGGATGGCCTACGACTTTCCCGTTTCCACGGTGATTGCAATTCCTACGCTTCTCGGAATTCTGTTCTTTCGCAAAGTGAATCGTGGAATTTTTGTGCGAGAGACCGTGATGCTGCTTCTTTTCTGGGCCTGGATCACTATCACTTATATCAACGCCACGCAGGTCCCACTCTTTGCCGATCATGTGGAAGACGCGCGATATCAGTTAATCAATGTAAGCAAAATTCTTCTGATGACCTTTGTTCTCGTCCTGATGGTCACTTCGAAAAAAAGACTAGACATGCTCTTTCTAGTTACTGCGCTTAGTTTTGGCACCCTGGCGATCAAAGGAGCGGTGTTCGGAATTCTAACTGGTGGCAATTTTCGCGTTTGGGGGCCCCCGAATTCCTTTGTATACGACAACAATGATTTTGGGCTCGCACTGAATATGTCGATACCGATGATGTTCTACTTGACTCGCGAAGTAGAGTCGTCCCGTCTGCGCAAATTATTGTGGATATCGTTTTACTGCAGCATTTTTGCGGTTATTTTGAGTTATTCGCGAGGCGCCCTAATGGGCCTGATGGTCGTCCTGGGCGCGATCTCGCTCAAGTCAAAACAGAAGATACTAGCCGGCGCACTTTTGGCCGTTTTCGCAGTTCTTCTCTTAACATTTGCTCCCCCCGCATGGACGGATCGCATGGGAAACTTTGCGCATGGAGAACTGGACGAATCGGCGGAGGGCCGTCTGCATGCTTGGCAATTCGCCTGGACCTTTGCGTCGCAATATCCGATCATGGGCGGAGGATTTGAGACCTTTACGCCAGAATTGGAAGCGCGCTTCACGCCTCAGTTTGACTTTGCCGGGCCGCACAGCATCTATTTTCAGACGCTCGGTGAACAAGGATTTGTGGGTCTGGGAATCTTTCTGCTCGTGCTGGGGGGGTGTTTCTATACGGCGTGGAGCCTTCGCAGGCGCGTCCGTCGACAGCCATCCTTCGCTTGGGTCGCCAATTATTCGAATATGATCGAAATCTCCCTATTGGCCTATGTCGTCAGCGGTGCGTTTCTGCCTCGAGCTTACTTTGATCTTTGGTTTCAACTAGCGGCGGCCACAGCCCTACTGAAAATCCTCTATGCCCAAGCGCGATCAAGCCAAATGACCGAGGAAGTGCCAAGCCCCGCAGGAACGGAATTGGTCGACGTACCGGTGGGGTAGTCAGGGCAAGTCCTCCGTCAAAAATTGTAGACAGCGAGGAATTGATGGAATTGATTTTGTTTTTAGGGGAACGGATGAATTCTTAACGGCTGACCTCCTCTTATGGCCTCGGAAATTCCCCCGCTCGCCACTCGGCCGGCTTTGTATGCTCAGCGTGGCACGATTTGGATGCCGTTAATAGGGGCGCGCTCGTAGGATGTCGAAGCCGTGCTCGGAATCGCCGACAGCGTAAAGCTCGACACATTCGGAATGGCCAGAACGACATAGTTCCCCACTGGGTTGCTCGCCGTCGCCTGTGTAAATGTCCCGGCGAAATCCGAGTTGTAGGTCAGGGTTGCACTGGTGGTTGTGATTCCCGCCCCGCTGACCTGATAGACTCCCGTGTTGCTCGAGTTGCTGCTGGCACCATCCGCGTAGACGTACACATTGTAGCCGTTCGCGTTCGCCGGCAATCCAGTGAGGGTCACCGTAGTCGTGTTCATCTCTCCGTTGTCCAAATAGCCCCTCATCAGGCGCAGGTTGCCGGCTTGATCCTCGATGGGCGACGTGTACCAGACGTTATCGGCAGTCCAACTCACGGTGGCCGTCGTGGGGTTCCCGTTCTGATCCACCAAAGCGAGCGGAGAAGTGCTGCTGGCTCCGGCCGCGTCGTTCCAGTTGCCCAGAGCCACCACGCCAGCGACTTCCGAGCTAGCCATAGACGTCGTTTCCAAACCCACGAAGTCTATGCTGATGGCAGCGACCGAAGAGCGGGATGCGGTGACGTTCAGAATCACGTTGGCGGAATGCGTTAGTGAGCCACTGGCGCCGGTAATGGTGAGAGTCGGGCTTCCCACCGGAGTGCTTGAGCTCGTAGCAATCGTCAGCGTGGAGCTCGCTCCCGCCGCAATCGAAGTGGGACTAAAGGAAGCGGTCGCCCCCGCCGGCAGGCCACTGGTTACGCCCAGGCTCACCGTCCCGGCGAATCCATTTAGTGCCGCCGCGCTCACCGTGTAGGTGGCACTGCTTCCCGCGTTCACCGAGGTCGAGCTGGGTGTGGCTGACACGGCGAAATCTGTGACGCTGAGAACCACCGTCGTGGAGTTAGTGAGCGAGCCGCTGGCGCCGGTGATGGTAAGAGTCGAGTTCGCCGCTGGAGTGTTCTCGGTGGTCGTCACCGTTAGCGTCGAACTGGCCCCCACAGCAATCGACGGAGGATTGAATGAAGCGGTCGCGCCGCTGGGCAAGCCGCTCGCAGATAAGATCATCGTACCCGAGAATCCGTCGAGCGCAGCAGTGCTCACCGTGTAGGTGGCGTTGCCTCCCGGACTTACCGATACTGGACTGGGCGTGGCCGAGAGCGTGAAGTCCGGCGAAGAGGAAGTTCGTAGCCGAAGGATGTAGGCGGGGATGTCGCCGTCGTTGATGACTACGAAGACGTCCGGTCCAGGGAAGTATTGGAAACGTCCGAACGTTCCGTTGGTCGTATTGGGTAGGCTATGATGGGCCGAGTTCGGCGGCCCATTGGCGAAGGTTAGCTTCTGGCAGGTGAGCCGCTTGTTGACTGTGTCCGGCGTCATGATGTACACGCTATCGCCTTGATTAGGCCAGCCCACAAAAGTCTTCGCCACGCTGTCGAAGGCGATGCCGGGCCCCCCAGAACCAATCGGATTAACGCCGCCGCTCAGGAACTCGGCACAGTTGGGATCGGCCATCGTTGCCTCCGTCCAGTCTTGCTGCGCCGTCATGGTTGGGTTGCTGATGTCGGCCACGAGGACGCCATTGTTCGCTGGGCAGGTTCCTTGCGAACAACCTCCTACGAACACGAAAAGTTTGCGAGTCGGGTCAATGGCTCCGTTCACAAACCCGGTAAAAAAGCTCTCCACCGCCGTGATGCGTGCGTAGGTGTTGGTTTGATAGTTATAAGTAAAGATATCAGAACTATCGCTGACGAAGACCAGGCCGGTGTTGGGATCGTAGGCAGCGGTGTTAGCGTAGGAAGATCCTCCGAAACCGAGGAAGACGCCCGGCTGAGGCCCCGTCAACGTAGGATCCTCATGCACCCAAGAACTGGAGTTGGAGATATTGTTGAGCGAGATGGTCCAGGTGGCAACGCTCCCATTGCCCAACCCGCACGCCAGCGAGCCATTCAAGATGTACATCACGTCCGGAACTGGTAAAAATGCCAGGCCGCCGTAGCTTTCCCGCGAATTGGGGGCGAAGTCGGAGGTGCCAGGAGGGATGCTCTCGACGCAGTTTACGGAATTGCTGTAGTTGGTGGGAACCGTCGGATCCTTGAGGCGCGTCATCGTGATGGGATTGGCCGCGAGATTCAGGGAGTAAATCTCGTTGCCGTAATAATTGTTGTGGCCGCCGCCCCAAATGATGAAGCGGTTCGCCGTGGTATCGGCGATGCCGCCGCCCCAAGCGCGGATGACGTTTTGGCAGAGCGCGGAGAACTGGAAGGGGTCACCCCCGAAGTCATTGGGAGGACACGCGCCGCTCGCCGTCAGCGCTGTCGTCGCCGACAGCGGCGTCCAGCCAATTGTTGTTGGGATCTGAGCATGTAACGGCTGGGAGAAGGCCGCCAGCAAGAGCAAGAGAAGGACGATTATGGTAGGAGTGATGGAACGCGCGAGATGCAATACCGCAAGACGAGGGGACCACCGGCCTTGCCATTCCGGGCCAAGTTGCTGAGCAACACTATTTCGGTTGGTTTCAGGCATCTGCGACACCCCTATTTGAAGGCTGGAATGCACAGAGCGGAGGTAGTTACCATCGGGGTCTAGCGACAACTCGTAACCGTGCAGCAACCGTGAGCAAATCTTCTACTAACGATGCGTCCGATTTGCAAGTCTTTCTTCTTGTAAAAGCGAGTTCGCTCCAACAGCCCTACCATCGATAGCCCCGCCCGACCGGCACTTTGCGAACGTATTTTAAGCAAAACCCGTCCTGACTCGTCTGGCGTATTGGGTGCGTCAGAAAATGAAGAGCGGCAAGGGTCTCGAACAAACCAGCGCTCCGAGATCCTTGGAGTGGGTGGCCGGTGATAGGTGCAGTCCCAGGAATCTCGTAACCCAAAGAAAGCGAAGCCTTTAGACTTTATATGGTCAGACACTTGCCAGCCTGAAATGGACGGCGGCAATCTTTTGCTCCTGTGAAACGCTTGAAACTCTGTCGTCGTCAATCCAGGCAGCTCTGGTTGCCACCTCTTGAGGCCGACACCACGATAGATGTGACTGTGGACGGTAACCGCGTTCTCGGGGAGATTGGGTTAATGATTTTCCGGCCGCCGGCGCTTGTCGAACCTTTGGGTGTTTACCTCGATCGCTTACTTTCAAGTGCCCTGGAATAAATCACGGAATAGGCCGCAGTCGTTTGCTCCCAAGTGTGGTGTTGTCGTACCCAATCGCTTCCTTGCGTTGACAGGCGGCTGCGCAGTGTAGCGTCATCAAGGAGATACCCAATTGTTTCCGTCAAGGAACCAACATCACCAGCCTTGAAGAGCAGGCCAGTGAACCCATCGCGAATTAACTCGCGATGGCCGCCGATATCACTGGCGATAAGCGGCTTGCCCATGGCCATCGCCTCCAGAGGTTTCAGGGGCGTCACCAGCTCAGTTAGACGCATCGAATAACGCGGATAGACCAGCACATCCATCAGCGAGTACACACCGGGAATTTTCTCGTGCGGAATCCTTCCGGGAAAGATCACGCTACCCTGCAGTCCCAGTTGCTCGACTTGTTGCCGAAGCTCGCTCTCAGTCTCCCCGCCGCCAACCAAGATCAGGACAACATCGTTTCGCGTCGTCTTGAGCCCGTGCATCGCCTTCACGAGTAGATCGAGACCTTCGTACCGGTAGAAGGACCCGATAAACCCTAGCGTTTTCTTGCCAATGATCCCATGAGCGGATGCAAACTCCACATCAGGGCTACCCGGGCGAAATTCTTCTGGATTGATTCCATTGAAAACCACGGTAAGCTTCTCGGGTGGAATCCCTCGCCGTATCAGATCATCCCTTAGGCCATTACAGAGCACGGCAACCTGTGCGGCACGTCGGCACACCCACGTTTCCATCGAGCGCACGGCTCGGTATTTCCAGGATCTCTCCGAAAACGTCCCGTGGTCTACTGCAGCATCCTCCCAAAAAGCGCGAATTTCGTAAACTATAGGAATGCGGAGTTTTCGACCAACCCAGAGACAAGCTAGGGCATTTAAGAACGGAGAGTGTGCGTGGAGCAGATCAGGCTTTTCGATCCTGATTACCTCCTCGATGCGCTTCGCCAAACACTTCACGAGTTGAATTTCATGCTGGAGCGGGAGCGCGCCTGTCTGCAATGCGCCCGTGCGGTAGTATCGAATCCCCTCGAACGCCTCTTCATGCTGCGGCGGGCCGTCCCAACTTGCTTCGTGTTTGGGTGAGGTAAGGGCGACCGGCTTCCACCCTACATTTCTCTGTTGCTTCAGAATGTTTTGCGTTCGAAAACTGTAGCCGCTGTGTAGAGGGAGAGTGTGGTCGAGGATATGAAGGATTTTCAGAGATGTTCTCCCTGGTGCGGATCGTTGCGGTTACTGTTCAGGGTCCTTGCCTGGCAGAAGTGTCAAGCCTTCTCCAGGCGGGAGTTTCGAATCCGATTCACCCTGCTTGAACTTCCGTCCGAGGTGCGCTGGCGAACGACCCAGAGTCCTGCTCGCC
>Ga0209006_10005438_pt1 | contig 11561 bp, 9 predicted proteins | sample JacPin_JW_Ref_O2_FD_188567 | JGI IMG/M metagenome (GOLD analysis project Ga0209006, IMG submission 188567) | Forest soil microbial communities from Algoma, Ontario, Canada - Jack Pine, Ontario site 1_JW_Ref_O2 (SPAdes) (version 2) | ecosystem: Environmental > Terrestrial > Soil > Boreal... | reverse complement strand
CTTGCGGGCAGCCGTTCAGCCGCTGCCTCAAAAGGTCGCGGGAATTCCACCGCCCGGGCGGCCCGAATTTTCCGATTCCGGACCGGGATCGGCACTCAGGCGGCCGGGGCAGGCCAAAACGCCTTGATTTACAGTAGCTTTTGTTAATATAGGACACTTGGAGCTGCCGCCCCTCCGGGTCCCGCGACTCGCCGTCTCGAAGGTTCTGTGCGTCGATCGATGACGGTTAACAAAAGAGGCTTGTATGATCAGATTTGGCCTGCTCGGATGCGGGCGTATCGCGAAGCGGCACTCGGATTTGCTGGGCGGCAATCATATCGAGGGGGCGAGCCTTGCGGCGGTTTGCGATCCAGTTCGCGCGCGCGCCGACGCCATCGCGTCGAAATACAGCGTTCCCGCGCATTACGATATCGACGATTTCCTGGCGCGGAAGGACATCGACGCGGTCGCGGTGCTGACGCCCAGCGGAATGCATCCGCAACATGTCATCGCCTGCGCCAGGGCAGGCAAGCACATCGTCGTCGAAAAGCCGATGGCGCTGCGGCTGCAGGATGCCGATGACATGATCCGCGCCTGCGACGAGGCGGGCGTCAAGCTGTTCGTCGTCAAGCAGAACCGCTTCAACGTGCCGGTGGTCAAGGCGCGCGAGGCGCTGGAAGCCGGCCGGTTCGGCCGCCTCATCCTGGGCACCGTGCGCGTGCGCTGGTGCCGGGACCAGGCCTATTACGATCAGGACGCCTGGCGCGGCACCTGGGCCTATGATGGCGGCGTGCTCACCAATCAGGCCAGCCATCACATCGACATGCTGGAGTGGTTTTTCGGCGACGTCGTGAGCGTTCATGCGCGCGCGATTACCGCGCTTGCGAAAATCGAGACCGAAGACACGGCAGTCGCGACGCTGAAGTTCCGCAACGGCGCGCTGGGCGTGATCGAGGCGACGACCGCCGCGCGCCCGACCGACCTCGAAGGCTCGCTGTCGGTTCTCGGCGAAAACGGTACGGTTGAAATCGCCGGCTTCGCCGTCAATCAGATCAGGCACTGGCGGTTCGTCGACGAACTTGCGTCGGACAAGGACGTAGTTGAGAAATTCTCCGTCAATCCGCCGAACGTCTACGGCTTCGGCCATCAGGCCTATTATCAGCATGTGATCGATTGTCTGGTCCATCAGCGCGCCGCGCTGGTGGACGGCCTCGAGGGACGCAAGAGCCTGGAGTTGATCTCCGCGCTCTATGAATCGATCGAGACCGGCGAGGAGGTCCCGCTGCATTTCGCGCCCCGGCGAAGCCGGCTCGGTGTCGTGTCGTGAACCGGCCTGACCTGCATCAGGCGGGCGTGCGCGACGTCGAATTCGGCGCCCGGGTCAGGATCATCGAACCCTGCAATCTCTACGGCTGCAAAATCGGCGACGATTGCTTCGTCGGACCGTTTACCGAGATTCAGAAGGGCGCGGTCGTCGGCGCCCGCACCCGGGTGCAGTCCCATAGCTTCATCTGTGAACTCGTGACGATCGGCGAGGATTGCTTTGTCGGTCACGGCGTGATGTTCATCAACGATACGTTTTCGACCGGCGGCCCCTCGGGCGGACTCAAGGAATTGTGGCGCGAGACCGTGATCGGCAATCGGGTAGCGATCGGCTCCAACGCCACGATCATGCCGGTACGCATCGCCGACGACGTTGTGATCGGGGCGGGTTCGGTCGTAACCGGGGACATTACCGCTGCCGGCACCTATGCCGGCAATCCGGCGCGCCGGCTGGCGTCGCGCAAATAACAGGGACGTTCGATGCCGGTACCGTACGCCGATCTGCAGCTTCAGTATCAGAATATCAAGGGCGAGATCGACGCCGCGATCGCCGACGTCATCCGCGACAATGCGTTCATTCGCGGTCCCTATGTCGACGCATTCGAGGCGCGGTTCGCCGAAGCCGTGGACATCAGGCATTGCGTGTCCTGCGCCAACGGAACCGACGCGCTTTACCTTGCGATGGCCGCACTGAACGTGCAGCCCGGCGACGAGGTCATCACCACGGCGCATTCGTGGATCAGCACGTCGGCGATGATCACGCATGCCGGCGCCACCGTCGTTTTCGCCGATACCGATGAAAGCACGTTCACCATCGATCCGGCGGCGATCGAAAGCGCCGTTACGCCGCGGACGGTGGGCATCATACCGGTTCATCTTTACGGGCAGCCGGCCGACATGGACGCGATCATGGCGATCGCACGCAAGCATGGGCTGTGGGTGATCGAGGACTGCGCCCAGGCTCATCTGGCGCGCTGCAAGGGACGCCAGGTCGGCACCTTTGGAACCGCCGCGACCTATTCCTTCTATCCCGGCAAGAACCTCGGCGCCATGGGCGACGCCGGCGCCGTCGTCACCAATGACAGCGCGCTCGCCGAGCACGTCGCGATGCTGGCGCGGCACGGCGGCCTCACCAAGCACCAGCATCAGATCGAGGGCATCAACAGCCGGCTCGATGGCATGCAGGCGGCGATCCTGTCGGCCAAGCTGCCGCATCTGCTTGACTGGACGAAGGCGCGCCAGGATGCGGCCGGACTCTACGACGCCGGCCTCAACCAGGTCGAGGATGTGGTGGTGCCCGAGGTCGCGGCGGATCGCACCCACGTCTATCATCTCTATACCATCAGGCATCCCCGCCGCGACGCGCTGGCGGCGCACCTGAACGCGCATGGCGTCCAGACCGCGGTCAATTATCCGGTCGCCTTGCCGTTTCTCGCGGCCTATCGCCGCCTCGGTCATCGTCCCGAACAATTTCCCAATGCGTATCGCGACCAAGGCAGAATACTGTCGCTGCCGATGTTCGCCGAGATCACGCCGGAACAGCAGCGGACCGTGATCGATCTGGTACGCGATTTCTGATCCGGATGGGGCCCCAGCCTGGATTAGCCGGAGTCGCAGCCGTCGATTGATGGAGTCTTTGCACCCGCTGAAGCGGAACCGGGACACCCACAGCCTTTTTCGAAGCTCTCCAATTAGCGTATATTTTTCAATGTGTTACGGACGTCATGGGCGGCCTTCCGAAACCAGGTTCAATGCTGGCCGGGATTTTGCCGGCACGACGGTAAGCCTGTGGGGCGGAAAATTCCGCGCGGGCGGTGCTTATTGCCGCATTCGAACTGGTTTCTGCCCGCTGTTCTGTTTAGAAGCGACCGTGCCATGACCGGGTGTTTCGGCAAGATGACAGGGTAACGGGGACGCGACCTTTGCGAAAAATACTGGTAACCGGGGCGGCCGGATTTATTGGATCGCACCTCGCGGAAGAACTCGTCCGCAGGAACTTCACCGTGCGCGCGTTCGTGCATTACAACAGCATGGGCTCGCATGGCTGGCTGGAGTCGTCGCCGCGCGAGATTCGGGACCAGCTCGAGGTGTTTTCGGGCGACATCCGCGATCCGAACGGCGTGCGTACCGCGATGAAGGGATGCGACGCGGTGTTGCATCTCGCGGCCCTGATCGCGATTCCCTATTCGTACCACTCGCCGGATACATACGTCGAAACCAACATCCGCGGCACGCTCAACGTGCTGCAGGCGGCGCGGGATTGGGACGTCTCGCACGTCCTTCACACCTCCACCAGCGAAGTCTATGGCACGCCGCTGTCGGTCCCCATCACCGAAGAGCACATGCTGCAGGGCCAGTCGCCTTACTCGGCCAGCAAGATCGGCGCCGATCAACTCGCGCTGTCGTTCGAGCGTTCGTTCGGCACCCCGGTGACCATCGTGCGGCCGTTCAATACCTATGGCCCGCGGCAATCCACGCGCGCGGTGATTCCCACCATCATCACGCAGATCGCGGCAGGCCAGCGCGTCGTCAAGCTCGGCAGCATCCATCCGACGCGCGATTTCAATTTCGTGACCGACACGGTCGCCGGTTTCGTCGCCGCGCTCGGAACCCGGGCCGGCATCGGAGAGGTCATCAATATCGGAAGCGGGTTCGAGATTTCGATCGGCGACGTCGCGCGGCTGATCGCGCAGCTGATGGACGCCCGGATCGAAATCGAGCAGGACACCGTCCGGCTTCGGCCGGAGCGCAGCGAGGTGGACCGTCTTCGGGCCAGCAACGCCAAGGCTGAGAGGCTGCTCGGCTGGACGCCTCGCCTCGGCGGGGTCGAGGGACTTCGCAAGGGGCTCGAACAGACGATATCCTGGTTCACCAAGAACGAGAATCTTTCGCGATATCGCCAGAACGTCTACACTCTGTGAGTGCGATGAGCAGCCCCTCCGCAACATCCAGCCGTCGCGCCACGCTCGATGTGGGCGCAGTGCTCGAAGCGGTCGACACGGTCCTGGGGGCCGCCAGTCGTCCGGTGGCGCTGCATGAACCCCGGTTAGGCGCGCGCGAGCGGGAATTTGTTCTGGATTGCATCGACACCAACTGGGTGTCGACCGCCGGCAAATACGTCAACCGGTTCGAGCAGATGGTCGCTGCCACGACGGGGGCCGTTCACGCCATCGCTACCGTCAACGGCACCGCCGCCCTTCATGCCGCGTTGCTGCTGGAGGGTGTCAGGCCGAACGACGAGATCATCGTGCCGGCGATCACCTTTGTCGCGACCGCGAACGCCGTCAGCCACACCGGGGCGATTCCGCATTTTGTCGATTCGACCTGGGATACGCTGGGGCTGGATGCGGCGGCGCTGGATGCGCACCTCGCCGAGATATCGGTCCGGCGCGACGGCGAGCTTGTCAACCGGCAGACCGGCCGGCGCCTCCGTGCCGTGGTGCCGGTTCACATCTTCGGGCACCCGGTCGATATGGCCCCGCTGCTGGCGGTTGCGGCGAAATACGGCATCGTCGTCGTCGAGGACGCGACCGAATCGCTCGGTTCGACCTGGAAAGGGCAGGCCTGCGGCACTTTCGGCCATTCCGCCGTGCTCTCATTCAACGGCAACAAGATCATCACCACCGGCGGCGGCGGAATGATCCTGACCGACGACGACGAATATGCGATCCGCGCCCGGCATATCACCACCACTGCGAAAAAGTCGCACGCGTGGTCGTTCGATCATGACGAGATCGGCTACAATTACAGACTTCCGAACATCAACGCGGCGCTCGGCTGCGGGCAAATGGAAAGCCTGCCGGCATTCGTCGCGGCCAAGCGCGAACTGGCGGCGCGTTACCTGGAGATATTCGGCAATTTCCCCGGCGCCCGCATTTACCGTGAGCCGGAAGGCGCGCGAAGCAACTATTGGCTCAATACGCTCGTTCTCGACCCCGAAAACGCCGGCGAGCGCGATCGCCTGCTTTCGGTGCTGCACGCCAATGGTGTCCATGCAAGGCCGCTCTGGATGCCGATGCATCTGCTGCCGATGTATCGCGAATGCCCGCGCTCGCGACTGCCGATCGCGGAGGATATGCATGCGCGCTGCATCAATCTGCCCAGCAGTCCGTTTCTGGCCGCCGGCGAGCGATCAACCGCGATCGAAAGCTGATGCCAAAGCTGATTCCCCGGATAATCTTTTTTACGATTCATAATACGACGCCGTGGTGGAAATATCTCGGGTCGCAAATCGATTTCGCCGACGTTACCGTGCTGAGCGACCTTCGCGGGGAAGGCGACTGGTCGCTGGTCGACGACTTCTATCGCTTTATGCGCAGTCGCGATCCGGCCGCCTTCGCGCTCGGGCATTTCGGCGAAGCCGGATGCGCCGAGATCATCCTGCGCTGCCGGTCGCTTCGCAGCCTGGATCGCGATTTGGCCATGAAGATGATCGGCGCCATGGCGCAGGCGATCGAAAGCGCCTTTGACCGTTTCGACCCGAAGCTCATCTTGACGTTCTCCATGGATCGTTACGTGATCGACGTCATGGAGCGTGTCGCGCGGGCCCGAGGCATCGATCTGCTCGAGATGACCGCCTCCATCATTCCGGATCAAGTGATCTTCCACCGCCGCGGCCACCTTGTTCCGCTTAGAGATCCCTCGGTTGAGGAGCTGAATGAGGCCGTCGATATTTTGTGCACCGAGAGTTTTGCCCCGGTCTACGTCAGGAACGCCAACAAATTTTCGAGCAGGCGGTTCTGGCAAGTATTCGGCTATTTCGTCGTGCGCGGTGCTTTTTTTAACGTGTGGCGTTTCCTCAAGCGCGATCCGTTCAATGTCCATTACATCGACGCGCTCAAGCGCCTCAAGCACAAGGTGAGACCGGGCGACGTAGCCGTGCTGGGTCTGCTGCAAAAGGACTGGCAGGCGAGACTGGATGCCATTCCAAAAGATCGTCGCGTATTCTGCGGCCTGCAGTTATTTCCGGAAGCGTCGCTGGACTACTGGTTGCGGTCTCATGACATGCTTGCGCACGACGACGTCGTTGTCCGCTACTGCGAGGTTCTCGGCGAGGCGGGCTACCATACCTTTGTCAAGGACCATCCCTTGCAGTTCGGCTTTCGGCGGCGCGAGCTGTTCGAGCGCCTGACAAAACTCCCATCGGTCACTTGCGTGCCGTATGAGGTACCGGCCAGCTATCTGATCGAAAGGTGCGACGTCTCCGTCACCTTTACCGGCACGATCGGATTTCAGGCGGCGCTTGCCGGACTTTGCTCGATCGTCACCGAACCCTATTACGCCGCCGAAGAGCATTATTTGCATGTCCGGAACTTCGGCGAAATCGACGGTATCGTCGATCGGCTGGAGAAGTGGCGGCGGCCGGAAGATCTGGAGGCGGCGCGCCGGCAGATCGTCTGGAAGCTGGTGGCCGCAGGCACGCCCGGGAATTACTTTACCTGGAAAAGATTCGATCCGGATGACGAGGACGACAGGGACCAGGCAAAATCCCTGGTGCGGTCGCTCAATCGGCACTTGCCGCAATTTATGAAGAAGTAGCTACCGGTCGGCGGCGATGGTCCACTCGTTGGGCGGGGCTGACGAGTTTTTCGGCAGGTGGTTTGTGTCCAATCGCGGCAGAACGAAGCGCTGAACCGCAATCGCATCCGACAAGGCGACCTCCGTCGTCAGCGCCAGCTTGAACCCTCTCGCGACAATGGCTTCGATCGTGTCGGCGTTGTAGCTGCCGTATGGATAGCACAGGGTGCGATAGTCCGGAGCTGCGCCGACGGCGTCGAGCAGTCTCAACGACCTTTCGATATCCGCTTCCTGCTCTGCTTTTGGCAGATGGCCCAGCCACTGGTGCAGGTCGCCGTGCGAACCGATGTGCATGCCACCGCTTCGCATGATGCGTAGCTGATCGACCGTGGCGTACAGTTCGCCGGCGAAAGAGCCCTCGTCGGAGGCCACGTAGCGGCGGAACAACTGGTCCACAAGCTGCGCTCTCAGTTCGAGAGGAAGCGCGTGCTGGAGCATCAGCTTGACGTAGTTGACGTTTGCCGGATCCAGGAAATTGCCGACCTTGTAATTTTCGCGATAGTGACCGAGATCGTGCAGGTCGTACTCGCTGGCTCTCTCGCGGCACGCGTCTTCGATGAAATCGACAAAAAGATCGGGATCGACGTCCGAGGCGAGCGTGAAGTGAATCTTGTTGACATCGAGAATCCTGCGATCCAGCGCGGCGCAAGACACGGGGAAAAAGGCGCCATGAAGATTGCGTTCGGCAAGTCGTGGAAAGACATATTCGTAGTGATCGAGATATCCGTCATCGAATGTCAGCAGCGCGGGCCGGGGCGGAAGCTGGCAGCGATTCTCGATCGCGTCGATCAGATCTTCCATCGAAATCAGCGAATAATGCTTCGCGAGATAACCGAGTTGCTGTTCGAACAGCGGCAAATCCAGCCCCTTGATTTTCGGAAACCTGGTAAGGGCGAGCGGACGCACATAGTGGTACATCACGATCGTCAACTTCGGCGGGGAGGGGCTCATGGGCTGCCTGGGCGGGTTGATTGCACGGCTCGTATGATAGGCAGCATTGTCGCCTCGGGTGTGCTCGATTTTACCTTGAGGAATGTTTCGGTTTGCCGGGTTGCGATCCGGGGAAGCCTGGTGACGACAATCGTCAATCCGCCAATCTTGCTTTGCAACTGGGCGCAGAGCCTCTCGCCCATCGCCTTGGCGAGGGCGTATTCGAGAAGGTCTGGCGTCGGCTCGTCAACCACGACGCTGGAGGGGTAGAATATCGTCAGCGGCCTCGCGCCCATCGATGCAAGCCCGCGGACCATTTCATAGAATCCATCCACGAACACGGAGGTAAAGTCTCGAAAGTCCTGCGCCTGGTACGGTTCGAGGCGGCGGCGGAATATCCGGGGCGTGGCGAAATAATAGATCTGCTCGCCCTGCCAGCCTGCCGCGGCCAGATTCGCAAGCCCCGGCGATGGTGCCGCCGCGTCAAACCGCAGGTTTCGGCCGCTGGCCCCGAACGCCTGAATTGCCTTCACGGTCTCATCGACTTTCGAAATATGAGAGGTAAGTGTCGGATCGGCTCCTCCAGCAGCGAGCAACCTCGCGGTCGCCGCGCCGAGCCCGCTGGATGCGCCGACGATCAACGGGCGCTGATCCCTGAATTCAGTTGCGGAAACCATGGCGCGAATAGCTGCGTCCGATGGGGGCGCAGCCGGTTCCGTTCCGGTAAATGCCGACACCGTTCCGTCGATCCCCAATCCCGAGAAGTCCATTTCGACGAGGCTCATTGGTTCATGGAATTTCCGGACCTGAAAGGCGAGACTTCCGGCGCCGTCCGCGCCGGCGATCCTGACCGAAACTCTCGACAGCAGGCTCCGCAGGCCGGGACAGTCCATGCCGACGAGTGTCGACACGGCGGCAAGCCCGATCACGCGGTCGGCCCCGAAGCTCGAGGCAAGCGACCGAAAACGCATGACAATTTCGTTTGCGGCATCCGGCAGTATGACCGTGCCGGCTAACCCGGCGAAATCCGAGGTGGCGCGGACCCGTGACGCTGCAAGCGGCAGACCACCCCGGAACCGCGAATCGTCGCCGCCGCGGCTCTCACCGAACTCAATTCGCGCCACCATCACGATTTCCTGCCGGACCATCACGCGTATGCGCGCGCCTCCCTCGGACAGGGACGCATCGACCTGATCGCCGATCACGACCGGCTTGAGGTATGTGGCTTCGATGGACGCGAGGTGATCGTTCGGCCGGATTGAGGCCAGGCGATCGAGCACCCAAAGCAAAACGTGCTGGCCGTGAACGACCAGGGCGCCCGGGAAGTGCGATGCGGCCCATTGCGCATCGACGTGCAGCGGATTGGAATCGCCTGAAACGGAAGCGAACCAGCGCTGATCCTCAATGTCGAAGGTCCGGGAAATGTCCGCCATGATTTCAATCTTTGAGCAGGTTTGGGCGGTCCTGGTCGGCGTCGCCCTTGCAAACGACCAGAGGCCCACCCGGGCCGCGCAGCGAAAATGCGAGATCGACGTTGCCGCGTTCGAAAGGCTCGAAATAACCCGGCAGGATCAGCCCCGATGCATCGGTCGCCGACAATTGCAAAAATCCCGCCGCCGCCAGTTCCGGTCCAAGCCCGCTGCAAAAGAAGTCGATATATTCCGCGCCGGCTTCCAGCACGATCTGCTGGAAAGCTGCGCCCGAACCGGTCAATGCCGCAGGTGACCCCAGATAATCCACGACGCGAATGGCGCTTGCGTCCTGGTGTGAGCATTCGCGAAGCACGGCGATTGCCGCATGTCCCCGGTCGGTAATCAGGAACGCACGATATCTGTAGAACGGATGCAACAGGTATCGCGCGTGAATGTAGGCTCTCGTCTTCCGGGGGACCTGGCTGTTCGCGAGGTCAAGACCGTCGGTCGATGTCCAGAAATTGTCGCGGTCCAATTCGAGGAATTTGGCGCCGGAGGAGTGCTTCGTGTTCTTTCGAAATTGCGACGGCACCGCCGACAGCCGATAGTCGGCGACGGCGTTGTTGAGCATGTAGTGACGTGTGAGCATGCCGACGTGATATCCGAGAGCCTGATAGATGCCCCGCGTCGCGGGGTTTAGCCCGACCGTGCCGATCCACTTCGGAGCCAGCATGCTGTCCAGCTTTCGCAGCAAGAGAAGCCCAAGACCGTGGGCAAAATCCGGTCGCACCTTCCAGGTCGTCAGCCAGAGCGTCTCGGCATCCTTAGCCAGAGACGGGTCGTATCGGCTCGCGAGGATGAATCCCAGAATACCGACAATGCCCTTCTCGCCGTCGCGCGCCGCGATGAAATTATAACGCTGGTTCGCCTCATCCCGGTGCTGCCAATCCATAAGAGCCTGGCTATGCGCCAGCACGTGACTGGCGTTCCAATAGTCGCGGATGAAGCGCATCAAATCGTGGCCGTCTTCGAGGGTGCACAGATACATGCTGACGGTCATGCGGCGCCTGTCAGATCGCCGGAGTCATCTGCTCGACCGGCCCAAATTCTCCCTCCAAGGCGATGAAATCGGGCTTCGGATAGTCGTCGGCGGTCTTCCACACGAAGACGTTTGGCTCGGTGCTCGCGAACCCGGAGCTCTCCCAGAACTCGAGGCAAGGCCTGTTTTTGGCCGTCGGGAAAAGCCGGGCAACGACCGCGTCACATTGCGCGCGGGACGCAGCCTGAACCGCGAGGTGAACCATCAGTTGCTCAATTTGCCGCCCCATCGCGCGGCAGCTCAGAATGTAGTCGACGATTTCAATGGTCGTTCCGGTCTGCTCCCAGCTGATAACGCCGGTCAGACCGAGATCGCCAAATCTGTCGGAGACGGTCACCGACAGCAGGTTGCGGCCGTTTCCGCCGTCGAGCCACTGGAGCAACTCCTTCTCCGAGGTGCGGCGGGTGCGCATGTTCATCTGGTTCGTCTTGTTCATCAGCTGAACGATGCGTTTCAGGCTTTCCGGGGAGACCGGGTTGGCACGTACGCGAACATCCAGCGAGGCGAGCCAGTCGCCGATCGACGATGCTACCGTGAGGCTGTCCCGTCTTTCGCGATCCGCGACATACATCCCCGTGCGCCCTCGATCCTCCGAGGTAATTGAAAATCGATCAAAACAGTCGAGCTGCCGTAACGCTTCGGCATATTTCGACGGATCGGTGGGCCAATCCGGAACCAGCACTTCCGGCAACGCCTCGCGGATGCGCCCGCGTTCGGCCGGACTGTCGTCGATGAACACCGTCGATTGCAGGCCGAGATTCAATTCGCCGACGAGTTCAACGATGTTCTGGGCCTTGTCATTCCAGTTGATGCGCCAACCGGCGAGATCACTGACGCGAATCACCATTTCAGGATGCTTCGCTATCGCTTCCAGCGCGATCGCCTCATCGTTCTTGCTCACCAGCCCGATGGCGATGCCGCGGTTTACGAGAGTCATCAGGGCCTGTTGAAATTCGGAGAATGCCTCGCCGAGGTGATCGTGACCGCCCAATCGCAGGTTTTCCCACCCGTCGTCCCCGACGACGCCGCCCCACATGGTATTGTCGAGGTCGACCAGAACCAGCTTGCGGTTCATCCCTGTCGCGGTCCTTAACGCCGATTTGACGTCACCCGCCGCGGCCTTGAATACCTTTTCGGTGAATGGGGATTTCGCCAGCAGCCAGGCTTTGCGATCGCGCGGATTGTCCGACGATTCAATCCAGCGTTGGCTGTCGAGCATGAACACATCGGCGACTTCGGCC
>Ga0209006_10005437_pt1 | contig 11562 bp, 2 predicted proteins | sample JacPin_JW_Ref_O2_FD_188567 | JGI IMG/M metagenome (GOLD analysis project Ga0209006, IMG submission 188567) | Forest soil microbial communities from Algoma, Ontario, Canada - Jack Pine, Ontario site 1_JW_Ref_O2 (SPAdes) (version 2) | ecosystem: Environmental > Terrestrial > Soil > Boreal... | reverse complement strand
GACCAGGCGGTGTTCTATCCTGGATCGGCACGCGCTTCACAGTTCTCCGACCCACTATTTCTACTCCTGAGAAATTAAAGGGTACTTTAGGGCAAATGTTTGCCACCCCTTTGAATGCCGCCCCGAGATGGCTTTGTACAGAACCAAAAAATCCAGTAAGTGACTCATAGGAAAGACTTAATTATGCTCCATCGCACCCCTAACGGAATGACAATTGCTCTTAGTTTCTCTGGTTTGTTCACATGCAACTCTTGCAAGTCCTGGTGTGCTCGCAGACTTAATCACCCTTCGAGGCATCGCTAGTTTTATGGATTCTGAGAATATTCTTCCTCCTAACTGCACGGCGGAGCGCCCGGAATGAGCAGAAGGATTCATAGCGAAAGCACTGGCCTACCTACTTCCGCTACTCCATTGAGCGAACGCGAGCATCAATCCCTCGTTATCCAGTTTAACGATACCTCAGTCGACTACCCCGCCGACAAGACCATCATCGACCTGTTCGAGGCGCAGGCACAGAGGACTCCCAATCTGACGGCCCTGGTGTTCGAAGGGCAGAGGTTGACGTACAGCGAGCTCGACCGTCGCGCGAGCCTGCTCGCAAATACCTTAAAGGGGTTTCGGGTTGGACCGGATGTGCTGGTAGGGCTTCTGATCGAACGCTCCGCGGAAATGATTGTCGGCCTGCTGGGTATCCTCAAGGCTGGGGGCGCCTATCTGCCGATGGATACCGCGTTTCCGCAAGAGCGGATCGCTTTCATGCTGGCGGACGCGAATGTCAAGGTGCTGGTCACACAGAGCAACTTGTTGTCAGCCCTCCCGACCGGTGCCGTGCAGGCCGTTTGCCTGGACAATTTTGATTGGGCTGCCTCGGATAAACCGCAGCGTAAGGGAACCCGTGCGCGTCCGGATAACCTGGCCTATGTGATTTACACCAGCGGCTCGACAGGACGCCCCAAGGGTGTCTGCGTCGAGCACCGAAACATCCTCAATTACGTTCTGGGGGTGGGGGAACGGTTGCAGTTCGGTCCGGGAATGAATCATGCGACGGTGTCCACCATCGCTGCAGATCTCGGCAACACCGTGATTTTACCGGCTTTGGTTACCGGCGGCTGCCTGCACGTCATCTCGCAGGCGCGGGCTGAAAGCCCGGCACTTTTTTCGGAGTACTTTCAGCGCGAGAAGATTGATGTTTTGAAGATCGTCCCTTCGCATCTGGCGGCTTTGCAGGCCGGGAATCATCCGGAACAATTCATCCCCAGAAGCGGCTTGATCGTAGGCGGGGAAGCCTCACCGCTGGAGTGGATTGGGCAAATCCGCAGGCATTCGCCGAACTGCGAAATTTTCAATCATTACGGCCCGACGGAAACCACTGTTGGTGTGCTGACGTATCACGTGGGCGAGCAATTGCCCAGCACGCCAACCGGCAAGCTACCATTGGGAAAACCTCTTCCAAACAGCCGGGTTTACATTCTCGATGAAAACCGGCAATTGGTTCCGATTGGCGTTCAAGGCGAGATCTACATTGGCGGCCGAGGCGTGGCGCGCGGGTACCTCAACCGGCCGGATTTGACCGCCGAACGATTCATTCCTGATCCATTCAGCAAAGAACCTGGCGCGAGGCTGTACCGCACGGGAGATCGCGCGCGCCAGCTGCCGGATGGGAACCTCGAGTTCTGCGGCCGGGTGGACCATCAAGTCAAAATCCGCGGTTACCGCGTTGAACTCGGAGAAATTGAAGGCGCCTTGCGCGAGCAAGGCGGCGTGAGGGACGCCGTGGTATCGGCGTTCGAAGATGAATCCGGCAACAACGAGTTAGTCGGCTACGTTCTGCCGAAACGGGCGAATCAATCTCTTTGGGCGAGCAAGGCTGTCTACACCTTGCCGGACGGCTCGACGGTCGCGCATCTCAACAAAAATGAGACGGCCTACATTTACAAAGAAATCTTCGTCCTCCAGGCCTATCTCCGGCATGGGATTACAATCCGCGAGGGCGACTGCATCGTGGATGCGGGCGCCAACATTGGCCTCTTCACCGCCTTTGCCAGCCGCTTGGCGCGGAACCTGCGAATCGTTTCCTTTGAACCCAACCCGGCCGCCTATGCCTGTCTAAAGGCCAACGCTGAAGCGTGGGGCTCCGGCGTGAAGTGCCTCCGGATGGGGCTTTCCAGCGAAAACAAAACGGCGGACATGACTTTCTTTGAGGGATTTTCGCTGTTGTCTGGATTCTACGCTGACGAAGCTACAGAGCGCGAAGTGGTCAAGACGTACGCGCTCAATCAGGAATCAGAAGCGGGCAACGGCGGGGAATTGGCCACAGAGATTGGGAAAATGCTCGAAGATCGATTTCGCGCCAAGACAGAAACCGCGCAACTGCGGACCCTTTCCAGCGTGATCGCGGAAGAAGGCCTGGAACGCATTGACCTGCTGAAAGTCAATGTGGAAAAAAGCGAGTTGGATGTTCTGCAAGGAATCAGTGCCAAGGATTGGGCCAAGATTCGCCAGCTGGTGATCGAAGTGGACCAGAAGGGAAACTTGGAGCCGATCACCACACTGCTGGAAAAGCAGGGCTATGACGTTCTGGTCGAGCAGGACCCGCTGCTGAGAAAGACCGAACTGTGTTACGTGTATGCCATTCGCCCTTCGGCAGCAAGCCGCCTCGTGCCGCAGGAGTCTGGCGAAGGCCACGTCCGCGCCCTGCCGCCTGTGAACGAAGAAGTTTTGACGCCCGGAAATCTCCGCAAATTCCTCAAAGACCGTTTGCCGCAGTACATGGTCCCATCGCAATTTGTGCTGATTGAAAAATTTCCGCTGACGGCGAACGGCAAGATCGATCGCCAGGCGTTTCCACGGCCCGCTCATCAGAATTCACAGCCTATTCGCGAGTTCGTCCGGCCGCAAACCGAGACTGAAAAGGCCCTGGCCCTGATCTGGTCCGAAATGTTGAAGGTCGAAACCGTTGGGATCCATGACGATTTCTTCGATTTGGGCGGCCATTCCTTGCTGGCCATCCGTGTGGTGTCGCGCATTCGGGATGTGTTTGGGGTGGACATCACCTTCCAGACTCTATTTCAAAATCCCACAATCGCCGCTCTGTCAAAGGTAATCACCGCCGCCAAGAGCTCAGGAACCGCTCAGCGGATCGAGCGCCGCAAGCCGACCGGTCCCGCACCGCTTTCCTTTGCGCAGGAGCAGCTGTGGTTCCTGGACCATCTCAGCCCAGGCAGCCCTGTTTACAACATGAACGATGTGGTGGACTTCCATGGCGAGTACAACGCCGAGGCGATGCGCAAGGCCCTCAAGGAATTGATCCGCCGCCATGAAGTTTTGCGGACTGAGTTTTCCCACAGCAGCGGACAACCGGAGCAGATCATCCTGCCGGAGATGGAACTTCTGCTCGCGGAGCTGGACCTTGCTTCTCTGCCGGAAAAGGAACGCGAACGGGAATGGACCCGAGTGGTGCGCGAGCAGGGACGAAAGCCGTTCGATTTGTCGCGCGCCCCGTTGCTTCGCGCGACCCTGGTTCACCTGTCTTCGCGCCGGCACCGGCTGCTGCTTACCACGCATCATATTCTCGCGGATGAATGGTCGATGGAAGTGGTTCACCAGGAACTTCAACGCCTCTATGAAGCCTTTTCCGCGGGGCGGCCGTCTCCATTGCCGGACCTGCCCATCCAATTCGCGGACTTTGCCAACTGGCAGCGCGGGTGGATTAAGGGAGAAGTGCTGGAAAGCCAGACTTCTTACTGGAAGAGTGAATTGGCCGGGGCGCCGTCCATCCTGGAATTGCCGACCGACAAGCCGCGTCCTGCCGCGCAGAGCTTCCGTGGCGCCACGGAAACCTTTCAGCTGCCGGGAAAGCTTCTCGACCAGCTGAAAACTTTGGGCCGGGAGCAGCAAGCCACCTTGTTCATGGTCCTTGAAACCGCCTTCATGGCCATGTTGCATCGCTACACCGGCCAGGATGACATCGTAGTGGGCACGCCGATTTCCGGCAGAACACACAGCGAGACCGAAAACCTGATCGGCTTATTCCTGAACACCCTGCTTTTGCGCGCAAAATTCAGTGACCGCGAATCTTTCCTGTCTTTGCTTCAACAGGTTCGGGAACGCTCCCTGGGTGCCTATGCCCATCCGGATCTGCCGTTCGAACACCTGGTGGCGGAACTCGACCCGGACCGTGATCCGAGCCGCATGCCGCTGTTCCAAGTAATGTTTATTCTCCACAACTCGGATGGCGTGTCCCAGGTTTCCAAGGTTTCTGGCAACCGGGAACTCGAGACGGGGACTTCGAAATTCGATCTGACGTTGATTCTTTCCGAAAACGCGAAGGGTCTCGATGGGTTGATCGAGTACAGCTCCGATCTGTTCGAAGCGGCCACAATCCGGCGTCTTGCCGGTTATTACTCGAGGCTGCTGGAAGCCGGCGTTGCCAATCCGAACCAGAGCATCTCGGAACTGCCCATGCTGCCGGACGCCGAACGCCGGCAACTGCTAGCGGACTGGAACAACACGGCCGCCGAAATTTCCGCGAAGAATCTTTGCCTGCACCAGTTGATTGAGCAGCAGGCTGCGCGCACACCGAATCAGGTGGCGCTGGTGTTCGATCAGCAGGAGCTGACTTACGGCGAACTGAACTTCCGGGCAAACCAACTCGCGCATTACTTGAAGGGCTTGGGCGTTGGGCCCGAAGTGCTGGTGGGAATTTACGTTCAGCGATCCATCGAGATGCTGATTGGAATGCTGGGGGTCTTGAAAGCGGGCGGGGCCTACGTGCCGATCGATCCCAGCTACCCCAGCGCGCGCATTGCCCTGGTGATCGAAGATGCTCATCTGGGTTTCATCCTGACAACCGACGAGACGCGCGCAGGCCTTCCGGCCAGCCCCGCGCGCATCATTTCGCTCGATGGCGACGCCCAGGTAATCGCCGCGCAGAATCCTGCCGCTGCGCCTTCTTCCGCTAACAAAAATAATCTGGCCTATGTCATCTACACCTCGGGTTCGACGGGGAAGCCGAAAGGCGTAATGGTCGAGCATCGCAACGTCGTGAATTTCTTCGCCGGCATGGATCGAATCATCGGCGTCGAGTCCGGCACCTGGCTGGCCGTGACCAGCATTTCCTTTGACATCTCGGCGCTCGAACTGCTTTGGACCCTCACGCGAGGATTCAAGGTCGTGATTCATGGCGAGGGAAACACGGACAAAATTCCCGCTGAAATCGTTCGCCATGGCGTCACGCACTTACAATTGACGCCGTCGCTACTTCGCGCGCTGGTTTCCGATCCGCAGTCGCTCCATGCGCTCGGCAAACTGAAAAAGATGCTGATCGGCGGCGAGGCTTTGCCGGCTTCGCTGGTTGCTTCACTTCGCCAATCATTTACCGGCGAGATCTACAACATGTATGGACCTACCGAGACAGCCATCTGGTCCACGGTTTATCGCGTCCAGGAACAGCGAAACAGCATTCCAATCGGCAAGCCGATCTTGAATACGCAGGTCTATGTTCTGGATTCCCAGCTTCAGCTCGTCCCTCCCGGTGGAATGGGCAATCTATGGATCGGTGGAGACGGCGTGGTCCGCGGATATCTGAATCGGCCCGAATTGACGGCTGAGCGATTTATCCCAGACCCGTTTCGGCCGGAAGGCAGGCTCTATCGCACCGGAGACCTGGCGCGTTTCCTGGCGGATGGGAATTTGGATTACATGGGCCGCGCGGACTTTCAAGTAAAAATTCGCGGCTTCCGAATCGAACTGGGCGAAATCGAGTCGACACTGGAGCAACAGCCTGGTGTCGGGCAAGCCGTTGTTGTGGCGCGCGAGGACCTTCACGCGGACAAGATTCTGGCCGCCTTTTTTGTCGTCAAAGCCGGAAGCTCCGTGAACACGGATTCACTGCGCGGCGCGCTCGAAGCGGCGCTTCCGGGTTACATGGTGCCGACACACTTCATCCAGCTGGACAGCTTGCCGCTCACCTCGAACGGAAAGATCGATCGAAACGCGCTTCCGCCCATTTCACTCCAGGCCGGCGCTCCCACCGAGGCCGGGGAAGATCCGATCGGTGAGTTCGAGCTGGTTCTCGCCAAAGCCTGGGCCGAAGCCCTGGGCCTGAAACGAATCTCTCGCCGGGACAATTTCTTCCGTCTGGGCGGCCATTCCTTGGCGGCGTTGAAGATTGCTTTCAGAAGCCAGCAGGAATTCCATGTGGATTTCCCGCTGCAGATGTTCGTGCAGTACCCCGTGCTCAGAGAACAGGCCAAGAGGCTGGAAGAAATGGTGGTGGAGCAGGCGGATGCGAGCGTGCTGGAGAGTCTGCTGGCCGAGGTTATCAAGAACAGGGAACTGGTTTGATCGTTGAATGAAAGCAAATGTTCCCTGTGATCCGTGGTCCGATTGAGGTAAAACAACCGCGTGAGTCTGGCAAGTAAACTAGACAAGCTTACCCCGGAGGAACGAACCCAGCTCGCGCTGCGTCTGGCTTCGGCGAAGCGGCAAGCCGCCACGAAGAAGGACACAGGTCTGCCCGCGGTTCAACCGGATTTGCAGAATCGCTTTGAGCCATTCCCGCTGACCGATCTTCAGCAAGCCTACTTGATCGGCCGTTCCGAAGGGATTGAGCTGGGCAACATTTCCTGCCACGGCTACGCCGAAGTCGATATGGAAGATTGGGACCGGGAACGATTCCAATCCGCGCTGCAAAGAGTCATCGACCGGCACGAGATGCTCCGGTGCATAGTTTTGCCGGAGGGCCGCCAGCAAATCCTTCCCTCCCCGCAGAAATATGAAATCAAAGTAAACGATTTGCGGATGCAGGACCCTGCCGCGAAAACGGCCCGGCTGGATGCTATCCGTGCCAGGATGTCCCACCAGGTCCATGCTTCGGACCAGTGGCCTCTGTTCGAGTTCTGCGTATCCCAGCTGGACGCGAAAATGAGTCGTCTGCATATCAGCACCGATTTGCTGATTGGCGACGGCCGCAGTTTCGAAATTGTGTTCCAGGAACTGATGCAGCTTTATCGTCAGCCCGAGAGGGATCTGCCGCCACTTGACCTTTCTTTCAGGGATTATCAGCAGGCGCTCACTTCTCTGGAGCAGACCGATGTTTTTCGCGAGTCACGGGAATATTGGACCAAACGCGTCCCAACGCTCCCGCCCTCTCCCGAATTGCCTTTGGAGAAGAACCCATCCTCGATCGCGCGGCCGGTCTTCAAGCGCCGCGCTGCGTGCCTGGATCCAGAGGCCTGGCGGAATCTGAAAGAAAAGGCTGCCCGATTCCAATCCACACCGGTCGGAACACTGCTGGCCGCATACGCGGAAGTGCTGGCCATCTGGAGCAAGACGCCTCGCTTCACGCTGAATCTCACCTTGTTCAACCGGTTGCCCTTGCACCCGCAATCGAATTCCATCTTCGGCGACTTTACCTCGGTCAACTTGCTGGAGGTGGACAATTCCGCGGCGCCGTCGTTCAAGGCGCGCATGCACGGGCAACAGGAACGTCTCTGGCAGGATCTGGATCACCGTTACTACAGCGGAATTCAGGTGATGCGGGACCTGGCGCGCTTTCAGCGCGTGGGACCGACGGCCATCATGCCCGTAATTTTTACTAGCCTGCTGAATCTTGGCGAACAAAATGATGGCCTCACGTGGTCCAGCCGCCTCGGCCGGTGCGTCTATGGCATCACGCAGACACCGCAGGTATATCTCGATTGCATGGTATACGAGGAAAAAGGCGCGCTCCTCGTCAACTGGGATGCAGTGGAAGAGCTTTTTCCCGCGGGCCTGCTCGACGATATGTTCGGGGCCTACCAGCGATTATTGAACGATCTGGCCGCGGACGATTCCGCCTGGCAACGATCCCTCGCGGAAAATGCGCGGCGGCTCATTCCGGAATCGCAAATGGCTTTGCGCGAGGCCGCGAACGACACGAGAGCGGCCTTGACCGGCGATTTGCTGCACACTCCCTTCCTCAAGCAGGTTGCGGAACGCCCCGAGCAGTTGGCTGTCTGCACGCCCAAGCGGCGGCTCACTTACCGGGAGGTCTACCGCTACTCCTCGAAGATTGAACAGGAATTGCTTCGCTGCCAGGTAAAGCCGAACGACCTCGTCGCCGTCATGATGGAGAAGGGCTGGGAGCAGATCGTCGCAGTACTGGGGATTCACCTTGCCGGCGGGGCTTACCTGCCCATTGATCCTGAACTGCCTGCGGAACGCCAGCGCTTTCTGCTGGAGCATGCCAAGGTGAAAGTGGCATTGACCCAGTCCGCGGTGCGAAGCCGTTTGAGCGTGCCCGCATCCGTCGAAGTTTTCGAGGTCGATCAACTGAAGCCGGCAGACGAAAGTGCGCCGGTGGACCGGCGCCGACAGAAGCCGGAAGATCTCGCTTACGTCATTTACACTTCGGGATCCACGGGCGTTCCCAAGGGCGTGATGATCGACCACCAGGGCGCGCTGAATACCGTGCTCGACATCAATCAAAGATTTCGAGTCGGTCCGCAAGACAAGATCCTCGCCGTTTCCAGGCTCAGTTTCGATCTTTCGGTTTACGACGTGTTTGGATTATTGGCAGCGGGTGGAACGATTGTGATGCCGGCCGCGGACCTCGCCTACGATGCCAATCATTGGGCTGAGTTAATTCTTCAGGAACGAGTCACCATTTGGGATACAGTGCCCGCCCTTTTGCAATTGCTCGTGGATCAGGCCGGGAAGCCGGAACTGCTCGGCGATTCCTTGCGGCTGGCCATGATGAGCGGCGATTGGATTCCGCTCGGCTTGCCTGACGAAATTCGGCGCGTTCTGCCCAAAGTGAACGTAGTCAGTCTAGGCGGCGCGACCGAGGCTTCGATCTGGTCGATCCTGTTTCCCATCGGGGCAGTGGATTCGAATTGGAAGAGCATTCCCTACGGCAAGGCCATGCTCAACCAGAGTTTTCATGTGATGAATCAGGATTTTGCGCCGCGCCCTACATGGGTGCCGGGACAGCTTTACATCGGCGGGGTTGGTCTCGCAAAGGGATATCTGCACGATGAACGAAAAACCAATGCCAGCTTTGTCGTGAATCCCGCAAATGGCGAACGCCTGTACCGCACTGGAGACCTGGGGCGTTTCCTGCCCGACGGCAACATCGAGTTTCTAGGCCGTGAAGATTTTCAGGTCAAGGTGCAAGGCTACCGGATCGAGCTTGGCGAGATTGAAGCCCGCCTGCAGGAATATGCGGGAGTCGATTTATGCATCGTGATCGTTCGCGAGGATACACCCCGGGAGAAGCGGCTCGTCGGCTATGTGGTGGCCAAGCAGGGAATGACCATCGATCCGGCAGAAGTGAGAGACCATCTTCGCGGGAAGCTGCCGGAATACATGGTTCCCGCGGCCATTATCGTTCTGGACCGTTTTCCACTAACGCCAAACGGAAAAGTGGATCGCAAGGCCCTTCCCGCGCCGGCGCGCTCGGCTGCGGAAAAGGGATCGGCGTCCCTCATGTCCCGGGATTCCCTCGATTTGCAGCTCATCAAGCTTTGGGAGAAGGTTCTCAATGTCCGGCCGGTTGGTTTGCGCGATAACTTCTTCGATCTGGGCGGAAATTCCCTTGTCGCCGTCCGCCTCTTCTCGGAAATGAGAAAATTGTTTGGCCGCGGTTTCCCGTTGTCGGTCCTGTTTCAGGCGCCTACGGTTGAAAAGCTGGCGGACATCATCCGCAAAGACGGCTGGTCGTCCCGCTGGAGTTCGCTCGTCCCGATTCAGGCGGGAGGGAGCAAATCGCCCTTCTTCTGTGTGCATGGAGGGGGTGGCAACGTCCTGATCTACCGGGAATTGGCGCGCCGTCTCGGCGCGGACTACCCATTCTATGGACTGCAGGCCAGAGGCCTTGATGGCAACGACGATTACTTGACGACCACCGAAGCGATGGCCGAGGGTTACTTGCGCGAGATTCGCGAGTTGCAGCCGGAAGGGCCTTACTACGTCGGCGGATTCTGCATGGGCGGACAAGTAGCGGTTGAAATCGCGCAGCGGCTGGTACGCGACGGGCAGCAGGTGAATCTGCTGTTTGTGATCGACACGCATAATTTCAACGGAATTCCCCCGCAATTGACCCTGATCGATAAAGTGGGGAACCTGGGAGATAAGATCAAGTTTCATTCCTCAAACGTTTTGCAGCTGGGCTTCAAAAGCCAGCTTGCCTACCTTGCTGAAAAATCTAAAATCGCCCTGCGCAGGGAAATTGAACGGGTGCGCATCAAGATCGTCCATATCTTCAAGCTGAACCCGCACCGGGACGTCACCAGCGGAACCAGGGAAGAATTTATCGAGGACATCAACGATCGCGCATTCCTTGCCTATAAACCAAGCGTCTATCCGGGCAAAATGACGATCTGCAAGCCGCGCAGGAACTATTCCTTCTTGCGCGATCCTTTCAACGGTTGGGGAGGAATCGCCGCCGGCGGTTTGGAAATCATCGAATTGCCCTCGGACCCGGGCGGCATCTTCATCGAACCTTACGTGCAAACCCTGGCAGAGAAGCTCAGGCAGCAAATCGATCAGGCCGTATCGAGCCGCCCCGAAGTTCCAGACCCGCCGGAACCCGTCTTGAGGTAAGTATCTCGTGGCGCCGGCGTCCCGCCGGCGATTTTTCGCATCTCCACACGCTACAAAAATGCCGGCGAGACGCCGGCGCCACAGTTGAAGAATCGCCCTCCCTGAATTATGCTTTTCTGGTTCGAGGTGGGATCATGAACAAACTCGTCCGGATCTTTTTCTCAGCAGCCACTCTCTTTTGCCTCATCGCCTTTTCACGGTCTGTGCGCGCACAGAAGGACTCTGACGCGAACACTGCTGCTCCGGCATCCAGCCCAGCGGCGAGCGCCGCCGCGGCATCCGCCACCGGCACCACAGCCGCAGCCGGAAAAACATACGAAGTGGACGTTCCGGCGACGACGGTGTGGCTCGATACGAAAATCGACTTGCTCGCGGGCGCCCAGATTCAGTTCACCGCGACCGGCACGGCCTCGTACACCTCCACCGATTCGAAGGGACAGTCGAAGGTGCAATCCTTCAGCGCCGAAGGCCTCGCGCGTGGATGGCGCGACCTGGTCCATCAATATCCCGTCGCAAATTCGGGCCACGGCGCGCTCATCGCACGCATTGGCTCGGGCGATGGCTCCCAGGCTTTTGCCGTCGACCAGACCCAGAAGTCCGCCATCCCCGTCCCTGGCCGGCTTTTTCTCGGCCTCAATCAGGGCGTGCGCGAATCCGCCGGCGCGCAGGGCTCGTTCCACGTCACCATCGCGGTAATCAGCGCCGGCTCGGGCGATGCGAGCGCGCCGTTTTTGCCGGACACGGCCGTCGACAGTGTTACCTCGGATCTGCTCCGAAAAATTCCGCGCCGCGTGAAGGATCCCTCGGGCAATCCCGGCGATATGGTCAATATCCTGCTCATCGGAACGCAGGACGAGGTGACGGCCGCGTTCAAGGCTGCCGGCTGGGTGCAGGTGGACCGCTCCGTGGAGGGCACGATTCTAAACGGCGCGCTGGCCACGTTTTCAAAAGAGGCTTACCTGACGATGCCCATGAGCA
>Ga0209006_10005435_pt1 | contig 11565 bp, 10 predicted proteins | sample JacPin_JW_Ref_O2_FD_188567 | JGI IMG/M metagenome (GOLD analysis project Ga0209006, IMG submission 188567) | Forest soil microbial communities from Algoma, Ontario, Canada - Jack Pine, Ontario site 1_JW_Ref_O2 (SPAdes) (version 2) | ecosystem: Environmental > Terrestrial > Soil > Boreal... | reverse complement strand
GCGCATTCGTACCGATTTCGCGGGCTTCTTAGATTTGAGTAATGATGAATTCTGTTTGGGCAAGGTCAGTTCTCGCGCCGCGAATGCGCCTGTTCATGATACTTGCGGCACGCGCTTCTCGGGAACAGCAAAGCTGAATCCTCGGAGGACTACCATTCACCCCTACCCTCTTCGCCGGCCGGGCTGCGCATGAACCCGCCCGATCAACTGGCCGCGCCTCAACCTATGTTCCCTTTGCGCTATCATCGCTCCTCGATGCAGACGTCCAGGCACTCGCGAGTTTCCACTGCGAGCTTCGCGCTTAGTCTGATGCTTTTGACCGCTTGTCACAGGCAGGAGCAGCCGCGGCCGGACCATCCTCGACTCACGCCTAAAGTAATGATGCGCGATGTTAGCTTTCACAGCGCCGCCCTCAATCGCGATATGCCGTATCGCGTTGTGCTCCCCCTGCAGGTTGCCGCGAGCCAGAAATTGCCCGTCGTCTACCTGCTCCACGGCGGGGGAGGAGATTTTCGCGAATGGTCGAACGATTCCAACGTTGCGCAGTTTGCGGAGCGCGGATTAATTCTGGTGATGCCGGAGGGCAACTCGTCCTACTACATGAACTCCGCCGAGCAACCACAGGATCGCTACGAAGATTACATTGTGAACGACCTCATCGCCGATGTTGAGGGCAAGTTCCCGGTGGCTGCGGGCCGCTCGAACCGCGCCATCGTGGGTGTTTCCATGGGAGGCTTCGGAGCAGTGACGCTGGCGATCCGCCATCCCGGATTATTTGCCTTCGCCGGCGGATTGAGTTCCGCCATCGATGTTCCCCGGCGAGCATTTACGATTAAGCGGCTCCAGCAGTCCCGACAATACGAGTCGATTTTTGGGTCCTCGGGAAGCCCGACCCGCCGCGATCGGGATCCCTTTGTTCTGTTTAAGAGGGCAAACCCGGCAGCGGCGCCCTACTTTTTTCTCACATGCGGAGAACAAGAAGGCCTGCTGCCTGCGAACCGCGAATTTGCCGCGCTGCTCGGGCAACGTCATTTTCGGTACGAATTCCATTCCGTTCCCGGTGCCCACAACTGGAACCAGTGGAACGCATGGCTGCCCGATGTGTTTCGCGGCCTGACGGAACACCTCGGCACAGGAAATTGACCTGGCAGACCTGCGCACCATGCATCCGAGGCATCCGAGGCGGCTTGGCGCGCCGAGTTGGCATCAAACTTGGTAGTATGGGAGCTTCGTCCTGCCAGCGACTCGCTCGTGTCGCGGGAGAGTCGTGGATACGCTCTTTGACCAGCGCCTTTCGATACCGTGCGCTATGGTCCGCAAACCAAGCCCGGTAGCGGGAGGAGAATGAATGTTTGAAAGGTTCGTGAAGGTTGTTGGATCTGTGGGCCCGACCTGCCTGGCCCCGATCCGGTCGGCAAGGATAAAGATCCGGTCGACAAAAATAAAGATCTGGTCGGGGATGCTCTGCCCGGTAATGCTCTGCGGCATACTGTTCTGCCTGCTGGCGACTGAGGTCGTCCAAGCGCAACAAGCCCAGCAAGCGCAACAGGCTCCCGATACGCCGAAACCCGCCGCTGCTCCCGCCCAGCCTCAGGAGAATCCCGAAGTAGAAACGCCGACACGAAGAGTGAAACCTCGCGATTACAGGACCTGGCTGTTCAACGCGGGTGCAGGAGCGAATCTGCCGAACGGCACGACTGAGCAGTATGTGAGAGGAGGCGCGCCGGTCGCCGATGTTGGCGCAGCCCGCAACTTCAGCAAATATTTTGGATTCCGGATGGATTTCTCCTGGACCGATCTTCCCCTGCGCACTTCCGCGCTGCAACTGGCTCAGGCTCGGAGCGGAAGCGATCACGTGTATGGGCTCTCGTTCGATCCCGAGGTGTACATCCCGGTTACGAGTGTCTATAGCGGGTACGCCCTGATCGGTCCTGGCTTCTACCGTCGCTCGGGAAAAATCGATTCGTCGAATGCGGTTCCCGGAGGTAGCTGTAACGCGTTCTGGGATTGGTGGGGCACTTGCCTCAACGGCAGCCTTCCACTCGGCACATTTCAAAAGGAAAACCAGAATCAATTCGGCTTTAACTACGGCGGAGGCATCGCCCGCAAGATGACCGATAAAATCGACCTTTACACCGAGTTTCGCGCCCTGCACGGTAGCCGCCGTGGCAACAGCACCGACGCCCGCACGCTGACCATCGGATTGCGCTGGTGAAGGTGTGATGGTGTGGCGCGGATCTGCCCCGGGCGAAGCCGAAGGAACTCTTGACCGCGAAATGCTGGCGGTGAGGACAGGCTATTCCGGGTTTGTCCGGTAGTCCCAGAGCCCAGCTGTTTCGCGCTGTAACTGTACGAATGACGAGGCCGTCTTCGCTGGCGCTACGGTCGTATCTGAATTAGCTTCGCGCACCGCGGCTTCAACAATGCCGTGCGCGGGCGCGAGCGAGCACGCCGGGTCCGTGACCGTGGCGTCTGCCGCCAGCAGAAAAGCTTGGCAACGACAGCCACCGAAATCCTCCGTGCGGCGATCGCAGCTGCGGCAAGGCTCCGGCATCCAGTCTTCCCCGCGAAAACGGCAGAAGGAAGTCGACTCCCGCCAGATCCACTCCAGCGTTTTCTCTCCCACATTCTCGAACGCCATGCCCGGAATCACTTCCGCGGCATGGCAGGGAAGAACCGTGCCGGCTGGATTGATGAGCATCAATCTTCGTCCCCATCCGCCCATGCAGGCTTTTGGATATTTGGCGTAATAGTCGGGCACGACCGAATCGATGCGCACACGTCCAGCCATACGCTTCTCGGCCGCCGCGACAATTTCCACTGCCGCATCAATCTGGGCTCGAGTCGGCAGCAACGCGGCGCGGTTGGCCAGCGCCCAGCCATAATATTGAGTGTGGGCGATCTCAATCCGGTCAGGGTTCATTTGCTCAATGAAGGCGATCATCTCTTCGAGATGGTCGAGATTCTGGCGGTGAACCACCAGGTTCACCGTGAAGGCGAGTCTTTTTCCGTCAACGCGCCGGCGAATCATGTGCGAGAGTTCGATTTTGTGTGCGTGCGCTTTGGTGCCGGCAATCCAGTTGGCGGAATCCTCGCGCGAATCCTGAAAGCTGATTTGTATGTGATCGAGACCCGCCGCAACCAGCGCCGTGAGTCGCTGCTCGCCGAGGCCAATTCCAGATGTGATCAGGTTCGTGTAAAGTCCCGCCGCGCGCGCGGCAGCGATGAGTTCGGTCAAATCCTGCCGTGCCAGCGGTTCGCCGCCCGTGAAGTGCACGTGCAACATGCCGAGCTTACCCGATTGCCGGAAAACACTCGTCCATTGTTCGGTCGAGAGTTCCGATTCTGTCCCCGCCAACTGCAGAGGATTCGAACAGTAGACACAGTGCAGCGGGCAGCGATGGGTAAGTTCGGCGATGAGCGCGAGAGGGTTGGAAATCATGCGCGGTCAGATCAAGTCTATTACTCTTTAAACTGATAGTTGCGGCGTTAACAACGGATTAGTAATCGACGATCCGCTTCCTTTGCAGTTGCTCCAGAAACATGGTGATGTCGGCGCGAATCTTGTCGGGATCGGCGTCGCCGAACTGTTTTTGCAGTTCCAGGATAATCTCGCCGAACGTACGCTTGCCGTCGCACTGCTCCAGCACCTGCCGTCCAGTGCCTTGCAGCTTGATCGCCCCTTCGGGGAAAAGTATGACGCGATCGGCGTCGCTTCCTCCCCAGCGGCAACCTGCGGCGAGCCGCGGCTGGCTCGAATCCAGCGGTGGCGCCATCAGGCGCCCACCTTCTCGATGCGGAATGCGCCAGGGGGCGGCCAGCCCGGCTGCACGTAGGAGAAATAGAGCGCGTCGAGCTGCGCCCAGAGAATGTCGCACTTATCGCTCAGCGCCTGGATGGCGAGTTCTTGTTCCGCCCGCGTCTTCGCGTTTTCGTAAACGTAGTTCACGGCAAATTCTGCATCTTCCGGAGCTTGGGTCAACCGTGCCTCAAAATAGTCCAGACCTCCCGAGAGCCAGGGATAATGCTGACGCAGCTTCTCCATACGCAACGTGATCAAATCACGCGAAAACATCTCAGTAAGAGATGACGCCACGGCCTCCAGCAGAGTGCGGCTGCGCACAATGTTCAGATATTCGTTCACCGCAAATCGAGTCGCGGGGAGGATTCCTTTTCCCGCGCGAACGTCGTCAGGATTCAGGCCCGTGGCTTCGGCGAGTTTCAGCCAGCGCTGAATGCCGCCTTCATTGTTACGTTGCTCGTTATGACTCGCAAAATTACTGCCAGCCCCGTTGTTAGTAGCATCGCCGTCGTGATCAATCACTCGTTTGCGCCACGCGCGGCGAAAAGCTGGATCGGGCCCGCGCGAGAGAATAATCGAATCCTTGATGGGGATGACGCTCTGATAGTAGTACCGATTCAGAGCCCAGGCCTGCAGCTGGCCGCGCGTAAGCCTGCCTTCGTGCATCATCAGATGGAACGGATGCTGGTGGTGATAGCGTTGCTCGCCCACGGCCCGAAGCCTGGCGCGCAGTTCGTCGAACGGGAGCACCCGCTCATCCTCGCCCGGGCCATCGCTTCCGCGAGCCGCGTTGGACGTCTCTACAGGTCGAACTGCCATCCATCCTCCGCGATTTCCCAACCGGCTTCGCGCACCTGCCGGTACTCGGGACCGCTCTCATTCAGCATCGGGTTGGTGTTGTTGATGTGCAAATAGATTTTACGTGGTCGCCGCAGTCCGGCCAACTTCTTCAGGCTGCCCTCCGCCGACGACACCGGGACGTGGCCCATCTGCCGCGCCGTGTTCCCGCTGCCCTGGGTACGGATGAGTTCGTCGTCGCTCCAAAATGTCCCGTCGAAAAAAAGAAGGTCGGCGGACTCGAACTCTCCGAGTAGCGCATCATCGATCGCCGGAACGGCCGGCATATACGCTAATCGCTTACCCGACGCAGAATCGATCAGCAGTCCCAGAGAAGATTCCCGCGGCGCGAGGTGACCTTGGCGCGCGGCAGAAACATAGGCGGGAAAATGTGTCCCGAGTGACAGCGCGCGGCCGCGCAAGCCAGAATCGTCTCCCGCCGGCCCAAGCAAGGGGAACGATTCTCCCGGCGTGAAGTCCTTCCACGAGGCCTGATTAGCCACGCGTTCGAGCATACCGAACATGGTGTTGTCCTCGCGGAGAATCTGGCGAATCGCACCGGTCGAGTGAATACGCAGCGGCTGCAACTCGCGCAGCAGCAACAATCCGAGCACGTGGTCGAGATCGGCGTTGGCAAGAACAGTACCCGCGATCGGTGACTGGCGGGTAACTTCGCCGCGGGGCTGCGCCCGCGGATGAAGCTCCGGTGTTGCTTCAATCTGCGCCCGCAAATCGGGAGATGCTCCCAGCAGGAACCAGCGCTCGCCATCCTGCGCGATCGCAACCTGGGTCTGAGTGCGTGCCTTTCCGTGAAAAGTCCCGGCACGCACCGCGCGGCAATTCACGCACAAACAATTCCACTGCGGGAAGCCGCCGCCGGCAGCCGAACCCAGAATCTTCACGCGCATCCTGCGAGTTTACAACGGCGGGCGCGGGGACCATCAGGCTCGTCAGTCCATATCGCCGAGCGAGCAGGCTCCCGCCCCGCGCGGATCGCCGCACGAACCGCACGCGCCGCCGGAAGATGCGGCGCCGCTCGACGACCCCTTCGCCGAAACCGCAAACACCGAGAGCTGAGGGTCCAGCTTGGTCGCGTCGCACTTCGGGCATCTCGCCCGCTGTTTGCCGAAGACGAGCGCTTCGAACTGGTGATGGCATTCCTGACAGATGTATTCAAAGATGGGCATAAGGTCGGCTCCGAGCCTTTCGCGGTGCTGGCTCCATTAGAATCAATTCGTGCCAACTTCGCAAACCGGTTCCGATCGCCAGACTGGCAGCCAGAAAAATCCGACGCGCGATCTTGCGCACGAGCAGGCTGAAGATCCGACTCGGCCCGTGAACTCGACCGGGAAGTCCGAGACTCCGGCATTCCGTCCCCATCCGTGGTTTCGTGGCGGACACGTGCAGACCCTGGCCAGCTTTTTCCTGCCGCGCAGAATCCAGTTGCCGAATCCGGACGAGCGCCTCGTTGAAGTCGCCCCGAATATAAAGATTCGTTGCCTGTGCCATTGGCAGGCCGACCGGCGCGCGGCGCTCACGCTGATCGTGGTACACGGGCTCGAGGGCTCAACCGATTCGCAATACATGCGGGGAATCGCCCGCGACGGACTCGACGCCGGCATGAACGTGGTGCTGGTGAACCAGCGCAATTGCGGCGGCATGGACGCTGCCGCGCCCACGCTCTACAACTCCGGCCTGTCGGGCGATGTGGCCGCTGTGGCGCGGAACATCGTTGAACAGGACGGCGTCTCCCGGTTCGTTCTGATCGGGTTTTCTATGGGCGGCAATCTGGTATTGAAGCTGGCGGGGGAGTGGGGCAACGGTGCGCCATCGCAGTTCCGTGCCGTGGTTGCGGTGTGCCCGGCGATGGATCTGGCAGCCTCCGCCGACGCGCTGCACGAGCCCGCCAACCGGCTCTACGAATATTATTTTATGCTGCAGTTGTTCCAGCGCTTTCGCCGGAAAGCCAAATTGTTTCCCAGGGATTTCGATGCCGCGCGCTTGAAGGGGATTTCCAGCCTGCGCGAATTTGACGATCGCATCACCGCTTTCTATTGCGGGTTTACCGGCGCCGATGACTATTACGCCCGCGCCGCGGCGTCCAACGTGGTGGATCGCATCGCCGTGCCGGGCTTGATCGTCCACGCCGCGAACGATCCTTTTATTCGCCTCCGAACCGAGACCCGCCAGCGGATCGCAGCCAATCCCCACCTAACTTTCATCGAGACCCTCGACGGCGGACACTGCGCCTTTCTCGGCGCGCGCGACGGCCGCGCAGAGGATGACGGACGCTGGGCCGAGCGCACCGCAGTGGAATACGCCATGAGGTTCAAATAGCGCCAGCATCTTGCCGGACAGCCGCCGGGACGGCGGCACTACGCCCGCGCCGGACGCAGTCGCAGCCATCCCGTCCCCTCTGCTCCACGCCCCTTCATCCGCGTGCGGAACGCGGCCAGCGCCACCATCCCCACAAAAATCGCCAGCAGCCCCGCCGTCGCCGCAGGAATCCCAACCTTATGCTTGTGCAGAATGGAAAGCCGCCCATATACGAATTCCATATGCACCCAATAAACCAACAGCGAAGCTTTCCCCAACTGAATCAGCGGACTGAATCCCCACTGCGCCGCGCCCCACCGGCACCACGCGTAGCTCCCCGAAAGAATCGCCATCAGCATGCCCAGCCGAATCACAAAAAAACTGGGGCTCGTATGCCAGAAATCGTAGGTCGCATAAACGTGCCACGGCCGCGCGTTGACCCAGCGCGCTGCTTCCACCGCGGCGATTCCACCGGCGCCGAGCGCAAGAAAGATGCGCGCCTCGCGTCCGCGGACCCACGGACTCTGCAGCACGAATCCCACGGCCAGCCCCGCGAACGCAAACGCCGCCCAGGGAAAAATCGGAAACAGCCACGATTGCGGCGCTCCCAGATTGTGCACACCGTCGATATAAGATTCCAGCGGCCACGGCAGCCAGCGCGGACGCCACGTGGTCCAGAGCGGCGGCGTGAACAGCGAGATCAGCACAGCCATGAGCAACGAGGCAGCCACGAGCCTTGTCCGCGCGGTGCTCCCAGGCCTGCCCGCCGCCGATAGCACCAGCCAGCAGACAATTCCCATCAGCATCATCGAGAGGCCAATCGTGTTCAGGATGTCCACCCGCAGCAGGTCCGTCCAGGGAGACCAGCCCATCGCGATGACAAACTCCTGCAGCCGAAAGAGCAGTCCCAAGGCGAAAATCTCCGCGCCCCGCCGAATCGTACGGCTGGCAATCTGCGCCGGAGGAAGATTTTTCTCCCACAGTTTTTCCGTGACCAGGGCGAACGAAATTCCCGCCAGAAAAAGAAAAAGCGGCGCCGGAAACGTCCCCCCCAGCTGCGAATACATGAAAAACCGGCTCTGCCGCGCTGCGGGCGAGAGCCAGGAATCGTAGCAGTGAGTTTGAAACATCAGCACACACGCCAGTCCGCGCATCCAATCGATATAAGCGAGGCGGGATTGGCCCGATTCCGGTGCCAGCATGGTCAGCTCAAATGTTTGGCAGCTGTGCGGAGGTCCCCAGCCGCAAGAACGCGGCCGCTACCGAGGCGGCCAGGGTAGGAACGGCTGCAAAAAACAGCATGCGCAGTATACGGCAGGCAGAGGCGAGATGCCCGCCTGCGGGCATGTGCCGCACAGCAAACGCGCTCCGGTTACCGCCGTTACTGTTTCAACTCGTGCTTGTAAAATTTTCCCCCAATACAACCCAGAATGGAACAAACTTGATCAAACAGACAATCCTTATTTGTAGGCTATTCGCAAATCCTTGTGTAAGCTATGCAGAAGCAAGTCTGCCTGGGGCAAATCAGTCTGGATCCCGTCACGGAGCGTGTATGCGAAATCTTCGTTCGTCGCTGTGCCACAGCGTTGCCTCAGCCCTCTTAACTTCGATCTGCTTAACTGCAATCTGCGTAGCAACGATCTGCACAGCAACCCTCAGCTTCGCCGAGGCTCCCGACCGTATCGCCGGCGCCATTAACTCCAGCAAGATGGTCCCCTTGCCGAGTCAAATTCAACATCGCGCCAAGCCGCAATACGACCTTGGCCGAGTGGAACCATCGTTCCAGCTGAACAATGTTAAGCTCGGCATCGTCGCCTCGCCCAGCCAGGTGAAGGCCTTAAAGCAGCTCCTGCAAGAGCAACAAGATCCCAAGTCTCCCAACTTCCACAAGTGGCTCACGCCCCAGCAGTATGCCGACCGTTTCGGTCTGAGCCACAACGACGTCCAGAAGACCACGGCATGGCTGAAGTCACAGGGTCTCACTGTCGGTAAAGTTGCGAACGGCCGGGACTGGATCAACTTCAGCGGCACCGCCTCCCAGATTGAGAGCGCCTTCCGCACCGAAATCCACCGCTACAACGTGAACGGCGAGATGCACTTCGCCAACTCCACGCCACCGTCGATCCCGGCTGCGTTGTCGGGTATCGCCAACGGCTTCCTCGGTCTGGATGACTTCCGCCCGAAACCAATGATTCGGAAGGCACTACCACGGGCTCGGAATGTTCGTCCCGACTACTATGACGCCAATACCGGCGATGGAAATTTCGTCGGCCCCGGTGACATCGCCACCATCTACGACCTGACACCTCTCTACACGGCCGGAATCGATGGCACCGGAGAGAAGATGTTGATCGTGGGCCAGACCGACGTTTACCTTGCCGATCTCGTGAACTTCCGTTTGGGGTTCAGCCTGCCGGCCATCAATGCTACCTGCAGCACAACCGGAGGAGTACTCACCTCCTGCACCCCCAGCGCCACCGCCAACTTTCAGTACATACTGGATCCGCAGAGTCCCGGGGGGGACCCTGGAGTATCGACCGGTGACCTCTCGGAAGCGGATCTGGATCTGGAGTGGTCCGCGGCCACGGCCCCCGGCGCACAAATTATTTTCTACAACTCGAGCAATGCTTTTAACTCGCTGCTCGACGCAATTGACAACACCACCGTTCTCGCTCCGGTCATCAGCATAAGCTACGGCAACTGCGAGTGGGACCTCGGCAGCTTCGTTCTAACCCCCAGTGGACCCGGGGTGCTCGAAACCGGCATGATGGAGGCGAACACCTTAGGAATTACCATCCTGAACTCCAGTGGCGACAGTGGCGCCGCGGAGTGCGATGGCGGCCCTGCGCTTGCGACTGGCGGCCTCGGGGTCAGCTATCCCGCCAGCAGCCCGGAAGTAACTGGCGTGGGCGGAACGGCGATCCCTTATGCCGACCTTACCACCTCGGCCTCCACTTACTGGAACACTTCCAGCGACCCGAACGGTGATTCCGCGAAGACCGGCGTGGTCTTTCCGGAAACATCGTGGAACGAAGACGAGGAACTCTCGAGTGCTTTTGGCAACACGCAACTATACTGGCAGACGTCGGGGTACATAATCTCGGCGAGCGGCGGCGGGGTGAGCAACTGCGCGCAGCAAAATGACGATGCGAATCCCCCCGATACCCTATGTGTTTCCGGCTTCCCGCGGCCTTCCTGGCAGTTGGGAATAGCACTTCCCACCGCGCCGCCTACCACCACCACCCGCCTCTCTCCCGACGTTTCTCTTCTGGCCTCGCCGGACTTTCCCGGCTATGTGTACTGCACGCCGGAGGAGGAGCTTTCCACTACGAGCCCCTATAACACCGAAACCACCAGTAGTTGCGCAACCGGTATACCAGCCGCTGTGAACGGCCTTCCCGTCGGCGACCCAACCACGGTATCTCCGTCCATCGTGGGCGGCACCTCGGCTTCCGCTCCGATCTTTGCCGGCATTGTGGCCATGCTGAACCAGTATTTGAACGGGGCGAACTCGGCCGGACTGGGCAACATCAACTCCACTCTTTACACACTGGCGGCAACGCCCGCCAACGGCGCATTCCATAAGGTCATCACCGGCGACAACATACTTTACTGCTCGGGGGATACGCCCAACCCCAGCTACGAAATAAACTCTGCGTACGTGTGCCCTGCCGCCACGGTCGGCGTCCCCAACCCCAAATTTGGCTGGGAAGCCTCCAACGCCGACCCCACCACCGGCTATAACCTGGTCACCGGCCTCGGCTCGGTCGACGCCAACGCCCTCTTTACCGCCTGGAATGCAAGCACGACTCCGCCGCCCGTCTTCACCCTCGGCGTTGGCGCCAATTCGCTTCAGGTAACTCCGGGGCAGACAGGGACCGCAACCATCACCGTCACCGTGACCAGCGGAACACCCCCCGCCCTTACATTTACCTGCAGCGAGGCGTCGGCTCCGGCCTTAGCGTCATCGGGTTCGGTGTGTACGGTCTCCCCCGCAACCCCGACCAACGCAGGCTCGGTTAGCCTCCAAATCCCCACCTTCGCTCCCACAGCACAGCTGCGGCGGCCTCTCGCAAGCAGCCGGGGAATATTCTTCGCCGCCCTGCTGCCCGGCCTTTTCGGGATCGTCTTCACGGCGGGCTCGCGCAAGCGCACCGCTCGCGGCCTGCGCTTCCTCAGCCTGATTGTCGTGCTGGGCTTCTCCACGCTGTGGCTCAGTTCTTGCAGCAGCAACAGCAGTTCGACCCACAATCCAGGCACGCCAGCGGGTTCGTATTCCGTTAGCGTCACCGCCTCTACCGGAGGCGCGAACCCGGTTACCGCCTCAACCACAGTCACGCTCGTGGTCCAATAAATCAGGTTCAGCAGGTCAGTTAGGAAGCGGGCCATGCACGGCAACACTCAGGCGCTCCGTTCGGCGGGGCGCCTTTTCTGCGGTGCGGGAACTTTGTCACGCCGGCCGCCGTAACCAATCGAAGGAGATTCGCATGAAAAAATTCCTCAGTGCCGCCCTGCTGGCCGCATTCTGTTTCCTGCTGCTGGCCGCGTCTTCCGACGTGAAAATCCCCAAGCCGCAATATGACGAAAAGGGCAATCTCGTCCGCCCCGCC
>Ga0209006_10005434_pt1 | contig 11565 bp, 17 predicted proteins | sample JacPin_JW_Ref_O2_FD_188567 | JGI IMG/M metagenome (GOLD analysis project Ga0209006, IMG submission 188567) | Forest soil microbial communities from Algoma, Ontario, Canada - Jack Pine, Ontario site 1_JW_Ref_O2 (SPAdes) (version 2) | ecosystem: Environmental > Terrestrial > Soil > Boreal... | reverse complement strand
CCCAAACCTTGGAAATCACTCATCAAGTCATTTCCGTTATAAATTCATCTTTAGTTTCAAGGAGGAAATTGTAACAAATCTTAAACATTCTCTTAAGTAGTTTGATACAATTTCCATTTAACCTCTACGAGGCGATCTACAAAGCTCAAGCTGCCATCACCTTTTGACTCTCCGACGACTCCCACCACTTTGACCGCCCTTGACCGGTCTTGACTGGTGACCACCAACGTCAACGTACTGAGTATTTATCTCCTCAGCATCGTCATTAATGTCGTTGGACACTAGCCCAACGAATAGTAAAGTCAGTGTCTTCCACCTTTATTTCTTTTTCACATCGCCAACTCCATTCCTCGACTCAGCGAGCTGCATTGGAGCTTCTCAGATTTAATAAGCGTGCTACTCCCGCTGATTCCACTCCGTCCTCGTCCTCTGCCATCGCAACACAACCAGCACGCGCCTCAATTCCTTCACAGTCGCGAGATGCGACCCTTTCGTCGCGCTACTTCCCATCAACACCGCAGTCGCATGGCACTGTTCTTATACCTAATTCAAGTCCCCTCAATCTCAGCCCTGCCTATCACTCATATCACCAAAACCACCCTCCCTCAAACCACGATATGGCAAGCTCAAGTCTATGGGGCGATGCCCGAAGGCCGTTCAACACTGACCCATTGTCTGTACCGACCGGATTCATGACTGAGGATAGTACTCTTCACGTGTCTTCCCCACATCTATGGGGTGTAAATGAGTGGCATCATGAAAGTATGACGGATGAAGGACCTCCGCGCAAGAGAATCAATTATGGCCAACACCTTCCGCACATTGTGAACTCACCAGGATCACCACAGGTTCAACCCCCAGGTCAGAGGCGACGTAAAGCGAATGGAACCGATCGGCTTTCCACATCATCTGATGAGTCCATATCCGACATACAAAGCATCATTTCTGGACCTTCCAGACCCCGCATCGTCCGCGGTCATCGTCCCGACTCATACTCTTCCTCCTTTACCGAACCAACGACCCAGTCAGAAGGTGATGATCCCAAATTCACTCGCTTCTTGGTCACTATGCCATTGCATTCGCCTTCTCGTGTACGAACCGCTTGGAACCAAGCCCATGGCGATGTCAAGCAGGCTACTGTACTCTTGTCTGACCCTGCATGGGACCCTGAGCCTTCTCTCCCCATTCAGGAGGCCACCGGAAGGGTCAAGGAAATCGATGATGTCACCAAGGCTGAGCGGGCAGCTGCTAGGGAAAAGGGCAAAAAGTCTATGATTTACGCCAGGAATCGGCTGTTTCATGCATCAACCCCGCCTCCAACGACAGTGGCCATCGACCTGACCGCTTTATCACCGATCACACCCATAACCACTGAGCCTCGCCGAAGGCGAATCATGAAGATGGTTATTGATTCCGAATCAGAATTGGAACTGACGAACGGCGAAGAGATAAACGATAACGGACCCAGAAAAGAGCTGTCGGATGACAGTCGAGCGCTCGAGTATTTCAACACCACAGCTCCGGAGGCTCTCCAGGAATTGACGGGTACCACAAAATCATCACTGCCGTGTTCCTGACAAGTCATGCTCCTTTCTAGGTTGTACTCCAGCTCAAGCCAACGCCATCATGGAACAGCGACCATTTCTCTCTGTCCACGATCTGAACGCAAAGCTTGGTCAGGGCAAAAAGAAAGCTGGGCTTGCGGGAATTAGTCCTCGGATGTTCGAAGACTGCACGGCGATTTTTGAAGGATACGGAGCGGTCGATAGCATCCTGGAGGACTGCGAGCGAATCGGGGAGACCCTGCGACGAGCTATTGCATCGTGGACAGGGACCGTTGACATCGCCGACGTGAACACCAATGACGAACTCGATGTCGACTCGGAGGATGGAGCGCTCAACCTAGTGTTGCTTGCTCCCATGAAGGAACACAAGGCGAAGGACTGTCTTGTTACTCAGCCTGCTTTACTCTCCCCTGATGTCCAGCTGAAAGAATACCAGCTTCTTGGAGTTAGTTGGCTCCAACTACTGTATCGCCGGAATCTTAGCTGTATATTGGCTGACGAGATGGGCATGTTTGTTCGAATTGTTGCCGACCACTTTCGCTCATGTCAAAGCTTCGTCAGGTCTTGGTAAAACCATTCAAGTGATAAGCTTTTTTGCGCTCCTCAAGGAGCGAGGAAACAAAGGCCCGCATCTCGTTGTTGTTCCGTAAGTGTTCGCACCACTTTGGATCCACTCCTGTCTCTAACAATCTGATAAAGATCGTCAACACTCGAGAATTGGTGTCGCGAGTTTGCACGCTTTGCGCCGTCGATATCTGTCCAAACGTATTATGCTGGCAAGGAAGAACGTCCCCTTTTACGGCAGACACTGCTCGATACGCAACGGAGCTCGAGCAAAACTGGCGAGGGCTGGGAAGTTCTTGTCACAACGTACAACTTGGCACAAGGAGATGATCGAGATCGCAAGTTTTTTCGTCGGGTGCAGTGGGATGTGAGCCTATATGATCACCATGTCTCATCTTCTTGACATCTAGCACTTGACCCACAGACATGCGTCTTTGATGAAGGCCACGTTCTCAAAAACTTTCAATCGCAGCGTTACCAAGCATTGTTGAGATTTGGATCGAAATGGAGAGTTCTATTAACAGGTACCCCACTGCAGAACAACTTACAAGAACTCGTTGTGAGTGTGGTAAAATTGAGACAATGCTCGAATGACCTCACTAATCGCTGGTAGTCCTTGATGAACTTCATCCTTCCTGGTCGCTTTGCTCAGGCCTTGGGGTCACTTCGTGCTATCTTCAAGGTCAAGGGCGACTCGAAAATTGCATTACTTTCTCAAGAGCGAGTGTCCAGGGCAAAGAAGATGATGACCCCCTTCGTCTTGCGTCGACGGAAGGATCAAGTGGGTACTCTTATGATTCTCTAAATGCTCTGTGAATGATCCGCCTGATGGTTAGGTGCTGAGAGACCTTCCGAACAAGACGGAACGTATCGAATGGTGTGACATGACAGAACTTCAACGCACTATATATACAGATGCTCTCCAACGCTCGCGCAAGACCATTCTCGACGCCGAATCCATTACAGCCGCAAACTGCAAATCACAACCCGAAAATGGGAAAGCTATGCAACCCAGAAAAAACAACGTGCGGGCTAAAAAAGACAAGCGATACCTGGAGAACAGTTCCAATGTCCTGATGGATTTGCGGAAGGCTGCTTTGCACCCTATGCTGTTCCGCACACATTTCACTGACCAGATCTTGACTGGTGTAACCAAGCAGTTGATGAAGGAGGCTGATTTCAAGAAACGGAATGCCAGTTTTGATTTTATAAAGGAAGACATGGAAGTCATGACAGACTCTGAGTTGCAGATGTTCTGTGCCACGTACAAGGTCTGCTCCTTGCTAAAGCTTTCGTCGTCATGCTGATACACTCCGTCAAGTCCACTCGCAAATTCCTCCGAGATACGAATTGTTATCTTGACGCTGGTAAGGTGACGACCTTGTTACGTCTACTCGATCAGTACTGCAAAGAGGGACGAAAGATCCTGATCTTTTCCCAGGTCCGTGTCTGACACGTCTTTCCACGCTTGGTTATGCAGCTTAGTCAATTTCGCTCAGTTCACTCAAATCCTGGACATCCTTCAGGCGATTTTGAAGCAACGGGACGTCAACTATCTGCTTTTGACTGGTTCAACTGCAGTTGATATTCGTCAGTCCCTTGTAGACGAGTTCACGGATGATGAGTCTATACTGGTGTTTCTACTCTCAACCAAAGCTGGAGGGATGGGAATCAACTGTTCGTGTTTGTTGGGATGATTGGCCCTTTTTTGTGAACCCTGACCCTTTTTCCCTTGTAGTAACCGCGGCAAGCGTTGTGATTATGTAGGTTCTTGGGTCTCTGATGATTTGTGGCCTTTGTGTGATTTCCCCAACAGGTTCGACCAAGATTTTAATCCTCATAACGACAAACAAGCTCAGGATCGGGCGTACCGAATCGGTCAGAAGCGAGACGTTGAGGTGGTGAAGCTGATCACACGGGGGACGATAGAAGAGGATATGCTGAGGCTCGGAGAGACCAAGTTAGCACTGGATGAGGCAGTGGCAGGCGACGGCGACGAAAGCAACGAAAAGGGAGAAGATGAATATGAGAAAGAGATGAGGGCATCCTTGATGAATGTTCTAAGGAAGCAATTGGCGTCTCAGCACAACAACGATGTCGCATAGAGTTATTGCTAAGTTGGGGTTGGCACATACATTAGGACTACCACCTATATCTTAGATACACGCAGTTCGGTTATGTGAAAACAGACAGGCCTTTAACCAGTCGGTCCACACTGGCACGAAAGTACTCATTGTCCACGTCACGATCCCGTGAATCCATGACGACAAGGGGGTTGCGAACGACGTATTCAAGGAAAGGACCAACGTATATTTGTCGCAGTACGAAGCGCAGGGAGTCAGTGCTCGGATCGGTGAGCATGACGAACTTGTAGCCAGATAAGGTCTCATAGAAATGAAGCTTGTATGACGAAGTTCGATAATTGACGAATTGTTCATCCCTATAGTCTGCCATCAGGATGGAAATCGGGTTGAGTGATGATGCGATCCTCTAATACCTTCCGGACAATTTCTTTATCATATTTCGCAACGAGAGTATGACTCCATAAACGAGTTTAGCCTCTTCGTCGAATGGGAGGCCGGTTGAGGAGGATGGTGGAGTTGATGTTTGTAACGTAGTTGCACGGTGCCAGTCCTGATAGTAGACACAAGCGCAATGCCTGAATTCATGAGGGTTAGACCATTAAATTAGTGGGAAGATGATGCATCCCTGTCGTAAATATGCAAACTGTAGACAGTCATACTTGCAGGCTGGTCACGTGCTGGACCTCACATCGAACGCGTGCCTGCAGCCTGCAGGTGAACTTTGAACCCAGGCAGCTATGGACGGTCACCCCCCTGACTCAATGGATGTTGATAATGAGGAGGATCCACAACCCATTCGGCGATTGACTTCAGACTCCCCTCGTGCATCATCCGTGCCACTCCATCTTTCAGATTTCACTGTCGGCTACGTATATTCCTCGGAAATGATGCAGCACTATTCCCCCCAAGGTCATCCTGAACAGCCTGAACGTATCGCACGTATAATGCAGGCTATAAAGGATGCCCGATATCATGTCAAGATGAAGAGGTTGCACATTCGACCAGTTAAACGCGACGAAGCTTTGCTGGTTCACAGCGACGACCACTGGGATAAGGTGCATGCGATTCAATGTGAGTCTCCTACTTAAAGTTGCCTCGCTTGCGGCGGAAAGGTCGTGACAGCACTGCTGAGTGAGCAATGACGTCTTAGTTATGACACCCATGGATATTGTTGAATCCGAAGCGTACTACGAGCACCTCTCTCTCTATGTCATGCAAGGCACTACCCGTTCAGCTCGTCTCAGCTGCGGGGGTGTAATAGAAGCTTGCCTTGCGGTGGCACGGAATGAGCTGAAAAAAACCTTCGCCATTGTCAGGCCTCCCGGTCACCATGCGGAACCGGATGAACACATGGGATTTTGTTTTTTCAACAACGTTGCCGTGGCTGCCAGGGTTGTGCAGCAATCAACACCTCTCAAAAAGATCATGATCTTGGACTGGTGTGTCCTCTTGCTACTGGAGTGAGAACTTTATGATGACAAAAATGCGGCCACCGAAGGGATGTTCATCACGGTAAAGTAGTATCCAATGTCACAAACATAGTGTCCTGAAGCTGGATAGGCAATGGGACGCAACGTGCATTTTACGACGATCCTACTGTTCTGTACGTCTCGCTACATCGCTACGATTACGGCCGATTTTACCCATGTGGTCCATTTGGGAGTATGGAGTCTTGCGGAGAAGGCGCCGGACGAGGATTGTAAGAAAAACCTCTCCTACTCTTGCCGTCGTCCACTAACCCATGTCAGCTCCGTAAACATACCTTGGCCTGAGAAGGGTATGGGTGATGCAGACTATGTGTACGCCTTTCAAAAGATTGTGATGCCCATTGCCATGGAATTCGCCCCGGAACTTGTCATAAGTACCAGCCGCACCTTGTCTTTCGTTTTAGCGAATTGAATTTTTTTTCCGTCTTAGTTTCGGCAGGTTTTGACGCTGCAGAAGGTGATGACCTAGGAGAATGTTTTGTGACACCCACAGGTTATGCCCACATGACGCACCTGCTATCAGGTCTAGCTGGCGGCCGTTTGGTCGTCGCTCTTGAAGTTAATCCTAGCTTTCTGTTCAATTCTATTAGCGTTGACCAAAGCTCCTCTTCCAGGGCGGATATAATCTTGACTCGATTTCAAAGTCTGCCTTGGCAGTTATCAAGGTCATCCTCGGAGAGGCTCCTGATGAATTACCACCTATGATTGCAGGAGAGTCTGCGACCGAGACCATTTGGCAAGTAGCGATGGAACAAAGTAAATACTGGAAAAGTGTAGACCCCAAAGCTTGCGAGCCACGAGAAGGCAAGTGGCATTCTTTCAGGAATCTCTGTTATTGATGGGCTCCAGAATTCGAACCTATATCATTTTCAATTCCCGGTAGGGCAATTTTTCGATAGTTATGCACAAATGATGATTTTGTCGTCACAGAAATCCTCAAGGCCCATCGCCAGCATTATCTGTATACAACACACAACATGATGCAAGTGCCATTGATAAGCGAGGAGCTAGAACAACGATTTGGAACTCAAATTATGTGCACGTAAGTCTCTTTGATGCTATCCTCTACTTTGATATATTGAGACCGATCCAGGCCAGACATTCTCGAAAATAAGGTCATGGTTGTCCTGGTTCATGAATTGTAAAGATATCTTCTCCGTCATGTGGATGGTTTGGACTCATCCGTTTAGTGGGAACCTTCGTTTAGAGTTGGAATCGTCTGCAATGTGTAACGTCCAACTGGAGCATTCGTATCTCGTCGGTGTTCGCCGTTGTTCACACGTTTCGCTGGAGGCTCACCTTATTGACTGTTAGATTGACTTTTCTAAGCAGTTGATAGCCTGGATCAAAGATGCAGGCTACTCCCTTATCGACGTGAACCTGTTTCCGAGACCTTTTGCTTCGTCCACTATGGTGCTATTTCCCCCCCCCCTCCTAAAATTTACCATTTTGACCATTGACATCCCACCAAGCGCCCGAAATCATCCAATGAACTTGGGAAAGATATTCTAACATATCTGTGGGATAACTATATCCAGTATGCTTTGAACCTGAACCGAGTCCATTGTCTAAACCTTCTTCGCAGCCTTTCTGACGCCCGACGAGTAATTATCATTGGTCATGGGCCCGGCTGCCAACCTCTTATGGACCTACTTGCTCATAGGAGTGGGTTGGTGTTGTTTGCCAAATCTGCAGCGCTCACAGCAAATGGTGTTTAGCTACCAACGTGATGAAATATGTCAAGGCTGTCATTCAAGTTATGGGACAATCAAAGCTACCAATAGTCCCTAGCCACCCGGAAGAGCTCCGTTCGTGGTACCTCAAGGTGTGTCTGACATGATGCCACTTCCCGCTCGCCAGGCTGACACCATTGTATGAAGCATTCATACGTGATCGTACCATCAAATCATCGCATACTCAGCCCCGAGTTCATGCATAACGCCAAAAGACATGGTAGAATATCGACATTTGGTAAGAGAAATGAACTCCGTTACATCGACCAAAAATTGATTGTCATGTAGAGGAGCCACAACCAATCAAGCTCGTCATTCGAGCCTTTCCGTTGATCCAAGCATTTGTCAAACAGGAAATAGAAAGATTCCCATTGAAAAATCCAACTAGCGCACGATTGAATAGCGACGTCGTGGATCCCAACCCCATAGGGTAACACACGGCCTCGGTGTATGTATGTCCTTTGCAATATATCATATACGGTACAGTTCACTTAAGCACAGTTGCACGGAGAACAAGTCTCCAGGTAAGAACATCCGTGCTTCCATCAAACTGCGAGGTGAGTCATGAACAAATAATGTGTTTCGAGCGTTCTACAATCCATCTTTCGGAGTAGTGAGGGAGAATAAAAACCGATATAAGTATCGGGAAAGGGAGTTGGCGGGTAACAAACACACATCAAAATCCTCGAGACGCCTTGTCCAGCACTGCCAATAAAGAGCGATTCAAGGTTGGAATACTGCGGCACCGGCGATCTGCCACGATGACTCACCGCTTTCGTACGCCACCTCACTATAGTCGGTACCTTGGATCTCTGTCGCGATACCGACGAGGGATCGTCTCAAGGCATCCCTGGACGACGCGAAGAGCATCTTCTGTTTGATCTTGGCATCATCGGGTGACCTTTGGGTAAAGTATCAAGAAAGGGAGAGCGACAAGAGAAGTCAAATGCTCACCAAGAGAAGAAACAGATCTTGTTTCTTTTAGCTCCATCCTCCTTCGCGAACTCAAAGTCATAGATGGCCCATCTACATTCTGCCTCGGGAAGATCACCGATGAAGTCGTCGTAATTTGTTGTTTCCGAGGTCTTCTCAACTACGATCTCGGTGTAGTCGTTACTGAGATTAAAGATGATGTACTTTATCTTCTTGCCAAGCTTGAGCTCCTGGAAAGTGCTGAGACATTCCTGATTTACTCCAACGCCAGAGGCCTAAGAAGAGGGGGAGATGAGCTGTAAATCTGACTGTGAGGAAAGACTGACCATGATGGTCGAAAGGAACTAGAAATACGCAGTTCGAGCAAAGTCGGGTAAAAATACTGAAATCAAGATAACGGAAATTGCCGTACGGTAACTGTGGCTGCGGGCAGTGCGCAACGCGTGAAAAATAAATTTATTATTTGAATGGACTGCCTTCAGTTTCAGTACTCACTCTACCTATCTGCGACCGGGAAATGGCAAATTTCAGCCTGAAAAACTTCATACTGGGAGGGAAGACTTTCTGTTGTTGTCTTCCTGTGCGCTTTGGGGTCATAGCGATGTCGTTTCTATCAATTATCTTGTCTGGGACCTTCTCTGTTACATTGTGGTTTGAGGTTTCGAGTAGGTCTTCGCTGTTTATGCCTACAGATCTAGGATCTCAAAACCGTCCTACAGGCGCTGTTGGTTTGTCTGCTCAGGAAAGAGGCATATTCGTTGGCGCCGGACTAGTCGAAACGTTCCTATTGGCTGCATCAATCTTTGGGTTCGTCCGCTGGGGACCTGACCAAGAGGTTTCCGACTGATGCAAATATCTACTCCAGGTTCGTTGGAGCAATTGTCCGCAAGCAGTTATTTGTGATGATCTACTCTTATTTCCTCTATGCCCATTTCGTTATCAACGTTATTGTGGCGACAATTTTCCTTTGGATTATTACCCATACCGAACAGACTGATATCGTGGAGGCTTGTCGTGGGGCGATCCAAAATCAGCAAGCGCAGGCGCAATGCACAGGGCTACTACATATCACTGAAGGTGTTTTCATTGGTGTATCGACCTTCGTGCTACTGATAGAACTGTGTATGTATATCATAGATCGTGTTAGTCATCGCTAACCTGCTGCTTTTTTCTACAGATTGTGCCATCATTGTCACTCGCTACGTGAACCAGCTGCGATCCGAAAAGGGGCAACTACGCGCATCGCGATCGGTGGCTCGCGACAGTGGCTTCAAACTCCATTCAATAAAAAACGTCTACTCACCCATCCAAGGTAGTGACGAGATTGGAATGGCAGATTATGCTCCACCTCGCCAAAGCGCCGAGTTTGATCCATATGAACACAATTACAGCGGGCTTCACAACGACTCAGCTGACGCAAGCTATGACCATAGCAAAGTTCACGACCGAACAGTGGAGGCGAGTGGTAGAGTTGATATCAAGGACAGCGTAGTTTAATTGTGCTCATAATGTGGACTTTTATGTATTTTCGTGTTTTGATAAGCAGACCAAAATAAGGCTTCGCCGTAGAAGATGATATGCGCGAGCGGTATTATGCCCAACGGCGGCACATTATCCATTCGGTGCGCCTCGTATTTCTTCTTAACTTACCTCTTGGTCTCACCCCCAGTGGCCCAGCTCGACACCCTGCTGTATCAACTGCACACTCTGTCGTTCTTCCTCTCTCCGTCGATATGGCCCTATGCTTGTCGTCTCATCTCTCAGCTCCATGCATCGACACCCAGAGAACTGGATTCGAACCGTTCCTTGCTATTTTTCTTTAATCTCATCCTCCTGTTCAACACCGGCAGCATTTGGTCGCATGCAACACAAGAGGCGGCGGAAGACAAAGCAGTTGTCCTTGATTTTGTCGGGCTTGGTACCACCCATTCCTTTATCACATTTGGACATCTTGGGATTAACATCCCGTCCTAAACAGCCCGTTCGCCGTCCAAACTGCACCTCCTCTTCCTCGACTTCGTTATCATCCTCCTCCAACTGCTCCTCACGACTATTGCCTATGAAACGTCGCTCTCCCACGAAACGCATTCAGATACCCCGGACAGCCTCCTGCCCTCTCCGTCCGCGCTACCGTCGCCTATCGTGTCTACATCTCCATCCGCCCGATCTCTCGGAGACTACACGAAAACCTCCTCATCATATAACGAATCCACTCTCGTCCTCGATCTCCACATGGCAATCATATTGGAACACTTAAAAAATCCACCAGCAACCACAAGTGAGTCCACACGAGATCCGCTTCTCCCCTTACCAAGTACATCTCCATGGCGGTTCCCCCCTGCTCTGAGGGCTTTGATGATGGCCAGGGCAGAACTGAGGCAATTTGCTGGGAATTCGGGTCTTTCTGTCACCAACAGATTGCAAGAACCTCCTGGTACTATGGGGACAGGAAATGGTGGATGAGTCTTGGCACTTGAACATTATTTGTTGATGTAATAATGGATTGTATTACTAGTCTCATCAGCGATTCACAAATTTCCTGTCACCGGGTTGTAACACAGTTGTAAGATGAAGAATACATGAAATAGGTGTAATTTTTCTAGTCTGATTTACAACATCTAATATGGGTATGTAAACCTGAGCAGCATTTGCCCTAAGCTGTATGTACTGTGCCTTATCAGGAACCGAGCCGGTCTACGCCATATTTTCAACCACCAGTGCAAACCTCAAAATTATTTCATAGAACCTTGATCTAAGTAGTAGCAAAAACCCTTGAGCACAACTGTGAGCAAAAATTACAATTTTTGAACAAGTTCCAGCACTGCTACGAATATTTGTGTGATTTAAGGATCGGCCTGTGAAATGCATAGAAACGAGCCATTACGTAAGTGGCTACCAAACTACTCAAACTTGCTTCGTTGAGCGCTCGGACTACGCTATTGCTCATGTAAGTCTCTAATCGCCCATAACCTACCTTGATGACTGTTCCAACAGGTGTATGCACACTTGAGAATGTCAAGACTCATAACTGGGTGATGATTATAAACAACAACAACAGAAGTGATGTGATCGCTGGTACAAATGTTGACAAGGATGCAGGGGAAAAGGTCACTTCAATCAACCTTATGAAACGTTTAACTAAACTGTGTCCGGTGTAGTGGGAACTCGAAATAATCAGTAATGGGATGTATCTTATTCG
>Ga0209006_10005433_pt1 | contig 11566 bp, 8 predicted proteins | sample JacPin_JW_Ref_O2_FD_188567 | JGI IMG/M metagenome (GOLD analysis project Ga0209006, IMG submission 188567) | Forest soil microbial communities from Algoma, Ontario, Canada - Jack Pine, Ontario site 1_JW_Ref_O2 (SPAdes) (version 2) | ecosystem: Environmental > Terrestrial > Soil > Boreal... | reverse complement strand
AATTGCCTCCGGCGGTTCGCCGGCATGGTTTCCACCGCCTCCCGGCATTGCTCAAACTGCTGCCGCGCATCATCCAATTTGCCGAGAGCGAGCAAACTCTTGCCGTACCAATACAGCCCTTCGGGATCGTACGACCTTCGCTCCGCGAACTTAGCCAGCGCGAGCCGCGCCTCTTCCAACCGTCCCGATCGAAAATATGCCACACCCAAATCGCGCCAAACTTCATGGGAGCAACACCGATCGTCCAGCGCCGCGGCTCGTCTGAACAGCTCAATCGCATCCTCGAAGCGTTCCTCTTCCAACGCGATCCGCCCCAGCTGAAACACCGGATCCGCCTCACTGCCGTCGATCTCTATCGCGCGCGCAAATCTTCGCTTGGCTTCGTCATATTGGTGGCGCTGCTGGTAAATCAGCCCGATTTGGTAATGCGCATCGGCATCCCGTGGATTGGTTGCGGCGATATCCAACTGGCGCCGCAGATGCTGCCGCGCGCGCAACCCGTCGCCCAGCGACTGAATGTCGGCGCCCAGCAGAATATACGCGTAGAACAGTACAAACGGCGATGCCAGAAAATACATAAACTGGCCCAACAACAGGAACGCGATCAGGCCGCCGAACGCCGCCGCCAAGCCCACCACTACCGCACCGCCCGCCACCACCAGCCCGCTTCCCCATAGCGTTCGCACGCAGAACGCCACCAGAACCACAAAATAAATCTCCGACGCACCGAGCAGCACCAGCGCCACTTGATAATTTTCGAAGCCTACCAATCTGCTCAAAACCGCCAGCGGCAGAAACGCCGCCGCCATCGACAGCAACACGCAGATCAGAAGCGTGAGGTAGTCTCTCCGCAGCATCACCGCGAAGCTTTCGTGCCAGCGGTAAACAGTTATCACCAGAATCACAGCTGGTACAAAGACCAGCGCCATCACGCCTATGGTCTTTAACACCGCCGTGGGAGCAGCCGCTAAGATCAGCGTCACGAACAATCCGGGGCGGCCAAACACCGGCACGAAGATGCCGCTCCGCATGGCCACCAGCACCACCAGCGCCGCGCACACTGCAAACCATAGCCGGCCGTGATCGATGATCCGGCTGGCGGCGCGCACCGGCCTGATGTACAGCATCAACAGGAGTTGAAGTTGCTCTCGAAGCATGAAGACGACCGTTTCAAGCAACCTGCTAAACTTAATAATCCCATGGGACTCGGCAGGCTTGGCCAAACTTTAACCGCGCGCGAGATCTTCGAGCTGGTGAAGAAGGATCTGGAGCGGGTGGAGCGCGAGATCAGCCTGGAATCGGTGGCCAGTGTCGACGCCGTCACCACCATCTCCCGCTACCTTCAGGATGGCGGTGGCAAGCGGCTGCGGCCCATTCTGGTCCTGCTCGCATCCCAACTGGTCGGAGGTGTGAGCGATGGCACCGTGCGCATGGCCGCCGTGGTGGAAATGATCCACGCCGCAACCCTGGTGCACGACGATGTCATCGATATCGCCAAAACACGGCGCGGCAGGCCATCCTCGAACGCCATCTGGGGCAATCATACTTGCGTGCTGGCGGGCGACTGGCTGTACATGCAGGCCTTCCAGGTGGCGCTGCGCGAACGCAACTTCCACGTGCTGGATCTGCTGATCGCGCTCACGCAGATGATGGTGGAAGGCGAGCTGCTCCAGTTGGAGCGCATCGGGAAGATCGATGTTTCCGAAGCCGACTATATGGAATTGGTGGATCGCAAAACCGCCAGCCTGTTTTCGGCCTGCGCGCGTCTGGGAGCCCTGATGGCGACCACCGCGGGCGGCCCTAGCGAAGCCACCGAAACGCGGCTGGGCGAGTTTGCCTGGAACCTCGGCATCGCCTTCCAACTGGTGGACGACATGCTCGACTTCACCTCGCACGAGAAGGTGCTGGGCAAGCCCGTAGGCAGCGATCTGCGCGAAGGCAAGGTCACCCTCCCGCTGATCTATGCGCTGGAGGAAGCCACGCCGGAAGAGCGGCAACTGGTTGCCACCGTGCTCAAAGATGGCAATTACGACCAGGCGCCGTTCCAGCAAATCCTCCGCATGATCCAGATCCGCCATGGATTCGATCGTGTGCGCGATCGCGCGCAATCCTTCACCGAGCGTGCGCGCGCCATCATGAGCGAGTTTCCCGATTCACCCAACCAGCGCGCGATGTTCGCGCTCACTGAGCTGGTTACCGATCGCGATCACTAAGGAACCAGGCCATGCCCCGACTAGTTCCCAGCGCAACGCGCATCCCTGTTCCCGGCGACAAGCAAATCGACGAGTACATCGGCCGCGTGAATACCAAGGACACGGCCGTGAGCATCGCCCACATGCATAGCCCTTCGGGTTGGAGCGAACCCGGCCAGCAGCCGGAATTCGACGAATACACCCTGGTTTTGAAAGGCGCTTTGCGCGTGGAAACGAAAAGCGGCGTCCTGGAAGTGAAAGCCGGCCAAGCCGTCATCGCCGCGCGCGGCGAATGGGTGCGCTACAGCACTCCGGGGCCGGACGGCGCCGAGTATATCGCGGTCTGCCTGGCCGCGTTCGACCCCACCACCGTGCATCGCGATCCGTAATCCGTCCGTATGTGGCGCACGCACTCCTGCGTGCCGCGTTCACACTAATGTGAACGCTGGCCCTCGAGTTTGGCGTTGCTTGTAGCAGTCAAACATAAGTCCTTTAAAACGTTCGCTCATCAAAAACATTTCGAAGGACTACGTTGTTTTGCCGGATGATATACATTTCGCTCAGCGCTCGAAAAAGGGGGCAACCGGGCGTCGGCATGAGTGCCGACGCGGCACGCAGGAGTGCGTGCGCCACAATGGATTCAACACCTTGCCAGAAGCCACAAAACTAAGTGGCATTGCGCACTCCTGCGTGCCGCGTTCACACTCGTGTGAACGATTTCTGTGTTGGAACGATTGCCCACACAACGCGCATGCCGCACGCGGCCTGTGCGATCATTGCTGCTTACTCGCCCGATGCTCGCCTACGCCTGCACCATATTCCTGAGCGCATTTCTGCTCTTCGCCGTGCAGCCGATGATCGGCAAAATCATTCTGCCGTGGTTCGGCGGATCGGCCGCGGTGTGGAGCACTTGCCTGCTTTTCTTTCAAGCCGCGTTGCTGGCCGGTTACTTTTATGCCGACCGTTCCACGCGCTGGCTAAGGCCGAAGCGCCAAGCCACGCTGCATATCACGCTAATGGCCGTCAGCCTGGCGTTGCTTCCCATCCTGCCATCCCCCACCTGGAAACCCTCCCACGCGGGCGATCCATCCCTGCGCATCCTGCTGCTGCTCACGGCCACCATCGGGCTTCCCTACCTGCTGCTTTCCACCACCAGCCCATTGCTACAAGCCTGGTACGTGGCGGCCAAACCTGGCGCGGTGCCTTACCGATTGTTCGCCTTGTCCAACTTCGGTTCGCTGCTCGCGCTGCTCAGCTATCCGGTGCTGGTGGAACCGATGTTCACCACGCATGGGCAGGCCTACGGATGGTCGGGCATCTACGTCGCGTTCGTATTCATCTGCGCGGCCGTCGCCTGGAGAGCCATGCGCGCTGCTCCCTTGCCTCCGCAAGAAACCATCGCGGAAATGCCGGTCCCGCCTCCCAGCTGGACCATCCGCATCCTGTGGACCGCGCTGGCGGCCTGCGCTTCCACACTGCTGCTCGCCATCAGCAATCATCTCAGCCAGAACGTAGCGCCCATTCCGTTTCTCTGGGTTCTGCCCCTCTCTGTCTATCTGGTCAGCTTCATCCTGTGCTTCGAACGCGACAAGATCTACAATCGCGGCGTCTTCCTGCCGCTACTCGTGGTGGCGCTGGACGGAGCGGCCTACGCAATTTACGCCAACGAAGGCAATCCGAATATCACCTGGGCCATCCCTACTTTTGTGGCCGCGCTGTTCATCTGCTGTATGGTGTGCCACGGCGAACTCGCGCGCCTGAGGCCCGATCCGCGGCATCTCACCAGCTTTTATATGATGATCTCGCTCGGCGGCACGCTAGGCGGCGTGTTCGTAGCCATTATTGCGCCGCACGTGTTTCACACCTACCTGGAGCTTCCTCTCGCGATGGTGGCTTGTAGCGCGCTGGCCGCCATCGTTCTGTGGATCTCGCCCGGCAATTGGAAAAGCAAAATTCCAATCGGCGCCGTGCGAATCGCCATGCTTGCCTTCACCGTCGGTCTTGCGATTCATCTTGGATATGAGAAGCATCGCGCCGATCGGGTCTTTCGTCTTTCAGCACGCAACTTCTACGGTGTCCTAAGGGTTCGCGACATACCGGAGGATGAAGAGACCACCTCCGTTCGCCGCTTGATCCACGGCACCATCAATCATGGAACCCAGATCCTGGACGCCTCCCGTCGCGACGAACCCACCAGTTACTACGGCCCCTACTCCGGCATGGGCCGTGCCATGGGTTACCTGCAAAAACGCGGTCCGGTGCGCGTAGCCGTCATCGGACTGGGCGCCGGAGTAACCGCCGGATTCTGCCGCGCCGGCGACGTGTTCCGCTTCTACGAAATCAATCCCCTGGCGCTCTCCATCGCCAGTACCTGGTTCACATTTCTTCGCGATTGCAAGGCCGATCATGAAGTTCTGCTCGGCGACGCGCGGCTGACTCTGGAAGCGCAGCCCAGCCAGCAATTCGACCTGATGGCGATCGACGCCTTCACCAGCGACGCCATCCCCGTTCACCTGCTCACACGCGAAGCCTTCGCCCTCTATTTCCGGCACCTTAAGCCAACCGGCATTCTAGCGGTGCACGTTTCGAATCGCTATCTCGACCTGGTCCCGGTGGTGGCGCGCAATGCACACGATTTCGGCAAAGCCGCCTTCGACGTGGACGACGAGGATGAAGACGCGGACTACTATACCAGTAGCGATTGGGTGTTAGTATCCGCCGACGGCGCCGTTTTCCACGATGTGGCGTTCAAATCGTCCAGCGTCCAACCCGCGCGCCTTCGGCCCAACCTGCGCCCCTGGACCGACGACTACAGTAATCTGTTCCAGATACTGAAGATTCTGGAAAAATAGACCCGCGCGAAACATCCGCGAGTTACAATAAATAGGTTCATGCCCCAATTGATGGAGGGCAAGGTTGCCCTTGTCCTTGGACTCGCGAACCGCTGGAGCATCGCCCACGCCATCGCCAAAGCCTTTATTCGTGAAGGCGCGGAGGTGATCCTGACTTACCAGGGCGATCGCCAAAAACAAACCGTGGAGGAACTAGCCGCCGAGCTCAAGGCCCGACAGGTGCTGCCCTGTGATGTAACCCAGGACGCCCAATTGGACGCCTTAGCGGATAAGCTCAAGGGCCAGGGAACCGTGCTGAATACCGTGGTTCACAGTGTCGCGTTCGCCAATCGCGAGGATCTGAGCCGCTCGTTTGTGGAGACCTCGCGGGCCGGCTTCGCGTTGGCCCAAGACGTCAGCGCCTACTCGCTGGTGGCGGTGGCGCGCGTCACAGCGCCTCTGATGGCCCGTCCGGGTGAGGATGGCGGCCCAGGCGGCGGATCCATTATGACGCTCACTTACTTGGGATCCACGCGCGTGGTGGAAAATTACAACGTTATGGGCGTCGCCAAAGCGTCGCTCGAAGCCTCTGTCCGTTACCTGGCGGCCGATCTGGGCCCGTCTAACATTCGCGTAAACGCAATCTCCGCGGGAGCCGTCAAAACTACGTCCGCGCGCGGAATTCGGGACTTTTCTAAAATGCTGGAGGGGAGTGCGAAGCTGGCCCCGCTGCGACGAAATACCGACCCCGCGGAAGTGGCTGACACGGCTGTTTTTCTGGCCAGCGATCTGGGCCGCGGCGTCACCGGCAACATAATTTATGTCGATGCTGGCATACAAATTATGGGCTTTGCCCTGACGGAATGATGTCATCAACGTCCAACATATCGAGAGAGCCAGTCGCCGCTAGTGAAATTGACATTCGCCTCCAGCGATTTTTATCATGTGATTGCAGTAACCTGATCGGAGCGGGCCTCGCGGTAGGCGCTCCGGATGAGTCATCGCAGTTCCTCCGAGTCTAACTATGATTACAGTTCAAGGCCTCACGAAGAGATACGCCCGCACGCTTGCGGTGGATCACATTTCGTTTGAAGTTAAGAAGGGCCAGATTGTGGGCTTTCTGGGACCGAATGGCGCCGGTAAGACCACAACCATGCGCATTCTGACGTGTTTTCTTCCGCCTTCGGAAGGCAGCGCGAATGTGGCCGGCTTCGACGTGCTCGAACAGCCGATGGAAGTGAAAAAACGCATCGGCTATCTGCCGGAAACTCCGCCCGTGTATCAGGAAATGGAGGTGCAAGAGTACCTCACATTTGTCGGAAAGCTGAAAGGTATGTCGGGCCAGAGCCTGGCCAACCGGGTGACGGAAGTGGCCGGGCGTTGCGCCGTGGCCGACGTGCGCACCAAACTGATCGGCAAGCTGTCCAAAGGCTATCGGCAGCGCGTGGGATTAGCTCAGGCCATCATTCACAATCCCGAAGTTCTTATCCTGGACGAACCAACCGCCGGACTGGACCCCAAGCAGATCAACGAAACCCGCGATCTGATCCGTAGCCTGGCCGGCGACCATACCATCATCTTGAGCACGCACATCCTGCCCGAAGTGGAGCAGACTTGCGAGCAAGTGCTGATCATCAACAAGGGCAAGCTGGTGGCCACGGATTCGGTACATAATCTGCAAGCCCGCGCGCGCGGCGCCGAATCGGTGGTGCTGGAAGTGGAAGGACGCAACGGCTCGCTGGATGCCCAGACCATCCAGCATCGGCTGGAAACCGTCAACGGCGTCAGCCGCGTCCTGCTGAAGGATTTCCGCGACAACCGGTCCGTGTTTGAAGTAGAGAGTTTGAAAGACCGCTTCATTCGCGGCGATCTGGCGCGCGCGATTGTAGAGTCCGGCTGGAATCTGAACGAGCTGCGCCCCTCCGCAATGAGCCTGGAAGAGATCTTCCTGCAGCTGACGGGCGGAGAGAAGATCGAAGAGCCTCTGCCCGCCGAGGCGGTGGTGCAAGGAGAGAGCCAATGAGAAATATCTGGGTCATCGCCCAAAAAGAGGTGAACAGTTACTTTGTTTCGCCCATCGCCTATTTGCTGCTGACCATGTTCGCTGTCATTTTCGGGTTCTTCTTTTGGAACTCCGTGGGATATTTCAACGCCGCCAGCCTGCAATCTCAAATGGGCGGCCAGGCCATGCCCATGAGCGTGAACGAATATGTCATTCGGCCGCTGCTCAGCAATATCAGCGTGGTCGGTTTGTTCTTCATTCCCATGATCACCATGCGGCTGTTCGCGGAAGAAAAACGCATGGGCACCATCGAACTGCTGGCTACCTCGCCCATTCGCGACATCGAAGTGATCATCGGCAAGTGGCTCTCCGCCGTGATTCTGTATGCCGTGATGATGCTGTTCAGCGCCATTAACTTCGCTTTCCTGTTCCGCTACGGAAATCCGGATTGGAAGCCCCTCGCAATCGGATACCTGGGGCTGCTGCTACAGGCCGGCGGGCTCCTGGCCATCGGAACGTTTATTTCCACGCTAACCCGGAATCAAATTATCGCGGGCGCCGCCACCTTCGGCGTCTGCTTGCTGCTGTGGGTTCTGGAATGGGTGTCGGGATACGAAACGGCGACGTGGGCCAAAGTGCTGGCCTATATGTCGGTCATCACGCATTTCGATTCATTTTCCAAAGGCGTTCTGGATACCAAGGACGCGATATTTTATCTTTCCATGATATTCCTGGGGCTGTTTCTGACATCTCGCTCCCTGGAATCGCTCCGGTGGAGGTCGTAAATGGCTGGCGGCCTGGGGAGGTTTGAATGAGTACTGGATGGATGCAAGCAAGACAAACTAAGTACGCCGCGTACGCGACGGTTTACATTCTCGTGATTTTGGCCGTGCTGGTGATGGCGAATTTTTTCGCCAATCGCTACAACAAGTCCTTCGATGCAACCGCGAATAAGCGCTTCACCTTGTCCGATCAAACCAAGAAGGTGGTTGGCGATCTGAAGCAGGACGTGACCATCAGTTACTTCGATCGCTCGAATGGAATGCCGGGCGCCAAGGATCTTCTCGATCGCTACCAAAATCTTTCGCCGAAGCTGCATATCCAGTATGTGGATCTGCTGAAGAATCCCACCCTGGCTCGAGCCGAGAACGTTACTCGCGAAGGCGAAGCTGTGGTCTCGGTAGGCTCGCGGCGCGAAGACGCCAAAACATTCGATGAAGAGGGTGTTACCGGCGCTCTGATCCGCGCCTTGAAGGGCAGCGAGCGCGAGGTCTGTGTGGTCTCCGGCCACGGCGAGCATCGCCTGGACGATTCGGCGCAGAACGATGGATTCTCCGGTTTCCAAACCGTCGTTCAAAGAGACAACTATAAAGTTCAAAGCGTCAATTTGCAGGAGAAGGCGCAAGTACCTGCCGATTGCACCGTGTTAGTGGTCGCCGGACCAACGGGCGACTACATCCAGCCCGAAGTGGATGCCCTCAAGAAGTATGTCGAAGGCGGCGGGCGCGCGCTCTTCATGCTGGATCCTCCGCTGAAGCTCGGACGCAAGCAGATCGGCGATAACATCGCGCTGGCCAGTCTTCTTGAAAGCTGGGGCGTCACCGCCGACAAGGACTTGCTGTTGGACGAGAGCGCAGCATCGCAACTGCTGGGCGGCGGCCCCGAGGCGCCCGTGGTGCTGCAATACGATTCGCACCCCATAGTGAGCGATCTCACCAACGTCTCCACGGCTTTCCCGCTATCCCGCTCGCTCGAAACCAAGAACACCGATAAAACAACCATCACGAAATTGTTCTCCACCTCGGCGGACAGCTTTGCCACTTCCGATCTCGCTTCGTCGGAGATTCGCATCAATCCCGCCAAGGACAAGCACGGTCCATTTACGCTGGCCGTCGCGGGCACTTATGCGGGCGCCAAGCCGAGCGATTCGGGGCGCTTTGTGGTGGTCGGAAATTCGGGCTGGGCGGCCAACCAGGCGCTCGGCTTCAGTGGCAATCGCAATCTCCTGCTGAACATGATCAACTGGCTGTCGTCGGATGAAGATCTCATTTCCATTCGTCCCAAAGAGCCAGAGGATCGCCGCATCAACCTGACGCGCGCGCAGTTCCGGTCGGTGCAAATCACCAGCCAGTTCTTCTTGCCGCTGATCGTGATTGTGGGCGGCGTGATGGTCTGGCTGAAGAGGAGATAGGCCCAGGCGAAAGCCGAGGAGATATAGCAAAGATGCGGTTCCGTGGTCTGTTAGTCGCCGTCGTCCTGTTGGCCGCGCTAGGAGTCGGGCTGTATTTTTCCAACAAAGAAAAAGCAGCCGAGGCGGCCAAGCCTCCTTCCGACGCGCCTCCTAAGATACTGGCACTCACCGAAGGCGACGTCACAAAGATAGCGCTCAAGAAAAAAGGCGCCGAGGAGACAGTTGTCGAGAAAGCTCACGATAAGTGGCAACTGACCTCGCCCAAACCGTACCCGGCCGATATAACCGCGGTAAGTCAGTTACTCACAGCAGCCGCTAATGTCAGCGGCGATCGCATCGTGGAAGACAAAGCTTCCAACCTATCCGCCTATGGGCTGAATTCGCCGGCTCTGGAAGTAGACATCACCGGTAAAGGCGGCAAGGTCAGTAAGCTGGAGATTGGCGACGACACTCCGACAAACAGCGGCTCCTACGCCATGCTCGCCGGCGATCCGCGTGTGTATACTGTAGCCAGTTACGTCAAGACGGGCCTCGACAAGTCATCCAACGATCTGCGCGACAAGCGCCTGCTGACCTTCGATCAGGACAAGCTCAGCCGCGTGGAACTGATCGCCAAAAAGCAGGACATTGAATTTGGACGCGACAAAGATCAGTGGCAAATCGTCAAACCCAAGCCGCTGCGCGCCGACGGCCTGCAGGTGGATGAGATGCTGCGGAAGCTGAAGGACGCCAAAATGGATCTGACGCTTTCCGACGACGACGCCAAGAAAGCCGCCGCGGCATTTGCCTCGGGAATGCCGGTTGCAACCGTCAAGCTGACCGACCCCTCAGGCACCCAGCAAATCGACATCCACAAGGATAAAGACGATTACTACGTTAAGTCGAGCGTCGTCGCGGGCGTTTTCAAAGCCACTCCCGAGTTAGGCATGGGCGTCGACAAGTCGCTGGACGATTTTCGCAATAAGAAGCTCTTCGATTTCGGATTCAACGATCCGAGTAAGATCGACATGCACGCCAACGGCAAAACATACGCGTTCCAGAAGGGCGGCGAGGACTGGTTCTCGAACGGCAAGAAAATGGACAGCACCAGCGTACAGTCTTTCGTCGACAAATTGCGCGACCTGTCCGCGAGTAAGTTCGTTGATACGGGATCCGTTGGCGCTCCGACCATTGACATCACCGTTGTCTCTAACAACGGCAAGCTAACCGAAAAGCTCTTGATCGCGAAACAAGGCGCCGACTATGTCGCGCAGCGCGAGAACGAACCGGCGGTCTATGCTCTCGACGCCAAGACCGTCGACGATCTCTCGCACGCCGCCTCCGACGTAAAACCCGCGCTACCGGCCAAGAAATAGGCGCTCCAGATCGGCGAGCGTTCTTGGGATCATGACGGACCTCGCCATCGGCATCGATTTCGGAACGACCAATAGTTCTGTAGCGCGGGCCGGCTCGTCTGGTGTCGCACTGGCGACCTTTCCTTTCGCCGGAGCGCTGACCGCCGCCTACCGATCTCTTCTATACCTGGAGCAGATCAAGCAGCAGAACAAGCTCGTGATCAAATCGTGGACCGGGCCGGAAGGCATCGAGCAATACCTCGCAGCTGATTCCAAAGGCCGGCTGATTCAATCGATGAAGTCGTTTCTCAGCAGCCGCAGTCTGCAGAGTACCGACGTGTTCGGTAAGCGGCGGACCCTGGAGGCGCTCATCGCCTGCATTCTCGGAGACCTCCGAGAGAAGGCCGAACGCCAGTTTGAAGCCAGTATTAGACAGGCCGTTGTTGGCCGGCCGGTCCACTTCGTCGGCGCTGAAACGGACGAAGACGATCGATACGCCCAGGAGCGTCTGGAAAAAGCATTCCACTTAGCCGGATTCGAATCGGTGACCTTCGAAATGGAGCCGGTGGCGGCGGCGCACTATTACGAATCCACACTGGATCATGATGAGTTGATCCTGATCGGCGATTTCGGTGGCGGCACCAGCGATTTTTCGCTGGTGAAGGTCGGCCCCAGCATACGGCGTCGCGGCCGATCCCCAAACGACTTACTCGGCAACGCGGGCATTGGCCTGGCCGGTGACTCGTTTGACGCCAAAATGATTCGTCACATCGTTTCGCCCGCTCTCGGCGCCGGATCCGAAATGCGATCCATGAATAAGATCCTCCCGGTTCCGAATTGGGTTTATTTCAAGCTGGAGCGTTGGCATCACTTGTCCTTCCTTCGCACTAAGGAAGTGATGAACATGCTGAACAGCGTCAAAACCCAGGCATTCCATCCGGAGCGAATCGGCGCGCTCATTGATCTTGTTCAGGAAGATCTGGGCTACCAATTGCACAAAGCGATTCAGCAGACGA
>Ga0209006_10005432_pt1 | contig 11567 bp, 8 predicted proteins | sample JacPin_JW_Ref_O2_FD_188567 | JGI IMG/M metagenome (GOLD analysis project Ga0209006, IMG submission 188567) | Forest soil microbial communities from Algoma, Ontario, Canada - Jack Pine, Ontario site 1_JW_Ref_O2 (SPAdes) (version 2) | ecosystem: Environmental > Terrestrial > Soil > Boreal... | reverse complement strand
CCGCGCGACGCCCTTCGCCACTTCGGCGAAAAAAGAGTGCATCAGGTCAGGCAGCACCAAGCCGACCAGATACGTGCGCCGCGTCACCATGCTGCGCGCGATCCAATCCGGCTGATAGTTCAGCTCCCGCATTCGCTTGAGCACGCGCTCGCGAGTTTTGACGCTGATGTCGCTGTGATTCCTGAGCGCCTTCGACACTGTCATCAAGGAGACGCCCAAGTCGAGAGCGATATCTTTCATCCGTACAGGCACGCATACTTTATCGCTCAAGTATGGCGATTGTGTCAAGTATTATAATCGATTCATTGTGACGAAGATCATCGCGGGCGTGCTGTTTTGCGCGGTTTCGATTGCGACCGCATCGGACGTTTTATGGTATCGCCAGGAAGCGGCTAATTGGAATGAGGCGCTGCCGATCGGCAATGGACGCCTCGGCGGAATGGTCTTCGGCGGCGTCCAAAGCGACCATTTCCAACTCAACGAAGACACCGTCTGGGCAGGCGAGAAACGCGATCGCAATAACCCTGATGCGGCGAAAAATCTGCCAGAGGTCCGCAGGCTGCTGTTCGCCGGGATGCCTCATGAAGCGGAAATGCTGGCCGACAAGACGATCATTTCGACACCGCGGAGGCTGCCACCGTATCAGACGCTGGGCGATTTGCGGATCGTGTCGAATCCGGGAACCGTTACCGGTTATCGCCGCGAACTGGATCTGGATACGGCCATCGTGCGGGTCACCTACACAGTGGGCACCGCGAATTGCGCGCGCGAATATTTTTCCTCCGCGCCGGACCAGGTGATGGTTGTTCGCCTGACGTGCGATAAGCCACATTTCATCGATGTCACAGCGATGCTTAATCGGGAAATCGACGCGATGACTCGCTTCTCCGGTGACGATCGGATCGTGCTCGAAGGTGAAGCGATCGCGCGCGATCCTCGCCACGATCAGGAGCGGCCCGTCGGCGTCAAATTTCAAGCTGTGCTTCAGATTACACAGGAAGGCGGCAAGCTTGGTCAATCAAAAGATGGGAAGCTCTCGGTCGAAGGCGCCAATTCCGCAACCCTCTTTCTCGCCGCCTCGACCAGCTTCAAGCCTCGCGACATCGATCACGATCTTCTCGCTGCGAAGCGTCCCTATGCGGAGCTCAAGGCGCGCCACATCGCCGACTATCAGCGATTGTTCAATCGCGTGAAGCTATCGCTCGGCACCGCTCCCGCGCCCGATCTACCGACCGACGAAAGATTAAAGCGCGTCGCCGCGGGCGCCGAAGATCTCCGACTGGTCGAGCAATATTTCCAGTTTGGCCGCTACCTTTTGATCTCTTGCAGCCGCCCCGGCGCGATGGCCGCGACTCTGCAAGGCCTGTGGAACGACAAGCTCGAGCCGTCGTGGGACAGCAAGTACACCATCAACATCAATACCGAGATGAATTACTGGCCGGCCGAGGTCACCAACCTCTCCGAACTGCACGAGCCTCTGTTCGACCTGATCGATTTGGCGCGTCCCGACGGCCGCCGCATCGCGAAAACGATCTACGGCGCGCGCGGCTTCGTGCTGCATCACAACACCGATATCTGGGGCGACGCGGTTCCCATCGACGGCGTCGGCTCCGGCATCTGGGCGATGGGAGGCGCGTGGCTGAGCCTGCACCTGTGGGATCACTACGACTTCACGCGCGACAAGAACTTTCTGGCATCGCGCGGATACCCCGTCATGAAGGAGGCGGCGGAGTTTCTGCTCGAATATCTCGTCGATGACGGCAAAGGCCATCTCGTCACCGGCCCATCCATCTCGCCCGAGAACACGTACGTGCTGCCGAATGGCGTCAGCGCGAAGCTCTGCATGGGTCCATATATGGATACCGAAATTACGCGCCAACTATTTACGCGCGTGATCGATGCGAGCACCATTCTCGGCATCGATGCGGATTTCCGCGCCAAAGTGAAAACCGCAATGGATCGTCTGCCGCCATTCCAGATCGGCAAGTACGGACAGCTTCAGGAATGGATGGAGGATTACGACGAAAAGGAGCCGGGCCATCGCCACGTTTCGCAATTGTTCGCGCTGCACCCCGGCGATCAGATCACTCCGCGCGGCACGCCGGATCTCGCGAAGGCCGCCCGCGCGACGCTCGAACGCCGGCTCGCAAACGGTGGAGGACATACCGGATGGAGCCGCGCCTGGATCATCAACTTCTGGGCTCGCCTAGAGGACGGCGACAAAGCCGGCGATAACGTCGTTGCTCTGCTCGGAAAATCGACTCAGCCGAATATGCTCGATACGCATCCGCCGTTTCAAATCGATGGAAATTTCGGAGGCACGGCAGGCATCGCGGAAATGCTGCTCCAAAGCCACGCCGGCGAAATCAGCATTCTGCCCGCACTGCCGAAGTCCTGGTCCACCGGCTCCGTCAAAGGACTTCATGCGCGCGGCGCACTCGAAATCGATATCGATTGGAAGGATGGAAAAGCGTCGCGTGTCGTGCTCAAGTCGCCCTTAACGAGTACGCAGAAAGTCCGCTTCGCCGATGGCCGCGTCGAATCCGTGAAGCTCATCGCCGGGAAAGACGCGATACTCGGCGCGAGATAATGGAGGCCATGCCAGGTCTTCAAACGCAGAGTATCCACGCCGGCCGCACCGTCGATCCATCCACCGGCGCCGTCACCCCGCCCCTTCATACCTCGACAACTTTCGAGCGCGATATCGATGGGGAATTCTCCCGCAAGTTCGCCTATATCCGCGCGGCAACTCCGAATCGCGATTCTCTCGAAGCCTGCATCACCGCGCTTGAAGGCGGCGATGAAACGATTTCGTTCAGCTCCGGCATGGCCGCATCCCTCGCCGTTTTCCAATCGCTCGCGCCCAAGGATCATGTCCTGCTGCATCGCGACGTCTATTACGGCGTCCGCGAACTGATGGAAGGATTCTTCGCGAAGTGGGGCCTCGCTCACACGTTCTTAGATATGCGCGACATCGATGAGGTCCGCCGCGCGTGCCGCCCCGAAACGAAAATGTTCTGGGTGGAGACTCCCACTAATCCTTTAATCGAAGTCGTCGACATCCGCTCCGTAGCCGAAGCCGCGCGAGCCGCCGGAGCTCTTCTCGTCTGCGAAAACACCTTCGCGACCCCCGTGCTTCAGCGTCCTTTCGAACTGGGCGCGGACATGGTGGTTCATTCCCTAACGAAATATCTCGGCGGCCACAGCGATGCGATGGGCGGCTCCGTCACGATCAAAAATAAACCCGACCTTGTCGCGCAGATTCGTGATTTTCAGCACACTGGCGGCGCGATTCTCTCGCCCTTCGATTGCTGGTTGATCCTGCGCGGCGTCCAAACCCTGGTTCCGCGCGTGAAGCTGCATTGCGAAAACGCGCGCCGCGTAGCCGAGTTTCTTTCGACCCATAAAAACGTCGTAAAAGTCCGCTATCCTGGCCTCCCGGACGATCCCGGCCAACAGATCGCCAAAAGCCAGATGAAGGATTTCGGAGGCATGCTCTCCTTCGAAGTTCGTGGTGAACGCGCCCAAGCCTTCGCCGTCGCCAATGCCTTGAAAGTGATTTTGCGCGCCACCAGCTTGGGCGGAACGCATTCCCTCATCGAACACCGCGCGTCGATTGAAGGCAAAACCACACGCGCTCCCGAATCCCTGCTCCGCCTCTCCGTTGGACTTGAGGATTCGAGCGATCTCATTCAGGATCTGGATCAAGCCCTCGCCGTTTTATAAGAAACGGACCAGCGCCCTCGCGACTCCAACCGCCGGAGGAATGTCATGAGCGAAAAGAAAAAGTGTGCGCATCCCGCGTGTCGTTGCATGGCGCGGGAGAATAGCGATTATTGCAGTACTTATTGCGAGGGCGAGGCAGATACCGCAGACATAATTTGCGGGTGCGGCCACCCCAGTTGTAACGACGCCTCAGCCCGCTTGTAATTTTTGGAGGGGGCAGGCCATTCCGTCTGCCTCCGCTTCCTTAATTAGAGGCAGTCGCCTTCTGATTCTTCACCTGCATCTCGTTCACCACCTGCTGCACGTTCGGAATAGCGGCCGCCAGCGCCTGCACCTGTTCGCGCATCTTCTGCGAAGTGACGTCTCCATCTAACGTCAGGACGCCATTCTTAGATGAATATTTCACGATGTCGTGAAGATTATTCTGCATCAACGCCGCGTCAAACAATTTCTCAATCGCCTTGTCGATATCGGAATTAACCGCCTTCGCCACATTCTCGCCGCCCGGAGGCAGCACGATGATCTGGTCCGCGACCACTTGGCCAACGGCGATCGTCTTGGCCAGCTGCTCGGCCGCAGCCTTGTCGTTGTCCCCCACAACATGGCCGCCCAACGTCACCACTCCCTTATCGCGATCCTGCGAAACGGAGACATCCTTATAGCCCGCCTGGTCGAGCGACTTCCGAATGGCACCCGATACGTCGGGCGATTTTGTGTCCGACGAACACCCCGTCAACGTCCCCGCAATTACGATCGTCAATAACCCAAATGTAAATTTCATAAGTCGGCCTCTGCCCTAGCAGAGCAGTCCAGGGGCCAACGTGACCAAGATGTTTCCCGCATGCCAGTCCCCAGGCTGACGCCACGGGTTTGTGTGCGGCCGGGGACATAAGTGAAATTTTAGCTCGGCGACATGGGTAACACTTTTCCGCCAGATGTTTGGTCGCCTTGGGTGAGTATAAACAGGATCGTTGGGCCTGTTTATAACCCCGTCCCGTCAGGGCGGGGATTCCGCAAGGCCGGGCTGAAAATGCCCTAATTCACCGACACCTGCGGCACCACCGGTCCCGCGCTCGGGCTCGATACGCCGCCCGCCGTGATCGTCACCGTCAGCGAATCGCCGCTGATATGGAACCCGGGCACGCGCAGGTTCAATTGGTAAACTCCGATCATTCCCGGCGCAAGGCCAGCGAAGTCGACGATAATCGCCGCCTGCACCCAACTCGGATCGCCGAAATAAACCGCCGCCGTAGGCGAGACCGCCAGAGGACTCGTTGGGGACGGCGTGCCCGCAAACACTGAGCCGCCCGTCGTTGCGCCCAGCCCGACCGCGTACATCACCAGAGGCTCATCGCGATTCGCCGGATTCTTCTTGTTCACGTACGATCCATCGGCATGGAACAGCAGGATCTGATTCGTGGCAGGATCCACCAGCACCGCCGGCGCATATTTCGAAATCGCGACTTGCTGCGATGCCGACGCGGCCTGATTGGCGATCGATCGCACCACGAGAGGAAAGCTCCCCGCCGCGGTCCCCGGAGGAACCTGCGCATTGATCTGCGTCGCGCTCGCCATGAATAAAGGAAGCGCAACGTTGTTAAGCGTGACGCACGTGCCGCCGAGAATCACCGGCAAAGGCGAGCCCGACGCGATCGCGCTCGCCGCCAGATTCTGCCCGAATATTGAAATCAGCCCGTTTGGCGCAATCGCCGTTTGGTAGCTGCCCAGGTTCACCGTCCCCTTTTGATTCGGTACCGGGCGCGCACTCGCAGGCACAGCGGTCAGATTGATGATGCTCAGCCCGCTGGTGGTAATCACATACGCGACCGTGCCGGCGGAGTTAATCGCCATCGTCCGCCCGGCAATCGCAGCGCGCCCCGTCGCCGTCGCCTGCGTAAGCGGTCCTTCGAGCGCGGGAATCTGCAGCGTCGAGTTCCCCGTATTCGCGTTCACAACCTGTACGCTCGGCTGCGTAGTAGGCAGCGCATTCGCGGCACTCGCCGGAGCCGAGTAGATCGCATAGCTCGAAGCACCCATCGGCGAGACCGCCGAAATGAGTCCTTGACTAGTCGAGACTTGAACCAACGCCTGATTCAGCAGCACTCCGTCAACCACGAAGTATTGGCCGTTGGGTCCCACTGCGATCGGTCCATCGTAGCCCGTCGGCTGCGACGTGAATAACTGTCGGCCCGCGACGAAGTCGTCCACATCGGCGTCATATAAATACACGAACCCCGTGTTGGAGGCGAGCAGAATAAAGCGTCCTTCGGCCGACGTGGCCATTACAGCCGGTATTGCGATGGCATTCGAACCAATAATCGTGCTCACGCCGCGCGGCAGCGTAGTGTTGCCGACCACTTTCCATAACTGACCGTTACTCATCACAATCTGCAAACCGCTCACGCCCGCCGCGATCACGCTCGGTAGAATCGGCGCGAGGCTCGACGCGAATTGAATCGGAGGATAAAGGACCAGTCCTGTCGAGACCATCTGAACGGGATCCACCATGCTGATGCTTTCGCCACCGGAATTCGCCACGTACAGCAGTGTCCCATCCGGAGTCAGCGCGAGCGAAACAGGAAGCTGGCCCACCTTGATCGGCGTCAGAAACTGCGCACTGCCGATGTCATAGACCTCCACGCGATTGAGTCCCGTATTCGCGATGTAAACACGCTGGCGCGCTGCATCATACACCAGGTCATTCAATTGATAGCTCGACGAAATGCCCGTAGCGATAGGAAGAATCGTGCCCCGGTCGTCGGAGTCGCGAAAATTCTGATAAACGCGCACGCGATCCGGAATATTGATCGCATCCGTCGATTGCAGCAGAAAATCGTGAGGCGGATTGATGGTGCCGTAGCCCTTATTAAGCGCCGGATTGAAGACGAAGGAAAGAGAGGACTGCGACGACCGTACGGCGGGCTCCGTAGCCGCGCTCGCTTGCCCCGCAACGCCGGCGTATTGCAACAGAGTCGCGGATACCGTGGCCTTGACCTTGCCCGAATTATTGATCGCGAGCGCAGACGTGGACGTCGTGCTCACACCGCATTGATCGTTGGCCAGCAGCAGCACGTCGGTCGCGGGCTCAGCCACCGCGCTTTGTGAAATCGTCGAAAGAGGCAGCGCCACAAATCCGGAATCGGAGAGCCCATACGCGTTCGATCCGTCCGCGCTCACCACCATTTTCCCCGCGAAAAATTCCGGCATCTGAATCCCCATCGCAATCAGCAGATTGTCGGGATCGGCCATCATGAGCTGGCCGATATTGCCAGCCGCGTTCACAGGATCGACGTTGTAGACGGTATATAGCGTCGTGCCCGCAGGCGCAAACACCGCGCCGCCTTGATTCGCCTGCGTCGCAAAACCGGAGGTGATGGTCGTAGTGGGAGTAATCGGCAGCGTCGAGTTAGCCGTATTCAGCGATCCCAATAGCTGCATCGTCGATGCATCGAAAAGCTGCGCGCCACAAAGAATGCGCGTGCCGTCGTCGGAGATAGCGAGCGCGCTCAAGAACCCCGTCGTCAAAGTTCGCGCGCGCAGCACCGTGCCCGATGAGGCTTGATACACAAACACCACTCCCACGCCGCTGGTCGCATTGGTCACATGCAGGCCCACGATCAGCGATCCATCGCGCGTTGCGCGAAGCTGGCTGTGAGCAGCAAGAAACGCCCGGCTCGCTGGCGCGGGAAAGGTCGGAGCCAGCGGCGCGACCGGCGCCACACCCAGTGAAGTTAAGGGAGCCGGAGAGTTGGGCGAAGGATCGTACAGCAGCAGAACGTTAGTCGTTCCGCTTCCGGTAGTAGAAATCAGCACGCGCTCGTCGCTGGCGACGGCGATGCCTTCCGGTTGCGAGGAAAGACTGATGCGATTCGTCACGGTAAGTGCAGTCAGGTCGATGACATCGACGACGGAGCTCGCAAAGCAAGTGACGTAAAGATATTGCCCGCTGCGCGATATCGCCGCCGCGATCGGCTCCGTGTCGGTAGGAATCGCAGAAAGAAATTTACTCTGCGCGAGCGAATAAACCTGCACCTGATTCGTCGCGCTGGAAGTCAGATACAGGCGGTTGTGCGATTCATCAAGCACAATATCGCTCCCCCCGCCAAGCAAAGGCACAACGCGCCCAAACGTGGCCGCGTGCAGCACCAACCCCCCGACAACGAGAAAACAAATAAACCGCATCAACGTGTAGCCCTTCATGTTACAACGCACTCCAAGCGGTTCGGTTGACAAAAACTGCCGATTCTGACGGAGCCGCGACCGTAAGGAAGCGGACAGACGCGATCAACCTCACATGTCTCACGATAAAATCGAGTTTTGTGACCAAACCCTCCCTCGCCGCTCTCACCCGCCTCTATCTGAAAATCGGCAACACCACGTTCGGCGGAGGCGATCCCACCATGGCCCTCCTCCAGCGCGAATTGATCGGCAGGCGATGGATCACACGCGACGACTTCGCACTCGCCTATTCGCTCGCGCGCGTGACGCCTGGAACAAACATCCTAGCCTTCTGCGCCGCGACCGGTGCCCGAGTGCTCGGCCTGGCCGGAGCCTTCGCCGCCGTACTCGCAGTAACCTTGCCCTCCGCGATCCTCGCCGTGCTCCTGACGCGAGGCTTCGAAACCTGGCGCGATCATCCCTGGCCGATGGCGGCAATCGGAGGCACCGTCGCCGCGGTGTCCGGCATGATGTGGGCCAGCGTATGGAGCCTCATTAAACCTTATCTCGGATGGCGCGCGCTCCTCTTCACTGGTGGCGCATTTTTAGCAGCGTGGAAATTTCACGTGACTCCGGTGCCGGTAATTTTAGTCGCGGCGCTGGCCGGTTATTTTTGGACGGAGAGCAAGTGAACATTTTCCTCCTCTACGCCCTCTTGCTAAAAGCCACGTTGACGTCATTCAGCGGCCTGGCGTCGCTGCCGATGGTGCGCAACGATCTGGTAGTCGAGCGCAAAATACTAACCGACCGCGAACTGAATACAGCAGTAGTAGCCGGACGAACCGCCCCAGGTCCGAACGGCCTCTACCTGGTAAGCGTCGGATATTATGCCCACGGATTGCCCGGCGCAACAGCCGCATTACTGGCCCTGATGACGCCGGCGTTTCTGATCGTACCAATGATGCGATGGGTGGGCCGGCGCGCCGAGTCCCCTCGCATAAAAAACGCAATTCGCGCCGTGATCCTAGCCAGCGCGGGACTTCTATTATCCGCGTCCCTACCCTTAGCTCGCGATGCGATCACCGGTCCACTAACCTTGGGAATCGTACTAGCCAGTTTCACCGTGTTAGTGTTAACCAAAATCGATACAGTCTGGGTAGTTCTAGGCGGCGCAATCCTAGGACTAATGATGTAGCGCGCGCCTCCAGGCGTGCCGCGTCGACATTCGTGTCGACGTTCGGTGTCGCAGCCGTGCAATTTAAGGTCAATTAAGCATCCCTAAAGCCCCTTAGCTGCGCAATTATGGTCATTTTAGGACCGCTAATATCGCGTCCCAAACGTCTTTAGCGACAATCTCCTCACTCCTGGAGCCGTCAATCAGCTTCACGCGCCTCGGCTCATCCGCCGCCAATTGCAAATAAGCGTCCCGGACCTTCCGATGAAACCCGACCGCATGTTCGTCAATCCGCGTCTCGACATCTTGCGTTTTTCGGTTGCGCCCATGAGCCCGTTCCAATCCAAGCTCTGTTTCGATATCGACTAGCAACGTAAGGTCGGGAACCAAGCCCCGGCAGGCGATGCGATCGACCTCATAAACCAGCTCGGCTCCCAGGCCTCGCGCGGCGCCTTGATAGACCAGACTGGAATCGGTAAACCGGTCGGATAAAACGATTTCGCCGCGCGAAAGTGCGGGTAAAATCCATTCGTCCACGTTCTGCGCCCGGGCCGCGAACATGAGTAGCAGCTCCGTTGTGGGGCGCATTTCGAGGTTCTTGGAATCGAGGAGAACGCGCCGGATCTGCATCCCGATCGGCGTGCCTCCGGGTTCGACTGTTTCGAGAACCGCATGGCCTTCTTCGCGAAGCCGCGCAGCTAAGATGCGCAACTGCGTCGATTTCCCACTGCCCTCCGGACCCTCAAAGGTGATGAAAAGGCCGCGCTTAGTCGTAGACAAAATGCAAAACCTTCTTCAAATCGTCCCACGCTTCGCGCTTGGCATTCGCGTTGTAAGGTCGCAGCAGATACGAAGGATGATACGTCACCATCACCGGGATGTCCCGCCATTTGTGCCAGTTGCCGCGCAATCTGGTGACGCCGTCTTTCGTAGCCAGCAGAGCCTTCGCGGCGGTCGAGCCTAAAGCGCAGATCGCTTTGGGCTTTATTGCCAATAATTGACGAAAAAGGAACTCGCCGCAAATTTCCATTTCATCCGGCAGGGGAGTCCGGTTCTCTGGCGGTCTGCACTTCACGACATTAGCGATGTAAACATTCTCGCGGCGAATCGGAATGCCTTCTTTTGTCGCTGTGTTATCAATCATCTGCGTCAGCAATTGACCCGCGCGCCCGACGAAGGGAAGACCCTGCGCATCCTCATCGGCGCCAGGGCCTTCGCCGACAAAGACGAGGCGCGCCTGCTCATTGCCGGAGCCGAACACAATCTTATTCCGCTGCTCGCAAAGGCTGCAGCGGCGGCAGTTATCGCCAATATCGGCGCGAATTTTCGCGAGCGAATCGTCGAGAGGGGCTAGGGGAAGAATTTCCAACATGACTGAAGGGGGTTGGCGGCGAAAGACCTCAGTGACGCCGAGGTCGCGATAGAAGGTGAGGTATTCGCGCAGTTGCTCCGGAATCATTTCGCGTGGAGGGCTAAGCGTAACTTCATTGTCTCATCGAGGATGCGAGCGGCAATGGCTCGCTTCGGAGCTCGGCTAACCGGAATCGGATCGGCGTTACGGGTGACCAGCACGACTTCATTTTCATCCGAATCGAAACCGATGCCGGATTGCGAAACCAGATTCGCAACCACCATGTCGCAGTTTTTCGATTCCAGCTTGCGGCGTGCTTCTCCAATCAGATTTTCGGTCTCGGCGGCAAAGCCAACGAGGAGACGATCTCCTTTTTTTCGACCGAGTTCCGCGAGAATATCTACGGTTGGATCGAGCTCGATCGACATACGCGCCGCGGTTTTCTTGACCTTGTACTGAGGGGGGTCAGCGCGATGATAATCGGCGACAGCGGCAGCTTTGATAATGATCGTAGATTCTTCCAGATGCGACATGACGGCATCGAACATCTGGGCTGCAGTCTGCACCTGAATCACGTTTTGAGGCGCGGGCAAATTTACAGGACCGGAAACCAGAATTACCTTTGCGCCGCGAGCCGTCGCTTCATCGGCTAAAGCGTAACCCATCTTGCCGCTCGAACGATTACTCAAATAACGAACCGCATCGAGAGGCTCCTGCGTGGGACCGGCGGTGATGAGAATCGTCTCGCCTTCGAGGTCGCGTTTTGTTGTGGTTAAGGAGGAAACGGCGTCGGCAATTGCCTCCGGCTCCGCAAGGCGGCCGGGACCGACAGTGCCGCAAGCTAACGCGCCATCATCGGGATCGATAATGAAATGTCCGCGTTCGCGTAGGGTCCGCAAATTCGCCTGCGTTGCGGGATGATTCCACATGTTGGTGTTCATTGCCGGCGCGAGCACGACTCGTCCGGTGAATGCCAGATAAGTTGTTGAAAGAAAATCGTCGGCGAGGCCGTGGGTGAATTTCGCGAGAAGGTCCGCGGTGGCTGGGGCGACGACTAAGATGTCGTTTTCCTGCGCCACCTGAATGTGTTCGATGGCGCTTGAAAGAGTATCCGCGGAGAAAAGATTAGTGATGACCTTGCGACCCGTCAACGCGCTA
>Ga0209006_10005431_pt1 | contig 11567 bp, 10 predicted proteins | sample JacPin_JW_Ref_O2_FD_188567 | JGI IMG/M metagenome (GOLD analysis project Ga0209006, IMG submission 188567) | Forest soil microbial communities from Algoma, Ontario, Canada - Jack Pine, Ontario site 1_JW_Ref_O2 (SPAdes) (version 2) | ecosystem: Environmental > Terrestrial > Soil > Boreal... | reverse complement strand
CGTGATCACGATCTTCTGCGGTTCCGCGCGCCGCGGCCGGACCACTGCCACCGTGACCGTCGATCCCACGTCGCCCGCCAGCAGGCCATGAATCTCCGCCAACGACATATCGTGCGTGCTCTTGCCCTCGATCGACTCGATGATGTCGTAGTTATCTACCCCAGCCTTCTCCGCCGGACCTCCGGGTATCACGGCAACCACCGCCGCATAGCCAAAGCGCTTCGACACCGTCGCGCCGATATCCGCCTTGCCCTCGATCTTCATCGACTTGTAACGCTTGTACTCCTCCGCCGATAAATAGCTGGAATTGGCATCCAGAGACTCCAGCAGCCCATGCAGCGCGCCCTCTGTGACGCCCGCAATGTTCGGCTCCTCGACGTATTCCAGGCGAATGCGCGAAAGCACCTCGCTGTAAACCGACAACTGCCGGTACGCGCCATCGTTCGAGTTCGCGTGGACATTCGCATATCCGCCGGCAATCGTGAACAGCAAAATCGCTACGGAGCAGGTGATAACGGTGATCTTTAACTTCGTCGACATATTTTTGATCGCTCTTTACGGCTTTCCCGAGCAGCTGATATTTAGCGGCTGATTTCGAAGTGCTGATATCTGAGATTATAGACGGTTTGATGCACAGATCGGAGAGCAAGATTTCCCGCCAAAGTCAGGAGTAATGTGAGAAATATGCCCCACAACCCAAATCAGCGGCAGAGGCGGCCCGACAGAATCCCGCCGGTCCATAGAGAAGTCGCTAAGGACTAGCTAACCCAAACATAACCCACAACATAGCCCACAACAGGGCGAAGGGCAGCAGTTCTGGCAATCTTCCCCTTAAATCGGCCCCTGCGACCGCCGCAGCCAGATCGCCCCAGCCAGAAACGCCGCCGCGAAAGCCAGGCCGATCCACAGTCCCGGACTGACTAGGTACTCAATCAGAATCAGCACACTTGGCGAGTGGACCATGCTGTAGACGGGCGCCGTCACATCACCCGCGTCGTTGCCGCTGCCCACCACGCGCGACTGCAGAAACGAAGCGAAATGCCAGGAGTTGAACGCAATCTTCTCCGCCACGGCTATCGCCAGCAGCGGTAAGCCCGCCCATAGAAACGGCGCGCGCCGCGCCCACGCCGAAACCAGCAGCAGATATGCATACACCGGCGCGTAGTACAACGAATGCACCGCGATCAGGTGATAAAGCAGCATCCACCACATCTGGATCAAAGGCAAATTTCCCCACAGCGTTGCCACACTCCCACCACTCACCAGCAGCACTACACTGCTTGCCAGGATCATGATCCACTGCATCGCCACGCTCAGCGCGAACGCCAGCAATTGCAGAAACACCATCGGGATGGCAGCCTTCGCCAGCACCGTCATCCGATCCGACACCGGCATCGACTTCCAGAACAAAATGCTGCGATCGCGGCGTTCGCCGTGCATCGCGTCGATACAGTAAAACAACGCCACGATCAGCGCGACTCCCATCATCAGCGCCGAAGCAAGGTGGTAAGGCTCCTGAATCCGGTCACTCTGCTGCATCGGGCTGAGCATCGCCAGAGCCCGCATCTTCGATGGAAAATGAACCAGGCTGATCAGGAAGCCGAACAGAAACAAAGCAGCCACCGCCAGCGGCGCGACATAGAGGGAACGGTACTCCCACAATTCGCGGCGCATCGACCAGTAGAAGACGCGGCCCGGCGCGACGACCTGCGCGGCGTTGCTCGGGAATTGAGTATTAAACGATTGAGTATTCGAGGTATTCACTGGGCCGCTCCTTGTGGTTGTCCAGCTTGTCCAGGCGCCCGGCCAGCTTGACCGCCGATTACCGCCACAAACAAGTCGACCACGCTGGGCGTGCGCACATCGCCCAATGCAGAGAATGGGTCGCGATTCGTCGTGTCGTTAGCACTACCGGCGCCTAAGTCGAAGAGCATGATGCTGCGCCCCAGCACCTGTCGTTCGTTGATCGGCCTCAGCGCCCGCGCCGCCCCCGCTTGCTCCGGTCGTACCGTCACTTCCACATAACGCGACTCCAGAGCCTCCATGCTGCAATCAAACACGATGCGCCCGCGGTCGATAAACATGACATCAGTCAGTACGTTCTGGATCTCCTCCACCTGATGGGTTGTCACCAGGATGGTGCGGCTGCGATCGAAATAATCGTTCAACAGCGAATCGTAGAATTGTTTGCGATAAATAATGTCGAGACCGAGCGTCGGTTCGTCCAGAACCAGCAGCCGCGCATCAATCGCCATCACCAGGGCCAGGTGCAGTTGCGCCACCATGCCCTTCGACAATTCTCGAACTCTCTTGCTGCGCCCGATCGTCGTCTTGGCCAGAAAACCTTCTGCCTTGGCGCGATCGAATCGCGGATGCACTCCCGCCACATATTCAAGCGCCTGCGAAACCCTGATCCAGCGCGGCAAGACAGCCACGTCAGAAATAAAGCAGACATCGCGCATCAGCCGGTCACGCTCCGTCCAGGGATCGCGGCCCAGCACCCGCAATTCCCCTTCATAGTCAGTTAGTCCGAGGATGGCGTTCAGCGCCGTGGTCTTGCCCGCTCCGTTCGGACCGATCAGTCCAAGAATGCGGCCTTCTTCAACCCTCAGATTGATCCCGTCCAGCGCCACCGTTGATCCAAACGCTTTTCGAAGACCGCGTGCTTCTATGCATGCCATGGTTTCAACGCTCCTCTTCGGAGGAATTCGACTTGATGATGTTCGGATCGACGATGTTCGGACTAACGACTTTCGGCGCATCAGCGGTAGGGATATCCGTCGCAGCGCCGCCTGTTCCAGGATTCAGCAGTTCTTCCGCCGTCAGCCCCAGACGCTGAATCGTGGCGTACACCCGCGGCCATTCTTCGCCCAGAAACTTCTGCCGTTCGCCCTGCAGCAACAAACTCCGTGCCCCAATGTTGATGAACATACCCAGTCCCCGTCTGGTCTCGACCAGCCCCTCGTCAACCAGTTGCTGGTAGCCCTTCAGAACCGTCAGCGGATTCACCCGATACTCCGCCGCCACCGTTCTCACCGAAGGCAGAGGATCGCCTTCCTTGAGCACGCCGTCGAGTATCATCGCGACCACGCGGTCGCGAAGCTGGCGGTAAATCGGTTGACTGTCGTTCCACTCGCGTTCCATCTGGGTTCCCTTATCGACGCAACGATCTTTCCTGCTCTACTTCTATGCCGCCACGCTTTTGCCGGTCGGCAGTACATCGCTGCTGCCAGCGACCCGGCCGAGACCGTTTATTTTTTTCGGAAACGAAAAGTAAGTTCTGAACAAATATGCCCAGGGCATTGCAATCAGCGGCAACGGCAGCCACAAAAATGCATACGTCATCTGCTCTGCCGGAGAGCCCACCAGCTGATGTGCCCTCCAAAGAGGATACGCAACAATAATCAGCCAGATGCTCTTATAGAGGATCTCAAACATCACAATCGGCAGCATTTTGAGCGGATTGATCAAGCCCAGAATCGACAGCGTAGAGTACGCCGCCCAAACGCAAAAAGCCAAAGCCTTCATGTGATCCCACGGGCCCTGGTGAGTGAGAATCGTAGTCCAGGAATCTCTGGCAACGAAGACGATCATCAAAAAATACAACAACCTCAGCAGGTAGATATTGATCTTGTACACGCCCTCATAACGTTCGTAGTCAGCACCGAAGATGGTTTGGATCCAATAACCGATTCCGCGTTCGTTATTCATTGCTCAGGCCCTCCCTGTTACCAGTTAAAGTTTTGTAGCGGTGAGGTGCAGTGATTTTTCTAACAGTGATTTTTCTAATAGCGGTCCTGTTAGACGACCACCGCACCTCCGCCGTATCCGCAATGCCATCGCTACCGGTCACTGCGCCCGCTTCAAGTCGAGGTGCGCGCGAACCGGCTTGTCCCCAGGCATCAGGTAAGTCCAGTCCTCGCTGTGGTGATTGGCGTCGATCAGCGTAAAGACGGCGTGTTGCATGTGCCCGTACTCCGTGCTGCCGGCAACATCGAGGAAATCAAATTCCACCGTCTTCCCGTCCGCGGAAGTCCTGGCCGCCATGCGTGGCCGGTTTCCGGCATCGCAATAGTGGGTCAGCAGCAGCCGATCGTTATCCAGGTAAAGCATGGTCACCGGATGGTCATAACGCGTCGGATCGTCTCCCGCCCCCTCATTCATCTCATGCACCAGGGCATTCCCCCGCGAGGTCACGCGCAATGAGACCTTCGTGATTGCCCCTTCCCCCATGTCCTTCATCGGCGGGTCGGTAGTGACGGACGCTTGCCAGGTGCCGGCAAGAGTCTTCAGTTGATCAAATGACTTTTGAGCATCGGATTTGGGCGCAGGCTTTTGCGCGTCCGACTGCGCGAAAGCTCCGGCAGAAACTGACAGCAGGGCGGAAAGCAGAACCGCAGGCAACAGCAACCGTTGGGATTTCATTTTCATTCTCCTTGAAGAAGTTGTTTTCTTAGGGCACTCGCCGAAAGGCCGCTCGCCAATGCGTTTTCCAGCTCGCGAAGCGCTCAGTTCGGTAAATGCCGTCCAGCACTGTTATAGTTAACTACAACACTATGACATGTGTCAAGCGAAATCGCGGCCCTGCTCTTGGTTCTACTTCAGAGAGCTACCAAATCTATGAATCGATGGACCTTAGAGACCTTGAACAACCGGCGAGCGGAGCTAAGATAGAGAAAAGGCCAAAGAAAATCGAAGAGAAGATGAAAAGAAGCTCAAGACCAGATCAAACAGGATCGGCAAAGAAATCCGGCTTTCCGGAGCTTGACACGCATAGGGTGTCTTTTTTGCGACCGAAACCCACCAAAACGACCGATCTCTCCGCTAACTCCTTACGGCTGCGGTATATCCGTATAACTCCTTTAGAATGCGGTATGCCCTTGTAACCCCATGATTACAAAGGTATGGAAAAAGGGGGGTGGGGGGTACCAAGAATTCCCTCAAAAATGACTAGCTAGGGCAAAGCAGGTCGGCGACTTCAAGATGTTTTTTTTCGCGGGCTACCGCGGCAGCGGTCTTGCCTTGTTCATTGGTCAGCTCAGGCTTTGCGCCGTGGGCAAGCAGCAGCTCCACCATCGCGCGATCTCCATTCTGCGCAGCCGAGTGCAGCGGAACCCATCCTGCTTGCTGACGAGCGTTGACCGGAGCTCCGTGTTCGAGCAGTAATCGCGCGGCTTCAAGGTTTCGAGCAGAGGCAGCCGAATGCAGTGGCATCACCTGAGTAGGATTGGCAGCCGCGACATCAACCGCCGCTCCGTTTTCAATCAACACCCGAGCTGCATCTGGCTGGCGGAAGAAGCAGGCAAAATGCAAAGCAGTGAAGCCATCGGCAGAAACAGAGTTGACGGCGTCGCGATCTCCGCAGCACGACCTGAGTTGATCGATCTGGCCCAGTGCAGCGGCCTCAAAGCGATCCAGCGTCTTTTTTTTGCTGGCGATCAACTCGCCCAAATCGCGCCGTCCGCGATAAACGGAATGCATCACCAGGCTAACGCCAGTCGCGTCGCGCGCCTCGGACGCGTCAGGATTCTGCTCCAGAAATTGCCGAAGACCGTTCTCATCCCCCGCCTCCACCAGCTCAAGACCGCGATCGAAATCTCGCTTGTCGACCTGCGCGCACATTCCTATCTCTCCTTGCGATATCTAGTTTCGCGAAAGCTAGCTCTGAGAAATTTAGACCGCATCAGCCACCGGGTTTCGCAACACCCCAATCCCCGCAACCGATACCTCAATCACATCCCCAGCAACCACCGGACCAACTCCTTCCGGCGTTCCCGTTGCAATCAGATCGCCCGCCTCAAGCGTCATGATCTGCGAGATATAACGAACGACGACATCGAGCGAAAAAATAAAATCGCGCGTGTTGCCGGATTGCCGAACCGAGCCACCAACGCGGGTTTCGACCTGAACGCCAGCCCATGGATCAATCTCATCGGTCACCACCGGACCCACCGGACAGAAAGTATCAAAGCCTTTGCCGCGCACCCACTGGCTATCTTTTTTCTGCAGATCGCGCGCTGTGAAATCGTTGACGCAAGTGTATCCAAGAATGTAAGCACGGACATCTTCGCTATCGGCAAGTTGATGACAGCGCCGAGCCATAACCACTCCAAGTTCGCCTTCATAGTCGGTGCGCTCAGAGGCTTTCGGACGAACGATGGTTCCACCCGGCGAAAGCAAGGAAGAAGGTGGCTTGAAAAATAACAGCGGCTCCGTCGGAATAGCGTTGCCCAACTCCGCAGCGTGCTCGCGGTAGTTGCGGCCAACGCAAACGATTTTCGAAGGTTCCACCGGAGCCAACAACGCTGCGTCCGCCAGCGGAATGCGGTCCATGCGCCGACTGGCAAGGCCTTCAACGTCGCCGTCGCTACTCTGAGGAGGGTGAAGCAGAAGCCGCGTAATTTCGTTGTTGCCCGCAACCGACTCGACTAATCCATACTGAGCGGAACCGTTGAGACTGAATCGGCAATATTTCATGTGAGCAATATCTAACCACAATCCGAATTTACAAGGGAGGAAAGATTGAGGAAAGATTAAACAGGAAGATTAAAAAACAAAAAAAGATTTAAAAGACTGTCGAATCACGGAACAATTTCGCTGGTCGGTTCGCTGCAACCGCTTTCATTGCCGCGCGCGTCTACCGACGAAACAGAGTAAGTGTAGGTCTTGCCGGAAACGACTGCGTTATCGCGATAGGAAGGCGATTTGATCAATTCCAGATTCACCTTAACCGCGACACCATCCGCTTCGCTGCGATAGACGTTGTATCCCGCGAGATCGGCATTGGTCACAGGAGCCCAGATGAGATCGATGAACGGCTTTTGTCCTTCACCGGAATACGCAGCCTGCAATCCTGAAGGTACAGCAGGCGGAAACACATCGTGCGCAACCACGCGCACAGCCGGACTATCGTCCCCTTCCACCTGTATTTCACCGTCAGCTCGTTTAAGAATGGTGATGCTGGTGACGTGATACAGATAGGTTTTTTCCCATTGGAAGCTCGAATCGGTGAAGTGCATCGGGCTCGAGCCGTCCACTGGTACTTCACCGGCAACGGAGTCTTTCGCAGAGCTATTGTCACCAGGCTTTTCTTCGTGTCGATAAATTCGATAACGAACTTGAACATCGGGAGAACTCAGCGATTCACCAGAACTGGTCCAGGTCAGGACAACTCCATCGCCCGTAAGTTCGGCTGCGAGGTCTCGCGGAGGACACACAGTTGCAATAGCAGGCACATGAACCCGATTCGACAAACCCGCTCCGCGAGAGTTGCGGTTCAACACTTCAACCGCGTAAGTGATTTCGGAGGCTGGATCGCGTTGTTGCATAGTCGCGGGCAAAATGTCGGTATAGGTTTGAGGAGCAGGACGTTCAGCGCCTGACTTCGGCGTTGCTGGTTGCCGTGACTTCGACGGAATGTTCGATAAAGCAGGCGCCGCTAATGTCGTCACCGGACTGCCGCAAGCGGTGATTTCAGCGTCGGAGCTCCTGCAAACAAGAGTTGGGCCAAGGTAGCGCACCGTTTGGCGATCGGTAGTGAGCGTCGGTTCGCTCCAGCTAAGAATTACCTGACTCCCTTTGCGGCTGGCACGGAGATCGCCAGGTGGTTTCGGCAGCTCAAGTGATGGTGGCAAAGGCGGACCCGTTTGAGCGCAGCCAATCATCAGTAGGCACAGCAGCAGGCAAAGCGGCAGGCACAGCGCGGCAGGCACTACTAATTTCAAGAACGGTACTCTCATCGGGAAAGGAAAGAGTATCAGAGGTGGAGACTGCATCCATTCTTCGAAGTGTTTACAGGATGTACCGCGACAGATCCTGATCTTTGACGATGTCGCTCAGCATCTTCTGCACATACGCTGCATCCACGGTAAACGGCTGACCCTTTTTCTCGGGCGCCTCGAAACTGATCTCGTCGAGCACTCGCTCCATGATCGTATGCAGACGGCGAGCGCCGATATTTTCAGTGCCTTCGTTCACGCGAAACGCAAAACGAGCTACTTCTACCAGCGCATCTGGCGTGAACTCGAGTTTGACGCCCTCGGTTTCGAGTAGCGCAATGTATTGTCGGGTCAGCGACGACTTAGGCTCGGTCAGAATGCGGACAAAGTCTTCCATGGTAAGCGACTGCAACTCCACACGAATCGGAAACCGCCCTTGCAGCTCAGGAATCAGGTCGCTGGGTTTCGAAACGTGGAATGCTCCCGCAGCCACGAACAAAATGTGGTCGGTGCGAACCATGCCGTAACGTGTATTGACGGTTGTACCTTCAACAATGGGCAGAATATCGCGTTGTACCCCCTCGCGTGACACGTCTGGACCACCGTGTCCACTCTCGCGGCCAGCGATCTTGTCGATTTCGTCGAGGAAAATCATGCCGGAATTTTCCACGCGCTCAATGGCAATGCGCGTGACTTGTTCCATATCGATCAGGCGTTGTTCTTCTTCCTGAATCAGATACTCGAAAGCCTCATTGACCTTCATCTTCCGTTTCTTGGTGCGCTGCCCGAAGATGTTCGGCAACATGTCTTTGAGATTGACGTCCATTTCCTCGACGCCCTGATTGGAAATAATCTCGAACGACGGGAAATTGCGTTCGCGAGTCTCGATTTCCACCGTGCGATCGTCGAGTTTGCCCTCGCGCAGCTGCTGACGCAGTTTCTCTCGCGTGCGGCTGGAAGAGTCAGTCAGGTTAGTGCTAGCGTCGATGACAACGCCACCGGTTGCAGTGCTCGCGGAATCGGCCGGTCGCGGCGTGGTCGGAGGTAAAAGAATATCGAGCAAACGTTCTTCGGCATTGAGTTCGGCTTTGTCGGCCACGTCCTCGAGTTTCTCTTCGCGCACCATCTCGATCGCGATCTCGACCAGGTCCCGAATCATGGATTCGACATCGCGACCCACGTACCCGACTTCAGTGAACTTCGAAGCTTCAACCTTGAGGAAGGGCGAGTTCGCCAGCTTGGCGAGCCGGCGCGCGATCTCGGTTTTGCCGACACCAGTCGGCCCGATCATGATGATGTTCTTGGGAATAACCTCTTCGGCCATTTCAGGCGCGAGCTTCTGACGCCGCATGCGATTGCGCAGAGCGATGGCAACGGCGCGCTTGGCGGCCTTTTGTCCGACAACGTATTTGTCCAACTCGGTGACGATTTCGCGCGGTGTCAGCTCGTCGAGCGTGACTTGTTCTTCTTCAGCGGTTCCGGGTAAGTAAATAGCCATAAAAAAATCAGGTTTCAGGTCCTAAGTTTCAGGTGTCAGATTCCGTCTTTCGTGACATCTGGCACCATACACCTGAGACCTCGCCTCACAATTCCTCAATCGTAATCCTGTCATTGGTATAGATGCACATGCGGCTGGCAATCTTCATTGCTTCTTCGGCAATTTCGCGTGGCAGCAACTTGGTGTGATCGGCCAGAGCCTGCGCTGCCGCCTGAGCAAACGGCCCGCCCGAGCCAATGGCTGCGATCCCAGTATCGGGCTCGATCACGTCGCCTTGGCCGCTCAGCAGGAATGTCGCTTCTTTGTCGCTTACCAGCAGCAGGGCTTCCAGATGACGCAGAAATTTGTCAGTGCGCCAGTCTTTCGCCAACTCGACGGCAGCGCGGCCCAGGTTGCCGTGATATTGCTCCAATTTCGCCTCGAACCGGCTGAAAAGTGTAAAAGCGTCAGCCGTTGATCCGGCAAATCCAGCAAGAATCTTGTCCTGATAGAGACGGCGAATCTTCTTGGCTCCGTGCTTGATCACCGATTCGCCAAGCGTGACCTGTCCATCGCCAGCCATGACTACTTTGTCTTCGCGGCGAACGCAGAGGACGGTAGTTGAGCGGATCAAGCGACGAGTAGCTGAAGCTTCACTGGGTTTTTCTGCGAGTGGGGATACTGACGTGTTCTTCTTCATGAGCGCAATCTTCGATTATACAACCCGTCTAACCATCAATCGAAGTGTGTAGAATTTAATTACCGATTGTCTGGAGCCATCCCGTTTTGTCGTTCTTGGACAAACTTAATCCGCAACAACGCGAAGCCGTCGAAACCACTGAAGGACCGGTGCTTATCCTGGCTGGCGCCGGCAGTGGGAAGACTCGCGTCATCACGTTTCGAATCGCTTATCTGATCGAAAAAATGGGTGTAATGCCCGAATCTATTTTGGCGATGACCTTCACAAATAAGGCCGCTGCTGAAATGGCGGAGCGCGTCGAAAAACTGGTTGGCGGACTGAGTATCGCGAAGCCGGTGATTTCTACTTTCCATTCCTTTTGCGTGCGGGTGCTTCGGCGCGATATCGAGGCATTGCGGATTCCTTCGACTGTGCCTGGGCAACCGCCCATCGGACTAACTAAGAATTTCGTTATCTACGACGAAAGCGATCAGCAGCAGGTCGTCAAGGGCATCATGCGGCGGATGGGGCTCGACGATAAACAACTGACTCCGCGCACCGTGCTTTCGCGAATTTCCTGGGCGAAGAATCACATGCTCGATCCGCAGGAAATCTATCTACAGTCGGCGGATCCGAAGATGGAAAAGATCGCCCATATCTTCGAGGACTATCGCAAAGAGCTGATGAAAGCGAACGCGATGGACTTCGACGATCTGTTGTTGGAAGCGACGCGGCTGCTCAAATCGGTGGCCGCGGTGCGCGAATATTACAACCGGCGATTTCAGTATCTATTGATCGATGAATATCAGGATACGAATCGTCCGCAATACGAGTTGATGCGACTGCTCGCTGGAGAACGGCACAACATTTGCGCCGTGGGGGATGAAGATCAGTCAATCTATTCGTGGCGTGGAGCCGACATCCGTAACATCCTGGAGTTCGAGCGCGACTTTCCAGAAGCGAAGATCGTGCGGCTGGAACAGAACTACCGCTCCACTGAAAACATTCTGGGCGCAGCATCGGCGGTGGTGGCAAACAACGTCCGGCGCAAAGGCAAGAATCTTTGGACCTCGAGGCAGGGCGGCGCGAAAGTCGGATATTACGAAGCGCCAGATGGAGAGAATGAGGCGCTGTTTGCGGCTGACATGATCAACAAATATGTGCGCCATGCCGCAGAGAGCGGTGAAACGGCGCGAGCGGCCGTGCTTTATCGCACAAATTCGCAGTCGCGTCTCTTCGAAGAGGCGATGCGGCGCTATGGGCTCAAGTATCACGTTGTGGGTGGCTTTTCTTTTTACGAGCGCGCCGAGATCAAGGATCTGATTTCGTATTTGAAAGTTATTCAGAATCCGGATGACTCGGTTTCGCTGCTGCGGGTTATTAATACCCCCGTGCGCGGCATCGGCAAGACCACGATCGAGGTGATCGAGCGGCTCGCACTCGAAACCGGGCTATCGATGTGGGGCGCGCTCGGTGAGGCGATTCGGCGCCAGCTGTTGCCGGCGCGGGCGCTGGCCGCACTCGTTAGCTTCCGCGATTTGATTGAAGATGGGCGAGCCATGCTTGCCGGCACCTTTGTGGAGCGCGTGGCTGCCCAAGCGGCGGCGGAGAGTACTGTTGAACTTCGCTCGCACGAACCGGTAAATGCGCCTGTCCCCACAAAGCCAGTTCGTGAAAAGCCTGCGGACGATAC
>Ga0209006_10005430_pt1 | contig 11567 bp, 15 predicted proteins | sample JacPin_JW_Ref_O2_FD_188567 | JGI IMG/M metagenome (GOLD analysis project Ga0209006, IMG submission 188567) | Forest soil microbial communities from Algoma, Ontario, Canada - Jack Pine, Ontario site 1_JW_Ref_O2 (SPAdes) (version 2) | ecosystem: Environmental > Terrestrial > Soil > Boreal... | reverse complement strand
CCCAACAGGCGTTCTATCTCCAGTTGGTCCGTATCGACCCTAGCACCTCCCCCCACTCCCTGGACCAAACGCGTCGCGCCTACGAAGAATCAAAAGATCGCTGAGCGCAGACTTCCGGGTCCCCTGGATATCCCCTCCGACGTGGGATCAACATATGAGGATGCCGTACGACTACAAACTCCCATCAAGGCTAGTACATACATCACTGTCCCGGCTCGACATGATGTTGATAACCGATATGGGAGGGGCACGTCTTCGGCGACCGATCAGAGTGAAGCGGTGACACCTCTCACGAAGTTGTTGATGACTATGCATGCGCGGAAATCTTCGTTTGCTATGGACCCGTTTGCCACCCCTTTTGACGACGAGCATCGAGTGCCAACTGGACGTTTTCCTCCGACCAATCCTTTTGCTGCTGTTGCATCATGATCTTTTGCACGATGGATTTTTATGTAACGTTTTTCAATCCTTTTCTTTGTGTATGACATTAACGTATATCAGCTAATTCTCTTCCGGGGACGATGTCCAAGTAATGTACAGTAAACACTGACCCCATAGCAATTTCTAGTGTACATTTGTATACCTCTGTAGCCATAGGTGAATACATGTGGTCGTATTCTAGTGGATGTCCGTGCGAGTACTTGATGCTAGTAAGTACCCTAAGGAATTTGGTTCTCGGCGCTCTGTCAATGTTTTCTGTCCATTAACGATTTCTGTCCAGTAGCGTGGTTACATCGTCGGCCCAGTGACAATTGTCGCTGTGGAGTCAGGCCGGAACGCTCCGAATCCTATTTAGGCAGCTGCGGTCACTGCGCTCTTTAGACTTTAGCCTGAGCCACCTGAACAGCTATGACCCATTATTCACAACCCCCGCCCTCTTACGGTGCCTCTGGGTCTTCTCCAACCTCACACACTGGAGAAGAAAACCGTGAGCCTCTCCTTGGAGGTTACAGCGGAGCTGGCGGTTTCTACGACCAGCCTGGGGAAGACGACCTTCCGGATGATTTCAAGGTGAGTTTCTTGCGTTCTTGGAGAGAGAGGGAGGGCTTTTATTTCGTGTTCTGTAAGATTTGAATATGGGAGTAATCTGATCGTTCTTGTCTCTCATAGTATGGTACGACTGTTTCTGAAAGCTCACCCGAAATTCGCAATGCTTTTGTTAGGAAGGTCTACTCGATTTTGTGTGAGTCACACTTTTCGTCCTCTCGCATCGCTTCGTTAAAAACGTAATCCCCCCATCAGTTTGTCAAATCGTATGTTGAAGTTGCCATTTGTATTTGGTTGACTGTTGCTCAAAAAATGTAGCTCGGTACATGCATCGTGGGAGGACTGATCTCTCATTCTCCTTCCGCCGTCCAGTGGGTCCAGCGACAGTCAGTCTGTTTTTGACTCTTTCTCAACCGTTCGCTCACGATCCCTATGCATATTCTAGTCCTTGGGCTTTCTACTTGCCTTTGTTCGGCACCCTCATCAATCTTGGAGTGTTGTACTGGAAGCGCCATAGTCACCCCTTGAATATGGTGTTGCTCTCAACCTTCACTCTTATGGAGGCGTTTACGCTCGGTGTCGTTATAGCCTTTTACGATACCATTATCGTTTTGCAAGCATTGTAAGGCGGTTTTTTCTCACGCAATCCGGCGAAGGGACAAGTGTTGCTCACGAAAGGGGTTTTTTTTAGGCTTATCACGCTTGCTGTATTCCTAGGCTTGACTCTTTTCACGTTCCAGTCCAAGGTGAGTGATGATTTGTTTCATCGAACCTTCAGCTCTCAACGTATCCTCCCGGCTTAGTATGACTTTTCGGGAATGGGTCCATTCCTTTTTGGTGGACTGATTGCTCTGAGTTCGTCCACTCTCATTTCCCGTTCATGGGGTTTTTTTGTTTTTGTTTTTGTTTGACTGATACAAAATCCCAGTCGGAACTGGTCTAGTCGGATTCTTCATCCCTTTCAGCCGCACATTCGATCTCATCTTAGCCATCGGTGGATGCCTCCTTTTCAGCGGGTACATTGTTTATGATACATACTTGATCAACAAACGGTTATCTCCCGATGAGTTCATCATGGGAGCTGTCAGCCTGTATCTTGAGTGCGTCATATCATTTATATCTTCCAGTCTGTGACCAAATGCTAACCGTCTCTTTTATTTTTTATGAAGCTTCGTGAATCTGTGTAAGTACCGTTTCGCCGGTAAATTTTCAACGCTCCCTTCACTGAGTTTGTCTCTTTTTATGTAGTCCTGCAAATTCTCCGCCTGCTCAACAATGCGGAACGCTGAGCACATTCATTCTCGCTGCTGCTCTCTATTTGAATATTTATTCGACTCGTGTTTATGAAAAGTCTAAGGCTGTCGCTCCTCGATGCACGGTTTTTTTTTCTTGTACGACTCTCTATGAGTAACTCTGTAGCTCTTGTTCTTTATGGACCCAACCATGTGCTGGTGCGATGAGCGAACTCACAATCCTTGCTTGATGAATCAACGAGACCCGTCGGCAAAATTCTTGTGTCCCAAATATGGATTTGTGATCGTCAACGGCTGGCTAGACATGACCGCGCCGCCCCACCTCGCGGACTGCCCTTGCGGCATGCTATCGCTAGAAGGGGATCAAGCTGTTTCCGAAGGGAACGACTGCGTGCAAGGGTACTTTCTATTTGACTTCAAGGGGTGTATCCTGATTGACATCCAGATGCTTTACTAAACGCTGTGTAGTATTCACAGACATATGCAGGGATTTTATTATTTTAGTCGGCTTTTGCATACCTACCAAGCCTCATTCAAGTTGGTGTTTTCTGAATCTTTTTGCTGCAATTTCGAAACTAACAGAGATATTCCTACAGAAATTCATAACTTGGTGTTTAAATAGTCTTGACATTTGGTAGGGCTCAAATCCCGTGAGGAGTGTAATGTCTGTTACGATTTTCGTGTGAGCGTCTTTGTGAAACAACTTTGTGAAAGAGATTGCACGAAAGCCTGGCTTGCCAAAATGTGCAGTCTGCTGGCCGCTACGCTATTCAGTAATGTCCCTTTTGGTGTAACAGCTAACATGTCAGAATAGCATGGGGTCACAGGTTCAATTCCGGTTAGATGCAGTTTACAGAAATACAGGACTTTACACTGTGAGGCTATATTCCACATGATCCATTGGATGCATTCTTCTGCCTTTTCTATGGATTGTTTGGAATGTAGCCTGGAGTAAGACAGTCAACCAACTTTTGCTATCTAACTTCACTTTAGTATTTACAGGCTTCCCAAATGGCCTTAGTATATTAGGAGGCAGACTGACCTGTTCAGTCCTCGGGGTTGGATCATGGTGCTTCTTGGTCTGACACCGAGGACTGAACAGGTCAGTCTGCCTCATTATACAGTAAGTATACTTTTCGGTTGACATTTCTTCATAAGTACTCACTGTTGCAACAGCTAGATAGTAGTTTTTTATCTGTTTTCATGAATCGAATATACTAGGTTCCAGGCACGTGCCACAATATTGGACTCGATGCTCACCAGGGCCCTCTCAGTGCAGTCACGTAGATTTCCCCTTTTCATCTCGTTCTCGCCGCGACCCACATCACTCTGGACCCATCGTTTTCAATCTGATTCTGCATCCGACGGAAAACCTCCTCAAATCAGGTCCTCCACACCAGTCGTGAACCACGCTCATCGCGGTTTGTCAAGTGCTTGAGCGTTTTCTGGCTTATCCAGCTCATTGCATCCACACAGAATCTGGTGATGGTACCACTCCTAAATCACCTCCGCCTGTTATGGCACCCATGCCCCAGTTGCCCGACCCAGTAACCAAGGATCCCACCCCACATATCACTGATGCTGACCTGAAAAATTATCTCGAACCTCTTTATACTCGCTGTTGGGGAATCGCCCCTTCGCACAGAGATCGGAAGAAGGTCCAGACCCTCTCGAAAACATTCATATTCAAAGGTTTTCCCGAAGCTGTTTCCTTTGTCCAGGACGTCGCTGCCATCGTTCAGTCAGAAAATGTATGTATTGATTGCTATCCTGCCCCGGAGTGCCAACCTAAATATCCATCCCCACCCTTGGTACATATAGCATCATCCCATCCTCAAAGTGGAAGGAAGCCGCGTGTTTTTCGCAACTTTTACTCATTCTGGGATGCTTCCCCACACATCCGCGGCCAACCTGATGGGCAATCGCCGCGTTCCTGGCTTGACAATTCGGGATGTTCGTCTTGCAATCCTCGCCGAGAACCTTTTCAGGGACGTATACATCCCCGGTGGACGAGGCAAAGACTATATTGTCGGCATGCGTCCACCGAACCAACGACCATCCTCACTGGAAAAGCTAGGCAGCCAACCGTCCAATGCCAGAGTTGTCGATTCGAGGAATGATCAAGATCCATCTCACAAGCTCTATTGCCCGTGCTGCGGAGGCCCTCACTCGCTCGGAACGTGTCCTAATCGAGCCACAATCCTGCCAAACCGCCCCTGTAGTTTTTGTGGCCAACGCCATTGGACAGTCGATTGTCCCAGACTCGCCACGAGGCAGCCAAATAATTCGTCACAAGTGTAGCGAGAATATCGCCCTGCTAAACGTATATGGAGGAGCTGGGTTTCCGTCAATATTGACTCTTTTAGTTACAAACACCTGAACACTTTCAGCAAGGCTTGGCTGCTCCCTCGCATACCCAATCACTTTTTCGGTCTGAAATATTATTAGTTACTGTCACTCTGTCAAGTACAATACAATCTCAGAAAAAAACAACCTTCTTCGACGACTTGGGGGTAAATGACTTGACTATCCCAGAATGTATTCCAGCCTTAATTCCGAGCGACCGCTTGACTTTGATTTCATTTTTCTCGCCCTTTTCGACCTCAGCCTTCCTACGATTGAATGCGTGGAAATCGTCCTCGTCCGCACCACCATCAGGATCAAAGCTGAACATAACAGCCTTATTTGCGGCAACTGTAGTCAATTTTTCAATGAGCGCATATATTCAATCCTCATATAGATGCTGCTAGCTCACCGTCCGTTCTTAATCCGCAGTTTCTGGCAAGATGCGTTGTATCCCCGCATAGTTTACAACATCCTCCGTTTGGATAGATTCCTTTACCCTTATTCTGTGGGCATGACGACGCCAGGTGACCTTTGCCCGAGCAAATAAAACAGCATGCGAAGGGAAGGGGATTGCATTCGTCGTGTGTCTTTTTACACCGCGCGAGGGTGTGCTTCGTTGAACCGCATCTGGGCATTTGCCAGGTGGATATCGATGAAAGGATAGAAGAAAACATACATGTGTATACATACCGGTAGCAAATTCCAACGACTTTTTTACGTGACTCCTCACGACCTCCGCTACCGCTGTGGTTGGCCGTAAGAGGACAATCTGCCGCCCTGTGACCCTTTTCACGACAGGCAAAGCAAGTCGTCTCGACTTGCCGCTCCACTATCCGCTTTTGCCGTCGGACATCAGACCGAGAAGCTCGACCTGGAAGAGCTGGAGGTCGAATTTCTTTAAAAACACAGACTTTGAGAGAAATAAAGGCAAACGTTTGGCCCGCCGCAGTGAAGTGTTTCTCATTTTGACGTATTGTTGTGCCCCAGCTGAACTTGTATTATCTGCCTTGTCTTCGAAACGAACGTTAGAAGCATCCCCATCCATCATCGACTCGTGCTCTCCGTCAGGCACAAGGTGGTCTTCACTCCTCTTCGGCTTCGGTGCCCTCGTCCTGACCTTCTTCAATGTGGTATCAGGCGCACTGGAGGAAGGTTGTCCCGTATGTTGTACATGATTCTTGTTGCTGGCGTTTTCATCATCATAAAGGCCTGCTGCAACGAAGGTCCGTTTTCGACCAAAGTTGGTGATTCTGGTCATACTTCAAATTGATCGACGTCACGTGGCAGCAAACCGTCTAACATTTCTGAAACGATATCTATATACGATAAGCATAAGGATCCATTGTAGGGTTCTATAGAAAGGAAGAATCAGATGCCTAATCCTCGGGAGGGCCAAAGGTCGATTTTTTTCTACCGCCTCGCGTCTTTGCTTTACCTCTTGTTTTGCTGCTGTTAGAGGCGGTAGGAGTCTTTCGTGATCCTCGTGAGCTACTCCTTGATATACCGTCGCCGTTGGGGCAGGCTACCCTTCGTCAGTAATAACTGTATAAAGTAGAGGATAAAAGGACTCACATGAGCTCCAATGTCCCGTCTCTCCGCACTTAAAGCATGATCCCAGTTCAGCTCCGGATTGCGGCTTGGAAGTAAAACCTTTATTTGGACAACCTGCGTACGGAATTAGTTTACGTCCTTAGAGGCAGTGGGAAGTAGAAAGACAGACTGGTGCTGTAATGCCCTTGTTCACCACACGCAAAGCAGCTGTCAGATGTCGTAGCTTTTGATCCAATGCTTTTTGATGGTTTGGAGTTTATGCCAGCGTTTCCATTTCCATTGCAGGCTGAGAAGAGGGAATCATTCCACGCGAGCTTTCATAGGCTAAACACTCATTACCATTTGCCCAATGACCTTGCTGGCCACACTAATCAGAAACTGTGGTAAGCGAGAATCGACCAACATCTGGTTAACTATACCTTGAAACAGGGTTGACCTCCGCCTTGAGTTGGAACACTCGACCCATTAATCTCCTTCTCGATAAGTTCATCGTCCCATTCAAAATATGCACATTTTGCTCTGGGTCCATTTGGGCATGTCCAAAATTGACGTCCTTGATTTGGCCCTTCTTTGGACGCAGTCCTTTGAACAGCTGTCAGCTTACAATGACATTGTCTCGACGGTTCGGACTCCGCATTGCGTACCTGTGATTAAATTATAGCATCTCCGAAGCTTTGGTAGTGTTGGGGAACTTACTGAACGGTCCGAATACGGTCTCTTCGTTGGGATAGTCTTGGTTTCAGGTGGACATTGCTCGGATGCGGAATTGGGAGAAATACCATCCGTCCATTCAAAGAAGTTGCAGACACGCTCATTGCATGTCAAAAACTTTCTCCCCTTGCTAACGGAATCTTTGGTAACTGTCCTTTCGGCAGCGGGAACACCACAGCGACAGTTGATTTGATTCATTGAACCTAATGTTGAAGAACGGTTGGTCTGTCGTCCTCGGCTGGGTGGTGGGAAGGAAGGAGGTGGTGGATCGTTTGAATCTGCCTCACGTGAGCTTAGCTTTACTGATATTGATATTCCTCCTACCGTCATTGTTGAAACCGCTAGCAGGTGGGGGTGGCGGCCTGGGGCCAGAGCGTCTTCGTGAGGGGGGAGCGCCTCCACCCCCACCCATTCTTCTACCATCGTCACCATTGTGGCCCCCACCCCCGTCGTCATCATGGTCTTGCTGTTCATTTCCCTGAATGAATCTCCGTACACTCTAAAGGACATAAGCCTTCTCGTAATATCAAAAGATGAGGCTGACGTACTGAAATCACTTTGTCGAACTCTCTCCGCGCTGTGATGAACATCTCTTTGTACTGGACGATACTATGATCGATCATATCACTTTTTGACTTCGTCCCTTCGCAGACCTGTACCATACATTTTTCGGTCTGGAGAATGATTCGGTGAAATGAGAGTAGAAGGACGTCCAGAAGGCTCACCTCACGTCTAAGAAATGGTTTGCTAAGGCTCTTTTCGAGCCCGATTTGACTGTATCCCTCTATGAGACCGATACCGAGTTTCGTAGGCACCAGATACTTCGTGTTGCCTTCCATGCTCTCCAGAACGTAGTCGCGATCAATGATGGTTTGTATATGCTGGGCAATGGTTGCATCGGTGCCTGGCATAAAAATCATGAAGACAAGTTGTACCAAATTCAATCACATAAACCTAACCAATTCCGTTCTTATCCATAAGGGTGACGAGGTCCGCCTCAGTTAAATAGGCTGGACTTGTAGTTTGACCTTCCGTTAGCTCACACACCGTTGGCTGAAACTCTTCGCCTTCTTCGAACTCGGGCACTTCCTTCCCATTCCATTTGTCGTATGGATAGACCAGCAAATAGTTCCTCTCTAGTATGACCAGGCCTGTAAATCGAAACTTAGCATTGGTCGAAGGCATGCATCACAGCATCGACGGTAAACCATACCTGCGGTCTCAAAGAATTCACCTCCACACACCACATGGACAACTGTTTCCCAACCTTCGGCGTGCTTCGAGCAGCACGCTAAAAAACGACGGGTGATATACTCGTACACTCTCTTCCCATCTCCTGTAAGATTACCAGCATGTGCCGTCGGGTGAATTGGAGGGTGAGCTTTGTCGTTGTGACTTCCCTTTCGAGGAGCGCTGAACCCGCCATTTTGAAGACTGTTAGAGGAAATATCAAGGTTTGAGATTAAAGCAAACTCCGCACAAACGCTCACGAAGTGGCAAATTCTCCCCATGCAGGGTCTACAGTCTGTTTACCCACCAGCGCCATGAGATCAAATTGAGGATCAAATTGGTCTGTCTCTGTGCGGGGATATGAGAGAAATCCTTCCTGGTATAGCTTTTCCGCGACCTAGTCCGTTCAAAATGAATCATGGGTTAGAATTCATTGCACCCGACGACCTACATCTAGGATCTTCTTCGGTGTAAGATGCAGAAGTCTGGAACCAGCTTTCTGAAGCTCAACTGTAGTAAGCGGAAGCGGCTTCCTATTCGATATTCAGACGAAGTATTGGGCGATATGATGTGTCAAGGGGCGTACCATTTCTTGACGCTTTTATTCACAACCTTCGCGACGCGAGCCAAAGGGTTGGATAAAACATGCTGGTAAAGTGCCACAGCGACCTCAAAATCAAATATATGGCCTCTTTTCCACGTGAAATGAGTCTCTGTGTTCCCTGTTGATGCATTTGCTCTGGACAGAGATAGGTCGATCTTCCAAAATGGCTCGGGAACAAACTCCTTGACCAGTTTGTATCTGGAGACAACAAAGCCGAGAGTTGGAAACTGACAGGGACCTGCAGGAAAGACGAACGAAACCGGTTAGTGGTAAATATGTGACAGAATGGATGGGCGGCTCGCCATATGAAATAGCCGAGGATTCTTTAAGTTGGGTAATCCGTCCTTGAAGAGCAAGGGTCTGCATGCGTGTAAAGGCAGCTCCTAGTCGTAGATCAAGGATTATTCGCGCCTCTACAGCATCTGCTTGTGCTTGGTCCAGTTGCGTAGGATGTTGTGCTGCATGATGAACCTGCCTGAAGAAAGTATATCAACTAGATATTGAACGCTTCCGCGTTAATTTGAACATACTGGGCGATAATGGCACTGAATCGAGCCCTCTTAACTTCAATATTTCGTTTTGCTCCGCGACACACGCGGGCGATTTCCCATCCAATGTGTTCTCCTTCCCGATCACAGTCTGTCCAGACCATCAACATATCTGAGCGTCTCGCTTCGCTGATGAGGTTTTTTTCGATGTCTTCTGAGTTTGACGCAATAGTAAATTTTACTGGTGCATCGAATAACGTAAATGGATCGCAGGAGTGCCATTTTGAGTGAGCTTCGTCGAATTCCTGCGTCGTCAAATGTCCGATGACGGAAGTCATCGTAAAATGCGCCTTGGTCTGGGGATAATCGAAGTCATAATTCTTGATGAATCTAGAGCTCGTATTCCTCTTTGCTCCATTTTAGTTTATCCACCAGCAAACGAGTCTAGCCGGTGCTTACTGTCGCGAACTGCCCGCCTGAAAGGATCTGGGAAACGGATTTGGCAATGGAAGGTTTCTCGGCAACGCAAAGTACCCGCATTCAGTTTGATCTTCGTTTAGTTCCTTTGAGAGAGCAGCAATGATGAAGCCACTTGTATCAATACGCGTCCGTACGCGTCCGGGACAAAGTGAGTAGTGTGTATGACTTTTCTCACGGTTCCTGGCACGTGAGCCGATCTATTAATCCACCGTCGCTATATAGTGGGGACCGGCAATCCCAACTAGTATGATTCCCCATGGTTCAGTAGCGTCCACTGAAGAGTTGCACGTATCACAAGATCCGTATCAGAACCACTTCGGCGTTAAACCCGATGTTTTAACGGAGAAAAACAGGGACGCAGTTGAACAAAATTCCTGGAATATTGTGCACGAGAAACGGGGTAAACTTGGGACCACCCTTTTGTCGATCCCTCAAGGGAGTGGGTCAAATACCGCGAAAAGTGCATCTAAACCCGCTGTACGTCATTGCGTGCATCACAACCTCTCATTTGAACATTTTCTTCGAAAAAGATTCTTGAGAGCTTGTATACACCATTTTTGGCACGACAAGCCAAATCATCTCAAGGTAGCTCCATATCGTTCTCGTATCATAATCTTCAGCAGGCATTTATCATCATGATAGATCAAAATGTACTGCAAAATGATATATTGTCCATATTATCATGCCATTGTGATCTTTACCTGACCTCGACGAACTGGAACCATGTGAAATGCGTCCGTGAGGCGCTTTCGCTCCATTCCCTCAATCATGTCGTAAAGTACTCAATCAAAGGTTTTTTATTCTGCATTTGCTCATGTCCTTTCTTGTCAGAAAGCGCCGACATATCCTCAACAACAATGAGCGATTATCTCGTGCAGCCAAATCATCCCCAGATGCTTTACCTCCAGAAGACGTTCAAGACCAAGGTTTCACACGCCCCTCAGTTCTCTTCCTCCTCCCTTTCCGTTCTTCAGCCCAAAAGTGGATCGAAGCATTGACATCCCATACGACTGCTCTCGCTTTCCAAGTGGAGAATCATTCCAGGTTTCTTAGCGAATATGGGTTGCCTCCTGGGACCGTGGACAAACTTGCAACGGCAAAGCGAGGAATATACCCACGCGACCACGTCGAAACTTTTCAGGGTAATGTCGACGACAATTTCAAGTTGGGGGTGAAGGTGACCAGGAAAAGCGTCAAGCTTTTTGCTGAATTTTATAGTTGCGACATCATTATCGCCAGTCCTCTTGGGCTCAGAATGTTGATTGAAAAAGAAAAGTACGTTACCGAATTCCTCAAAGGGTTTTAAGCTTGGACGATTACTGATAAACTTCGCGTAGAAATGCAGACTTCTTGTCTTCCATCGAGATTATGGTTTTAGATCAGATGAATGCCTTAGCCATGCAGAACTGGGATCACGTTCAGGTGCGACGTAGCGAGTTTAGCTCACCATGCTCATCTCAGTCTTTCCAACCCATGGCAGTTCGTCTTTTCAAAACTGAACAAACTTCCAATGGAATCTCACCATACCGATTTCTCTCGGGTGAAACCATGGTATCTGGACGGACAGTAAGTTTATCTCGTGAAGGCCGGGTATCTTGGCGCTAACGCAACAAGCCCACAGTGCCGAATACTTACGACAGACCATCCTCTTATCTCCATTCGAAACCCCGCATACTCGCTCGTTATACAACAACAGCCTCAAAAACGTCTCCGGAAAAATTCGAACGCATAAATCTTGGCTTCCTATACAGGTCCCAGAAGGAGTCAGTCAAGTAAGCGCTTATTTCTTGGATTGTGGAGATTTGCTGACCCAATGCCCATTGGCTACAGAACTTTGTGAAATTCGATTGCTCGAGTCCGAAAGACGAACCGGAAAAAAGATTCACCTATTTTACTACTCAGGTATCGTAAAAAAAC
>Ga0209006_10005429_pt1 | contig 11569 bp, 8 predicted proteins | sample JacPin_JW_Ref_O2_FD_188567 | JGI IMG/M metagenome (GOLD analysis project Ga0209006, IMG submission 188567) | Forest soil microbial communities from Algoma, Ontario, Canada - Jack Pine, Ontario site 1_JW_Ref_O2 (SPAdes) (version 2) | ecosystem: Environmental > Terrestrial > Soil > Boreal... | reverse complement strand
CCGGTGGCTACGCCGGCGCCGGCTCCCGCCCCGGCGGCACCGAGCTGGGCGGCTCCAAGTCCCGCGCCCGCGCCAACATTTGGACATTCGGCAGAGAGCTCGCCGCACTCCGGCGAAGAGGACAAGTAGAGCGTTTTCAAGCGAAAGCCTGCCCCGGACGTGATCCGGGGGTGGAAACCGGTTCGCGCCGAGAAAACGCGTCAAATCAAGAATCTAGAGCCCCGTTTCGATTCAATCGAAACGAAACGGGCTCTAAGATCCCTGATCCGACTGGATTGAGTCGGAGCACGATCTCATCGCTTGTTGAGCATTGCGGGCAAACGTTTCGCGTTGGTCCCGAGGAAAGCCGGTTCTCGCTTTTCCGGATCATGCTTGGCGGAACGCCCGGTCGCGACCGGATCACTTCAAGGCCGCAGCGTTCGTCGCTGCGGCCTTTCTGCGTTGGCTCTGCGGCCGAATGCCTTGGCCAGGGGGCAAGACGGCTGATTCGACCGACCGATCCCCTTCCAGGGTGAACGCACGTCCCGTGGTTCCCAAGCGTGGCGTAAATGCCCGCAAAACCGCTTAATCATGTTGTCGGAATGCAACACCCGGCGACAACCTTTCATGGAACCGCCAAAACGCCCAAAAAGGCGGCAGATGCTCGCCTTTTTTGCTTCACCCCGGGGTTGCCGCGTTCCAGATTGCAGCCGGGTTAATGAATTTCGCTGCAGTCGGTTATCGCTTGCCCTGGGGGGCGCCGGAATCGGACTGATCTTAAAAAGTAGTGGGGATCGTCATGAAGAAAATCGTCTTGTTAGCAACGGCGCTGGCAATGGTATCGGGATCGGCTTTTGCCGCGGATCTACCTGTGAAGGCTGCTAAAGCGCCGCCACCGGCTCCGTTCGATCCCTGGGATCTCGCCTTCGGCAGCGCGATCATGAACGACTACATCTTTCGTGGCGTGACGCAGTCCAACCACAACCCTTCGGCGGCGGCCTATTTCGAGCCGCGCTATAATGTGAACAAGGACTTGCAGCTGTACATCGGCACGTCGTTCGAAAGCATTTCGTTCCCCAACCGGGCCGCGGCTGAAACCGACATCTACGGCGGTATCCGCCCGACCTTCGGCGCGGCTGCTTTCGACTTCGGTCTGTTCGGCTATCTCTATCCCGGTGGATCCTGCTTCAATGCCGCGGCGTTCCCGGGTTCGGGCATCCCGGGTTCTGAGTTGAATTGCATTCTCAACGGCAGCCTGCCGGTGAACGGCAACGTCGCCAAGCGCAATGCCAGCTTCTTCGAAGGCTACGCCAAGCTTAACTACACCATCAACGACAACTGGGCGGTTGGCGTCAACGAATACTACTCGCCGAACATGCTGAACCTCGGCGCTTGGGGCGACTACGCATCGGTCACCGCCAAATACACCGCGCCGGCGACGATCTTCGGCACCAGCGGCGTCGGCATGTATATCTCCGGCGAATTCGGCCGTCAGTGGCTTGGAACGTCGGATTCGTTCTACGGCGTCGTCAGCCCCCTGGGTAACTTCGCGGCTGGCGTTCCCGAGCCCAGCTACGACACATGGAACATCGGTATCGGCTTCACCTACAAGGTGTTCACGCTGGACATACGTTACTCCGACACCGATATGTCGAAGGCTAACTGCAACGTCTACACCAGCGATTACTCCACCAGGAACTTCAACCCCAGCTTCATCACTCCGACCAATCCGGGTGGCTTCGGCTCCAACTGGTGCGGCGCGGCCGGCATCGTCAAGCTCTCGGCTGACCTGACTGCGATGACCAATCTGAAATAGATCATTCTCTCGAGACGATGCGGGGCGGCAGAGCCATCTGCCGCCCCTTTTGTTTGTGACGCGATCCGGCGCAACGTATCACCGGCCGCGGCGCTGGTCGTTACGCCGGCCGCGCGAGGCCAGTTCTGCATGGTTCGACGGCCGATCGTTACGGCGTCTTGACGGCTTCGACCCGGTTCTGCAGCGCAAATCGGTCGCCGTCCCTGGTCAGCACGACATTGCGCTGGTGGAAAGCCTCGAGCGTCGAGCGATGTCCGATCGAGACGATGGTGGTCGCCGGCAATTTCTCTTCGAGCAGCCGGTAAAGGCTGGCCTCCGAGGCTTCATCGAGCGAAGCGGTCGCTTCATCGAGGAACAGATATTGCGGCTCGTGCAACAGCGCGCGCGCAAGCCCAAGCCGCTGCTGCTCGCCCATCGATAGCATGCGATTCCAGTGCGCGTCCTCGTCCAGCCTCGCGGCGAGTTGCGGCAGGCCGACCGCGGTCAGAATATCCCTGACCCGGTCCGAACCGAACGCGCCGGCTTCCGCGGGATAGACGATCGCGGCCTTCAGCGAACCGATCGGAAAATACGGCCGCTGCGGCAGCACCATCAGCGTGGCTTTCGCGGGGATCGCGATCGATCCGCTGCCGAACGGCCAAACGCCGCCGATGGCGCGGAACAAGGTCGACTTGCCGGCGCCGGACGGGCCGGTGACCAGGGTGCGCTCATGGCTGTTGATGCTGAAGCCGTCGGCCGAAACCAGCGGCGTCCCGCCGGGCAGGCTGACCACCAGCTTCTCGAGGTCGATCGCCGCGTTGTCGGCCGACTTCACGTGAATGATGTCTCGTTCGACGGTGAGCGCGGTGGCGTTTTCGATCGATTGCTCGAACCCGGCGAGGCGCTGCACCACCGACTGCCATTCGGCGATGGTGCGGTACGAGGTGATGATGAACGACAACGCATCCTGCACGCTGCCGAAGGCGGAAACCGTCTGCATCATGCCGCCGAGCTGAACCTTCTCGGCAAAATAGGCCGGCGCGATCAGCGCGAAGGGGAAAATCACCGCGGCCTGCGAATAGGTTGCGGTGAAGGCGGTGATCTTCTTGGTGCGCTGCATGATGCTGATCCAGTTTCCGACCACGAAACCGAATCGCGACAGCAATCGCGTACGCTCGGCGGACTCGCCGCGCAGTAGCGCGATCTGCTCGGCATTTTCTCGCGTGCGAACCAGGTTGAAACGAAAGTCAGCCTCGAAGCGCTGCTGCTCGAAATTGAGTACGACCAGCGGCTTGCCGATCAGGTGGGTCAACCAGGTGCCGATCAGCGCATAGATCAGGGCGCCCCACACCAGATAGCCGGGAATCGGGATGTCCCTGCCGAACAAATGCAGCGGCGCTTCGTTGGACAGGCCCCATAGAATGACGACGAACGAGGCCAGCGTCACGATCGCACTCAAGAGCCCGACGCCGAGCCCCAGCGTCAGTTCGACGAAACGCTGGGTGTCTTCTGCGATGCGCTGGTCCGGGTTGTCGGCGGCGTCGCCGAGCAGCTGCATCCGGTAGTGATTGGCGTCATGCAGCCATTCGCCGAGATAGCGGGCCGTCATCCAGCGCCGCCAGCGGATCTGAAGCCATTGATTGAGATAGAGCTTGTACACACTCAACCCGACCCAGAAGGTCGCCAGCACGCAGAAATAGCCGAGCTGGTAGGCGAAGACCGCCTGGTCGCGCTCCTGAAGCGCATTGTAGAAAACATTGTTCCAGCGGTTGAACAGAACGGTGAGGAAGACGCTGGCGAGTTCAATGACGATGACCGCGGCCAGAAGGCCGCGGCCCGCCCATTTGTCATCGGAACGGTAATAGGGGGCAGCGATCCGCCACACGGTGGCGAGCGTCGATCGAAGGTTGTTCACAGATTGCCGTCTCCGGGAGAATGGCTTTAAAGGCCTGAAAGATCGGGAAAATTGGGAGCTCTTAGACTAAAGTCGCAGTTGTTATCGCTCGCGTTCACTTGTCCCCGGCTCCGAGTCAACCCTAGCATGGCCACAACGGCGAGGGGCGGGGGCGTCAACACTTCGCGAGGTTGTGAGCGGATTTTGGATTTGCTCAAATTTGCGGCTCACCTCGCGCATTAAATAAGCACTCCCGCAATCGCGCCAAGGCACGCCTGACCCTCCACGCTGGTCCGGGCGCGCCGCATAAGCGCGTGGGGAGGACGTGCAATGTGCAATCAAATCCATGACCCGCCCGGCAACGCTGCGTTGTCGACCAGCGCTGCCGCAATTGCCATGGTCAGTCTGTAGGCGTCGATCGCCGGCGGGTGACGAATTTTCATCTGCCGCCTCAAGCGAACAAGCATTCTCATCGACCGCCGTTCGGGACATCGAGCGGCGACACAAACAAAGAAGCCTACGGGCCCATACGAGGGGGAGGAATTGTCCATGTTCACGCAGATTCTCGATCCGACCGGAAACCTGTTCCTGACCTGGTTGGTCGCGCTCGTTCCGGTCGTCCTGTTGTTGTTCCTGCTGGCAGGCCTGCGCCTGTCGGCCTGGCTCGCCGTGTTGATCGGTTCGATCGTCACCTTCCTGCTCGGGCTATGGGTGTGGAAGATGCCGCTCGACGATGGCATCCGCGCCTATCTCTACGGCTCGGCCACCGGCATCTGGAATGTCGACTGGATCACCTTCTGGGGCGTGATGCTGTTCAACACGCTGATGACCACCGGCGGGTTCGACAGATTGCGCCGCTGGCTCATTCAGCACGGCACCCGTGACGTGCGGGTGCAGACCATTCTGTTCGCCTGGGCCTTCGGCGCGCTGCTCGAAGGACTGGTCGGTTTCGGCTACCCGTGGGCGTTCGTCGCCCCCATCCTGATCGCGATCGGCATCCCCGATCTCGACGCGATCCGGGTCGCGGCGATCGCCAACAACGCGCCGGTTTCCTATGGCGCCCTGGGAGCCCCGATCATCGCGCTCGCTACCGTGACCGCCGGCACGCTCGGCATGAGCTTCGTCGAGTTGTTGCCGATCTATTCGGCGTCGGTCGGCAAGATCGTGGCCATCCTGGCCCTGCTGCCGCCGTGGATCCTGCTTTATCTCGTGTCGGGCAGCAAAGGCATGTGGTCGGCGTGGCCGCTCGCGATCGTCGGCTCGCTCGGTTATATCGCCGGCCAGTTGCCGACGGCGATCTATCTCGGCCCCTATCTGCCGGACGTGATCGGCGCGATCGTCTGCTTCGCGGCGCTGCTGCTGCTGCTCAAGATGTGGCGGCCTGCGCAGATCCTGGCCTATGGCGGTGCACCGGCGACCGGCGACATGCAGGCGGAGGCGCACGGACTTTCACCCGGCGAAGTCGGCATGGCCTGGCTGCCGATCGCGATCTTGATTGCGGTGGTGGTGGCCTGGACCGGCCCCTGGTCGCCGCTGCCCGGGATCGTGCTGATACACTATGTCGTCACCGCCAGTTCAGCGATCACGCCGGGAGCGACCATCAGCGCGGTGTTCAACTGGACGCCGTTCGTTGGCGGCTCGGCCATCCTGGTGTCCTGGCTCATCACGGTGATCGTGCTGCGTGTCAACATGAGCCAGATCGGCGCAATCTTTGCCAAGACCTGGTCGCAGATGTGGGGCGCATGCCTGGTGGGTGTGTTCATCTTCGGCCTCGCCTATGTCTTCAACTACTCGGGCATGGCCGGCTCGCTCGCCAGCGCCTTCTCCAAGCTCGGAACCGCCTTCATCGTCGTGGCGCCGCTGCTGGGCTTCATCGGCGTGGCCTTGTCGGGTAGCAATACCTCGACCAACGCCATGTTCGGCACGTTCCAGGCACTGGTCGGCAAGGTGCTCGGCTTCCCCTTGCTGCTGTTGCCGACGTTGAACTCGGTCGGCGCCGAGATCGGCAAGCCGATCGCGCCGCAAACCGCAAGCGTCGGTGTTTCGACCAGCAGGTTCGTACGCAACGAAGGCGAGGTGATCCGCCACAATTTCGGCTGGACCCTCGTCCTGCTGGTCTATCTGGTGATCATCGGGGTGGCCTGCTACCTGTTCTTCCCGAGCATCGCGGTATTGCCGGCACATTAACGGCACTGGCCGTACCGGCAGCAATTGACACGTCGAATGGGCCGCCGAGAGCGGCCCATTTTTTTCGGTACCGTCTGGTCGGCCCTTTTTCGATGCTGTAGGCCTATGTCTGTCCGTTCACGGCGATGATCCCGAAATACTCATCGGCGTCGAATGCCGTAAGGGAGGAAGTGCATTGTGGGATCAAATCTATAACCCGCTGGGCAATGTAGCGCTCTCGACGGTCGCCGCCGCCATTCCCGTGGTCACGCTGCTGGTGTTGATCGCCAGCGGCAAGGTCATGGCGCACATCGCCGCGATCATTGCCGTGATCGTGACCAACCTGATCGCGATCATCGTCTTCGCCATGCCCGCCGGCATGTCGATCCGGGCAACGCTGCTCGGCGTCGTGGCCGGATTCTTCCCGATCGGCTGGATCGTGCTGAACGTCATCTTCCTCTACCAGATCACGGTGGTGGCCGGAAAATTCGAGCTCTTGAAGCGCGCGGTCGGCGGCGTCACCGAGGATCGCCGGCTGCAACTGCTCCTGATCGCGTTTTCGTTCGGTGCGTTCTTCGAAGGCGCGGCGGGATTTGGCACGCCGGTCGCAATCACCGGCTCGATCCTGATCGGGCTCGGCTTCTCGCCGCTCGCCGCGTCCGGCCTGTCGCTGATCGCCAACACTGCGCCCGTGGCCTACGGCGCGCTCGGCACCCCGATCGTCGGGCTGGCGCAGGTCACCGGGCTCGACCCTTATCTGCTGGGCGCGATGGTCGGCCGCCAACTGCCGGTGTTCTCGCTGATCGTGCCGTTCTGGGTGGTGTGGGCGTTCGCCGGCTGGAGAGGCATGAAAGACGTCTGGCCGGCCATTCTGGTCACCGGCGCGTCGTTCGCGATTCCCCAATTCGTGATCTCGAACTACATCAACCCCTGGATCGTCGATATCGGCGCTTCGCTGATCTCGATGGGCTGCCTGATCCTGTTCCTGCGGGTCTGGCAGCCCAAGCAGCTGTGGCTGTCGGCGGGGCTGCGCGGCCGGGATGAATCGGCGTCTACCATGGCGGCGGCGAAGCCGATGGACAAGACGGCGCTGACCCAAAGCGAGCTCTGGAGCTCGCTGTTGCCGTGGATCATCGTCTGCATCGTGATGCTGATCTGGGGCAGCGGCTGGTTCAAGAACTGGGCGAACGCGAACTTCTTCTACAGATATCCGGTCCCCGAACTGAACAACATGATCAGTACGGTGCCGCCGGTGGCGGCGAAGCCGACGCCGCTGGGCGTGTCGTTTGACTTCTTCTATCTGTCGTTCACCGGGACCGGCATGCTGATCGCCGCGATCATCTCCGGCCTGCTGGCCGGCCTTTCGCCGGCGAAGCTGGCCTCGGAGTATGGCCGAACCATCAAGCTATGCGCGATTTCGCTGATCACGATCTCGGCGATGCTGGCAATCGGCACCCTGACCCGGCTGTCGGGCATCGATGCGACGCTCGGTCTGGCATTCGCGGCGACCGGCGTGCTGTATCCCTTCTTCGGCACGCTGCTTGGCTGGCTGGGCGTGGCGCTAACCGGATCGGATACGGCGTCGAACATCCTGTTCGGCAATCTGCAGAAGATCACCTCGGAGCAGCTGGGGCTATCGTCGGTGCTGATGGGCGCCGCCAACTCCTCCGGCGGCGTGATGGGCAAGATGATCGACGCCCAGTCGATCGTCGTCGCCTCCACCGCGACCAACTGGTATGGACATGAAGGCACGATCCTGCGCTTCGTGTTCAAGCATTCGATCGCGCTGGCGTGTCTGGTCGGCCTCTTTGTCATGCTGCAGGCCTATGTCTATCCGTTCACGGCGATGGTCTTGAAATAGGGCCGGCGCCGATGACGACGAAAATCCCCCCGGGGCGACGCACCGCGGGGATTTGTTTGTGAAGCGGCAATTTTTGTCGCCGCCGTCTGGTCACCACCACGCCTGCCAGCTAGAACAGCGCCGGGGTATTTTGAGGGGTTGCATGGCTTCAGTGACGCGTTTTGTGAGACCGGCCCCGTTGGCGCTGATTCTCGCGGCGGCTACATTCCAGGCCGTCCCCGCCAGGGCGCAGGACGGATTTCCGTTCGGGTCTGAGATGACGCTCGATGTGGCGCGGCAGCCCGGATCGAAGCGGCTGCCGACGCTCGAAATCGGCGACAATGGCGAGGCCGTCCTCGAACTGTGGTGCAAGGGCGGCAAGGGCCAGTTTTCGGTGGCCGGCAATACCGTGATCTTTGTCCCCGGACCGCTGGAGGACCGCGCCTGCGCGCCCGCGCGGGCGCAGGCCGACGACGACCTGGTCGCAGCATTGAGCGAGGCTTCAACCTGGAAGCGGCAGGGCGACTACGTCTCCTTCATCGGGACGAAGCCGCTGCGCTTTCACCTCAATACCAACTAGAACGAAAGCCGATATTTCAGGTGGCCGGTGGACGCCCGCTTTGGTGCGGCATAACGGACTTAAACAACAGCCCTGGCGGGATTTCGAGGCCGAGCGATCAATTGCCCACAATCGTATCATGACGGGAACCGCAGTGCTTTCTGTGGATTGAACAGGAAGCCTGGAGGAAGGGCATGAAGTGGACTTCCTGGGCCTTTCTCGCGTTCGTTGGGTCTCTCTTGTTCCTGGTGCTGTACATCAAGGACTCGGAGATTCAAGGCGGCGTGGATCGGCTTTCCCACGTGAAGGCGCCTCAACACTCCGAGACCAGCGCGGAGAAGCAGGCTAAGTAACGCACGCGCTCAGCCGCGCGACGTCCGCTTCCCGCGAAAGCGACCATTGAGCGAATATGCCCTGCATCTGAACGTCTGTTCATAATTCTTGTGTTGGCGGCAAAAGACGCATTTGTTACCATTCGCTGCCTGCAACACTAGGAGTTGGGTACCAAGGAGGGATCAATGAAGAAATTTTCTTTCGCTTTAGCCGCGTTGGCGGCCATCGCATTCGCAATCCCGTCAATCGCAAGCGCGGAAGATGCGAAGCCGATGGCAAAGCCGATGCACCATCACCATCACCATCATCACCACGCGATGAAAAAGATGGAAAAGATGGACAAGAAGATGTAATACCAAAATGGCCCCTTGATCGGGGCCATTTTCTTATCCGAAACGCAACTGCCATAATCAAAGCGAGTCAGCATCTTCGTTCGTGGGCCGATGTGCGCTGCAGGTCAATTGCGTCACATGGACCGCGCGCTGCTCACCTCCGTTGTTCCCCGATTGGCAGACATTATTGGACTCAACGGGGAGCCCGTCATCGGGCGCGCATTCACGCGACCGGTGGGTATCGCCGGGAGAACGGCTGCCCCGCGGCCAGGGCGCCTGTTTATTTCCAGACCGACTTGTCCGAATCCCAGCGCTGGCCCTTGAATTCCTTCGCCAGCGCCTCGAACGAACCGTTGTCGTCCTTCTGCTCGCCTTCCTCGTCGGCGCTGGATTCGTCGGTCAGGTTGAGCCTGGCGCCGGCGGATTCGTCGGCCGTCGAGGTCACGGGGTTGCCGATCCACAGCATCAGGTGGTCGGTGCCGCCGGGCTTGTCCGGCGATACCAGCGCCGTGATCTCGACCGTATCGGTGAGGTCGAGCGCGGGAAACAGCTGGCTCGGCCGCTTGAAGGTCAATTTCAGCGTTCCGTTATTGGCGTTCCATGCCGCGACCGACGATTTCGCCGCAAGCGTCCTGGTCAGGACGGCTGTGATGGCGGCGGTGAGCTTGTCCCGGTTGAGCTTGTCGCCGTCGCGCCAGTCGGCGGCGGAAATTCGGATCGCGCGCTCCATGTCGACAATGCCGCTGGTCCATCCGGCGGCGACCACGCCGGGCAGCGACTTGAATTTCGCGATCAGCGCCGCGGCGCGATCCGGATCGGTGCTGATGCTGATGGTCTGCTCGCCGGCGCGCAGCGCATCGCAGGTAACGGTGAGGCTGGCTCGGGAGACTTCCAGCTCTTGCCCCTTCAGCGCTTTGAGGAAATCCTGCGCCGCGTCCAGCTTCACCTTGACGCCGATCGATTCCGGGGAAACGTCGGTAAAATCCTTCGGCGCAGGCGTGATGCCGTCATCGGCGGTCTGGTTGTCTAAAAATTCCTTCTCACTGAGATCGGAATTGTCGGCCGAGTTTACCTCGGTCACGGCCTGGCCGACGCTGATCTGGCCCTTGAATTCGAAGCTGTCGCCGGTCGGCTTGCGCACCAGTTTCACCGTGACCGGCAATTTGTCGCCGAGGCTCTGCGTGGTGCCGGTCAGCGTCTGACCACTGACCGCGAGGTTGGCGACGAAGCGGTCCTTGCGATCGGAGCCTTTGGTGGCCGGGTAGCAGACGTCTAGCACCGCCGAGGTGACGGTCTTGCCCTGTCGCGTCTCCTTGAGGATGACGTCGGCATCGCCGTCCATCAGGCCGTCGATGGCGGTGAAATACCTGGTTTCATTGGCGTTGGCGGGCTTCGTCGCGAGCTTGATTTGAGCAAAGGCCAGATCGGACGAGGCCGTCATCAGGCCGACCGCGAGAAGCAGAAGCGCGCGCATATCAAATTCCTCAGGAGCTAAGAATCGGGCGTTACGGTAGAGCTTTTTGCTCAAAAAAGAAGGCCGCCCGGAGGCGGCCTTCGATCGATCGATGCGGACATCGGGAGCAGGGCTTAGAAGCCCATGCCGCCCATGCCACCCATGCCGCCGCCACCGCCGCCCGGCATCGCCGGCGCCGGCTCCCTCGGCAGTTCGGCGACCATGGCTTCCGTCGTCACCAGCAGGGCGGCGACGGAGGCTGCGTCCTGCAGCGCGGTGCGCACCACCTTGGCCGGATCGATGATGCCCTTGGCGACCATATCGACATACTCCTCGGTCTGCGCGTCGAAGCCGAAGGTCTCGGACTTGTCCTCGAGGATCCTGCCAACCACCAGCGAGCCTTCGACCCCGGCATTCTCCGCGATCTGGCGGACAGGGGCTTCCAGCGCCTTCAACACGATATTGATGCCGGCCTGCACCTCGGGGTTTTCGTGATGGATACGGCCGACCGCCTTCTTGGCCCGCAATAGCGCAACCCCGCCGCCGGGTACGATGCCTTCCTGCACCGCCGCGCGGGTGGCGTTCAGCGCGTCCTCGACCCGGTCCTTCTTCTCCTTCACCTCGATCTCGGTGGCGCCGCCGACGCGGATCACCGCGACGCCGCCGGCGAGTTTGGCCAGCCGCTCCTGCAGCTTCTCGCGGTCGTAGTCGGAGGTGGTCTCCTCGATCTGCGCCTTGATCTGCGAGATGCGGCCCTCGATGTCGGCCTTCTTGCCGGCGCCGTTGACGATCGTGGTGTTCTCCTTGTCGATCATGATCTTCTTGGCCTTGCCGAGCATGGCCAGCGTGACGTTCTCGAGCTTGATGCCGAGATCCTCGCTGATCGCCTGGCCGCCGGTGAGCACCGCGATGTCCTGCAGCATGGCCTTGCGGCGATCGCCGAAGCCCGGCGCCTTGACGGCCGCGACCTTGAGGCCGCCGCGCAGCTTGTTGACCACCAGCGTCGCGAGCGCCTCGCCCTCGACGTCCTCGGCGACGATCACGAGCGGCTTGCCGCTTTGCACCACCGCTTCGAGCAGCGGCAGCATGGCCTGCAGGCCCGACAGCTTCTTCTCGAACAGCAGGATGTAGGGGCTCTCGAGCTCCGCGATCATCTTCTCGGCGTTGGTGACGAAGTAGGGCGAGATGTAGCCGCGGTCGAACTGCATGCCCTCGACG
>Ga0209006_10005428_pt1 | contig 11571 bp, 10 predicted proteins | sample JacPin_JW_Ref_O2_FD_188567 | JGI IMG/M metagenome (GOLD analysis project Ga0209006, IMG submission 188567) | Forest soil microbial communities from Algoma, Ontario, Canada - Jack Pine, Ontario site 1_JW_Ref_O2 (SPAdes) (version 2) | ecosystem: Environmental > Terrestrial > Soil > Boreal... | reverse complement strand
GCAGTGCCTGCGCACGCATCACCATTCCGGAAATGCAATAGCCGCATTGTGCCGCTTCCTCGTCGATAAACGCCTGCTGGAGTTTGTTCGGCTTGCCGTCCTCGAGCAGCCCCTCGAGCGTCGTGACCTCTCGGTCGCCCACGGCCGCGATCGGCAGGATGCACGAGAAGGTCGGGCGCCCGTCGATATGAACGGTGCAGGCGCCGCATTGCCCCAGGCCGCAGCCGAACCTTGGACCGTGCAATCCGACATCGTTGCGCAGGACATAAAGCAGCGGGGTCGAAGGGTCGACATCGACGACCTGCGACTTGCCATTGACCTTCAGTGAGATCGTCACGGCTGAGCCTCCTGTCTTGCTTTTGCAACTTCGGTTTTGATGTCCGCCCATTGCGGCTGGTCGGTGTAGCGCGCACGAATATATTGGGTGATGTCCGCAATTTGTGCGTCGGTCAGAATACCGTCAAAGGCCGGCATGTAAGGGCCGCCGCCGGTTCGGTAGGATTGAATGCCATGTAGGATCACGCGGACGGTGTTAGCGGATTCTTTCTGCTGTACGGCCGTGCTTAGCGACAGCGAGAGCGCTTTTGATGGGCCGACATCGTTTCGGTCGTTGTGGCATTTCGCGCAAGCGCCCGTATAAATCGCGACGACATCGGCAGGCGGACTTTTTCCAACGTTGTCGGTTATTACGGCCGTCTTGTTATCTGGCTGCGGCGATAGACTTGCGACGTAGGTAGCGATGGCATGAACCTCGTCCTTCGAAGCTTGACCGAGATTCTTGGCGACGTCGGCCATCGGCCCAGCAGCGGCACCATGAAGCTTGTGCCAGCCGGTCGACAGATATTCGGCAAGCTGATCGACGGTCCAGTGATGCGCGGTGACAAGCGACGCGTTGAGCGGGGGCGCATTCCAGCCTTCGGCGGCGCCGCCGGCGTAGAGACTACCCTTCTTTTCGCCACCAAGCGCATTGCGCGGCGTGTGACAGGATCCGCAATGTCCCAGTCCTTCGACCAGATAGCGCCCGCGATTCCATTCTACGCTCTTGCTGGTGTCTTTTTCCAAGCTGGCCTGGCTAAGAAACAGAACCTTCCATCCGGCGATGATCGGGCGAAAGCTGAATGGAAACGAAAGCTGATTTGCAGGGATAACGTTACGGATCGCAGGTATGCTCATCAAGAACGAATACAGGGCGTGAATATCTTCATCTGTCGCCTTGGTGAAATGATCATAGGGAAATGCAGGGTAGAGTTGCCTTCCTTCGCGATCGACGCCCTCGTGCATGGCGCGACGAAACGCCTCTTCGGACCAGGTCCCGATCCCCGTTTCAAGGTCAGGCGTCAGATTGCTGGAGTAAATCGTGCCGAATGGCGTCGGCAATGCCCGGCCACCTGCATAGGGCATGCCGACATCTTTTGTATGCAATCGCTGCAGTTGCCAATGGCCGCGAGTTCATCGCCCCGATCAATCGTTTTCCGATTAGAGATGGTCTGGCTTGATGGAGCCGGCTTGGTAGCCGCCTCGTCTCAGCAGGATAGAACCAGTACTTTATTCGGCGCAAATTGACGTTTCGGGTCCACGTCAGTTTTTAGCGCACCAAAAATAGTATTCCAGCCGCGCGCAACTCGCATGCATCCGGTGGTTCCGGCCAATTTGCTAGGTTACCTTCGGCATACGTGCCTGCCGGGCGTGACGAGGGCTCGCCGATTTCGTCACAGCCAACAATTTGCCCGACGCTTAAAACATTCAAAGGCCTGATACCGTATGAATACATCTGCGAACTCTGGACAAAAAAGCCAGAGCGATTCACACTCAACCCGTTCCAACAAATGTCGGGACTCAACATCCAATCTGACCGCTAGATTGATCCAGTCAGGAGAAGTGTAATGACGGTAGGGATTCTCGATATCGTTGATGGAACATTGCTCGATTGCACCGGGGCAAAGCCGACCGAGCGTACATCTCTTCGAATCGTAGACGGGCGAATTAGTCACATATGGAGAGGTGAGGGCCGTCCACACGAACTTCAGAATCCGGCTGACAAAGTTATTTCCGCAAGCGGAATGACAATAATGCCCGGTCTCATCGATGCGCACGTCCACATCTCTTATGGAGAGGGCCGAAATGCGGAGGAGGTAGACGTCTATGGCGGGCCCGAGTGGAATACCATTCGTGCCGCATGGAACGCGCAGAAGGTCCTCCAGGCTGGAGTAACCTCAATAATTGACCCTGGTGGAACCTATTATGTCGGTGTTGCAGTTCGCGATGCCATCAACAACGGAATGTTTCCCGGCCCGCGAATATGCACGGCGGGACGACACATCAGCGCCGACGGTGGTTTCGCCGATTATTTTCCAAGCGATATGGGAATGCCGAATTCGGCCGAGGGCGTTTTGTGTAGTACCAAAGCGGACATGCTCAGCGAAATACGCAAGCAGATCAAGAATCGCGTCGATTTCATTAAACTCAGCGGAGATTCGCAAGCTCAGGAAACCGACTCGTCTGCAGGCCCTTGTTTCAATGATGAAGAGCTTGGCGCGATGATTGGCCTTGCGCATCAGCTCGGTCGTAAAGTGACTGTGCACGCGCGTTATGCCGAGACGATCGTGGCCATGATAAAAAATAAGATCGACTGGGTGCTTCACGCGAGCCATCTTCGTCCTGAAGACATCGGATTTGTGCGTGATTCTGGCGTGCCCTTGTGTCCCACTGTGACCTTCGCCCAAAATATCGTCGACTTTGGCGCTGAGTGTGGCAGTGAGCCAGGGCACTCAGATTTTCGCAAGCGCGAAATCGCCGGTCTTGTAGAGACTTTCAAGCGCGCCTACGAGGCTGGAATACCGATTATGGCTGGCTCGGAGACGGGCTTCTCCATGTCGCCCTACGGCGAGTGGCATGCGCGAGAGATCGAGCTTCTTGTCAGCCTTTTCGGCCTTTCGCCGATGGACGCCATTCTGGCGATGACCCGCAATAATGCCGCTGCCATCGGATGGGAAAAAGACGTTGGCACGATTCAAGTAGGACGCTACGCCGATATACTTCTAGTGGATGGCAATCCGCTCAACGACGTCCGCATTTTGCAGAATCCTCAAAAGATTGTGTCGATCGTCAAGGAGGGTGAGGAAATTATTCGCAGACCCGTTCACACCCGAACGCGGATGAAGCACGAACGGGGCTTTGCTGTTTCTACAAAGCGCTTGCGCCGCGATCCGGAGACAATGACTCCCTATGCATCGGCGCAGTAAAGCTGTTGTCGCCCAAGAATCGCACCCCGACCGACACTTCTGCGGATGCCCTTGATAGTGGTTCTTTCCGGACTAAGGTTGATAAAGACTACGACAATGGTGCCGTTTTTCCGATATGTCCCGTTGGCGGAAAAACTTGGCAGGCAAGGAGTGACGAGGTACCGGTCGAGCCCCCGAGTTGGGCTCGATACATCTTACGGGCTACATCCGATACAGAAGCATGACGTGTTCCCTTGTGACGACGCTACGGCGCCAAGCTGTGTTTTGCTTGCAGGATGAATTTGGTGGCGGAATCCCAGATGAGGGGAGCTACCGCACGTCGCAAATGGGATAGGTGTTGGTGGCCTCTGCGACCTGCATCCACTAATTCATGCGTTCCTGAACGACACGCTGAACCTTGACGTTCCCGTTAGCAACAGTCCTGGCCTCAGTCCTCCCACCGAAACTCGCGACTTCCTTGCCGCGGACGATGGCCGAGACTTTCAGCCCATCGAAAACAATCTCCGAAGCTGTTTTTAGTAAGATAAAAATTATTGAATTGTATTCAAAAGATGTCATGCTTAAGATGGTGGTCTGGCCAACGGTGAGCATCTTTCATGGTACAGCAAGTCGTATTGGCTATCTCAGGTAGCCCGTCGTCGAAGTCGCGCACCGCGCTGGTGGCGCAACACGTATTGGGCATGTTGCAAAGCGAAAGCCTCGAAACGAAGTTTCTGTCGATCAGGGACTTGCCTGCCGAAGCGCTTCTGCGGGCCAATACTGCAGATCCAAAGATCGCCGAGGCGCTTTCTCTCGTTGAGTCGGCGGCGGGCATCGTCATCGCGACTCCGATCTTCAAAGCTGCATATTCCGGTCTCTTGAAATGCATGCTTGATATTCTTCCGCAATTCGCGCTCGCCGGTAAGGCGCTGCTGCCCATCGCCACGGGCGGCAGCGTTGCTCACGTTCTTGCGCTCGACTACGGCTTGCGGCCGGTGCTCCAATCCATGGGAGCTCGGCATATCGTGCAGAGTCACTTCATTCCGGAGAAAGATATCACGGTGCAGGGCGATGAAATCGTCCTGGAGGAGACCACGGCGCTGCCGCTTGGAGAGGCTGTGCACCACTTCAAGGCCTCGCTGGGGTTGATTGCGATCGACGCTCTCATGGGGCACCCGCGGCCGGTACGGCCGACACTGGAAAACAGTTCTATTCCTTTTACCCAGGTGGTCGGATCGCAGACAACCGGATGAAGTTGCGCCAATTGAACGCCGGCGGCGTGAGGCAGGCCTTGAATGGATTTTGATTATAGTAAAAAATATCTTCAATGAACTCAAAATGGTCCGACATTGGAGATCGATGAAACCGAGACAGTCCGATATTGAAGGTCAATCGGCACGCATGGGAATTGCGGCTGCGGCGGATATTTGCCTGCTCTTTGTGAACTCCAATGATAGCCCGCAGACTGCCGCGCTCAGACAAACAGCTCGCGGGTATCACTGGCTCGTGCTGGACGTGGACCTCATTCACACGGAAAACGGACCATGGATGGGCGCCGCGATGCCAGGGTCGGCGAATGGTTGCGGAATTTTCGCCGGAGCGGAAACTAGAGGCTATTTCGTCCGGAGCGATGCCGAAGGCGTTTATCTCTCGGCGACGTTGGACCAACTATTGTACGCGAACGGGGTTCGTTGCGTCTGCGTCGTGGGCGAAGCTCCGCGCCCCTTCGGAGACGCCATTCGCAGCTTCGCCGTTTCGCATGGCTACGAGTTTCGAGATAGTCCTCCCGACGAGACCAGCCGATCAGCCGTCGAGACCTTCAGGCCCCTGGTGCGGGACTTCGGATCCCGTGTCTCTCCTGAAAACGCGGCCTTGCTTCTGATCGACTTCCAGAACGACTTTTGCAGCAACTCGGGCGCCGCAGGGCGTACCGGTGCGACTATGCGAATGGTCAACGCCGCGGTCCGCCGAACTCGAGAACTGCTCAAGTCGGCGAGAGAAAGAGGAATTTTCGTTGTCCACGTACAGGCCGAGTACGGAAGACATTGGCGATCGCCAAGCTCTCCGTTCCGCTTTCCGGTTCAGGGCCGACGAGAGCCCGCAGTTTGGACCGCTTCGGCTTCCGACCAATCTACCAATCGCTGGTTCCAGGAAGATGAAACGGAGGTTTGTCGGACCGGTACGTGGGGAGCCGAATTCGTCGAGGGGCTTCGTCCGGAGTCGGGTGAGGCCGTCATCACCAAGCATCGGTTCGGTGCGTTTGCGGGTACCGGGCTCGATCAACTTCTGCGCGCCCAGGGATTATCGAGCCTCATCGTCGCTGGCGTTACGACCAATTGCTGCGTGGAAACCACGGTCCGCGAGGCTGTCATGCGTGAGTTCAGCGTGATCGTGGTCGAAGATTGCGTCGCCGTGAAAGATCATCTCGAGGATCTTCATCGGGCGTCTCTGGAGGCATTTGCGACATATTTCGGATTGGTTCGGCCGGCATCGGAGATCATCTCCGAGTGGGGTGGGCATCCTCTAGCCGAAGGGCGCAAATTGGAACCATGACCATGTATCCGTTGCAGGCCATAAGCTCAGAACACCGGCGAAGAACCAGCCGGGTTTCGAACGCATTTGGCGCCTCCGCTGTTCTCACTATGCCGGCGTGCATCGTGATTGCCGCAGGAGTGGTGCTTCCGTTGGCCTACATGCTGATATTGAGCGTCCAGGCGCCAGATCCTGGAGAGGTTGAGCTCACTGCAAATTTCACTGCTGCGAACTACCTGAAGTTTTTCACTTCGCCGTTTTATTGGAGCGTCCTGCTAAAAACCATTTGGGTAGCATCGGTGACGACCGCCTTGTGCGCCTTTTTGGGCCTCACCCTCGCAGTATCCATATGGCTTACATCCTCGCGGTGGCGCGGCCTTTGCATCATCGCAGTGATTTCCCCGCTGTTGGTGAGCATCGTCACGCGCGCGTTCGGCTGGATGGTTGTTCTCGGCGATAATGGTCTTATAAATTCTCTCCTAATTCATTTGGGGATATTCGCGGCTCCGCGTCACATGATGTTCACCAACTTCGCGATCATCGTGGGCTTGGTGCATGTCTTTCTTCCCCTGATGACGCTTCCAATCCTGACTTCGCTTGATCGGGTGGATCGGAACATACCGGAGGCGGCGAGCTCACTTGGAGCCGGCGCCTTGACCATCGGTGTCAAAATCTTGTTGCCGTTGGTGATTCCGGGACTTGTAAGCGGGATCACCATGGTTTTCAGCCTGACGATGTCGTCATACATCCTGCCGGCCCTGATGGGCGGAGCCGACTCGGGCATGATTACGACGCTTATCTATCAGCAATTCGTCGTTACGTTTAATTGGCAGTTCGGCGCAACTCTTGTCGCAATCTTGTTGGCGACATCGCTCGGAATTGTCAGTCTCCTTATTTTTGAAACGAGCCGGCGCACGCGCAAGTGGATGGTCCGTCGATGATTGCAGCGGTTCAAAGGCAGGCGTTCTGGATTTGGAGCGCGGCTCTGTATGTCTTCATCATGATGCCGCTCGCTTGCGTCATTCTCGCTTCATTCAATTACGAATCAATTCAGAGTGTGCCGCCCGCGCAATGGTCGCTGCGGTGGTATGGCGAGGCTCTGAGAAATCCGAACTTTACGCGTGGCGCTCTGACGAGCCTGTTGGTCGCGACCGTCGCCACCATCATAGCTACTCCGATCGGCGTCCTCGGAGCATTCGGCCTCTGGAAAAGCAAATCCCGCTACAAAGCCGCGCTTGATGCGTTCTTCGCGCTGCCCATCATCGTGCCCGGTCTCGTAACCGGCATCTCGTTGCTCATCGTGCTCACGGCAGCGGATCAAGCCACCGGAAACATCAAACTTATCTGTGGCCACGTGCTGATCGTCTTGCCGTATGTCATTCGCACGACGTTAGCGAGCTTGACTCAATTTAACCCGAGCCACTGGGAAGCTGCCGAGACGTTGGGTGCAACGCCACCTCAGATTCTTTGGAAGATTGTATTGCCAATCATACGACCTGGCATCGTTGCCGGGATGATTTTCGGCTTCATACTCTCGTTTGACGACGTGAATATTTCGCTCTTTCTGGTCGATTCCCGGACTGTCACCCTTCCGATATCGATCATGTCATACCTGCAGTTCAGCTTTGACCCGTCGGTCGCGGCGATTTCGACGATTCTCATTGGAATAACGTTCGTCAGCACGCTTTTGCTTGAGAGGCTGTTCGGTCTCAAGCGCATATTCGCGGGAGGTTAGTATGGCAGAGGTCGTTCTGCGGAACGTTGTGGCTCGCTATGAACAGTTTCTGGCAGTAGACAATGTTTCCCTGACTATCGGGTCCGGTCAATTTGTCACGCTTCTGGGGCCAAGCGGTTGCGGGAAGAGCAGTACCCTGCGAATCATTGCCGGTTTGATGAAGCCGGCGTCGGGTTCGGTCTTGTTCGCGGGGCGGGACGTGACAGCCGCAAATGCGGCCGATCGCAACATCGGCATGGTTTTTCAGAGCCTGGCGCTTTTCCCACATATGACGGTGGCGGAGAATGTCGCGTTCGGACTGAGGATGAGAAGAGCTTCGGCAGCCACCATCGAAAAGCAGGTTAAGAAGATGCTCGGGATGGTCCGATTGGATCAGCTGGCAGATCGATATCCATCCCAGATGTCAGGTGGTCAGCAGCAGCGCGTTGCGCTGGCGAGAGCCATCGCGGTGGAGCCGAGTATCCTGATCCTGGATGAGCCTTTCGGTGCGCTCGATCGCAAGCTCAGGGAAGCGATGCAGGTAGAATTGCATCAACTTACTCGTGAGATGAAGATTACGGCACTCTTCGTGACCCACGATCAGGAGGAAGCGCTTATGCTTAGTGACTCGATCGCCGTTATGAACAAGGGGCGAATTGAGCAATACGGTACCCCTCAGGAAATCTATTCGGCGCCCAGCACCCGATTTGTCGCAGATTTTATGGGCATGACGAACTTCCTGCAGGGCCGCGTGAGCAACCGAGATGCGAGCGGGCTGGATATTTCGATTGGGGAAGCCATCGTAAGGACGCCGGATCTCGCCAGCGTTTCTGACGGCTCGGACGTGACATTTGCTGTCAGACCAGAGAAAGTTTTGCTCGCAGCATCAGACGCATCGACCAAAGCGGCGATCGAGGGGGTTATTCGTCAGGTCACCTACCACGGCGACGCATCGCGTTTCGTGCTTTCGTTGAAAAATGGTGAGACGATGGTGGCGTTGGAGAAGAACGACCGGCGGTCAGGCGATCGAGCCGTTGGTTCGAAGGTTTGGGCGCATTGGGAGCCAGAGGACATAAGAGTGTTCGCACAATAGGCGCGGGCGGTAGCAGATCCGGGAGCGAGGGCTGGGCCTGACCCAGCCCAGCATTTTCAGAAGCCGACAGCTTGATTCCACTTTTCCGCCAGGTCACTCATTCGGGGAACAATCTTTTCCCAGTCCACCAGATGAAGCTGGTCACGGCTAGGAATGCGAGCTGCAGTACGAGGATCGACTTCCGCTTTGGTACTCGTAGGAAGCGCGACGACTCCGCGGCTGAATCCCTCTTGTGCTTCCTTTGTGAGAGCGAAGTTGATAAATTTCTTGCACTGCTCGATGGCCCTGCTGTTTTTTACGATATGCAGCGAGGCTGCGCCAGCCATTGCTCCACTCTTGGGATAAAAGAATGTGACGGGCTTGCCGGCATCGATCACCGCATAGGGAGAAATGTTTGTTTGCATCGGGCAAACCCAAGCCTCTCCTGAGCCGAGCAGATTTACAACGTCCGATCCGCTCTTAACGAATTGCTTGAGGTTGGGTTTCAAAGCCTTGAGCTTCGCAAAGGCAGGTTCAAGATTTTGCTCGCTTCCGCCGGCGAGCTTTGCCGTCTGAACAAGAAACTCCCAAGAACCAAACACGCCGATTTCCGGGATGGCCACTTTGCCGGCCAGGCGCGGGTCCCAGAGGTCTTCCCAATCGGTGATCGGCTGCGGGACGAGATCGTGACGATAGGCGATGCCATAACCGACGGCGCTAACGGCAACACCGGTCCTTCTGTAGGTGTCATAAAACAGCGGATTGACGTCCTTGATGTTTGGGATGTCATCTGCTGTCAGCGGGATACTCAGTCCTTCCGTCGTCGCCCGAATGCTGTCCGGGAACGGCAATAGAAGCATGTCAATTTCCGGGTTTCTTCGATTGACTTTCGCGTTGGTCAACCATTCTCCGGAACTGCCAAGCTTCAACTGAACGTCGATTCCGGAGGCGGCGGTGAACGGTGTGACGAAGTTCTTGCGGTATTCACGTTCGTAAATACCGCCGAAAATCGTTGAGACGAACCCTCCGCTTTCAGCAAAAGACGGTTTCGCGACGCCTGCTGCAATCAACGCAGCGCCTCCTCCCAAGAGGTGTCGGCGCGAAAGTTCGGGAAATGATTTTCCGAGGGGATCCATGGGCGCTCTCCTGATCAAACCGGCATCGCACACTATGAAAGAGATATTGAGTGGAGTTCAATAGCATGAACGGGTATCGGAGCGCTCATGGCGCGCCGCAGTCCTGTGACACACAACAGACGGAAGCGCCGCAACATCAAGAAAATACGGTAAAAAGTCAAATGGGCCTTTGCCGAATAACAGTTTTGATGTGACCAAAGACCGCACCGGCTTCGTTTATTTGTCAGTCGATTAAGCAGAAGATTTTTAGCTGTATTAAAATGTTCTTGTTTCCGTCGGCCTTTCAAATTAAGAATATGCCAAATTAAGAAGATGAAGTGACTTTTCCATCGCTTGCCGAACGCGCTGGGAGAATGTGAGGAGAGGGAACATGGCCGAAAACAAATCGAAGATGCATCTTGCTCTTTTCGCCATCGGCACGGGACACCACGTGTCCGGCTGGAGGATGCCGGGTGCAGAGGCAGGGGCTCTTGATTTCCAATTCTTCCGTCAGATCGCGGAGACGGCGGAGCGTGGTAAGTTCGATTTGTTTTTCCTCGCCGATGCGTTGAGCGCGGCGACCAGTCAGCATCCTTCTTATATCGTTCGACTTGAGCCTATTACGCTGCTCGCGGCGCTGACGACCGTCACCAGTCGCATCGGATTAGCTGCAACGGCCATCTCGACCTACACCGAACCGTACAATCTGGCGCGATACTTCGCCTCGCTCGATCATTTGAGCGGCGGTCGCGCCGCCTGGAACGTCGTAACAGGAGCTTTTCCGGAGGCCGCCGACAATTTCGGAAAGGTGCCTCATCCCGACCACTCGACGCGCTATGCGATGGCGGATGAATTCGTTAGCGTCGTGAAGGGGTTGTGGGATAGCTGGGAAGACGGCGCTCTGGTCGCGGATAAGCAAACGGGCCGTTATCTCGACACGTCGAAACTCCATGTGCTCGATCATGATGGGCCCTATTATCGGGTCAAGGGTCCGCTGAACACGGCTCGGCCGCCTCAGGGTTATCCGGTTATCATCCAGGCGGGTGCCTCGGATACGGGGCGTGATTTCGCGGCGAGGATCGCCGAGGTGGTCTTCGCCGTTCAGCAGGACCTTGAAACGGCCAAGGCGTTTCGCAAGGATATGAGGACTCGGGCCGAAGGCGCGGGGCGCGACCCCAATTCAGTCAAGGTTATGCCTGGCGTATCACCCATCGTGGCGGACTCCGAGGACGAGGCACGCGCCATCATTGAACAGCTGGGCCAGTTCGCCGATCCGGTTACGGCGCTGCGGGTTCTCTCGGAACGCATCGGGCACGATCTATCAGCTTATTCACTGGATGAGCCGGTTCCGGCCTTCCCGCCTTCCACCAAGATGCAGGGGCATTCCATCAACCTGGCCAGAATGGCCAAAGAATACAACATGACGCTACGGCAGCTGCGCGACTATGCGAGCGCCGCACAGGGGCATCGCCTCATCTGGGGTACGCCAGAACGCATTGCCGATGAGTTGCAGACGTGGTTCGACGCAGGTGCGGCAGACGGCTTTACTATTATGCCCGCTTATTTCCCTGGCGCACTGGACGCGTTCGTCGATCGAGTCATACCGATCCTTCAGAAGCGCGGCATTTTCCGAACCGAATATGAATCCACGACGCTTCGTGGGCACCTCGGACTTTCGCGCCCTCCTCATGCGGCGGCGGCACCATTTGATGCTCGTCTCGAGACTGCGAGAGGCTGATATGCTAACTGGCAGGCTGGCAACCGACCGGATCTAGAGCTTTTTCCGGTTCGCTCGGATCATTGCCGCTTTTCCCGTGGCCTCATGGTTCGAGACGCGCGCCGGACAGCGCAAGCGCTGCCGGGAAGACGCGCTCCTCACCATGAGGGGGTTGGATTAGTAAGAATCTTAGACCTCAT